>WBZP01005943.1_pt1 | contig 12226 bp, 11 predicted proteins | sample 5204301 | NCBI WGS metagenome assembly WBZP01 (sample SAMN12412401, study PRJNA552823) | activated sludge metagenome | isolation source: activated sludge from nitrification reactor of wastewater treatment plant... | place: USA: Pennsylvania | collected 2017
GGGTCACACGTAAGGCCCGAGTCGACTCCGACGCCACAGGATCTCGGGGTCGGCTGGGCGCTCGGCATGGCCGGGTGCGCCGGGCCCGGCAGTGATCCCGCCCCGACGACGTCGACCACTCCGACGAGTCTCCCCCCCGTCTCTGCGTGTGCAGGAGGGCCGGCCCCACTGCCAACCCAGGCCGCGGGGGCCACCTTGCTCGTCTAACGAGCAAGCTCCCGATCGGGTATGCCGCTCCGCCGCCCCCGCTGCGCGGGCCGAGGCGAGGGCCGAGGCAACAACCGCGACTGTGGGGTGACCTCACCCTGGCCATCGGTCCCGGAGACTAGGCGAGGCTGAGTAGCGCCGGAAGTCGTGGATGAGGGAGCGTCTACCGACCGGGTGGGTCAGCCCATGCTCGCCAACACCGCCGACAAGCCTTTCACCAGGTAGTCCTGATAGGCGGTGGGTGAGATCTTGAGCATCCCGTCGGGCTGTTCATCAATGGCACCTTCGGACTCCCCGTTGACCCGGACCAGCAAGTTTCCGGCACGGAAAACATCGATTCGACGGGCTTGCACCTGCCCTTCGTCGTTTGTCACCAGTAAACTCGTCGTTCCGGCGAGCGCAGGCGACCTCAACGCCACGGAGAACGGCCCGAGCGACCCGTCATTCTTGGGCCCAACAATCTTTCCGCTGGCGCATCCGGGCACCAAGGACTGGACGGAATCGAGCACCTTCTGGGCCCGCTCGGCATCAGGGAACTCGACGGCGAGCAAAGTCAATCTGCGCGTCGCCCCCATGCCTGAGTTCTTACTCTTGAAGGATCTGACCCCGGCCACCGTGTTGAAGTGGTCTACCGGTTTGTACATTGAGGGCTCCGGGCTAGCCAGCACCAGGATAATGGCGCATTCCGAGGGGTTAGTAGAATTCGATCCGGTGCTCATGCTGGCCGCAGCAAACCATCGGGTGCTCGGATCCCAGCGGACGTTTGTATTGCCGATGTAGTTGTAACCCTCTTCCCATTTCGTCGCATAGTCGGTGTGGCGAGAGACGGCTACCCCGAAGTCATCCAGACTGCGCAGCTTCATGTCGGACAACGCTCGAGACGTCGACGGACTTGACTGCCAACCATTCGACGCAGGCCCTCCACCGGAACTCGTACAGGCGGCCAGGGCCAGACCGGCCATCGTCACGCCAACCACTGCAAGCTTCATCTGACCCGATCCGTGTTGAGAGGCGGCTTGAGCGCGACGACAGTATCAGGAACGCAAGGTCGGGGCCGACCCGGCGCCGAAAGCAAGGACGCACGCCCACCCGAGCAGGCCAGCCACCGCGTGCCCATGGCTGGGGGTGCGGCCGACGCGGCCGGGCCGCAGTTGGCGGGGCGCCGTTGACATAGGTCGCGCAAGGTTGGCGGGTGAGGTCCCGAAGACCAAACAGCCCGAACACCATGGCCGATGAACTCACGGAGATGCCATGGTATGCCGGTACTGGCCACCCCCACACAAGGCTGCGATCGGCTCCTGGCCAACTCGGTGCTTCCACCCCTCGACTCCGTGCCATGGCGGATGTTGTCACGTCCGAGTCAGGGAAAGAAAGCACCGCGTGGTGTGATGCGCATGATTGGGCGAGTCGCCGCGGGATCTCGCCGGTGCGCCGATAATCTCGGCGGCGATATGCACCGACGTGATCTGCTCACCGCCGTGGCTCTCGGCGTTGCCTCAGCGCTCGGCGTGGCCGGGTGCGCCGGGCCCGGCAGTGATCCCGCCCCGACGACGTCGACCACTCCGACGACGAGTTCCCCCGATCCGTCGCTGCGTCTGCAGGACGGGCCACCGACACTGCCCTCCCAGGCCGCGGGGCCACCGCGGCTCGTCTCGCGCCTTCCAGCGACGCTGGACCACAGCGTGGCGCTGACCATCGACGACGGCGTGAGCACCCCGGTGGTCGAGTCACTCGTCGACTTCGCGGCACAGTCCGGCATCCGACTCACTTTTTTCGTCACCTCGACATATGCGTCGTGGCGTTCGGTGGCGCCCCGGTTGCGCCCGCTCGTGGACAGTGGCCAGGTGCAGTTGGCCAACCACACGGTGACCCACCCCGACCTCACCAAGCTGACCGCCGAGGCCATCGCCGGGGAGTTGACCCGGTGCGAGCAGTTCCTCGCCACGACCTACGGCGTGACCGGTCGGCCGTTCTACCGACTGCCGTACGGGCGGCATACGCCTGCGGTCGACAAGGTCGCCGCCGATCTCGGCTATACGACGACGACGATGTGGCTCGGCACGCTGGAGGATTCCGGACCGGTCACCCCCACCGACCTCATGCGCTTGGCCCAGCAGTGGCTGCAGCCGCGCGGCCTGGTCATCGGGCACGCCAACCAGCCGGCGATCACGACGGTCTACCCGCAACTGGTCGAGCTCATCCGATCCCGAGCCTTGTCGACGGTCACCCTCGACGACGCGTTCTACGGCTCGGCCAGGCGCATGCGTGACGCGTCGCCCAAGTAGCCCGCCGGGCCGCCGCGCGTGGTCAGCCGGGGTGGTCAGGCGGCGTGGTCAGGCGCCGGCGGCAAGCCAGCCGGCGGCCTCCAGGGCGTAGTAGCTGAGCACCACCTGCGCGCCGGCCCGCCGGATCGAGGTCAATGCCTCCAGCGCACACCGCTCACGCTGCACCCAGCCCCGCTCGGCGGCCGCCTCGATCATCGAGTACTCCCCCGACACCTGGTATGCCGCGACCGGCACGTCCGCCACCCGGCTCACCTCCCGCACGACGTCGAGATAGGGCAGGGCCGGCTTGACCATGACGAGGTCGGCGCCCTCGGCGAGGTCGAGCGCCACCTCACGCAGGGCTTCGCGGCCATTGCCCGGATCCTGCTGGTAGGTGGCCCGGTCGCCCTGCAGGGTCGATTCGACGGCCTCGCGGAACGGGCCGTAGAAGCCGGAGGCGTACTTCGCGGCATACGCGAGCAGGACGGTGTCGGCGTGACCGGCCGCATCCAGGGTGCGCCGCACGTGACCGACCTGACCGTCCATCATCCCGGACAGCCCCAGCACGTGGGCACCGGCGCGCACCTGCGCGAGGGCCATCGCGGCATACCGCTCCAGAGTGGCGTCGTTGTCGACTCGGCCGGCCCGGTCGAGCACCCCGCAGTGGCCGTGGTCAGTGAACTCGTCGAGGCACAGATCGGCCATGAGCACGAGGTCGTCGCCGCAGGCCTCGCGCACCCGGGCCAACGCGACGTTGAGGATGCCATCGGGGTCGTCGGCGCCGCTGCCGTCGGCGTCACGCTCCAGCGGCACCCCGAAGACCATGAGCCCGCCGAGGCCGGCGTCCTGGGCCAGCCGGGCGGTCTGCACGAGCGTGTCGAGCGAGTGTTGCAGCACCCCCGGCATCGAGGCGATCGGCACCGGGGTGTCCAGACCCTCCTTGACGAACACCGGCAGCACGAGTTGCGCCGGGTGCAGCCGGGTCTGCGCGACGAGCCGGCGCAACGCGGGGGTCTGGCGCAGCCGCCGCGGGCGTTGCGTCGGGTAACCAGCCCCAGCGGGTATGCCGCCCGCTCCGCCCCTCATCGCCCGCCCCTCATCGCCGGCCCCTCATCACCGGGCCCGGCGGCGGGCCGCGTGCCGGCGCTCGCTCGGTCGGCGGACCGGCTCGCCGGCCTCGCTCGCGGCGAGGGCAAGCATCGTGCCGTGGGTGGCCAGGGCATCGACGAGGGCATCCGCCGACGGGGTGGGGGCCAGCACGTCGACGCGCAGACCGTGCTCCTCGGCGGTCTTCGCGGTGGCCGGGCCGATGCACGCGACGACGGTCTGGGCGTGCGGCTTGCCGGCGATGCCCACGAGATTGCGCACCGTCGAGGACGACGTGAAGAGCACCGCGTCGAAGGACCCGCCCTTGATCGCCTCGCGGATGTGCAGCGCCGGCGGCGCGGCCCGCACGGTGCGGTAGGCCGTCACGTCGTCGACCTCCCAGCCCATCTCGGTCAGGCCCGCGACGAGGGTGTCCGTGGCGATGTCGGCGCGCGGCAGGAACACCCGGTTGAGGGCGTCCTCCCCGGGCTCGAAGTCGGGCCATTCCTCCAACAGCCCCGCGGCGGACTGCTCGCCGGTCGGCACGAGGTCGGGGGCGATGCCCCAGTCACGCAGCGCCTGGGCGGTGACGCCGCCGACCGCGGCGACCCCGATCCCGGCGAAGACCCGGGCGTCCAGGCCGAAGGCCTCGACCTTCTCCCGGACCGCGCGGACGGCATTGACCGAGGTGAAGCCGATCCAGGCGTAGCGGCCGGTGACGACCCCGCGCACGGCCCGCTCCATCTGGTGCGGGGTGCGCGGTGGCTCGACCGATATCGTCGGCACGACGAGAGCCTGGGCACCGTAGGAGCCGAGCCGAGCGACGGTGCCCCCCGACTGCTCCTTCGTGCGCGGCACGAGCACCTGCCAGCCGAAAAGCGGTTTGGTCTCGAACCACGACAGGCTCTCGCGTAGGGCCACCGTCGGGCCGAGCACGGCGAGCACCGGCGAGCCGACGATGCCGCGGGCCAGCAGCCGGTCGACGTCACCGAGGGTGGTGACCCGGGTGCGCTGACCCGTGGTGGTGCCCGATTCGACGAGCGCCAGGGCGGTCTGCGGGTCGCGGCCGGCCTCGCGCAGCCCGGAGAGGGTGGCCCCGAGCCGCTGCGCCGAGCCGAGCACGACGACGGTCACCGACGTGTCGAGGGCCAGCCCCCAGTCGTGCGGTTCGTGACCGGCATACACGACGTGCACCGACGGCGCCTGGCAGGAGGTGAGCGGCACGCCAGCGTAGGCCGGGACCGCGGTCACCGCGCTCACCCCGGGCACGACGTCGTAGGGGATGCCCGCCTTGCGCAGGGCTCGCGCCTCTTCCGGGAATCCGGTGAAGAGCACCGGGTCGCCGTCCATCAGCCGCACGATGAGGCTGCCGCAGGGCACCTCCCGCGCGGCCTCGACGAGCTTGCGGGCGCGGCTGGCGTGGGTCAGCTGCTCCCCGTGCTCGCCGTGCCCGCCGTCGACGACGAGCACCTCGGTGCGCACGAGTGGCGCGACGAGATCGCAGCGGGCGGGCTGGTCGAGCACGAGGACGTCGGCCGCGGCGATGAGGTCGCGGCAACGCAACGTCATCAACCCGGGGTCTCCCGGCCCGGCACCGACGAAGGCCACCCGGGTGTGGGTCGCGCGACCCGCCGCGGGGAGCGCGGCGCTGACGACGAGGGATTCGGTGCTCATCACGGGGTCGCCTCCGGAAGGTTGGCGTACGCGGGTTGGTGCTGCGGTATGCCGTGCTGCAATCGGTGCTGCGTGGTGCTGCCTGCCGTGGTGCTCGGTGGTGTCGTCCTCGCTGACGTGGAGCTGGCTGATGTCGTCCCACTGATGATTGGGGCGGCGGGTGCGGAGCCGGGATAACCCCGGCCCAGTGAGGCGATCTCGGCGGCGCCGTCCTCCAGGAGCAGGGCGGCCAGCCGCCGCCCGAGCCCGGCCGGGTCGCCCAGCGGGCCGACCACCGACCGGCGCAGGGTCTCGGCGCCGTCGGGGGCGGCGACGACGGCGCGCACCGACAGCTCCGGCCCGTCGTCGCCCTCGACGACCTCGGCGAGCACCCCGACGGGAGCGCTGCAGCCGGCCTGCAGCCCGGCCAGGACGGCCCGCTCGGCGACGACGCAGGCGCGGGAGTCGGGGTCATCGAGTCCACTGAGCAGCTCGCGCAGCGCCACGTCGTCGGAGCGGCACTCGACACCAAGAGCGCCCTGCCCGGCGGCAGGCAGCACCTGGATCGGGTCGAGGGTCTCGGTCACGACCTCCAGCCGCCCCAGTCTGGCCAGCCCGGCCCGGGCCAGCACGACCGCATCGACCTGCCCATCGGTGACGAGGGCCAGCCGGGTGTCCACGTTGCCGCGCACCGGCCCGGGCGCCAGGCCCAGTCCGAGCGCCGCCAATTGTGCGGCCCGCCGCGGGGAACCGGTGCCGATCAGCGCCCCGGCCGGTAGCTCCCCGAGGGTCAGCCCGTCTCGGGCCACGAGCACATCCCTCGGGTCTTCGCGCCGCGGCACCGCCGCGATCACGGTAGGCACCTCGGTCGCGAGACTATCGGTGGCCAGGGTGTCGGCCGTGGTGCCTTCGACCGGCACGTCCTTGAGCGAGTGCACGGCAAGGTCGATCTCGCCGCGTGCGAGGGCGGCCCGCAGCGTCGAAACGAAGACCCCCGTGCCGAGCGCACTCTCGGTCCCAGAACCGCCGCGCAGATCTCCCTCGGTCGTGACGCCGACGAGGTGCACCTCGTGACCGGCCTCGCGCAGCGATCGGGCGACACCCTCGGCCTGGGTGGTGGCCAGCAGGCTGCGGCGGCTGCCCAGCCGCAGCACGCGCGCCGGCCGGCCGGTCATGTGCGCTCCCCTGGCAGGTAGGGCGGCACCGACAGGGCGGCGACGTCGGCCTGGTCGAGGTCGAAGAGCTCACGCAGCGCGGCGGCATAGTGCTCGGCGTCGGCATCGCCGAGGGCAGCCAAGGCCTTGGCTCGCACCGTGGGGGTGTGCAGCAGCTTGTCGACGACCCGGTGCAGGGCTCGATGCACTTCGGCTCGGGTGCGCTCATCGAGGTCGGGGGCTTTCGCGTCGAGACGGGTCAGTTCCGCCTCGACGACCTGGGTCGCCCGGGCCCGCAACGCGGCCACGGTCGGGCCGGCCGAGCGCATCGCGCGGCTCGCCAGGTGCTCGGCGACCTCGGCGGTGACCAGGTCACCGGCTTGTTGGAGCACCACCGGCAAGGCCGTACCGGGCTGGGCAAGCAGGTCGGCGAGCTCGGCCAGATCGATCAGCCGCACGTCGGGCAGGCGGCCCGCGGCCGGGTCGACATCGCGCGGCAGCGCGAGGTCGACCAGGGCGCGCCGGCCCGGGCGGGCGGCCTGCGCGGCGGCGATGTCGGCTGCACCGATGAGCTGGCCGGCCGCTCCGGTGCTCGTCACGACAAGGTCGGCGCCGGCCAAAGCCTCCGGCAGCCGGGCCCAGGGCAGCGCCCGGGCGCCGACCCGGTCGGCCAGCCGCTGCGCCCGCTGGATCGTCCGGTTGACGACGACCAACTCCGCAGGGGTATGCCGCGCGGCCGTCGCCGCGGCCAGGCCCCCCATTCCGCCGGCCCCGACGACGAGCACCCGCGTCTGCGCGATCGGCCCCAACCACGACACTGCCGCGTCGAAGCCGGCGTCGACGAGCGAACGGCTCACCTGATCCAGCTCGGTCTGGGCGTGCACCCGCTTGCCGACCCGCAGGGCCCGTTGGACGAGCGAGCCCAGCTCCTCGCCGAGCGCATGCCGGGCGTGTGCCGCGCGATAGGCGGTGCGCAGTTGACCGAGCACCTGGGTCTCGCCCACCGCCATGGAGTCCAGCCCCGCGGCGACCCGGAAGGCGTGTGCGACGGCCCGGTCCTCGTAGTGCACGTAGAGGTGGTCGGTGAGTTCCTCGCGGGGCACCCCGGTCGCTTCCGAGAGCCCGGCAGTGACGGCGGTGAGGGCACCGTGGAAGGTGGCGGCCGCGGCATACACCTCGACGCGGTTGCAGGTGGCCAGCACGAGCGCCCCGGTGAGGTCGTCGCTGCGGGCCAATCGCCCGGCGAGGGCGGCGGCGTCCTCGGCGCGAAGGGCCGCACGTTCGAGCACCTCCAAGGGTGCGCTGCGGTGGGACAGCCCGACGACCAGGACGCTCACCCGGCCCTCCCGACATCATCGGCGGGTAGCAGCCGATCCTGTTGGCGCAGGAAAGCCAACACATGGAGGTCAGTGGCCAGGTCGACGCGGCGCACCGACACCCCTCCAGGCACGTGCAGCGGCGTCGGCGCGAAGGTGAGCACGGCGTGCACCCCGGCGGCGACCAACGCGTCGGCGACCTCCTGGGCCGAGGCGGCGGGGGTCGCGATGACGCCGATGGCGATCCCGAGAGCAGGCACGAGCGTCGGCAACTCATCGACCGCTCGCACCGGTAGGTCGCTGATGACCTCGCCCACGATGGCCGGGTCGCGATCCAAGAGGGCGACGACGTCGAACCCCTCCGTGGCGAAGCCCGAGTATGCCGCGAGCGCCCTCCCGAGGTTGCCCATCCCGATGATGGCGACCGGCCAGGTGCGGGTCAGCCCGAGTGCGGCGGTCAGCTCCGCGATGAGCAAGCCGACGGCATACCCGACGCCGCGCACGCCGTGTGAGCCCAGGTGGGAGAGGTCCTTGCGAAGCTGACTGGCCAGCACTCCGCTAGCGGCCGCGAGTTGCCCCGAGGAGACCCGGCTGCCCCCAGACCGGGCGATCTCGTGGAGTGCTCGCAGGTAGACGGGGAGTCGAGCCACGGTCGCCGCGGGAATGTCCCGAGGAGTTGCCGGCATCCGCGTCACGCCGTGCTCACCGGTCCTTTCCTGGGGCGGGCCGTGAGCCGCCGACCGGTCTGCGTCGACAGGACGCCGAGCGTTGGGCAGCTTCCGCCAGAGGCTGGCGGGTGCCCAAAGATTAGAGGCTTGTGAAGGCGTGCACAAAGTGAGTTCAGAGGTTGAACACGCCTGAACGCTCGGCACGTGACGGAGTTCACGGCCGCACGCTTGGCACCGGCCGCGGGGGCCGATGATCCGTAGCGAGACCGCGGGTGGGTTCCGGTTCGCCCCGGCGCCGGCCGCTCAGCAGCCCTAGCGGCTGAGGGCGGCGCGCAAGCGCTCCGGGTCGACCCGCCAGAAGTCGTGCTGCACACCGTCGACGAGCACGACCGGGATCTGCTCCCAATACCGCCGATGCAGCTCCGGGTCGTCGTCGATGCTCAGCTTCTGCCACCCGACGCCGAGATCGGCACAGACCCTGGCCACGACATCCTCCGCGTCGACGCACAAGTGACAGCCCGGCCTGCCGATGAGGGCGACCCGGGCACCGGCCGGCCCGGCCAGGCCCGAGTTCACGGCCTCGGCCTCGGTCACGAGAAGACCGATCGGCGCAGCATGAGCAGCGAGTAGAGGGTCTGCTGGATCGTCTCGCGCACCTGGTCGGTGAGGTCGAAGACGAGCATCGGGTCGTCGGCGGCCGCGCTGCCGTAGTGCTCGGTCGGCACCGGCTCACCGAACTCGATGATCCACTTCGACGGCAGCGGCAGCAGCCCCAACGGACCCAGTAGCGGCCAGGTGGGCGTCACCGGGAAGTACGGCGCACCGAACAACCGCGCGAGCAGCTTGATGTCGGCGACCAACGGGTAGGTCTCTTCGGCACCGACGATCGAGCACGGGATGATCGGGGTGCCGGTGCGCAGGGCCGCGCTGACGAACCCACCACGACCGAAGCGTTGCAGCTTGTAGCGCTCGGTGTACGGCTTGCCGACGCCTTTGAATCCCTCCGGGAAGACGCCGACGACGTCACCGGAGGTGAGCAACCGCTCGGCGTCCGGCGTGGCCGCAAGGGTGGCGCCTTGCTTGCGGGCCAGGGTGCCCATCAGCGGGGTGCGGAAGACGAGGTCGGCGCCGAGCAGCCGCAGGGTGCGTTTGGCGTCGTGCTCGTCATGGATCGCCACCTGCAACATCTGCGCATCGAGGGCGATCGTGCCGGAATGGTTGGCCACGACGAGCGCCCCACCGTCGGTCGGGATGTTCTCGATGCCGCGCACCTCGACCCGGAACCATTGCCGGTAGAGGAAGCGCATGAGCGGCAGGAAGAGGTGCTCGGTGTAGTCGTCGTCATAGCCGAAGTCGTCGACCACATAGTCGCCGGTAAGCCGACGCCGCATGAAGGCCAATGCCTTGGCGATGAAGGCCTCGAGCTCGTCGCCGCCCAGACCCGAGGCCGCCGCGACAGTGCGCAGCACGCCGATGGCCGCCGAGAGGACGTCCTCGATCCCAGGGGTGAGTTCGGCCTGGTCGAGGGCTTGGGTCAGCAGGTGATCGTCGAGCAGGTCGTCGGGCCGCACGATCCGCGGCCGGAAGGTGGATGCCTGGCCGGGTGCGGTGCGCCGGGTGCGCCCCGGGGCAGCCGGGCCGGTCGTGTCGATCGCGGTCTCGGCGCGCGCGTCGAGTCCGGTGGCGCCGCGTCTGACTCGCGACCGACCGGCGGCGACGCCGGTCGTGCCGGTGGCGCCGGTCGCGCCCATCGCCCCCGAAGCAGTTGAGGCAGCAGTGGCGGTGGCCGCCGGCCTCGGGCGGTCGGCCCGGTCACGGCGGAAGGCCGACCGCGGCGGCCGGGTGCGGGTCGGAGTCGCCGTTGCCCCGGCAGCTGGGTTGACGCCGGCCGGCGTCGTCCCGACCCCAGCATCGACGACCCCAGCATCGACGGCCCCAGCATCGACGGCCCCAGCATCGACGGCAAGGCTGTCAATGGCAAGGCTGTCGACGGCGCTGGCACCGACGGACACCTGTGCCTCGGGCGCTGCGGCGGCCGGGGTGCCCGAGCGGCGCGCCCGGCGCTCGCTGGCCCGGACCCGGTTGGACCCGTCGACCGCGGTGGCACCGGGGGCGGCCGTGGGGATCACCCGGGGCACCGGCCGGTGCGGGCGGGACCGGGGCGGCATACCGGAGTCGGCCGAACCGGGCGCGTCGGCCGACTCGCCCGGTGACCGCGGCGGTGCCGCGACGGGCAGCCCAGCAGGGTGACGAGTGCGAGTGGCCAGCACCGGCGGCACGCCGCTGCCGAGCGTGGGGTCCGAATCATCGACGAGGTCAGGCACGACGTCGGAGACGAGTGGCGTGCCTTCGCGGCGTCGGCGCTCACCCGCGGCTCGGGACGCACCGAGCTCGAGTTGGTCTGGACCGGCGGGCATCTCAGGTCACCACCCCATGCATTCCGTGACCCGGGCGTGGTCTGCCCAGGTGAGTGTGCTGGCTTCGCTCCGGGTGCTGACCGGGCGGCCCGGAGTCCCCGGTCGGCACGACGTGGAAGCTCGGCCCGTGGCCGTGATGGGCCCGCGGGCTCAAGGTGCCGAGCACGGAGTTCACGCCGCGGGCGCCGCGGCCGGCGAGCCGAAGCGCGGTGTCGGCTCCGGGCACGATGGGCGGCACGTGAGCGGCGAAGTCCGCGAAGGCCTCCCGCGTGTTGTAGCGCGGTTGGAAGCCCATGACGGTGCGCATCCGGGTGGTGTCCAACCCCCGGCCGAAGGACAGGAAGGACAACTGATCGGTGGAGAAGTCGGCCAGCCCCGCGCGCCGGACCAGCCCGCTGAGGTAGGCGATCTTGAAGGGCACCGGCACGACTGGGCGCCCGACGAGGGCGGCCGCCTGGCTGACCGTGAGGACCCCGTCTCCGGCGATGTTGACGATCTGCACCGAGGGCCCGGCCACCGCCAACAGCATCGCGTCGATCGCGTCATCCTCGTGGACGAACTGCATCCGTGCGTCGTAGCCGAACGGCGCGGGCAGCACGAGTAGCGAGAAATAGTCGGTGAGCGCCGTCTTGATGCCGGGGCCGATGATGTTCGCGAAGCGCAGCAGGGAGATCTCGGTGTCCGGCCGGCGCCGGGAGAGGCCGCGCACGTAGCCCTCGACCTCGACCGAGTCCTTGCCGAAACCGCTGGTCGGCATCGTCTTGGGCCCCATGTCCTCGGTGAAGAGGGCCGGGTCGCGCGGCGAACTGCCGTAGACGGCGGCCGTGGACTTGACCACCAGCCGACGCACCGAAGGGGCCTTCTGACAGGCGGCGAGCAACTGCATCGTGCCGATGACGTTGATCTCCTTCTGGGAGACCCGCCCGCCCGCCGAGACCGGCGTGGCCAGCACGTTCATGTGCACGACCGTGTCGACCTTGGCCTGGTTGATGATCCGGCCGATCATCGGGTTGCGGATGTCGGCCCGCACGAACTCGGCCCGGCCGATCGAATGCGGCGGCGGTACGACGTCGACGCCGATGATCCGGGTGATCGAGCCGTCCTTGGACAACTGCTTGGCGAATCGCCCCCCGAGGTACCTGGACACCCCCGTCACGAGCACGACGTTCGCGTTCGGCACGGCGGCACCTCCGTCACATGAGCGGGCATCCATCGCTGAGGCGAGCCGCCCGACATGTCAGGGCTGCGTGCAAGCTTTGTCGCCGGATGGTTCAAGCCTCATGGTACGGGCCGGGCCACCCGCGCCGACACCCCGACCCCTGTCGGGGACGTCACGCGCGCTTACTTGCGGTTGCGGCGCTGGTGACGAGTCTTACGCAGCAGCTTGCGGTGCTTCTTCTTGGCCATCCGCTTGCGGCGCTTCTTGATGACAGAGCCCATGGTGTCCTTCTTGCCGACGAG
>WBZP01005944.1_pt1 | contig 12223 bp, 14 predicted proteins | sample 5204301 | NCBI WGS metagenome assembly WBZP01 (sample SAMN12412401, study PRJNA552823) | activated sludge metagenome | isolation source: activated sludge from nitrification reactor of wastewater treatment plant... | place: USA: Pennsylvania | collected 2017
TGAATGGTTTGGTTATCATTTATACAGGAATATTCTAAATGCATTGCAGCTATGTTGTGTTCTGCTCATCTATTTTGTACCAAGACCAAAGAACAACATACCTGCCTGATAAGTTTTGATAAAAAAGGATTTTTACAAATCGTTACTTTAGTAAGCAAGTGCTAGGCAACTGGAATTCTAATAGCACAAAGGCATGCCAATGCAGTTCAGATAACAGCAACTCTTATTTAGCAGCATAAACTTTTATACATGAAACAATTAATCAAGCAAGTACCTGATCATGAAGATGAAAAAACAATTCACCTTTTTAAGTTGTGTAAATCATTAAAAACACAGGGATACGCAACAAAAGAACAACTTTTAATGATTTTAAAGTGGAAATCTCCAAGGCCATTAAGGCAATATGAACTAAATGACAAAGATTCAATCAAGGAAATTACGTCACTTGCTTTTGCTACAAAAAATGAAAGACTGAGAATTCATATTCTCACAACATTAGATGGGGTCAGCTATCCTGCAGCATCAGCCATTCTCATGTTTTATGATAGGAAAAGGTATCCTGTTCTTGATATAAGAGTTTGGCAACAGTTGCATAAAGCAAAGTTAGTAGAGTCAAATGCCCGCGGACAGAATTTTACACTCAGGCAATGGGTTATCTATCTAGAAATAGTTCGTCAATTAGCAAAAGAATTGTCTTTGTCAGCTCGGCAGGTGGAGAAGCGAATATTTGATTTTGATACGAATACAAGGGTTGGCAAACTGTATAAAAGCTAATACTTTTTATTTCCCGAACCATTGCTAATATCCGCTTCTCTTGTTTGTTACACAATCTACCATTTTCAACGTTTAAACTTTAAACGCCCTATGTAAACGCATTTCCCTAAAATCCGTTACATTAGAAATACAATAGATGGTCGAAATCGATTCCAGCATTCCAGGTTTCGAAAAAATCCAACGTTTAGATAAAATCTTATTTATGGCAAAGAAGAAAAAACCGGCCAAACCCACCATCGAAATAGAAACCACCAAAAGCGCCATCAGCGTGTTGGATAAGCATGAGAAACAATTACTGGGGTTGATCACCGGCAAAAAACCTAAGAATAAAACGGAAGAAATGATACAAAAGGAAATAGAGGAGATAGGGAAGGCGGGAAGGATCATAGATATACCCTTTAATTAACTTGTCAACCCCGTATATTAAATAAACAGCCCCCGTAAATATCAAGGTTAGCTAAAGCATTATTATGAAATACTTTTTAACGATCGTACTAATACTAATATCCAGTTCGGTTTTTGCTCAAACAGATGAAGCGAAAGAATTTTATAAAATGCTGGATGATAGTACCAACTATAGTTCTGACACGATCATTTATAATAAACTGGAAAATGACAATTCATTTCCCGGAGGTGAGAAGTCCTGGCGCAGATTTTTATATAGTGTACTGAATCCGAATGTTGGAAAGGATAATGATATTCCTGATGGTACCTATACTGTTGTTATTCGGTTTGTTATCAGAAAAGATGGATATACCGAAAAATTAGTGGCACTGACCAATTTGGGCTATGGTTTGGAAAAGGAAGCCATGCGGGTGCTTAAAATGACCCCAAGATGGATGCCGGCAAAATTGAATGGTAAATTTGTTTCTTCTTTTAGGGAACAGCCTATTACTTTTATATATCAAACATTTGAAAGGAACAATTAGCTGGCGCATATATTCAAACCAGAAAATTAGTGGTAAATTTTGCTTTAGTTCTAAATCCAAATCCAGTCTTTGGATATATTTCATTAAATTAGGACAAGAAGTGCCAGGTAATATGGCTTAGAAACAACTACTTACGTCAATTACGACGTTAGCTGCAAACCTAAAACACGACACAACAAACGATAAACGAACAGTAAACCGACAAACAAAATGCCAACCCTTCGCAAAATAAAAAGAGCTGCAATGCTAGCAACAAACCGACACAAAGTGCAGCACATTTTATTTTGCCAAACACTCCCATACCCTCTCAGCACCCCCAAAAAAATCGGTTCTAAATTAAATAGTCGGCAAGACAATATAAATTTCTAAATTAGGCGACTATATGAGTGATAAAAGATATAATAAGTATCAGAGTCTAAATGACTGGAATAGAATGTTGGCAGACATATATGACAAAAGCCAAAACTATTCCAAAAACGTATATGAGGTATATTCACACTTATCAGAAGTAAGTGGTGGATTTGGAAAGTATTTTGTGAAAAAATTAGAATATGACGAGGCTAAAAAATTTCTTCCAAAGATTTTTGGTTGGGGGTTAGCTCTTATTAGAAAGGTAAATGTCGCAGAGGAGGACAAAATAGAGATTGATAGAATCATATTTGAAAAATTTCCTGGCGTTTGCATTGCTTGTCTATATGCGCCATGTAAATGTGGCTTCATTAAGGAAGATAATAGAATATCAGTTACAGTTAACGATCGAGATAATGCTGTAACAGATTTTATTGGCAAGAATTGCAAAAAAACGGGAGACAGATATAGTGTAGTCGATGTTCAAAATTTATTTACAAAAATCTATGCTGAAACATGGAAAAATAGAGCCGAAAAGTTAAACACTAAAGGTATAGAAATTGACTTAAAAAATGAGAAAGCAAAAGCGTATTTCAATATTTGTTTTCTATATGACAAACTTGTTGAAGAATTAGCCGAAATATCTGAATCAATTCGATTTTATCATTTGTATAAAACAAATTTTCGGAATGAAATTGCTGATTATTTTGCTTGGTTTTTTGCAATTGTGAGCATGTATCATTTGGTCTACGATTACCCAGAAAACAATAAAATTGATATTGAAGAACTACTGTGGAATGCATACCCTGGTTTTTGTGTTTCCTGTAAGATGCCAAATTTGTAAATCGTCAGCTAAAAGTGGACTAAAAATAATCTAATTTTAGATAGTGTTTCCATTATTCATCATTAAAAAGAATAACATGGAACAGAAACCAAAACAGTCCACAGAAAACTTTATTAAAGACGTTCGTCGTAAAACCCGGAGGCTATTTTCCTCTGAACAAAAGATCCTCATTGTTATGGAAGCTCTTCGAGGTGAAAGTTCTACAGCGGAGATTTGTCGTAAGCATGGTATTCAACAGGCCTTATTTTACAAATGGAATAAAGAGTTCATGGAAGCAGGTAAGAAACGTCTCAATGGCGATACCACCCGTGAAGCCACGAGCGGCGAAGTAACGCAACTGCGTAAAGAGAATCAACGGTTAAAAGAAATGGTGGCTGATCTTATGCTGCGGTATGATATTGTAAAAAAAAGCTTGGACATCTTGGAGTAAGCGAAAAATATCAACGTCATATGAGATTATCAGTATCAGAAAAAGAAGAGATCATTAAGTTGGTTGAACGCTCAGAACTTGGAGTAAACAGAACTTTATTACAGTTAGGTATAAACAAGAGTACTTTTTACAAGTGGTACAAAGCTTACTCGGATAAAGGCATCAGTGGCCTCAAATCAAAGTGTAGTACCAGGCAAAGGTGGAACAGCATACCGCAAGCCGAAAAGAATCTTGTAGTTGAAATTGCGCTGGAATATTCTGAGCTATCACCCAGGGAATTGTCCTGTAAACTCAGTGATGTGAAAGGAATATTTATTTCTGAATCCAGTGTGTACAGGATATTGAAGGCAAAAGGATTAATTACAAGCCCTTCGCATATTTTGTTGGCAGCAGGGAACGAGTTTAGCCATAAGACTTGCTTTGTGCATGAAATGTGGCAAACAGATTTTACCTACTTTAAGATATTAGGATGGGGTTGGTATTACCTGAGTACGGTCCTGGATGATTACAGTCGTTTTATCGTTCATTGGGAACTCTGCAAGACAATGAAAACGGAAGATGTGCAACGAACAGTCAACAGAGCCTTGGAGGCTTCAGGTTTACCAAAAGACTTCAAGCCAAAGCTGTTGTCTGATAATGGGGCCTGCTATATTGCATCAGAGCTTAAGGATTTTTTAAAAGATAAAAAGATCAAGCTGATACATGGCAGGCCGAATCATCCGCAAACACAAGGTAAGATTGAACGCTATCACCGGTCAATGAAAAACGTGGTTAAACTGGATAATTATTACTGCCCCGAAGAACTGGAAGCAGCGTTAGAAGCCTTTGTACGCTACTATAACCAGGAGCGCTATCACGAATCACTTGGCAATGTTACACCGTCAGATGTTTATTACGGAAGACAGGATGAAATTTTTAAGTACAGAGAAAGAATCAAAAGGTTAACGTTAAAAAGAAGAAGGCAGGACTATTTAAGTCAGAAAATTGCATCTTGATTTTAATCTTTACCCTATAAAACTAAAAAGTAAAAAAAGTATCTTTAAATCAAGAAACACTCTCTAAGAGAAAGTTCACTTTGTTTTGACGACATACACATTAAAAAATGCCCGGAGTACAAAAGAACGAGTAAATGTATTTAAAACTTACTTCGATGCCCTGTACAGTAGCAGCTTGAATGATGAGCAGAAACAAGTTTTGCTAAAAAGTAAAATTAAGGAATACATCAATATTGATTTTTACAGTCTGTATGAGTTCCAATTGCTGGTGGCAAAAGAAAGAGAAAATGCAAAACCTTTATACTTTATCAGGACTTTTAGGAAAACAGCTACAGAACAACAGCAGAGGGCAATTACTGAATATATGAAATATGTAGTTGGATCTGCGAATGTAATGGTACACAACCAAACTACTGAGCAAACTGCTCAACAGCCCCGCCCATCAAACTGGCCAGATGGTCTTCCTTTTCCAGGCTATGGCTGGGGAAAATTTCAGAGCAGCGATGATGTAGCAGTCCCTGTATCAATGCAATACCATCTAAGCGAAGACGAACGGTACAATATCATAAGCCAATATAAAAAAGAAAGCAAGAAAATATCGCCTGATGACCAAGCGTGGTATACAGAATATGGGTACAAAAAAGCAACACAAAAGAATACAAATCAGGCCAACAATTTGAATTCAGAAAGCCAAATGGATAGGAAGCTGTTGAATTTGGTTGGCAAATATTTTGATTACAATAGTGAAGATAAGTTGAAATGCACCATTTGCAAGGTAATAGACGCCATGAATAAAGATGTCATTATTTTGAAATGCAAGTATGGAGTTTATAAACAAGCTAGTTATGATGAATTATTTAATAATAAAGGTGTTCCTGGCTACCGTTATGTAAATTGGGTGTCGAATAAGTGCAGGGTATGCAATGGAAAAGGTGTATTTATATCAACGTATAAACATACCAATGACTACGAATACACATTGGGAGCAAAAATCACATACACTAGTAGAAGTGTTTCCACTTGCAATGCTTGTGGTGGCTCTGGCATTAAAGATATTATTGATTAAAATCACTTTATTTTAACGAGTAAGGATAATCACAAGGTTCACTAATCATTTTATTTACGAATTTCCCCAAAGCATCTGTCAATATAGGTAAATGTGCGATTACTTGCGCTAATCCGCTTGCGTCATTTTGCTACGCATTTTATAGTACAACCTGCTCCTCATTTTTCAGTTTAAATTGTTAACTTGGTGCAACAAGCGCCGGGCGACGGTGGTCTCAATACCCAAATTTCGCTTATGCAGCTCGTCATAACAGCTTTGCATTATATTAATATAAAATAATTAAAACATAGAATTATGGCATGTATAGATCCACATATTAATTTTAACGGCAACGCAGAAGAGGCATTTAATTTTTACCAATCAGTTTTTGGTGGGAAATTTATACGGATTATGCGGTATAAAGATTTGAAAACCCCGGGATTCACAATTCCTGAAAGTGAAGAAAATAAAATAATGCACATTTCATTGTCTATCGGGGGAAATCAATTAATGGGTAATGATGTTCCCGAATTTATGGGCAGAACTAATGAAAATGAAAACAGGTCTAAAATCTCAATAACCACTGAAAGTAAAGATGAAGCTGATAAAATATTCAACGGCCTTTCTGTAGGTGGACAAATTGAAATGCCGATGGGTGAGAGTCCATGGGGTAGTTATTTTGGCATGTTTAGAGACAAATACGGTATCGAGTGGATGATAAATTATGATCCGAGAGAAATGGCATAGGTAAATGATCGAATCAGCATCAGTTGCATGCACAAAAGCTTTGCATACATTGTATCTTATACTTCAATGACGATACCATTAGTGCCTGTTTGACCCAGGCAGGAAAAGATCAGATGGTTTTTCCCCCACGCTTTTAAATAATGCCCCTTTCAAAAGCCAATGGCATAATACATTGTGGGAATAGGGCACTGTAAATCCAATGCAGTGCCTCGTGATGATTCCACCAGGAATACTTGCACCCCTAGTTTTTGGACTTAATGATACTCAACTTGGTAAACTCACTTCCATTGAATATTCTGGTCAGATTAGGATCTTTAGCTGATAAAAATTCCTCAATCTTTGATTCACTGATGACCCTCCAGAAATTCTTTGCATTCAATTCAGCAGAATCTTTCGTTTCAACAAAAAGCCCGACAATAGAATCCCTGGTTTTGAAATCTATTCGAACAATTCGGGTTTTCAGGTTGGCATTGGAAAAGAAGGTCTTAATTTGATCATTTGTCATAAGAGAACAATTTGTCTTATTGTATTTTGAAGCAGGTCTAACAGGGAGAAGCAGTTTGGGCAGGACTTAGCGAATGCTGCGGAAAGGCTTCGGTTTGTTGCTCCAAAGGTAACCATTTTTTTCTAAACGACTCTGTTATTCATACGGTACATAGGGTATTCCCGTAAGTGAGCTCAGATATCATTGAATGAAGAAATGAATCCATGTATATCCGTTTGTGGCAGCAGTATATCACACAGCAGCTATTGGTTATCATAAGGTGAAACAGGAATTATTTGATTGGGAAATCGCCAAATTTCCAGTTAGGGTGTGAATTTTGCAGGCCAGTAAATAGCCTGCCAGTCTTTTTTCTTGACAGAAAATTTCATCGGATAATAACGGCCATCTTTCCAGCATGGGCGCCCTGTCTGCACTTTTCTCAAAGAATGCCCGTCATGGCGGGCGTGTCTTCAGGGCGGTTTGCCAAAGCATGTATGCTTCAGGATACCGGCACGCCTTGTTACAGGTATTTCTCCATTCAATTTAGAGAGGAGGAGTCATGGTTGTTAATCTCAGAAAACCTGTCTAAAATTATTTTATTCCTAAAGGAGAATAATTATCTTTACAGAATAAATCAAAATTCATTCGACTGGTGGATAAAGCGATACGAGATAAGCTACAGGAAAAGGGGTTGAAGGTAACCCCCCAGCGTGTCGCGATCTTTGACGCGATCGTGAAGCTGAGGAACCATCCAACGGCAGACAATATTATCGACTACATAAGGTCTAATCATCCCAACATATCCGTAGGCACCGTGTATAAAGTGCTGGATTCCCTGGTGGAGAATAACCTGGTGAAAAAAGTGAAAACGGAAAGGGACATCATGCGCTACGATGCCATTATGACTAATCATCATCATCTATACTGTGCCGAAACAGACCGGATCGAAGATTTTGAAGACGAAAAACTCAACCATCTTCTCACAGAATATTTTAGAAAGAACAAGATCAAAAATTTCAACATACAGGATATCAAATTACAAATAACAGGAAATTTCAACCGTTAAAAAAATCATCATGAGCAATTCATCCACTGAAAGTAAATGCCCTTTTCACCATGGGCAAAGCGCGCCGGTAGCGGGCATGGGTACATCCAATAAAGACTGGTGGCCTAACCGCCTTAACCTGAACATACTTCGGCAACACTCCTCCCTTTCGGATCCAATGGACCCGGAATTCAATTATGGGGAAGAATTCAAGAAGCTGAATTTGCAGGAGGTCAAGAAAGACATTGTTGATCTGATGAAGAATTCACAGGACTGGTGGCCTGCCGATTACGGTCACTATGGACCTTTGTTTATCCGTATGGCCTGGCATAGTGCCGGTACTTACAGGATTTCAGATGGACGTGGAGGTGCGGGAACGGGCAACCAGCGTTTTGCGCCCGTCAACAGCTGGCCAGATAATACAAACCTGGATAAGGCCAGGTTCCTGCTTTGGCCGGTCAAGAAAAAATACGGAAAAAGCCTTTCCTGGGCCGACCTGATGATTCTTGCCGGAAACTGCGCCCTTGAATCAATGGGCTTCAAAACATTTGGCTTCGCTGGTGGCCGGGAAGATATTTGGGAACCCGAACAGGATATTTACTGGGGTTCAGAAACCGAGTGGCTGGGCGATAAGCGTTATAGTGGCGACAGGGACCTCGAGAACCCGCTGGCCGCTGTGCAAATGGGATTGATCTACGTTAACCCGGAAGGCCCTAACGGTAACCCCGATCCCGTAGCTTCGGGTAGGGATATCCGTGAGACTTTTGCCCGGATGGCTATGAACGATGAGGAAACAGTGGCCCTGGTGGCTGGCGGACACACCTTTGGTAAGGCCCACGGTGCCTCCAGCGCCAGTCATGTAGGACGCGAACCGGAAGGTGCGTCAATAGAAGAAATGGGCCTGGGATGGAAAAACAGCTTTGGCTCGGGTAAAGGCGGTGATACCATCACCAGTGGCATTGAAGGTGCCTGGAAGCCCAACCCGACCAAATGGGATAATGGGTACTTTGAAACCCTCTTCAAATACGACTGGAAACTTACCAAAAGCCCGGCAGGCGCTCATCAGTGGATACCTACGGACGAATCAGCCGCCACCCTGGTGGAAGATGCGCATGACAAAACGAAACGTCACGCACCTATGATGACCACGGCGGATATGGCCATGAAGATGGATCCCATTTATGAGAAGATCTCCCGGAAATTCCTCGAAAATTTTGACGCATTTGCCGATGCGTTTGCCCGTGCATGGTTCAAACTGACACACAGAGACATGGGGCCACGCGCCCGCTACCTCGGTTCGGAAGTACCATCCGAAGTATTGATCTGGCAAGACCCTGTGCCAACGGTGGATCATGAACTGATCAATGAAGCCGATGCGGCAAGCTTAAAAAGCAAGATCCTGCAATCTGGCCTTACCGTTTCTGAACTCGTCACAACTTCCTGGGCATCTGCCTCAACATTCCGCGGATCCGATAAGCGCGGCGGCGCTAATGGTGCACGTATTCGCCTTACCCCGCAAAAGAACTGGGAAGTAAATAACCCAGCCCAGTTAAACAAGGTATTGGCCAAACTGGAAAGCATCCAGCAGGAATTCAATGCTGCACAAGCAGGTAAGAAAAAAGTTTCGGTGGCCGACATCATTGTACTCGGTGGATGCGCCGCCATTGAAAAAGCGGCTTTGGATGCCGGTGTTAAGATCAATGTTCCCTTTACACCCGGCCGCACAGATGCCAGCCAGGATCAGACAGATGTGGAATCATTCGCGGTCTTAGAGCCTAAAGCGGACGGCTTCAGGAATTATAAAAGCAATGCCGTGGCCAAAATACCGGCTGAAGTATTACTCATTGATAAAGCCCAGCTTCTTCAATTGACCGCACCGGAAATGACAGTACTCGTTGGAGGTCTGCGGGCACTGGATGCCAACTACAATGGCTCCAGGCACGGTATCCTCACACAAAAGCCACAAACCCTCACCAACGACTTTTTTGTAAACCTTCTTGATCTTGGAACAACATGGAAAGCCATGTCCGAAGCCGGCGATCTCTTTGAAGGTTCAGACAGGAATACCGGAAAAGTAAAATGGACAGCAACCCGTGCAGATCTCATCTTTGGTTCTAATTCTGAACTCAGGGCCATTGCAGAAGTATATGCCTGTGAAGATGGAAAGGAAAAAATGGTGAAGGATTTTGTCGCCGCCTGGTCTAAAGTTATGAACCTCGATAGGTTCGACCTGGCTTAACCGAAACAGTTAACCAATAATGATAAGCGGTCCATTCGGGCCGCTTTTTTTATTGTACCTGATCCGCAGTCCTGCATGTCCATATTGGCTGCTGATCGGGTGCAATCGCCAAACCCGCCACTCATATCCAACCCGGGCTTATGGTTTCGAAAGATGGGCAAGACTGACCAGGGTAGTTAAGCAGTTGTAATTCAATTTTCAGACAACGTACAAATTTCGTTAAATTACTACTTCAAAAAGGCACTGGCATTGTATGCGGAAACAGTTCAGTATCATTTATCTCAAATAGAGCATATGTTAGTATGGCCCGTAAAAAACTAAAACAACATTCCTGCGCTAACTGTGGATTTGAATTCAGCGCAAGCAGCGAGCATACCAACTACTGCCCGCATTGTGGCCAGGAAAATCATAATCCCCGGTTTCCATTGGTACATTATGGGTATGAACTGCTTGAAGCATTCTTGCATTTCGACACCAAATTCCTCTATTCATTCAAAATTTTATTGTTCAGGCCGGGACAAATCTCACTCGACTATATCAATAATATCAGGGGCCGTTACACACCGCCTTTCAGGCTGTTTATCTTCATATCCATTTTTGCTTTGCTCATCATGGGTGTATTTGAAAAACAGATAGCAAAATCTGGTTATTTCGGTACCAATTTAGAGGATACGATGAGTAAAGACATGACGATCAGCCAGATTTTTGACCGATCGGCCGATAGTTCAAAGGATCGCATCCTGGTAGCTCCTTTTTCATGGGTTATGAGCAATCCGGAAGTTACGAATGCCGATTTGCGGTCATTAAAGAAAATGCCGGGCGACAGTGTAGGATTTTGGTTAACGAAATATGGATACGACAACAATGCGTTGACAAGGTTTTACGCTCTGAATAAAAAATTACGCATCAGCCGTCAAATGACTTTGACTGAAATAAGCCTGATGGTTTCCGGTATTTTTAAATGGCTGTTTCTGATCATGATACCTGTCAATGCATTTCTGCTTTTTCTGATTTTTTACCGAAAAAGCCTGTTGTATTACGATACCATGATTTATTCAGTTCATTTTACCAGCTTTTTCCTGATCCTATATTCCATTTTTCTGATGGAAGTACTTTGGTTATCAAAGATTAGCTTGGTTTTATTATTGGTGCTGATCATACTGGACTTATTAATATTGATCGTTTACCTGGCCTTATCACTTAAAAAAGTGTTTTCATTCAGCTGGGCAGGCACCATACTGAGGATGGCCCTGATTTGTATAGTGTCTTTTTCCGTATACCAGATTTTGCATTACACGATTTCTTATCATTCCGGACGGTGATTCAATGAAAGGGTCCCTTTTCCATGGCGATGTTCGGATAATGGATTCTTTTGGCCGATTAAATGACAGTACAATGAAATTGATCCTGATGGTTTGGCTGATCGCAGTGTTCCCAATCTTGACCGGTTGTCATTCTGCTTCATCCCACAAAAATGATTTTTATTCCTATCAGAAAGAATCAGATCTGTGGCGGTTTCCCTTGCTGCAGCCATATGAGCTCATTTCTCCGACTAATTCAAATGACTGGTTTTTAGTGCTGAATAATCCCCGTTTTGATAATCCGGATCATTTTAACCAAGAAGGAGAATTTCAATTGTCTTATATAGACAGCGTGGCTGTTGTTAACAATGTGATCGTAGTTTCCAGCTCCGGTCAATACTGGCCCAAACTCAGCGGCACTTATGAAACAACCGTGGTGATCGACACAAAAGGCAAACGGTCTTTTATCTATTCAAACCAACATCACGGCAAGGCCATGCAGGATAAGCTAAAGGAGCTGAATGCCGGGGTCATTCGTTTATATCCTCTGGATAGCCTGGTTAAACAATTCCAGGCCGATCTTTCATTACCAGGGGAATGGTTACGGTAAAAGTATGCCGGCCAGCTTTTCTTCAGGTATATTTTATTACATTAGTGTCAGAACTGTTTTACAGTACTTAAACTTTCTGTCGTGATATTGAAGCGCCTGTTCCTATTGTTATCGGTTGTGCTGCTGGCATCTTGCTATTCAAAACAAAGTCGGACATGGGTATTCGATAAGGAAGGTGATTTTACCCCAGCCCAAATTGCAAAATTTGACAGCCTGTTTGCATCACATGAAAAGAAAACGACCAATGAAATGGCATTGGTCACAACGCCGGATTTTGGAGCTGATAAAACCATTGAAAGATTTGGGATTAATGTTGCCCGGAAATATGGTGTGGGAAAGAAAGGCGTGAATAACGGCATTGTTGTGGTTTTATCTTTAACCAGGCGCCAGGTGAGGATTTCAACAGGTTATGGAACGGAAAGGGTTCTTAGT
>WBZP01005948.1_pt1 | contig 12223 bp, 12 predicted proteins | sample 5204301 | NCBI WGS metagenome assembly WBZP01 (sample SAMN12412401, study PRJNA552823) | activated sludge metagenome | isolation source: activated sludge from nitrification reactor of wastewater treatment plant... | place: USA: Pennsylvania | collected 2017
TGATCGGCACGCGCAACCGCACCATCGCCGGCATGATCCTGCAGCAGGCGCTGGGCCTCGGCATCATCGGCTTCGTCGTCGGCAAGGTCTCGGCCGCGCTGTGGGCGCCGTTCTTCCCGAAGTACGTCCTGCTCGCGCCGGGCGATGCCGCGCGCGGCTTCGTCGCGGTGATGGTCATCTGCGCCGTCGCCAGCACACTGGCCATCCGCGCCGCGCTGCGCGTCGACCCCGCCACGGCGATAGGGGGCTGAGTGGACGGCTTCGGCATTCGCATCGAGGGCCTGCGCAAGCGCTACGGCGAGGGCGACACCGCCGTCGATGCGCTGAAGGAGGTCAACATGACCGTCGCCCCGGGCGAGGTGGTCGGCCTGATCGGCCCGTCGGGCTCGGGCAAGACGACGCTGCTGAAGTGCCTCGGCGCGGTGATCGAGCCGACCGCCGGCCGCATGACGCTCGGCGACGAGGTGATCTACGACGATGGCTGGAAGATTTCCGACCTGAAGGCGCTGCGGCGCGACCGCATCGGCTTCGTCTTCCAGGCGCCCTACCTGATTCCCTTCCTCGACGTCACCGACAACATCGCGCTGCTGCCGATGCTGGCCGGCCGGCCCAACGGCGCGGCACGCCAGCGCGCGCTGGAACTGCTCGAGGCGCTCGACGTCGGCCACCGCGCCCGCGCCGAGCCCTCGCAGCTCTCCGGCGGCGAGCAGCAGCGCGTCGCCATCGCCCGCGCGCTCGCCAACCAGCCGCCGGTGATCCTCGCCGACGAGCCGACGGCGCCGCTCGATTCCGAGCGCGCGCTGGCCGTCATCCGCATCCTCAACCGTATGGCGCGCCAGTACGACACCGCCGTCATCGTCGTCACCCACGACGAGAAGATCATCCCCACCTTCAAGCGCATCTACCACATCCGCGACGGCACGACCCAAGAGGAGGCCGGCGAGGGGCGCGAAGTCTGAGCCGGCCGTGGGGCGCGGCGCGCGGGCCGGGAGAGGGTGGGAAATCCCTCTGTAACCGAAGTCACACAGCCGGCGTTCCGCCCTTGACGCCCCGCCCCGGCCCCAGTAAATTAGCAACCGTTAATATTCCAACCGGGAGCAACGCAATGACCGTCAACCAACTCATCCGCATCTTCGCCGGCGCCTTCATCCTGATCTCGCTGGCGCTGACCCATTTCAGCGCCCAGGCCGACCTGTCGCAGATGTCCTGGCTCTGGTTCACCGCCTTCGTCGGCGCCAACCTGTTCCAGAGCGGCTTCACCAGGTTCTGCCCGCTGGAGACCATCCTCATCAAGCTGGGCGTCGCCAAGGCTTCGCCCGCCGGCAGCTGCGCCTAAGCCGCAACTTTCCTCCTCCTCGCCGCGCAAAGCGGCAGGTTTAAACGGGAATCCCGAAAGGGGTTCCCGTTTTTGAGCTGGCCCGAATCCAGTTCGGATTCCTACAAAAAGTTGAGCCCCATGCGTCTCAATGCCGATATGGCGCCCGGCGGCAGTACTGGCCGACAACTGCGGCCAACCGCAAGCGCCTAACTCGTCAGGAATTGAATCCGCCGTCTTGCGGAGACAGACTTTTCCATGCCGGACGGGTATCCTTGGCATCTCTTGGGAGAGCGAGGGTGCGGGCGTGAGGGTTCTGGGGCGTTTTCTGTCCAATGCGCTGGCCTTGCTGGCGGTTTGGCTGGCGGCCGGCCCGTGCCTGGCTGCCGGCGCCAGCACCTATTTCGAAGCCGACTTCGTCCTCAGCAGCGACGCCCAGCCGCCGGGGCCGGGCGCCGACTGGCAGCGCCAGGCCCTGCCGGACGATTGGCGCAAGTCCCGGCCGCAGTTGAGCGGCAGCGGCTGGTATCGCCTGCGGGCGGTGTTCGAGGCCTCGCCCCAGGCCGTCCATGCCCTCTACGTGCCGCGGGTCGGCGATCAGATCGAGGTGTTCGTGAACGGCGTGCTGATCGGCCGCACCGGCAGCGCCGGCGACCCGCCGGCCAACACCTGGAAGCGGCCCCAGCTGTTCTCGATTCCGCCCGGACACCTCGAGGCCGGCGAGAACCTGATCCATGTCCGGGTCTGCGGCCGCAGCGGCAACCAGAGCGGCCTGTCGCCGCTGCGCTTCGGCCTGGAGGAGGAATTGCGCGGCGCCTACTGGACGCGCTTCGCCACCCAGACGGTCGGGCCGGTGGCGCTGGCGGCGGCGCTGGGCCTGATCGGCGTGTTCTTCCTGGTGTTGTGGAGCCGCCGCCGGCAGGACGCCATGTATGCCCTGTTCGCCGCCGCCTCGCTGCTGTGGGCCGTCCGCAACGTCGTCGACCTGCTGTTCTACCAGGCCGTCCCGCAGCCGCACTGGGAGATCTGGATGACGCTGCTCTACCAGGGCTTCGTCGCGCTGCTGTGCCTGTTCGCGCTGCGCTTCGTCGGTGCGCGCCTGGCCGCCTACGAGACGCTGCTGCGCGCCTCGCTGCCGGTCTCGCTGGCGGCCTACTACGGCCTGCTGCCCTACCTGTCGGCGCATATCTCCACCCGCTTCGGCCTGTTCTTCACATTGATCATGGCGATGGTGCCCGCCCTCGCCGTCGGCCTCGCCGCGCTGCGCCGCCGCGAGCCGGGCACCATCCTGATGGCGGGGGTGGGGCTGATCTCCATCGGCTTCGGCGCCTACGACTGGTTCGGCTCCTTCCGCCCGGAGATGTTCGACAGCATCCGCCTGATGCCCTACCTGGCGCTGTTCTTCACCGCCACCGCGGGCTGGCTGCTGACCCACCGCTTCCTTGGCGCCTACGGCGATCTGGAGCGGCTCAACCTCGAACTCGATCGCCGCGTCGCCGAGAAGAGCGCCGCGCTGCTGGCCAACTTGGAGCAGCTCGACAAGGCGCGGGCCCGCGCCGAGGAGGCCAGCCGCGCCAAGTCGCGCTTCCTGGCCGCCGCCAGCCACGACCTGCGCCAGCCGCTGCATGCGCTCGGCCTGTTCGCCGCTTCGCTCAAGGGCGAGGTGAGCCTGCCGCGCCCGCGCGAGCTGGTCGGCAAGATCAGCAGCTGCGTCGACGCCCTGGAGAAGATGTTCGGCGAACTGATGGACATCTCGCGCATCGACGCCGGCACGGTGTCCGTCGGCCCCTGCGATTTCCGGCTGCAGGACATGTTCGACCGCCTGGAGGCGGACTTCCTGCCGCTGGCCCGGGAAAAGGATCTGGTGTTGCGCCTGCGCCCGACCCGGGAGTGGGTGCACAGCGATCCGCTGATGTTCGAGCGGATCCTGCGCAACCTGATCGCCAACGCCATCCGCTACACGGAACGGGGCCGCGTCATGGTGGCCTGCCGCCGGCGCGGCGAACGGCTGTGGATCCAGGTCTGGGACACCGGCATCGGCATCGCCGAGGCCGATCGGGAGCGCGTCTTCGAAGAGTTCTACCAGGTCGGCAATCCCGAGCGCGACCGCAACAAGGGCATCGGCCTGGGCCTGTCCATCGTCCGCCGCCTGGCGGATCTGCTGGGCGAGCAGGTCGCCATGCGCTCCGAGCCGGGGCGCGGCTCGCTGTTCCAGTTCAGCGCGCCCCGGGCGGCGCCCGGAAGCGCCGTCCAGCCCGCCTCGCCGCCGGCGCTTCTGAGCAGCGCCCTGGAGGACGAACCGCCGCAGGTGGCGCTGCTCGAGGACGACTCCCTGGTGCGCGAGGCCATGGTCGCCCTGCTCGAACGCCAGGGCTTCGAGGTGTTCGCCGGCGCCGATGCGCAGGCGCTGCAGGCCAACCTGGCCGCGGCCGGAGCCCGGCCGGATCTGATCATCGCCGATTACCAGCTGCGCGGCGGCGAAAGCGGCGTGGCGGCCGCCCGGGCCTTGCGCCGAAGGTTCGGCGAGCGCATCCCGGTGATCCTGGTGACTGGCCAGACCTCCGACGAGCGCCTCGGCGAAGCCACCGCCAGCGGCTTCCCGATCCTGCGCAAGCCGGTCAAGGGCGGCAAGCTGCTGGCCCTCATCCGCGCCGTGCTGGACAGCGAGGCTACCGTCTCCGACTGATTTTCAGCGGGCAACCGAAGCCGCCAGTGCAGTCTTCTCGGCCGATTCCGCCGGCGCCAGCGCCGGCTTCGAGGCGAACCAGTAGCCGGCGGCCATGAAGAGGCTGCCGGCCACCGCGTTGCCCAGCGTCACCCACAGCAGGTTGTGCGCCATGCCGGCCAGGCTGACCGCCTCGCCGTGCTCGGCGAGCAGCGCGATGGCGAAGAGCGTCATGTTGGCGACGCTGTGCTCGTAGCCGCTGGCGATGAAGGCGAACAGGCACCAGAAGATGACGCCCAGTTTCGCCGCGTCGCTGGCGGTGCGCGCCGCCATCCAGATCGCCAGGCAGACCAGCCAGTTGCAGAGGATGGCGCGGGCGAAGAGCTCCATGGCCGGCGCGTTCATCTTGGCGCCGGCGGCCTTCTGCAGCAGGGGCGCGCCGTCGGAGAGCAGCGCGCCGCCGCCGCCAGCGACGAAGAGCCAGGCCAGTGCCGCGGCGCCGGCCAGGTTGCCGAGCCAGGACAGCGCCCAGCTGGCGGCCAGATCCCCCGTCGTCACGCGCCGGCGCAGCCGGCCGATGGTCATGAACATCGTGTGGCCGGTGAACAGGTCCGAGCCGGCGAAGATCACCAGGGTCAGGGCGATGCCGAAGGAGGCGCCCATCACCAGGCGTCGCAGCGACGGGTCGAGGGTGGCGCCGACGCTGAAGATGAGGATGATGCCGAGACCGACGTAGGCGCCGGCCATCATGGCGCTGACGAAAAAGGGCAGGGGATGACTGCGAATCACCGCGGCCTTCTTCTCGGCGACGGCGGCGAAGTGGTCCAGCGTTTCGAGGTACATGATTTTCTCCTAGCCGAGGTTGAGGAAGACGACGCCCTTGTCCACCCGCACGCGGTACTTGTGCGTGCAGCCTTCGTCCGGCGCCTGCGCCTTGCCGCTGTCGAGGTGGATGGTCATGCCGTGCAGCGGGCAGGCGACGCGGCGGTCGAAGACGATGCCCTGCGAGAGCTGGCCGCCCTTGTGCGGGCAGCGGTCATCGACGGCGAAGACTTCGTCCTCGGCGTTGCGGAACACGGCGATGTCGGCCTTCTCCGACTTCACCACCTTCGCGCCGAGGCGCGGGATGTCCTCAAGCGGACAGATTTTCAGCCAATCGCTCATCGCTGCTTTCTCCCTTGACCGAATCCTTCGAAAAAATCTTCACCGGCTTGAACTCGGCGGCGTCGAACCCGGCGGCGCGCTCGGCCCAGGGGTCCTTCTCCACCGACAGCGCCTCCTTCATGCGGGCGTAGAGCGCGCGCCGGCCCTCGGCGTCGTCGACCACCCGCCGCTTCACATAGTCGAGCCCGACGCGGCCGACCCAGTGCACCGTGCGGTCGAGGTAGCGCGCTTCCTCGCGGTAGAGCTGGATGAAGGCGCCGGTGGTCTCCAGCACTTCCTCGCGCGTCTTCACCTTGCAGAGGAACTGCGCCACCTCGGTCTTGATGCCGCCGTTGCCGGCGACGTAGATCTCCCAGCCGGAGTCGACGCCGATGACGCCGACGTCCTTGATGGTCGCCTCGGCGCAGTTGCGCGGGCAGCCGGAGACGCCGAGCTTGGTCTTGTGCGGCGTCCATAGCCGCTCCAGGTCGCGCTCCAGGTCGATGCCCATGCCGGTCGAGTCCTGCACGCCGAAGCGGCACCACTCCGAGCCGACGCAGGTCTTCACCGTGCGCAGGCCCTTCGAGTAGGCGTAGCCGGAGGGCATGCCGAGGTCGGCCCAGATCGCCGGCAGGTCTTCCTTCTTCACGCCGAGGAGATCGATGCGCTGGCCGCCGGTGAACTTCACCGTCGGCACCGCGTACTTCTCCGCCACTTCGGCGATGCGCTTGAGTTCCGCCGGCGAGGTGACGCCGCCGTAGATGCGCGGCACCACCGAGAAGGAGCCGTCCTTCTGGATGTTGGCGTGCACGCGCTCGTTGATGAAGCGCGACTGGGCGTCGTCCTTGTACTCCCTGGGCCAGGCGCAGAGCAGGTAGTAGTTGAGCGCCTGGCGGCAGGACGGGCAGCCGGTCGGCGTGCGCCACTCGAGAAAGCGCATCGCCTCGGGGATGGAGAGCAGGCGGTTGTCCTTGACCGCCTTGCGCACTTCCTCGTGGGTGTAGTCGGTGCAGCCGCACATCGGCTTCTTCTCCGCCGCCACCGGCTGGTAGGCGCCGCCCACCGCCGAGGCGAGGATCTGCTCGACCAGGCCGGTGCACGAGCCGCAGGAGCTGGAGGCCTTGGTGTGCTTGCGCACTTCGTCCAGGGTGAACAGGCCCTTTTCCTTGATGGCTCTTACGATGGTGATCTTCTTGATGCCGTTGCAGCCGCACACCTCGAAGTCGTCGGGCAGTTCCGCCGCGCGGTTCTTGCCCTCGTGGCCGGCGCCGCCGGTATGCGACTGGCCGAGCATCAGCCTGTCGCGGATCGGGCCGACGCACTTCTTCTCCTTCATCAGCTGGAAATACCAGTTGGAGTCGACCGTGTCGCCGTAGAGCACGGCGCCGACGATCCGGTTGTCGCGCAGCACCAGCTTCTTGTAGATGCCGCCGCGCTTGTCGGCCAGCACGATCTCGTCATCGGTCGCGCCGCCGATGAAATCGCCGGCGGAGAAGACGTCGATGCCGGTGACCTTGAGCTTGGTGGACACCGCCGAGCCGCTGTAGCGGGCGATGCCGAACTCGGCCAGGTGGTTGGCGGCGACCTTGCCCTGTTCGAACAGCGGCGCGACGAGGCCGTAGGCCGTTCCCCGGTGCGCGACGCACTCGCCGACGGCGTAGATGCGCGGGTCGTAGGTCTGCATGGTGTCGTTCACCACGATGCCGCGGCTGCAGTGCAGGCCGGCTTCCTCGGCGAGCCGGGTGTTGGGGCGGATGCCGATGGCCATCACCACCAGCTCGGCGGCGATCTCCGAACCGTCGGCGAAGCGCACGGCGCTGACGCGGCCGCCGGATTTCTTCGGCCCCTTCGCCAGTTCGACAGTCTGCTTCTCCAGCAGGAATTTCAGGCCGCGCGCCTCGAGCGAGGCCTGCAGCATGTCGGCCGCCGTCTTGTCGAGCTGGCGCTCCATGATCCAGGGCGCGAGATGCACCACGGTGACCTCCATGCCGCGCGCCTTGAGGCCGTTGGCCGCCTCCAGGCCGAGCAGCCCTGCGCCGATCACCACGGCGCGGCCGCCGCGCTTGGCTGCGGCGATCATCGCCTCGGTGTCGGCGATGTCGCGGTAGGCCAGCACCCCGGGCAGGTCGTGGCCGGGGATGGGCAGCATCACCGGCGTCGAGCCGGTGGCCAGCAGCAGGCGGTCGTAGCCGTCTTCGCTGCCGTCCTCGCAGACCACCTTGCGCCGCACCCGGTCGATGCGCACGACCTTCTTCCCGGCGTGCAGCGCGATGCCGTTCTGCTTGTACCAGTCGAGGTCGTTGAGCATGATCTCCGGCAGCTTCATCTCGCCCGCCAGCACCGGCGAGAGCAGGATGCGGTTGTAGTTGCCGTGCGGTTCGGCGCCGTAGACCGTGATGTCGTAGAGGTCCGGGGCCAGCTTCAGCAGTTCTTCCAGCGTGCGCACGCCGGCCATGCCGTTGCCGACCAGGATGAGTTTGGTTTTCTTCATGGGCGCTCCCTAGTGATTCCTGCAGGGCGAGTTGCAATCCCCGTGCCAGGCGCCGGCAATCGGCCGGAAAGCCAGGGCTGGCGCGGACTTCCGCCGGATGGCCGCGATCCGGGCGGTGCGTCCGGATGGTGCGACGCGGCATTCCGGCTGCGCCAATCTGGTGCGCGGCTGTGCGAAACTAGTGGGCGAGTCGGCCATCACCACTGGAGAGACAAATGGATATCGGATTCATCGGCCTCGGCCTCATGGGCCGCCCCATGGCCATCAACATCGCCCGCGGCGGCCACACCCTGCACATCTGGGCGCGGCGCACGGCCTCGCTGGAACCCTTCGCCCAGTTCGGCGCCCACGCCCACCTCAGCCCGGCCGAGGTGGCCAAGCACGCCGACCTGGTGTTCACCGTGGTGGCGGACGCGCCCGACGTCGAGCAGGTCTGCCTGGGCCCGGGCGGCATCGTCGAATCGGGCAAGCGCGGCCTGACGGTGTCGGATTCGAGCACCATCGCGCCGGCCGCGGCGCGCGGGATCGCGGCGCGGCTGGCCGAGCACGGCATGCAGTTCCTCGACGCGCCGGTCTCCGGCGGCGAAGTCGGCGCCATCAATGCCGCGCTGTCCTTCATGGTCGGCGGCGAGGCGGCGGCCTTCGAGCGGGCGAAACCCTTCTACGAACTGATGGGCAAGAGCGTGACGCTGGTCGGCGCCTCCGGCGCCGGCCAGGTGACCAAGGCCTGCAACCAGACGGTGGTGGCGATGACCATGCTCGCCGTGGCGGAGGCACTGACTTTTGCGAAGAAATCGGGCGTGGACGGCGCCAGGGTGCGCGAGGCGCTGCTCGGCGGCTTCGCCAACAGCAAGATCCTCGACCACCACGGCAAGAAGATGCTCGAGCGCAACTGGAAGCCCGGCTTCAAGGCCTGGATGCATCAGAAGGACCTGCGCATCGTCCTGCAGAGCGCCCACGAACTCGGCCTGGCCATGCCGGGCGCCGCCGTCGCCGCGCAGCTGTTCAACGCCATGGTCGGCAGCGGCATGGGCGAGGAGGACAACATGGCGGTGATCAAGCTGATCGAAGGGCTGGCGGGAATCGAGGAGTGAAGCTCGGCTTCATCGGCCTCGGCGCCATGGGGCGCCCGATGGCCCTGCATCTGCTCGCGGCCGGCCACGAACTCAGCGTCTACGCCCGCCGCGCCGAGGCGGCGCAGCCGCTGGTCGAGGCTGGCGCGAAGGCCTGCGCCACGCCGGCCGCGGTGGCGGCGGCGAGCGAAGTAGTGTTCACCATCGTCACCACCGGCGCCGACGTCGAGGAAGTGGCCCTCGGCGAGGACGGCATCCTCCACGGCGCCAAGCCGGGAACGGTGCTGGTCGACATGGGCACCATCCCGCCCGGCACGGCGCGCCGCATCGCCGCGAAACTGGCCGAACGCGGCATCGAGGCCATCGACGCGCCGGTCTCCGGCGGCGAGGCCGGCGCGCGCAACGCCACCCTGGCCATCATGGCCGGCGGCAAGGCCGAGGTCCTGGCGCGCGTGCGGCCGCTGCTGGAACTACTCGGCAAGACCATCGTGCACATCGGCCCGAACGGCGCCGGCCAGGTGGCCAAGGCCTGCAACCAGATGATCATGGTCTCCTGCATCGAGGCGGTGGCCGAGGCCATGCTGCTGGCAGAGCGATCCGGCGTCGACCCCGCAAGGGTGAAGCAGGCGTTGTCCGGCGGCTCGGCCGCCAGCCGCGTGCTGGAAGTCTTCGGCGCGAAAATGGCGGCGCGCGATTTCCAGGCCGGCGTCGAGGCGCGCCTGCACCACAAGGACTTCGGCATCCTCATGAACGAGGCGCACGCCCTCGGTGTCCCGCTGCCGATCGCGGCGCAGGTCTGGCAGCAGCTCAACGCGCTGATGGCGCAGGGCTGGGGGCGGGAGGACACGTCGAGTTTGCTGCGGGTGCTGAAGGGAGAGTCGGGCCTGGCGCTGGCGGACGGAATATAATGATCGTCGGATTTCATCACTGAATTGTTTCTGGAGGCTGCCATGTCCCTTTCGGAAATTCATTTTGTCGTCGAGGAAGCGCCAGAGGGTGGCTACATCGCCAGGGCGGTCAATGAGGACATTTTCACGGAAGCGGACGATATTCCCGGCCTGCATGCCCGGGTGCGCGATGCCGTGCACTGTCACTTCGACAATGGAACCGTACCGGGGGTGATCCGCTTGCACTTCACGCGGGAAGAAGTGATCGCCGCATGAGGCTGCCGCGGGACGTGTCCGGGGCCGAGCTGGCCAAGCGCCTGGAACGCCTCGGCTACCGGGTTACGCGTCAGACGGGGAGCCATATGAGACTGACCTTGCCCGATTTGCCCGAACATCATGTGACCATTCCCGCACACGATGCGCTCCGCATCGGCACCCTGGCGGCGATCCTGTCTTCCGTCGCCGCGCGTTTGGGTGTTTCAAAAGACGAAATTGTCAGCCGCTTGTTCGGCTGAAAAAGCAGTCACCCGCGCAGCATTACCCCTCTCCCCGCGGGGGAGAGGGCAGGGTGAGGGGCACACAGTCTTAAGGAGGCTACGATGGGGAAGATCATGCTGCGCCCGTGGGATTCCGCAGAGCACCTGAAGACGGTCGAGGACATGGCCCTCTATCTTGACGCTTGCCTGGAGGAAGGCGACCCAGTCTTGATTACCTCTGCTTTGGGGGTGATTGCACGTGCCCGTGGCATGGTGCGACTGTCGAGCGACATGGGGCTTTCAGGCGAGAGCAATCCGAATTTCGCTACTGTGATGAAGGTAATCAGGGCGCTCGGTTTCCGTCTGCATGTCGAATCGATGCGTGGGTGACGGTCAGCGGGACTGATTCGCAAAAGCGCACGCAGCTTGCTGTGCTTGCGCAGACTGCGTTGGATTGTGTGGATAAGATCTTTCGGGGTTGTCGCAGTGGACTGGAATGAGCGCATTGAAACCGATCCCGAAATCTGCGGCGGGCGCCCGCGCGTGAAGGGAACCCGGCTGACCGTCGAGTTCCTGCTGGGGCTGAAGGCGGCGGGATGGCCGGATGCGCAGATCCTCGATAACTATCCGCATCTGGAGGACGGCGATCTGCGCGCAGTATTCGCCTTCGCGCATCATCTGATCGAGGAAGAGAAATACCTCGTATTGCCTGACCTGGACTGACCCTCGGCCAGGCTTGCCGCCAGTTACCCCGGGGGACCGGAGGGCGCTGTTGCCGACCGTCAAAACGTAGCCCAGCCCATGGCGAGCCTCGGGATGAGAATACTCGCAGAGGTCATGGCGCCAACGATGCCGACTTGCCGCCGGTGGTTCAGTCAGTCATCGACGCGCTTGTCGCCGGAATCCCTGGTGTACGGCAGGCCGCAGGTGATGCACGCATAACCACGGTCTTCGCGCCGTCGGAACTTTCCGCGGAGGTATTGGAGCAGGCGGACAAGGAAGGTGTTCCTCATGATGAAATCCACGGCGTCCTGTATCGGGGCAGGGCGTTCATTGTGTGCCAGAACCTCAAGACCGTGCAAGACGGGGAGGAAGTGCTGGCGCATCAATGGCAATCGTGGGAGATGCGCCCCCCGAATTCGGGGGGGGCGCGGGTTGAAACTACAAGTGGGTACGCCGAGCGATTTGATTGAATAGGCGCACCCTCTGATAGTACAAGTCGCCGTCCTGCGCAGACCGACTTTTCTGCGCAGCCGCCGCGAAAATGGTAGAGTCCGGCCGCATCCGGATTGACGGGAACGCCCATGCAAAATCACTGGAACGAAGGGGACGCTTCGCGCTGTGCCACCGACCTGGCGCTGCGCGTATACAGCTCGCGCCTGATCGGCCGCGACAAGTCGCTGGTGCTGCACGGCGGCGGCAACACCTCGGTGAAGACCGAGGAGCCGGACCGCTTCGGCGAGCCGCGCCGGGTGCTCTGGGTCAAGGGCAGCGGCTGGGACCTGGAGACCATCGAGGAGGCCGGCTTCTGCCCGCTGCTGCTCGATCACCTCGTCCATCTGGCGCAGCTGCCGGCGCTGTCCGACCCGGCCATGGTCGAGGAGCTGGCCACGCACCAGACGCGGGCGGTGGCGCCGGCCGCCTCGGTCGAGGCCATCCTGCACGCCCTCCTGCCCTACAAGTTCGTCGACCATAGCCATGCCGACGCGGTGGTGTCGGTCACCAACACCGCCGAGGGCGAGGCGCGCATCCGCGAGATCTACGGCGAGGACGTGGTGGTGATTCCCTACGTCATGCCCGGCTTCGACCTGGCGCGTGCGGTGGCGAGCCGCTTCCCGCTGGAGGCCACGCCGCGCACCCAGGGCATGGTGCTGATGAACCACGGCATCTTCTCCTTCGGCGCGACGGCGCGCGAATCCTACGAGCGCATGATCAATCTGGTCGGGCGTGCCGAGCGTTACCTTCGGCAGCATGCCGGCGAGATCAAGCCGCCCGCCGCCCCCGCGGACATCAAGCTGCCGCGCCTGGCGCTGGCCGAGTTGCGCCGCGAGGTCTCGCGCGAGGCGGGCAATCCGATGTTGCTGGCCGCCGGCCGCACGGCGCAGGCGCTGGCCTTCGTCGGCCATCCCGACCTGTCGCGCATCGCCCGCTACGGACCGGCCACGCCCGACCA
>WBZP01005949.1_pt1 | contig 12221 bp, 12 predicted proteins | sample 5204301 | NCBI WGS metagenome assembly WBZP01 (sample SAMN12412401, study PRJNA552823) | activated sludge metagenome | isolation source: activated sludge from nitrification reactor of wastewater treatment plant... | place: USA: Pennsylvania | collected 2017
CGACCACTCGCGCGTGCCGCTCGAGGCGTCGGTGTGGGAGGCGTTCGCGCCGTGCATCGAGACGGCCGTCGCCGACGCCTCGAAGCCCGAGGACTTCGCCGCCCTCGGCCGGAAGGTCGTCGAGGTCGAGGCCGCGCGCGGCACGGGCGGCAACCGGCTCTTCTATCTCGCGGTCCCGCCCGCCTCCTTCGGGCCGATCCTCTCCGACCTGCAGGGGGCCTCGCTCGTCGCGCGCCCGAACGGCGGGCCCTGGAGCCGCGTCGTCATCGAGAAGCCCTTCGGCCGCGACCTCGACTCCGCGCGGGAGCTGCACCGCCTCGTCGCCGGGGTCCTCGACGAGAGCCAGAGCTTCCGCATCGACCACTACCTCGGCAAGGAGACCGTCCAGAACATCCTCGTGTTCCGCTTCGCGAACGCGATCTTCGAGCCGCTCTGGAACCGCAAGTACGTCGACCACGTGCAGATCACGATGGCCGAGGACATCGGGATCGAGCGGCGCGGGAAGTTCTACGACGCGACCGGGGTCGTGCGCGACGTCGTGCAGAACCACCTGCTGCAGGTCCTCGCCCTCGTCGCCATGGAGCTGCCCGCCACCTTCGGGGCCGACGACGTCCGCGACGAGAAGCTGAAGCTCCTCCGCTCCGTGCGGGCGATCCCGCCGGACGACGTCGTTCTCGGCCAGTACCGCGGCTACCGCGAGGCCGAGGGCGTCCTTCCCGGCTCGCGGACGCCGACCTACGTCGCGCTCAGGCTCCTCGTCGACAACTGGCGCTGGCAGGGCGTCCCCTTCTACATCCGCGCGGGGAAGGGCCTCGCCCGCCGCACGACCGAGGTCGTGATCCACTTCCAGCAGATCCCGTTCTGCCTGTTCGGCCGGGAGGACGTCTGCCAGCTCATCGAGCCGAACGTCCTCGTCCTGCGCATCCAGCCGGACGAGGGGATGGCCCTCTCGATCGCGACGAAGGTCCCCGGCGACGACCTCACGGTCGGCGACGTGCGCATGGACTTCTCCTACGCCGGCGCCTTCCACCGCGAGCCGGGCGAGGCCTACGAGAAGCTCATCCTCGACGCGATGCGGGGCGACGCGACCCTGTTCGCCCGCCGCGACGGCGACGAGCAGGCGTGGTCCCTCGTCACGCCGCTCCTCCGGGACTGGGACGCGCGCCGGGACGATCCGGCCTTCTACGAGCCGGGAACCGGCGGCCCGGCGGGGGCCGACGCCCTCCTCCTCCGCGACCGCCGGCGCTGGCGGCCGCTGAACGGCAAGAAGCCCTGAGAGAGACGCCGCACCGTCAGCTCGTCGAGTCGCGGAGCGTCGCTGAAGTGCTCGCGGAAGCTGATGCGGGTTGGTGCGGGAGCGGAGCGCCGCCGGCGCGGCGGGCCATCACTCGACAGACCCTGAGCCGGATGCCACCATCCGAGGAGCCCAGGCGAGGTGTTGCGTCGACCGGGTGACGACACCCGGGTGCGGGCGGCGGACGCGAAGCGCTCGCGGCCCGCCGGGAGGCGCGTGTGAAGGCAGGTCGCGGTACGACGTGGCGGCGCCTCCGTGAGGCCGCCCTGGCGTTGCCCGGCGTTCAGGAAGGCACGTCCTACTCGACGCCGGCGCTGCACGTCCGAAAGAAGCTCCTGGCGCGGCTCCGTGAGGACGGCGAGACGGTGGCTGTCAGGGTCGAGCTGCTGGACCGCGACGTGCTCCTGGCGGCCGATCCGCGTGCGTTCTTCGTCACGGACCACTACCTGGCCTATCCGTGGATACTCGTCCGGCTGAGCGAGGCGCGCCACGGGGTCGTGGTCGAATTGCTCGAGCAGGCATGGGAGCGCGAAGCCCCGAAGCGCGCGGTCGCGGAGCGTCTGGCGCAACACGGCGCGCGAGCCCCTAGTCCGAACGACCGCCGAACGGGCCCACGCGCCGCGGGACCAATGCGGCGAGGCCGACGCGCATGATCGAGATGCTTCGCGACCTCGTACGGCACAAGGGCTACGCCAACGCGGCGCTGCTGGCGACCGTGGCCCGATCGCCCGAGGCGAGCGCCGACGCCGAGGTCGCCGAGTTGCTCCACCACGTACGCCTCGCGAATCGCTTCTGGCTGTCGGCGATCGTGGGCGAGCCGTTCGTGGTGGACGAGGAGGCCCGGTCGCCGAGGTCGCTGTCGGCTCTCGTGGACGCCTTTCGTGCGGTGCAGGCGCTCGAGGAGGCGTGGCTCGCCCAGGCCGACGATGGCGACCTGGCCAGGCCCGTCGCCGGGCCGCTGGTGCCTGGCGGCCGGTGTACGGTGACTCAGGCCCTCACGCAGGTGTGCCTGCACTCACTCGGGCACCGGGCTCAGTGTGCCAGGCTCCTGCGCCGACACGGTGTCGCGGCGCCGACGACCGACTTCATCCTGTGGCTCGTCGAGCGCCCTGTGGCTCAGTGGCCGTGAGGGTGAGCGGGAGGCGGGCGCAGCGTCGCGCCGGTGCTCGGCTCGCCATGGCAAGTCGGCGCAGAACGGAGCTGGGCGGGAATCGTGAGTGAGCTGAGCCGCTGTCTCTGGCTGGCCTGGGTCGGATTCAACCTGAGCCACAGCCTCGGGGCCATCCGGCGATCGTCGTGTCCGCAGCGTACCTGGCCATCGGACTGCGCTACTGGTTCCGGACCCCCATCGTCGGCGTCCTCATCTCCTTCGCCTGCTTCCTGTCGTCAGGCATCCCGTATCTCCTTGCCGTCTGACGGAGTGGCGCAGGTGCGGCGCATCGGTTCCGGCAGTCGCCGGGATCGGTTCGGGCTGCGAGCATGAATACGCTTTTCCGTCTCAGCGGAGCGATCCGACGGGCCCCCGCCATCGACGCGTGGTTCGCCGCGCAGCCGCCGGATCTTGGCGCCATCGGTCGGCGGTGGTTCGATCGCATGCGGGAGTGCGGAGCGGGCGTCCGGGACGTGATGCACGATGGATGTCCGACGGCGTGCGTCGAGGATGCCGCGTTCTGCTACGTGGGCGTGTTCAAGGCGCACGTGAGCGTCGGGTTCTTCCACGGGGCCGGGCTGGCGGATCCCTCGGGGCTTCTGCTGGGCAACGGCAAGCGGATGCGTCACGTGAAGGTGAGTCCCGGAGCCGACCTCGACGCCCAAGCGCTCGAGGCCCTGGTCGTCGCGGCTCACGCCGACGTCGAGCGGCGCCTGGCGTCGGAGCAGAAGGCCAGTCCCGGAGGTGCGCCGGGCATCGTGAAACGCGGGAGACGGAATGGATGAAGCCGTTCGGGAGCTGATGGAGCGCCAGCGGGTCGCGGCGGTAGTCAGCCCTCTCTTCACCGCGGCGGATCGTCGAGACGGGGCGAAGGGGCGCGCCCGCGGAGGGCTGGTTGGGAACGGAGCGGGTAGAGTATCCAGATGAGGAGCGGCCACTGGCGTCGCGTCGGCGGCGCGGCCGTCCTGGCGACCCTGGCCGGCGGGTGTGGCCAGGCGACCCGGCCGGACTGCCTGGCGCGCCCGTGCGCGATGCCAGTGGCGATCCGGTTGAACGTGACCGCTTCCGGCGGCGGCCCGGTGGCCGGGCTCAGCCTGACGGTGTCGGGGGCCGCTACGGGCGCCGGCTCGTGCACGGCGTCGGATTCGGCGAGCGCGTGCGTGGTCCCGGGCACGGCGGGCCGGTACGACCTGCTGCTGAAGGCGCCGGGCTTCGCCGACAAGACGATGAGCGTCGTCGTGACGGGGGACACGCCCGACGTTGACGATCGACGCGCCGGAGGAGCTCGAGACTTCGTCAACTTCGAGGCGCGGCGCATGGCCGGGGAGGTGTCGGAGGGCATGCTCTTCGACATCGGCTACGCGGACGGGGTGCTGCCGGCCCTGGCCGTGCGGGAGCGGCCGGTTCCGAACGGCGTCCGGGCGGGTTAGGCTCTAGCCCAGGCACCCGGACAACGAACAAGGAGCGGACCTTGGCCACGCCAGCGCTCGTGGGGGCGTGTCTCGCCGTTGCCGTGGGGATCTTCGCCACGCTGGTCCGGCTCGATCGGGACCGGGCGTTCCATCCGGCCGTGGCCCGCCGGACGGCGGCCTCGGGAGGTGCCTCGTGCCCGAGGAGATGATGCTGGCGTCGCTCGTCCCGCTCGTACACGTGAGGAGCGTTCCGGAATCGGTCGCGTTCTACGAGCGGCTGGGCTTCTCCGCGGTGCACACCTTCACGGCTGACGGCGGGACCGAGCCGGTGTGGGCGGAGCTCGTGAACGGCGGGGCGCGGCTGATGATCTCGCGCAGCCGCGACGCGCCGGCCGCGCCAGACATGCTTCTCTACGTCTACACGGCCGACGTCGACGCGGCCCGCGCCGTGCTGGTGGCGAATGGGGTGGACGCCGGCGTCGTCGAGCATCCCTTCTGGGCGCCGCGCGGCGAGTTCCGGGTCGAGGACCCCGACGGCTACATCGTCATGGTCACGCACACGTGACGGCCCGCGTCCACTCGATCAACCTGTCGCGCGGGGGAGTGCCGAAGAACGCGTCGGCAAGGAGGCCCGGGTGAGGGAGGCGCCGTGAGCGACGCGATCGTCCTCGGCTGGATCCTGCTGTGCCTCGTGATGCTCGCCCACCGGCGCTTCAAGAACGAGCGGCTCGCGGAGCGGGCGCCCGGCACCTGGCTCGGCATCTTCGTCCAGGCCTTCGGCTTCAGCGCGATCTGGACGCTCCGCCGCGCGGTCGCCGCGCAGCCGACCGGCCTCTCGTGGGTGGCGGTCCTGGCCGACCTGATCGGCCTCGCGGCGATCGCGCTGGGCGTGTCGGCCATCTGGACGCTGGGCCGGCAGTGGAGCGTCGCCGGCCGCGTGCTGCCGGACCACGAGCTCGTCCGCCGCGGCCCGTACGCGTACGTGCGGCACCCGATCTACACGGCGATGTTCGGGATGCTCGTGGCCACGGGCGTCTCGATGAGCAGCTGGGCCGGGATCGCGGCGGGCGTTGCCCTCTTCGTGATCGGCACGACGCTGCGCGTGCACTTCGAGGAGAAGCTGCTGCGCCGCCGGTTCGGGGTCGCGTACGAGGAGTACGCCGCGGCCGTGCCGGCCTTCCTCCCGGGGCTGAAGGCGGGCTTTCGCCCGGGGCTACGATGAAGGTCATGCCCACGCCGCCCGCCACCCGCGCCCTCGCGACGGTGCTGCAGGCCGGCGCCGCGGCGTGAGCGTAGGCGCGGACGGCTACGAGCCGTAGCCGTTCGGGTGGGCCTGCATCCACTCCCAGGCGGAGCGCACGATGTCGTCGAGGTCGGGGCGGCGGGGGACCCAGCCGAGGACCTCGCGCGCGCGGCGGGCGTCGCCGACGAGGCGGGGCGGGTCGCCCTCGCGGCGCGGGCCCGTCTCGTAGGGCACGTCGCGGCCGGTGACCCGCCGGGCCGACTCGATCACCTCGAGCACGGAGTAGCCGGTGCCGTTGCCGAGGTTGAGGAACTGCGACCCGCCGCCGGCGCGCAGGTGCTTCAGGGCGAGGAGATGGGCCTCGCCGAGGTCGTCCACGTGGATGTAGTCCCGCACCGCCGTGCCGTCCGGCGTGTCGTAGTCCTCGCCGAAGATCGTGACCGCCCCGCGGCGGCCAGCCGCCGCGGCGAGCACGAGCGGGATGATGTGCGTCTCCGGTGCGTGCGCCTCGCCGAACCGCGCCGTGGCGCCGGCCGCGTTGAAGTAGCGCAGGGCGACGAAGCGCAGGCCGTACGCGCGGTCGAAGTCGGCGAGGAGCCGCTCGACGAACAGCTTCGACCAGCCGTACGGGTTGATCGGCCACTGCGGGTGGGTCTCGGGGATCGGCACCTCGTGAGGCACGCCGTAGGTGGCGCAGGTCGACGAGAACACGACGTTGCGGACGCCGGACTCGACCAGGGCCTCGAAGAGAGCCGCCGCCTGGCCGAAGTTGTTGTCGTAGTAGCGGGCCGGCTCGGTGACCGACTCGCCGACGTAGGCGAACGCGGCGAAGTGCGCGCAGGCGTCCACCGCGTGCTCGAGGACGACGCGCCCGACGAGCGCGCGGTCGCCGGTGCGGCCCTCGACGAACGCCGCGCGCGGATCGACCGCGGCGCGGTGGCCGCGCGAGAGGTCGTCGAGCACCACCACCTTCTGGCCGCGGTCGAGGAGTTGCTCGACGAAGGTGCTGCCGATGTAGCCGGCGCCGCCGGTGATAAGGACCGCCATCTTTCTCGTTTCTCCCGGGTCGTGATCCGGCGAGGGCGCCCGCGGCCGGCGAGGCGACGCGCGCGTCCGCGGCGAGCTCGGGGATCAGGCGGCCATGTTAACCCGGGCTCAGCGCGGGCCGGACGCGGCGGGCCGCCGCTCGAGGGCGTCGCGGATGAGGGCGGTCGCCGCCTCGCGCTCGGCGCCCTCCAGGGGCAGCCGCGGCGGGCGCACGCGCTCCGAGCCCATCCCGACCTCCTGCTGCACCAGCTTGATGAGCTGGACGAACTTCGGGACCGTGTCGAGGCGGAGGAGCGGCAGGAACCACTCGTAGAGCGCCCGTGCCTCCTCGTCGCGCCCGGCGCGGGCGAGCTCGAAGAGCCGCACCGACTCCTCGGGCAGAGCGTCGGCGAGACCGGCGATCCAGCCGACGGCCCCCGCCGCGACGCCCTCGACGATCGCGTCGTCGACGCCGACGAGGACGGCGAGCCGGTCGCCGCACGCCGCGCGGATCGCGGTCACGCGGCGGACGTCGGTGCTCGACTCCTTCACCGCCACCAGGTTCGGCTGCGTGGCGGCGAGCTCGGCGAGCTGGGCCGGCAGCACGTCGGTGCCGTAGGCGACCGGGTTGTTGTAGAGCATGCACGGCAGGTCCGTCTCGCCGATCACCGCCTCGAAGTGCGTGCGCGTCTCGCGCCAGTCGCCCCGGTAGACGTAGGGCGGCAGGACCATGAGGCCGTCGCAGCCCGTCTCGACCGCGAGCTCGGCGAGCCGCACGGCCTCGGCCGTCGTCATCGCGGCGACCCCGGCCACGAGCGCGCCGCGGCCCTGCGTCGCCTCGCGGCACAGGCGCAGGACGGCCTTCTTCTCGTCGAACGAGAGCGAGCCTCCCTCGCCGAGCGAGCCGAGGGCGACGACGCCGGTGCAGCCGGCCTTCAGGAGCGCGTCGACCTCGTGGAAGAGCGCGCCGGCGTCCACCGAGAGGTCCTTCTCGAAGGGGGTGGTGATCGCGGGGATGACGCCCTGCCACTTCATGGATGCTCCTCCTCGACCGGCGCGCCCGGCGCGCCATCGGCCAGCACCGAGAGCGGGGCCGGCACGAGCGGTGGACGAATCGTAAGGCCGGTCGCGCCCCGCAGGAAGCCGAGGGCCGGCCCGCACACCCGGCCCTGGCAGGCGCCCATGCCGGCGCGCGTGTGGAGCTTGGCCGCGCGGGCGTCGAGGCCGCCCGCGGCCGCGGCCCGACCGGCCGCATCCGCGGGAAGGCCGTCGATCGCGGCGAGCGTCACGTCCTCGCAGCGGCAGACGATCGTGTCGGACGACGCCAGGGCGCCCAGCTCCGGCCGGAGCGCGAACGCCCGCGCGAGGCGCGCCGCGAACGCCTCCTCGCGAGCCCGCTCGCGGAGGAGGCGGGTCGGCGCCGGCCGGCCGGCCGCGGCGAGACCCGCGATCGCGCCGGTCGCCAGCGCGTGGCCGAGGCCGCCGACGGCCGTGAGCTCACCCGCCGCGAAGACGCCGTCGCACGAGGTGCGCTGGTCGCCGTCGACCACCACGCGGTCCTCGGCGACGGCGCAGCCGAGGAGCCGCGGCAGCTCGAGGTTCGCCACGAGCCCGAAGCCGCAGGCCAGGACGTCGCAGCGCCACTCCCACTCGCGCCGGCCGTCGGCGATGACCACGCGCTCGACGCGCCCGTCGCCGCCGGCCGCGCGGACCCAGGAGCCGGCCCGGAAGCGCACCCCCGCGAGCCGTGCGCCGAGGCCGAGCGCTTCGGCCAGCTTGCCGGGCCGGCCCGCGAGGCCGGCGCCGAAGGCGGCCAGCCGGGCGAGCGGCGCCTGCTCGACGATGCCGACGATCGTGGCGCCGCCGGCTCGGAGCGAGGCCGCGACGGGGAGGAGCAGGGGGCCGGTGCCGGCCACGACCACGCGCCTCCCGGCGAAGGACGCGCCCGCCTTCGCGATCGCCTGCGCGCCGCCCGCGCCGAGGACGCCGGGCAGCGTCCAGCCGGGGAACGGCAGGAAGAGATCGCGCGCGCCGGTGGCGAGCACGAGCCTTCGCCACGCGACGCGGAGGGGCGCGGCTCCGCGGTCCAGGAGCAGTTCGCCGGGCGCGGGCGCGTCGACGACCGACGCGCCCGCGACGAGCGAGCCGCCCGCGCGGGCGAGGCGGTCGAGCCAGCTCGCCGCCGCCGGCGCCGGCGGGCCGCCCGTCCGCCAGATCTGTCCGCCGGCTCGCGGCGACTCGTCGAGGACCGCGACGCGCGCACCCGCCTCGGCCGCGTGCACGGCCGCCGCGAGGCCGGCCGGGCCGGCGCCGACCACCACGACGTCGGCCGCGAGGCGCTCAGCCACGGGTCCGTACCTCCATGCCTTCGTGCACGAGCTCGAGGCAGGCTCGCCGCTGCGGGAGGCCGTCGATCGTCATCCGGCACTCCATGCAGACGCCCATGCCGCACAGCGGACCGCGCGCCTCGCCGACGACCGAGACGCGCGCGGCGCGGACGCCGGCGTTCCACAGCGCCGCGAGCACGCTCGAGCCGGCGGCCGCCTCGAGCGGCTCGCCGTCGACCCGGATGCGGACGCGCTCAGCCATGGATCCCGGGCATCGCGCGCCGCGGGGCGAAGGGCGCGGGGTCGAGGCAGGGGGCGCGGCCGAGCAGCAGGTCCGCAACGAGGCGACCCGTCGCGGGAGCGGTCGTCACGCCGAGGCCTTCGTGGCCGGTCGCGACGAAGAGCCCGTCCTCCCACGGGCCGACGAGGGGCAGGCTGTCGGGCGTCGCCGGGCGGAAGCCGACCCACGTGCGGATCGCGGGCAGCGCCGCGAGCCCCGGCATGTAGCCGACGGCCCGGCGGAGCATCTCCGCGACGAGCGGGCGGTTGACCGAGTCGTCCCAGCCGACGAGCTCGCGCGACGACCCGACGAGCACCTGGCCCGTCGCCCGCGGCTGGACGTTGAAGGCGACCGACTCGGCCGTCATCGTGTGCGCGCTGCGCAGGTAGCCGAGCTCGATGGCCTGGTGGCGCAGGAAGCCGGGGCAGCGGTCGGTGATCACGAGGTGGCCCTTCCGCGGCGTCACCGGCAGGCCGGGGACGAGCTCCGGCGAGCGGCCGCCGGCGGCCACGACCACGGCGTCGGCCTCGAGCCAGCGGCCGCCGCAGCGGACACGGCGGGAGGCGACGGCCTCGGCTCGATCGGCCACGAGCCGCGTGCCGCGCCCGAGCGCCGTCTCGAGCAGGAAGCGCGCGGCCGCGGGCGGGTAGAGCACGCGGTCGCCGGGCACGCGCAGGCCGCCCGCGAGGCCCGGCCGCAGGGACGGCTCGGCCTCGGCGACGCCCGCGGCGTCGAGCACCTCGGCCGCGAGGCCGTGCGACGCGTAGAGGGACGCCTTCGCGCGCACGTGCGCCATTTCGTCTCCGTCGGCCGCGACCCACAGCGTGCCGCGGGCCTCCTTCTCGACGCCCTTCGGCAGCGACGGGGCGCGCTCGGCCCACAGCGCGCGGGAGAGGACGGTGAGCGCGAGCTGCGCGGGCGAGTCGTCCATCACCACGACGTGGCCCATGGCCGCCCCGGTCGCGCCGGCGCCCGGGAACGCCGGCTCGACGACGCTCACCGCGCAGCCGGCGGCGGCGAGCTCGTCGGCGCAGGCGGCGCCGACGATGCCTCCTCCGACGACGATGACGGACGGGGCGGACGCGCGGCTCATCGAAAGGCGGGTCACCGCGCCGCGGTGAAGCCTCCCCGGAAGGGGTCCGCGGCGTCGAAGAAGAGGGTCGTCCGGCCCGTGACGAACGCGCGCCCGCGGATGCGCGGCACGAGGCCGGTGTCCTTCTCCTCCAGCCAGCCCTCGAACAGGGACCCCGTGATGCTCTCCTGGCGCCACCGCTGCCCGGGCGCGAGCTTCCCGCGCGCGTGGAGGACGGCCATCTTCGCCGACGTGCCGGTGCCGCACGGCGAGCGGTCGTAGGCGAGCCCGGGGCAGAGGACGAAGTTCCGCGAGTCGGCGTCGCGGCGGCGCGGCGGGCCGAAGAGCTCCACGTGGTCGATCGGCTCCCCGCCGCGGCCGGTGACGCCGGCGTCGCGCAGCGCGGCGAGCATCCGCGCGGTGCCGTTCGTGAGCGCGGGCGCCTGCGCGAGGTCGAGGTCGAGCCCGGTCGGCGCGTCGGCCAGGAAGAACCAGTTGCCGCCCCACGCGACGTCGCCGGTGACGCGGCCGACCGCGGGCACGTCGACCGCCACCTCGAGCGCGTGCACGTGGGCCGGGACGTTCTCGATCGTGACCGCGCCGTCCGGCTCGAGCTCCGCGCCGACGGTGCCGACCGGCGTGTCGATCCGTGCCGGCCCGGGGGCGAGGCGGCCGAGGTGCTCGAGCGTGCGCACGACGCCGATGAGGCCGTGGCCGCACATGCCGAGGGCGCCCGCGTTGTTGAAGAAGACGACGCCCGCCGCGGAGCCGGGCGCGACGGGCGGGGTGAGGAGAGCGCCGACGACCGCGTCGTGGCCGCGGGGCTCGCAGACGACCGCCTGGCGCAGGGCGTCCTGGCGGGCGAGCAGGTCGCGGCGACGCTCGGCCATCGTCGCGCCGGACGGCGGCGGCCAGCCGGCCACGACGACGCGCGTCGGCTCTCCCTCGGTGTGCGAGTCGACGACCTCGATCGCGGCCGGCCAGCCCGTCACGCCGGCACTCTCGTCACCTGGCGGCTACACCTTCTCCGGGATGACGAACGGCGCCCGGTAAGGCCGCGTGAGGAGCTTGTCCGCCTCGGCGTCGCCGACGAACTTCTCGGCCTTGCCGTCGAACTTGAGCTTGCGGCCGGTGCGGTACGCGATGTTCGCCATGTGCGCGAGGGCGCTCGAGAGGTGCCCCTCTTCGATGCCGCAGGTCAGCACCTTCTCGTCACCCGCCTTGATGGCGTCGACGAAGTTGCGGTAGTGGGGGCCCTCCTGGCTCGTCGGCATGATCGGGTCGCTGCCGCCCTCGGAGGCGGGGATCTCGGTGCCCTTGCCCTTCTCGTTCCGGCGGCCCATGTAGCTCTGCCACTTGCGGCCGTCGCCGTCGATCCAGAGCCAGCCCTCGGTGCCGTAGAAGAGGTTGCCGATCCGCTGCGTGCCCTCGTCGTTCGTCGCCTCGCCGCGCGTCGCGAACTCGAAGAGCGCGCCGTCCGCGTACTCGAAGATCGACGTGTGGGTGTCGGGCGTCTCCTGGGAGGCCGGCGGGCCGAAGTAGCCGCCGATCGAGGACACGCTCACCGGGTGCTCGCTCTTCCCGAGGCCCCAGCGCGCGATGTCGAACTGGTGCGGGCCCTGGTTGCCGGTGTCGCCGTTGCCGTAGGCCCAGTGCCAGTGCCAGTTGTAGTGGAAGTGGTTCCGGTTGAACGGCGTCGCCGGCGCGGGGCCGAGCCAGAGGTCGTAGTCGACCTTCTGCAGGTAGGCCGCGTCCCAGACGCCGTCGGGCACCGCGCCGCCGTCGACCGTGAGGCGGTGGGCCTTGCCGTCGGTGATCGGCCCATCGGGGTACTTGCCGATCGGCGGGCGCGGCTTGAAGCACAGGCCGCGCGCCATGTAGACCTTGCCGATCCCGCCCTCGTGCAGGAACTTGATCGCCTGCTGTACGGCCGGGCGGCTGCGGTTCATCGTCCCGACCTGCACGATCTTCTTGTAGCGGTTCTTCGCCTCGACCATCTTCCGGCCCTCCCAAACGGTGTGGGACGCCGGCTTCTCGACGTACACGTGCTTGCCGGCCTGGAGGGCCCAGACGGCGGCGAGCGCGTGCCAGTGGTTCGGGGTGGCGATGATGACGCCGTCGATGTCCTTGTCGTCGAACACGCGGCGGAGGTCCTTCTGGTAGCCGGGCTTGAAGGTCGCGACGTCCTTCAGCGCCGGGTCGTTCGCGCGGCTCGCGAAGAGGTTCTCGTCGATGTCGCAGAGCGTCTTGATCTCGACGTCCGCGAGCTTCGCGAAGCCCTGCTTGAGGGCGTTGCCCTGGCCGCGGATGCCGATCGAGGCGAGGACGACGCGGTCGTTCGCGCCGAGCACGCGCTTCGCCTGGCCGGCGACGACGGCGGCGGCCGCTACGGAGGTCGTTGCGGTGAACTGGCGACG
>WBZP01005951.1_pt1 | contig 12220 bp, 10 predicted proteins | sample 5204301 | NCBI WGS metagenome assembly WBZP01 (sample SAMN12412401, study PRJNA552823) | activated sludge metagenome | isolation source: activated sludge from nitrification reactor of wastewater treatment plant... | place: USA: Pennsylvania | collected 2017
CACGACTCACAGCTGTGGGTCGTGTGCGCGGCGATCCTAATGGCGCAGCTGGTCGAGTCGACCCTCGTGCGCAACCAATGGGTCACGCTGCTGCAGGTGGCCGTGCTGCTGGCTGCATTGATCCTCAACGACCGGCGCCTGTCGTTCGTCGCCCTGTTCGGGGCCGTCCTCTACGTGCTCCTGACTGCCAGCCAGCCCGCTCGCCAGCGGATGCGCCCGACCATGGTCTGGCTGCTCCCGGTCATCGTGGTGTACGTGGTCGTTGGCTACGTGGCCCCGCCGTCGAAGGTGTTCGCTCCGGTGCAGGCGGTCAAGTCGCTCACCGACGACCGCGACGCGTCGAACGTGTTTCGCGAGGTGGAGGACGCCAACCTGCGCATCAACATGCGCAACGATCTGCCTCTGCCGTACGGGTTCGGCAAGGAGTACGTCAGATACGTACCCGGTGACGACCTGAGCAGAGTGTTTCCCGACTACCTGTTCAAGCCGCACAACAGCTTCATGGCGATGATGCTGTACGTCGGCCCGCTCGGATTCGTCGCCCTGCTGGCGCCCTTCGTGCTCAGCGTCCGCTCCACTCATCTGGCTCGCCGCCGACAACCGAACACCCTGCAGGCGCACCTGTTCGCCGGAGGTGTTGCCGCGTGGTTCGGCATGCTGGTGCAGGGCTGGGGCGACCTCGGGTTCTTCGATGCGCTCCCGGTCGTGCTGACCGCGGTGCTGTGCGGCGCCGGCGTGGCGTCCAGCGTTGCGGCACCGGCACCGGCACCGGCGCCAGCGCTTGCGCCGGTGGCGCGTCGAGCTCAGGCGGTGATGTCGTGAATCGCACGGTTGCCGGCATCGCGCTCGGTGTCCTCGCCATGGTGGGGTGCACGACGCCGCCTCCCGCCGCCCGGCCCGAGCGAGCGCGTGTCCCCATCGTGTTCCGTCAGGCGTTGTCAGGCGCCGACTCTGCGACGTTGATCAACATCGCCCATCGTGACGACGTGATGTTCGTGGTGTGTCTGTCGCCGACGCCGCTCTCGTCGACGGCCGCCCATGACTCCAACCGGAACTCGTATCGGCGTGTTGCTGCCGTGAACAACGACGACATCGCGATGGCGGTCTTCGTCGCGGCGAACATCGCCGATGCCCCAAGCCTGCGCGTCGAGTGCGTGGGGGCCAGCGCGGTGCACGTTCTCGAGTACAGCGGGGTCGACCTCGCTCGGCCACTCATCGGCGAACCGGTGGTGGAGGCCGAGCGCAGCTCACACCTGACGCTGGATTGGAACGAGCCCATTCCTGGCGGATCGATGCTGCTGGTGGCCGCAGCCGGTCCGGGAAACGTGAGGCTCCCCGTGGACGGCGACTACGTGGAGCGAACCGACAGCACGGCGCCGATCACCTTGCGCACCGCGGACAAGCGCTCGTCCGGCTCATCGATCGACGGGGCGTCGGTGCGCACCCGCAACGCCGCCGACCTGCTCGGGATGCTCCTCGTCGTGAAGGCTGCCGATGCCGAGGTCACCGCACCCACCGCTGCGACCCCTGCCTCCGTCGGCACGGTGGCGCCGCCACCGCCCACCGTGCGCCTGCCGGCGGGCACCACGGCCCAGGGTCCGGCGGGAACGAGCGGCACCACCCCCGGCGCCACCGGCGAGACGACGCCAGCCACCGAGGTGACGACGCCGCCCGAGGTGACGACGCCGCCCGAGAACACCGCGCCGCCCGAGAACACCGCGCCGCCCGACACCGAGCCGAGTCGCCCCACCGAACCGCCCGTGGGAACCACTGCCGCGACGGTGCCGCCGGATTCCGTACCCACCACCGAGGGAACGGCTGTCCAGCCGTCCGCTCCGTTGCAAGCCGGTCCGGGCGCCCCGGCGCCGACTCCGTTGATCTCCGCAGACGCACCGATCGTCGCCTCCAGCACCGCCAGCGGTGACCCCACACAGCTCAGTCGGCGGGTCCCCGGGGAAGATGAGCGGGCTGTCGCTGCCGACTGGGTTTCGGGTGGGACACCTACATCGGACGCCCCGCAATGGCTGGCCTACGACCTGTCTGACCGCGCCCTCGCCGACCGCTCGATCGTCGCGGCCACGTTCGCCAGCTCGGCGGCGCAGTACCGCTCGGCGCCGGACGCGCCGGCGAGCGGTGTGCCGGTGTCGTACGCCATCGAGGGCAATGCCGCCCCGGGCGGCACGGTGCCAACGGCGGGGTGGAGCCGGCTGCTGTCGGTCACGGACAACGCGGTCCGGGCGCGTGAGAGCATCGTCGACCTCAGCGGCTACAACTGGATCCGCCTGGTGGTCACCTCGACGACAGATGGCGGACCCCTCCGGCTGAACCGGTTCGACGTCCGGTCGCTGCCGCCGGGCCTTGGCGATGGTGACAGCTGGGTCTTCCTCGGCGACGCTGTGACCTGGGCGGCGCTGAGTGATTCGGCCACCGGCGCGGCGGCGGTCGGCGACGATTGGAGCTCGATCATTCATCGCCTCGTCGGCACGAACGATCCGAACCTGATCAACGCGGCCAGCAACGCCGACACCGTCGGGGCCGCGGCGTTCACGCTGCCAGCGCTGCTGTCGGAGTTCCCCGGTCGCTACGTGGTCATTGGATTCGGTGTCAGTGATGCGGCGGCCGACGTCCCCGTCGAGGTGTTCGGTCAGCGGATCACGGCGTTGATCGACGCGGTGATCGCCGCCGGACGAACCCCGATCGTCGCCGTGGCCCCGTGGATCGGTGACAGCCGGATCAACCCGAACTCGAGCCCCGACGACATCACCCGGGGCCGGATCGCCGCGTACAACAAGACCGTCCGCGTCGCCGTGAAGGCCAGGCCGCAGGTGATCCGCGGGCCGGATCTCGAGGAGTTCTTCTTCCGCCGCGCGGACCTGGTGGACGGCACGGGTCTCACCACAGAGGGGGCCGCCCAACTCCGCCGCCTGTGGGCATGTCAGGCGCTCGTCTCGGTCTACCGGGTTCCCCGTGAGGCCGTCGTCGGCGAGCCCGCGTGCGCCGAGTTCGATCCCTTCCTCCGTGATGCCCCGTGAGCACCCAGCCAGCGCCAGTGGTCAGCGTGGTCCTGGCGACGCACAACCGTCCCCGGCTGCTGCTCGACCTGCTCGACGGACTGCGCCACCAAACGATGCCAGCGGACCAGTTCGAAGTCGTCGTGGTGGACGACGGATCCCACATACCCGTCGACGACGTCGTCGACCCGAACTCGTACCCGTTCGTGCTCACGCTGATCCGCCAGGCAGGCGCCGGCGCGTCGTCGGCCCGGCACCACGGCATCCTGCGTGCCAACGGTGAGATCCTGGTCATCGTCGATGACGACATGACGCTTCCCCCTCAGTTCCTCGCCGCCCACGCCGAACATCATCGGCGGGCCGACGAGCACGTCGCCGTGATCGGCCGCTACATCAGCCCGCCGGACATCCAGGACAAGCCGCTGTTCGAGCGGTACCACGGGCTGAAGTGGGACCAGTTGACCGAACGGGTCGGCAGCGGGACGATCACGGTGAATGGCACGTACCTGGCCACCGGGAACACGTCGATGCGCCGCCAGGACTACCTGGCCGCCGGCGGGTTCGATCTCGACCTGGCGCGCCTGGAGGATCTCCGCCTCGGCCTGGATCTTGAACGCATCGGTGTCCGGCTCGTGTACTCCTCGGAGGCGGGGTCCGTGCACTGCTCGGATCACACCGATGCCTCGGTGTGGCGTGGGCGTCAACACCTGCACGGGCGCCTGGAGAAGCGGATCTCCGACGACTTGGACTCCGTCGCCAGCGCCGACCCGTGGCGCTACGCCTTCTCCCTCCCGATGGCGGGCCGCCTGCTGTGCGCGGTGCCTGTGCTCACGCCCCGTCTCGCCACCAGGCTCACCCCGATGCTGTACGCGGTGGCGAACTGGTTCGGTCGTGTCGGCTTGGAGCGCGTGGCGATGCGCGGCTGCGGGGTGGTGTGGGGCTGGGAGTTCTTCAGCGGCGTGCGCCAGGAATACGGCTCGCTGCGCGCCAGCTGGGCTGGCCTGCGGCGGTACGTCGCCAAGGCCGTGCGCAGCGGCCAGGCGGACTCGGTGCCAGGCTGGATCGTCCGGCGATGGGGACGAGGCGAGGCGTCGTGCGCTGGTTGATGAGTGTCGCGATGTGCTCGGTCGTGGGTCTCCAGGTGGCCGCGGCATCGACGACCACCGAACCTCCGGACGCACCCGCCGAGGTCCTCACGGTGTTCGGCCGTGCCGGCCTCGCCGACGGTTGGGAATCCTTCGGGTGGGCCGAGACGATGACCCCCGGGGGTCCGACGACGATCGATCTCGGTCGCTGGGGTGGCTGGGTCGTCGCCAACCGCGACGGCATGCTGAGTGGCGCCCAGTTCGGCGAGCTGCGCGTCGACATCTCCACCAGCGGACTTGGCTCCGACGCCCTGCGGATCCGTTTGATCAACCCGTCGGGTGAATTGGCCGCTGTGGTGCCCACGCTGAAGGCCACACCTGGGAGGCAGTCGCTCGTCGTTCCGATGGTGGACCTGATGGGCGCGCCTCAAGCTTCCTTCGACCGGATCCAGATCATGGCCAACAGGGATCTGCCACCTGGGGTCACCGTCCAGGTCGAGGCGATCACACTCGATTCCCGGGCGTTGCCGGCAGCACCCGGAGTGGTGGCCGATGCCGCAAACGTCGACTGCGGCGCCTCGGCGACGCCGATCAGCCCGATGATCTACGGGATCGGCTACGCCCCGTGGAACGACACACAGGGCCAATGGGCCACCGGCGCGACCTCACGGCGGTGGGGCGGCAACACCACCTCGGTCTACAACTGGCGCCTCGGCGCCTGGAACACCGGCAAGGACTTCTACTTCACCAACACCTCCCTCGACGGCGGGACGCGGGCTCATGACGCCTACCTGGAGGGCAACTGGGCGCACGGTGCGTCGAGCGCGGTGACGATTCCGATGCTCGGCTGGGTCGCCAAGGACAACACCTCGCCGTCCTTCCCGGTCAGTCGACTCGGCCCGCAGCACGCCACGAACCCGAACAACCCCGATGCCGGCGATGGGCTGCTCCCCGACGGGGAGACCAGGCTGGCTGCCCAGGACCCGACGGTGACCAACACGCCGTGGTCGGAGGCCGACGTGGAGCCGTGGCTGGCCGACATGGCTGCCAAGGCGGCCGCGGCCAAGCAGGCCAAGCCGTTCATGTACTTCCTGGACAACGAGCCCGAGCTGTGGGCCGATTCGCACCGCGACATCCGAGCCGACGGCACCTCCTACGACGAGTTGCTCACCAAGGGTCAGGCCTACGCCGCGGCGATCAAGTCCGCGGATCCGGGCGCGCTCGTCGCCGGACCATCGCCGTTCGGGTGGTGGGGGTACTCGTTCTCGGGACGAGACTTCGAGTCGAGCTTCGATCCTCCGCGCGATCGGGACGCTCACGGCGGTGTGCCCATCCTGCAGTGGTACCTGCAGCAGATGAAGCAGTACGAGGACCGCTTCGGTGTTCGCCTGCTCGATGTCCTCGATATCCACTACTACCCTGAGGCGAACCTCTTCAACGGTCCGGTCGATCGACCCACCGCCGAGCGCCGGATCCGCAGCACCCGGTCACTGTGGGATCCGACCTATACCGACCAATCCTTCATCGACGACCGGATCGAGCTGATCCCGCGCATGCAGCGCCTGATCGAGGACTACTACCCCGGAACGAAACTGTCGATCGGGGAGTACAACTTCGGTGGGGAGCAACACATCAGTGGCGCGCTGGCCCAGGCGTTGGCGCTCGGTTGGTTCGGCCGCCTCGGCGTGTTCGCCGCGTACTACTGGACGTTTCCCGCGGAGGGCAGCGCTTCGTCGTGGGCCTTTCGGGCATTCCGCAACTACGACGGCAGCGGCGCGCACTTCGGGGATCTGTCGGTGCCGGTCGACGGCGGTGATCGAGCGACCGTCTTCGCCTCGATGTCGTCGGACCGTTCGTCGACGGTGCTGGTGGCCGTGAACCCGAGCCTCGACGAGGCCGTAGACCTGGTGGTGAGCTTGGAGGGTTGCCCGGGCGATGCGCTGCGCGCGTTCACCTACAACGGCCAGGCCGAAGGGTTGACGCCCGTCGACGTTCGCGATGATGGCGGTGACGTGTCGACGGTGCTGGCGCCGGGGGCGATCACGGTCATCGAGCGGGCGACGCCGGGTGCGACAGGAGCGACAGGAGCGACAGGATGACATCACCAACCGTCAGCCGGGTGGTCGGCAAACTCCGACGAGGTGTCGTGCGAGTACCGGTGGTCAGGCAACTCGACGAACTCCGCTACCAGGCGCGGCGCGGGCGGCACAGCGACGCGATCGGCCCGTTGGGGGCGGGTGGCCATTCCGTGCTCGACGGGTTGCGCGCCGACGGCCTCGTTCGTCATCGGTTCTCCGAGGAACTCCCGGACCCGGCGAAAGCGCAGGCGACTCGGTTCGTCGAGCAGCTCCGGGCGGTGGATCGGCCATCGGTGACCGGGACGTCGGCGCGCATCGGACCGGACGAGCAGCTCGACGATCCGACGCTCTACCTCTGGGGGCTGTCCGAAGCGCATCTCGCGGTCGCTGAGCACTACTTCGGTCTGCCCGTGCGGTACCTCGGGCTCGAGGTCAAGCGCGAGTTCGCCAACGGTGAGGTGGGTGACGTCCGCCAGTTCCACCTCGACATCGAGGATCGGCGGATGATGAAGATGATCGTGTACCTCAGCGACGTCACGCCGTCCTGTGGGCCATTCGAGTATCTCGATCGTGCCGACACGGAGGCAGCGGTGGACGGCTTGAGCTACTGGTCGGGATTCGTCGCCGATGATCGGATGGCTGCGGTCATACCCCGCACCCGGTGGCAGAGCTTGCTCGGGCCCACCTACTCGGGCGTCTATGTCGATACCTGCCGGTTGTTTCATCGCGCCACGCCGCCGTCGACCACCGACCGGTACTCGATGACCTTCTCGTACTGCTCGACGACACCCTTCCAGGTCTTTCCGGAGTTCCTGCAGGTCGCCGAGCGCGTCGCCGGGCTCGCCGACCAGATGTCGCGGAGGCAGCGTCTGGCGGTCGGCGTGCGATGACCTCCCGTCAGGTTGCGATTGCCGCGCTCCCTGTCGCTGCGGCGGCGGTCTGCCTGGTCCGGTTCGTTCGGCTCATCGACCAGATGTACCACGTCGTCCCCATGCCGCCTGGCCCCCAGCTTGCCCATGTTCCGGTCTCGCTCGGCGCGCTCGGGCTGGTGGCGGCCGGCGCGGTGATGTTCGCGCTCGCCGTCACCGCTGCTGCTCCTCGGCATCGTCTCGGCTGGTTGGCGATGTCCGGATCGGCCGCCTTCGTGGGGGCCGACGCGCGGATGCGGTGGCACGATGCCTGGCCGCACGGCGACTTTCTCGTCCACGTCGTCATGCTGGGGACCTTCGCCGTGGGATCGGTGCTGGTCGCCAGTGACCTTCGGCATTGGCTGATCCGGGTGATGGCTGCGTGCGCCGGGCTGCTCCTCATCGGATCGGAACTGCTTGACCGGCATCAGCATCACGTGATCAGCGCCGCGGGCGGCGGGCCGCTCACTCGCCAGCTCCGCCTGGAGAACTTCTTCGAGGAGGCCACCTTCGCCATCGCCGCGTGGTGTCTGCTCGCGGCGACGGTCGCCGTCGGTGAACGGCGTTGGGCGACGCGCCCGAGGCACACCTCGTGACCGGGAGCCGCATCCTTCTCGGCGGATGCGCCGCCGACCTCCTCACCCGCGACGGGCTCCTCGGAGCGATTGACGCCGCCTGGTCGGAGCGGGGTGTGCCGCTGGCGGTGGCCTCGGCCAACCTCGATCACATCCACCATTTCGGCCGCGGCCGGTTGCACGCCGGGACCCCGCAGGTGGACCGGACCGACCTGAGGTGGCTGGTGACCCTGGACGGGATGCCGCTGGTGAAGGTGGCCAACCGCCGCACGGGGGGCTCGTGGCCGCGCCTGGCAGGCGCGGATCTGATCGAGCCCATCCTCCGGCTTGCGGAGTCCCGCGGCGTGCGCCTCGGTGTGCTCGGTGGTACGGCCGAGGCCCAGCGGGCGATGGGCGCGGCCCTGTCGGCGCGGATGCCGGGCCTGGTCGTCGCCGGTATGTGGGCGCCATCTCGCGCCGAGATCACCGATGCCGAGCGGGCGGGCGCCACCGCCCGGCAGATCGCCGCGGCCGGAGTCGACCTGTTGGTGGTCGGGCTCGGCAAACCACGCCAGGAGCAGTGGATCGATCGCCATGGTCTCAGCAGCGGCGCGTCGGTGCTCCTGGCCTTCGGTGCGTCGATGGACTTCCTGGCGGGCCGCGTCGACCGAGCTCCGGCCTGGATGCAGCGTTGGGGCCTGGAGTGGCTGTACCGGCTCGTGGCTGAGCCGCGGCGGATGTGGCGCCGCTATCTGGTGGAGGCGCCCGGCGCGCTGTGGCAGGTCATCCGCTCGCCCGGGCGGTGACACGACAGCGGATGCCGGGTCCTGCCCGGGTTCAGGAACGTTTGTATCAGGCTCCGTGGGGGCGGCTCTGTCCCGTTGGTAGCATTCCGCCGGACCGACTGGGAAGATGAGAACATGTCACGGAAAGACGAAGTGCGGGCAATCGTTGGCGCCTTCGGTCGGCTCCCCGTTGGGATCGACCAGGTGGACGACCATCAGAGCCTCTATGCCGCTGGGCTGACCTCCCATGCCAGCGTGGATGTCATGCTGGCGCTCGAGGACCACTTCGGTCTGGAATTCCCCGAGCGGTACCTGCAGCGGGCGACGTTCGAGTCCGTCGCCAACCTGACCGACGCCCTCGACGAGCTGTTGGGATCCGAGTGAGCTCCACGTTCGACGCACACCTGTCGGAACGAGGGCGCGAGGCCTTGCGCCTCGCCGAGCAGATCGGCAGGGAGGTTGCCGGCCCATGCTCCGCAGCGGTCGACGCCGAGGCGAGGTTCCCCGTCGAGTCGGTCGCCGCCATTCGCGTGGCAGGACTCCTCGGCGCCAGCGTGCCCGCCGAGTTCGGCGGCTGGGGGCTCTCGCTGACCGACATCGCCGCCGTCTCGGAGCAGCTCGGGATGTTCTGCGCCTCGGCCGCGATGGTGTTCGCCATGCACCACATCCAGGTGGCCTGCCTCGCCCGCCACCATGGTGAGTCTGCGCACCTCGCCGACACGCTGCGCCGGATAGCCGCCGAGGGCTCGCTGGTGGGTTCGGCCACCACCGAGCGCACGACGGGCGGCGACATCCGATCCAGCACGTGCGCGGTCGAGCCCGACGGTCCGTCGAGGTTCCGGCTCGTCAAGGACGCCTCGGTGCTCTCCTACGGCGACTTCGTCGATGACGTCTTGGTGACGGCCAGGGCCACGCCCGCGTCCCCCCCGAGCGACCAGGTGATCGTTCACGTCTCCCGACCGGAGTTGACACTGACCAGGACCGGTGAGTGGAACGCGCTGGGGATGCGCGGAACCGAGAGCGTCGGGTTCCTCATCGAGGCAACCGGATCGACCGAGCGCATCGTCTCGACGCCCTATGCCGATGTCTCGGCGCGCACCATGGTGCCGTGGGCCCACGCGACCTGGGCCGCGCTGTGGACCGGGATCGCTGGCGATGCGGTGCAGCGCACGCGTGCCTTCGCCCGCCATGCGGCACGGTCCAAGCCGGGCACCGTCCCGGCGGCGGCGACCCACCTCGTCGACGTGTACGCGGACTACCTCGCCCTGCGGGCCATGGTGGCCACATCGGTTGCCGACTACGAGCGGCACAAGGACGACATCGCCACCATCGGCTCGGCCGGTTTCGCGTTGCGCATGGCAGCGCTGAAGCTGTACGCCTCGCGCGCCGCGGGCAGGATCGTCCAGGACTGCATGCACATCTGCGGCCTCTCCGGCTACCGCCTCGACGGGGAGTACTCCCTCGGCCGGCACCTGCGTGACCTGCACAGCGCGACCATCATGATCCACAACGACCGAATCGTCGACGGCAGTGCCAAGCTGCTCTGCGTCTACAAGGAGCCCTGACGTGACACCGTCCGACCTCGAGGTCGCCCACTCAGAACTGCGCGAACGGCTCTTCGCCGCTGGGCATCTGATCCCAACCGGTGTCGACGGCCTGTATGGCAAGAGCGAGGAGTACGAAACCGTCCTGCAGGGCGTGCAGGCCGCGTGCTCTCGTCTGGCCAGGCCGGACGCGCCGCGGTTCGCCAGCTTCCCCCCGATGCTGCCGCGGACCATCTTCGACAAGATCCAGTACCTGCGGAACTTCCCGCAGCTGTCCGGTCCGGTCTACTCGTTCCGTGGCGATGACGCTGCGCACGGCGAGCTGATCAGGCGTTTGGACGCCGGCGAACGGTACGAGGACCTGCTCACCCAGACCGACGTGGCCCTGACCCCAGCATGCTGCTACCCGCTCTATCCGTCGTTGCCCCACGACCTCCCCGACGATGGGGTGATCATCGAGCACCAGACGTACTGCTTTCGCCATGAGCCGTCGGTGGATCCGATGCGGCTGCAGGCCTTCCGGATGTGGGAGAACGTCCGTGTCGCCGACCCGGACCGTGTGCTGGCGTGGCGCGAGGTGTGGCTCGGCCGGTTGGTCGAGCTGTTCGACCAGTTGCAGCTGGAGGCCCGCGCAGACGTCGCCAACGATGCGTTCTTCGGCCGCGTCGGGCGGCTGATGGCGATGGGCCAGCGCGCCAACCAGCTCAAGATCGAGTTTCTGGTGCCGGTCTTCGGCGAGGACGACCCGACCGCCTGCGCATCGGTGAACTACCACCGCAACCATTTCGGGGAGTTGTACCACCTGCACATGCCGGACGGGTCGGAGGCGCACTCGTCCTGTGCCGGGGTCGGACTCGACCGGTGCGCCGTGGCCCTGTTCCAGCGCCACGGCATGTCCAGCGCGGCGTGGCCGTCGCCGGTGCGCGCCGCTCTGTGGGGGTGAACGTGCTGCCTGCGTTCGGCGATCTCGACCCGTCGGCGCACCGCCGCCACTTCATGCACGACGACGCCCGCATGTGGCCGGAGACCAACTGCTATGTCGACTTGTGGATCGAGGTGCTCCACGCGCTCGGCTTGAACCCTGTTGCCGGCCTGGTGTGCTGCGTGAGCGCCGGGTTCAACGGCGAGCAGTGGGACCTGTTCAAGTTCCAGATCCCCGATCTCCGAGCGCTCTACGGGGTGTCGGTCGCCGAGCTCAACCTGTGGCTGACCCTCGAGGAGCACATCATCGACCATGGGTCGCGCGGCAACATGCTGCTGGTCGACGTCGACTCCTGGTACCTGCCCGATACGGCCGGAACGGCTTACCAGGTCAAGCACCAGAAGACCACCATCGCCCCGCTCGGCATCGATCCGCAGCGACGGACGCTGGTCTACGTGCACAACCGCGGCCTCTATACCCTGGCCGGCGACGACTACGTCGGTGTGCTGCGCCACGGGGCGCCACCCCAGGATCTCCTGCCGTACACCGAACTCGTACGGTTCGACGACGTGGTGGAGCGCTCCGACGACGAGCTCCGGGCCGCGGTGAGGCCGCTGCTCGCCGACCAGTTGCACCGTGCGCCGGGCACGAACCAGATCCGCCTGATGCAAGCCCGCGTCGCGGCCGACGAGCAGGCGCTGATCAGCCGCGAGGCGGAGTTCTTTCACGGGTACGCCTTTGCCACCTTGCGTCCCTGCGGGGCCTGGGCCGAGTGCCTGGCGACGTTCCTGCAATGGCTGGACGCGGAGGGCCTCGGACGCGCTGTGACGGCCTTGTTCGAGCTGTCGGCGACGGCGAAGGCGATGCAGTTCAGGCTCGCTCGCCTGGCCAGCGGGCGTCCGGTCGACCTCAGTGAGCAGTTCCACTCGATGGCCAACCACTGGGACGTGGCCTACGAGGTCATGCGTGGATCATCGTGGGCATCCTCGGCGAGCTGACCGAGTGGGAGCTGCTGGGCACACCCGCGGGGCAGTGCGCCGATCCCGCTGAGCTGGCGGCCTCGCCTGGCTGGATTCCGGCTGGGGCGCCCGGGACGGTGGCCGAGGCGTTGCGTGCGGCGGGCGCCTGGTCGGCGCGGTCGCTGCGTGATCTGGACGCCGACGACTGGTGGTGGCGGACCCAGTTCGACGGCAACCCTGGGGACGAGGCCGAGCTGTGCTTCGCCGGCATTGCCACCATTGCCGAGGTGTTCTTCAACGGGGAGTTGGTCGCCCGTAGCTCGCACATGTTCGTGCCGTGCCAGGTCTCGGTGCGCCTCCAGGCAGCGAACCGG
>WBZP01005952.1_pt1 | contig 12220 bp, 10 predicted proteins | sample 5204301 | NCBI WGS metagenome assembly WBZP01 (sample SAMN12412401, study PRJNA552823) | activated sludge metagenome | isolation source: activated sludge from nitrification reactor of wastewater treatment plant... | place: USA: Pennsylvania | collected 2017
TCAACCTCGAGGAACCTAGGTCCCCCAGTTTACGAAAGTTCATCGAGGGTATTAGCCGGGAAGTATCGAGACTGTAGCTCGGACATCGAGTTCTTGGCGCGCTGGGTGAAGAAGGGGTAATTGTCTCTTGGTGGGGGCGATAGTGGGGGTAATAATATCGCGCAACACCTGAATCTCTTCCTGCTGCCGATGACCCAATTCCAGCAGGAGTACGACCGCCGCCGTCATCTCGTCGGCAGGGATAGCAGAAATACCGGGAAGTTTCTGAGGTGTCTCCGTGCTGCCCGCAGATTGAACCACGCTTCGTGCACTGTCGAGCACTATCAGCAAGCAAGAATCCCGGATTCAGAAAACGGTCATGCCCAAGGTTCTTGAGGAGTTACGAACTTCATTGGTAACTCCTTTCCCAGGTTGAAGAACCGATGGTCAGCGGGCTGCCGCATCCCGTACGGACTTCTCTAACGCCTCGCGAACGCGGCAAGCTCGGGCGGCCAGGGCCGGAAAATCATGGATGCATGCAAATGCGACGGTTTGTCGCGCGACAAATCGTCATATGACGCATTGTCGCGCGACAACGTGCCGCATTGTCGGTGCTGACCGTGTGCTGTAAAAAGCCGTACCGCGTCGGTCGTGCGACGAGGGCATGTCTTTCATCGGTTTTCCCCCTTGAACCGGGTTTGCCAAACGGTGGGACTTTCTTACAGTGCAATGAGCTTGTTCTTTCCAAACCGTGGCCCGTCGATCGGCAAGGCGCGTGGTCATACGCTGTCCGTTACCGGCGCGGCGGTCGCGCATGTCGCCCTGCTCGGCCTGGCTGCAACGATCGTTCCAACGGACCGCCTGGTTGACATCGTCCGCCCATTCACTGCCCGTTTGATCGAGTCGGCCGCGGAAGTATCCCCGCCGCCCTCGCCACCACCTCAACAACCGCCGAGACAGAAGGCACGAGCGGTAGCGCAAAAGGCACAACCCACAGCGCAGCCAGTGCTCGTTGCGAGTACAACCGCACCGGCGTCCGAGGCTCCCGCTTTCGTTGTTGCGCCGCAGCCGAGCACACCGATAGCCGCTCGACCGATCGCACCGGCACCCGAAGCAGCCGTCGTCGCTGCCCGCTTCGATGCCGATTACCTGGATAACCCAAGACCGGCCTATCCCAGGGTTTCGCGCAAGCTCGGCGAGGAAGGCAAGGTGATATTGCGTGTTCGCGTCAACGCGGCGGGGCGCCCCGAACACATAGAACTCAAGCATACCAGCGGCTCCGAGCGTCTTGACCAGGCAGCCCTCGATACGGTCATCCGCTGGCGCTTCGTGCCGGCGCGTCGCGGTGATGAGGCAATCGCCTCCTGGGTGCTTGTGCCCATCACTTTCAAGCTTGAAGGCTGACTCCCATGCACTCCAATCTAGGTCTGGCTCATTTCTGGCAGCAAGGCGACATTGTCACTCACTCGGTGGCGGTGCTGTTGCTCCTGTTGTCCATTGCCTGCTGGTCACTGACCATTACGCGCTTCGTCCAGCAGCTTCGCTTCAACCGTGCGATGGAGCACGCCCCGCAGGCGTTCTGGCGCGCCCGCGCGCTGCCGGAGGCGATCAGCGCCATCGAGCGCGCCGATCGTACGGGCGTGTTCGCTGGACTGGCGCGTGAAGGTATCCGCACGGCGCAGGTGCATGCCTGTCCCACCAAGCGCTGTCAGGGCGCGACAACGACGGACTGCGGAGACTGCGCGCAGGCCGAGAACTGTCACGCGGCACGGGGCCTTGGTGCCGGCATCAGCCTCAACGAGAGCGTCACGCGCGCACTTCGTAACCACATCCTCCATGCCCAGGCGGGAATGGAAAGCGGTCTGACGTTTCTCGCTTCGGTCGGCGCGACCGCACCCTTCATCGGCCTGTTCGGTACCGTCTGGGGCATTTATCACGCCCTCGTCGGCCTTTCCGGTGCAACTCAGGTCGTGCTCGACAAAGTTGCCGGGCCGGTGGGCGAGGCGCTGATCATGACGGCCGCCGGTCTGTTCGTCGCCATCCCGGCTGTCCTGGCCTATAACGCACTCACGCGCGGCAACCGCCTGGTGCTCGCGCAGCTCGATGGTTTCGCGCACGACCTGCATTCCTTCCTGACGACCGGGGTGCGTCGGCCAAACGAGGATTTTACCCATGCCGATGCGCCGCGCCAAACAGTAGCTGTGGCAGTAACGAGCGGAGCCGCCTGATGGCTTTCGGCGGATTCAATGAAGGCTCGGTGGCCGCGCCAATGGCCGAGATCAATACGACGCCACTGGTGGATGTCATGCTGGTGCTGTTGGTCATCTTCATCATCACTGCGCCGCTATTCCATCAGGCGGTGCCCATCGACCTGCCGCGTGTGGACTCGACCAAGGTCGACGACAAACCGCTGGTCGTTCAGTTGGCGATGGACGGTCAGGGCAATCTGTTTCTTGACGGAGCTCCATCGAGTCGCAATGCCGTTCATGCACGTCTTGCCGAACTCGCGCCTGCGCAACCGGAATTGCACTTTCGCGGCGATCGCGCCACGCCCTATGAGAAGGTGGCCGACATTTTGGCCGTGGCGCAAAAAGCCGGAGTCATGAAAATCGCCTTCGTCACCGACGCGGCACACTAGCTTTCCCGGCCGGGTCCATGCATCAGTCAAACAGCAAGCATTCATCTTTGGGGGAGGAATCATGCTTCTACAACCGAAAACCATTGCCATTGCGATCACGGCCGCCATCAACGCTCCGCTCGCCGTTCTCGCCGCAGAGACAGAATCTCCTCTCGCCAATGTTGTTGTCAGTGCCACCAAGATCGAGCAATCCACTATGGAGGCGCCGACCAACGTTTCGCTGATTACGTCGGAAGAGATAGAGAAAACCAACAACCAGCGCTTGGGAGATGCGCTGAATGCCAAGGTGCCCGGCTTGTATCTGCGCGGCGCCGCACTCGGCAATGCCAGACCGGGTGTAACGTCTTTATCGACCATGCGTGGCCAGGGTGGTTTTCTGAGCAAGATCGCCGTCCTGGTTGATGGTATGAACATGGTCGATGCCTATTCCGGAAATATCAATTGGGCGATGGTCTCGATGGATGATGTCGAGCGCATCGAGGTTGTCCCAGGAGTGGGTTCATCGTTGTACGGCAGCAATGCGATGGGCGGCGTCATCAGCATCATGACCAAAGAGCCGACAAAGAAGGAAATATCGGCCAAAGCAGGTGTCGGTTTCGGCGATTCCGGCGGAAAGTACGCCAGCCTGCTTTACCGGGACAAGTTTGCAAACGGCTTGGGCATCGTATTCGGCGTCGAGCGCAAGGATCGTGACGGCTATGTCAACGAGTATGTGCTCAAGGCGCCGTCCGGCACACCGGCCCCGGGCGCAATCGCGGTGAATGGTGCCATTGCCACCACGACCTACACCGGTACGCCAACGTACATCGTCGGCGACAAGGGGGACAACGCCTCCACCGAGAGGAACGTCCGCGCCAAGTTGTATTTCGATCTCTCACCCACATCCAAGATCCATGCCGGGTTTGCCTACAGCGACAACAAGAGCCTGGATGGCAGTCCCCGGTATCACAGCTATCTCACCAATGCGGCGACCGGCGATCCCGTGCCCATTTCAACAACGACGACAAACCTGAGCCTCGATGGTCTGGGTACGAGCATCAATGAACGGAATTTCTACGGTTCCGTGCCCATGGGCAATACCACGACGAGGATTTTTGGCGGCTACGACGGGAAGCTCGGCGACGGCAAGCTCAGCGTAAACATAGGCAAGATCGACCGTGAGTCCTGGAATGCTTCTGCCGGCTCGACAGCTACGTTGAGATCCGGTGCTGGCACATTCAATTCCTCGCCCAACAGCACGACAAATGCGTCCGTCCAGTACAGTTGGCCGATGACGAAGGATCATTTCATCGTCGCCGGTCTGGCGACGGAAATTGGCGCCATGCACCTGAGGAAGTATTCGACAGCGAACTGGAAGGACGAGAATTCGAAGACGGCGGAGCTGGACAGAGTGGACGCCAAGAGCACGACACACTCCATCTTTGCACAGGACCAGATCGCGATCGGAGAGAAATTGACGGTCTATGCGGGTGGACGTTACGATTCATGGACAGCAGGGGGCAAAGGTGTTGTGACGACCGGTTCGTATCCGGGAACATTCAAGTACTCAGATCGCACCGATTCCGCATTCAGTCCAAAGCTGGCTGCCGTCTATCAAGTGAACGATCTTCTCTCGATCAGGAGTTCAGCTGGCACCGGCTTTCGCACGCCGACAAATTATTACATGTTTGCCAACCCGACTTTCTCGGGCGGAACGGTGGGCACCGGCAAGATGATTTACTCCAATCCGGACCTGAAACCGGAAAAGAGCAAGTCGTTCGATATCGGATTCGAGCACGTGCTTGCATCGAACGGCCGGATCAGTGCGACCTACTATATCACTAGGACGACCGACATGATCTATTCGGTCGATACCAAGGTTCCGCAGTATACCGACCCGGTCATCAACAAAGTCATCGACTACGAAACCAGACAACGTAATGCAGGAAGCGGTCTGGCCCGCGGTATAGAACTGGCAGGTTCATATCCGCTGACAAGCTGGCTTACCGTCGGCGGCAGCTATTCCTATACTGATTCGAAGATTACGAGTGTGGCCGATGAGACACTGAACAGTCTGGTCGGAAAACGCGTCATCGTCGTCCCTCGAAACATGGCCAGCCTGGCAATCGAAGCCAAACGTGACCGGTGGTCAGGCGTGTTTTCAGCCCGTCACGTGGGTAAGCAGTACACCCGAGACGACAATTCAGACGTGGTCAAGAACGTGTTTACCAGCTACAGCGTCTACACGGTCGCCGACCTGAAGGTCGGTTATCAGATAGCAAAGGATCTGAAGCTGAACGTCATGGTGGATAACGTTTTCGATCGCGAGTATTACGAGTATTACCGCATGCCGGGCCGAGGTGTCGTGGTGGAGCTGGCCGGAAAGTATTAGACAGACTCATGAACGGCGACGCTGGAAGCGGCATCAATAGGGGAGGAACACATGCCAAGGCAATTCAGTCTCATGCTGCTGTTGTTGATCGGATTTGTTTGCCATGCCAATGCGGCAAGCCAGGCGGATATTCTCTGGCTTTCCGACGTGGCACCCAAGCGGAGCAACAAGTCAGCCGCCGCAGGTCATGTCGGGCACGAGAAGTCCGGCAGGCAGCAGGACGATATCGATGCGGTGATCAGGGGCGACGAGGGCGACAACCTCCACAGCGGAAGCAAGCGGCTCTGGTTGCGGCAAGGCAATGATCCTGCTTCCGCCGACTACGTTGGCGACGCGACGGCAGAAATAAACCTCATCGACGCGAAGGGAAAGCACGCCAAGGTGGGCTTGACCGCGGTGGATGGCATCGCGCAGGCCAAGTGCGAACTTGAGGATCTCGGTTTCCGTAGCGCCTACTTGACACACCGCATCGTCGAGAACGGCACTCTGCGTGTGCACATCGCCAAGGCGGAGCTGTTGAAGGGGAGTTGCTGCTTGAAAGACGGCGATGTCGATCCGGATGAGCAGAAAGCGATCAGTGATCCAACGCTGCCCCTTGAGATTGTGCGTGAACATCACGCGAGGGAAAAACTGTTTACCCGCATTGCTTCGGGAGATGAAGTGTCGCTTGTCGTCTATCGTCTAGGCAAGCCATTGCGCGAAGCAAGAGTGACGATGCTGACGCAGCAGGGCTGGCACAAGACGGCAGCGACGGACGAAAACGGGCGTGTGGCATTCACAATGATTCGGGACTACTTTCCCGCATGGAGCGACTTCAAACGGCGTACCAGGGAGACCTTTGTCGTCGTTGCGGAAACGGAGGCTGTCGATTTCGGTACATGGCAAGGACAGACTTATGGCAAAGCGATCTACCAGGCGACGCTGTCCGGCAGATACTCACCGTCACCCTACGACTACAAGTCTTACGCTTGGGGGCTCGGCATTGCGGTGTTCGTTTTCGCTTTTGGTGGCCTGGGCGTGTATCTTTATCGCCGCCGCCGCGTGAGGCCTTTCAAAGAGGTTCGCTTCAGTGAGTCGACTCATGAGTCGGCTTAGGCGCGCCAAGGCAGCCTTTGATCTGATCGACTGGAACCGTTTCCGCTTCTGGTTCCAGATCTCATGCTTCCTGCTGCTGGTCTACGGCGGCTATGTGGGGCTGGACCTGGGCAAGCACCTGCCGACATTTTCCTGTATCTACAACACCGAGGCGCGTGGCGGCGCCTGCTATCTGAGCATTCTGCAGCACCAGATGGCGTGGCCCTGGCAGAAGCTCTTCTCGGCGGCAGCATTGGCCATTCTGACGGGATTTCTGACCTTCGCGGCATGGTTCGTCGCGGTCAACAAGCTCTGGTGCGGGCTGATCTGTCCGCTCGGCACGATCCAGGACTGGTTGACGGCGCTGCGCCGGAGGTTGGGGGTGCGCTACGGCCGCTACACGCTCGGCCAGTTCCGTGTTCTCTCGCAGATCAAGTACGTGCTTCTGGCGCTGATGTTCCTCATTCCCCTGGGCATCGGCGCCGGCTGGTTCCACAAGGACTGGGGGCTGCCATTCTGCATGATCTGCCCGGCGCGCATCATCATTCCGACCTTCGACCTGAACTTCACGCACTGGGCAGTCGATTTTTCAACAACGCCAAAGATGGTCCTGACGGCGCTCGGCATCATCGTGATCGGGCTGTTCTTTGTCGGTGCCTTCGTCAAGAAGCGGTTTTTCTGCTTCTTCTGCCCGATGGGCGCCTTTCTTTACCTGATCTCGAAGCCTGCACTTCTGACGCTGAAGAAAGACGGCGACAAGTGCACCCGTTGTGGCGACTGCTACAACGTTTGCGACATGGACATCCGCGAGATTGCCGACGAGGTGAAGGATCCGCGCATCATGATGGACGACTGCACGCTGTGCCTGAAATGCGTCGCCGCCTGTCCGGAACCCGGAGCGCTGAAAGCGAACTACGCCGGCATCACTTTTTTTGAATCGACCGAGGCCGGCTTCATCAAGCGCAGCCAGAAAGGCATTCGCCATGAACGCGCATGAGGTCAAGACCATAGCGCTTCCCTATACTCGCAGTCGCCAGGCGCGCGAGGCAGAAACCATGCTCGATCGCATTGTTGACGGCTTCGATGACAACCCGGCGGCGATGGCCTACTTCTACGATCTGTTCCGTCGCGTCTATTGCCATGGCGAGTCGATCGAGCGCGATGGAGTGCGCGTGGGAACAACATGCATTCACGCGCCGGAGGAACTGATCTACGCGCTGGGAGCGACCCCGGTGCGTCTGTGCAATGGTTCCTACCACTACGATCAGATCGGTGCCGATTTCATGCCCGCCAAATCCTGCTCGCTGGTCAAGGCCACACTCGGCATGCTCAGTTCGCCGAATGCGATTCCCCGGCTCGGCAGACTGGATCTCATTGTGAATCCAACCACCTGCGATCAAAAAAAGAAATCCAGCGCCATGATGGCCGGCATGGGTCATACGGTCTATGACCTGGAACTGCCGCCGGCCAAGGAAAGCGAGCAGTCGCGGGTTTATTGGCAACGTTCCGTGCGCGAGTTCGCTTTGCGCCTGCACGAGCTGACCGGCAAGAAGCTGACCCGGAAGAATCTCATGGCCGCGATGGCGAGGACGGGGCGCGCGCAGGCTGCGTTCCGTGCCCTGCACAACTTTCGTCGCCAGGCGCCATCGCTGATCCTGGGCAAGGACGTGTTTCTGGTCACCAACGCCTATTTCTTCGCCGACATCGACGACTGGATCGATGCCGTCGAAAAGCTGAATGCCGAACTTGCCGCGCGCCAGGCGGCTGGTTTCTGCGCCGCCCAGAAGAAGGCGCCGCGCATCCTCTTTACGGGATCTCCGCCAATCTTTCCCAACCTCAAGCTGCCGTTGGTCATCGAACAATCGGGAGGCGTCGTCGTTGCGGATGAGACCTGCTCGGCCAACCGGATGCTCTATGACATGACTTCCGTGGACGAGTGGCTGGTCAACGACATGGTGGACAGTTTGGCCGACAAGTATCTCAAGCCCTGCACCTGTCCCATCTTCACCAATAACGACGATCGTATTCGGCGGCTCCTTGAGCTGGCGAAGGGTTTCGCCGCGGACGGGGTGGTTTATCAGACCTTCGCCGGCTGTCAGGTTTATGAAATGGAACAGAAAAGCGTCGGCGAAGTCCTTAATCGGGAGGGTATCGCCATGCTCTATGTCGAAACCGATTACAGCCATGACGACATGGGTCAGCTCTCCACCCGGATAGAGGCCTTCATCGAGTCGATGAAAGCCAGGAAGCGGAAATCCGCATGAGCTATTTATTTGCCGGGTTGGACATTGGTTCCACCGCGATAAAAGTTGTCCTCGTTGACGAAGAAGGACATTTCGCTGGAGAACACGTTGCCGAATCGGGAAGCCTCTTCCACAGGAACGCCAAGGAGGCGTTGCGTGTTCTTCTGGAAAAGCGGTGCATCGCGCGAGAACAGGTGAAATACCTCATCGCGACCGGTTACGGCCGCAAGCTGTTCAAGGAAGCCGACGACTCCATCAGCGAGATCACGGCCAATGCCATGGGCGCCCACGAGGTCGGCAAGGCCTTCGGCGGCGTGCGTACCATCATCAACATCGGTGGGCAGGATTCGAAAGCGATCCAGATCGACGATAGCGGCAATGTTGCGAACTTTGCGATGAACGACAAATGCGCCGCGGGAACAGGACGCTTCCTCGATGTCGCCGCACGCAATCTCGGCATCGATCTTGAAGAGCTTGGCGACTATCACTTCAACGGCAAGGGCGTACCACTCACCATCAACGCGACTTGCACCGTTTTCGCGGAATCGGAAATCATCGGCCTGCTGGCCAATGGTCATGGGAAAGAAGAGATCGTCGCCGGCATCCACTATTCCATCGCCAAACGGACAGTACGGCTGGCCAAACGGGTAGGCATCGAGGAGCGCGTCTATTTCGACGGTGGTCCCGCCCTGAACAAGGGCCTCGTGGCCGCGATGCAGGACGAACTGCAGCGCGAACTGGTCGTGCCGGAGCATCCTCAGACCACGACGGCGTTTGGCGCGGCAATTCTCGCGCGCAGCGAATTTCTCGCCGAGAACAACTGATGGCGGCGGAGACTGTCATTGGCCTGCCGATGGCCCTGGCACTTGGGCTTGCCTATGGGATGGGGCCGTGCCTGATCAGCTGCCTGCCCTACCTCGGGCCGGTGTTTCTCGCGCGCGATTTCAGCCTGCGCCGTTCCTGGCGCGTGCTGCTCCCGCTTTCCGCAGGGCGATTGGCGGGATATGGTTTCTTCGGCCTGCTGGCCGGTCTGGCCGGAAACGTCATGCGGGACGGCACGGCGCCACCCACCGTGCGGCTTGTCGTCGGCGCCGCTGCCCTGATGATGGGACTGGCCCTGCTCTGGCGGCGCCCGGCCTGCGCCGGCAACGGGAACGCCGGCGTCTCTGTTCCGCTTCGCCGTGTAGACCGCTGCGTGGAGCCACGTCTGCTGTTGCCCGGCGGCCTGTTCCTGATGGGCGTCGGCATGGCCCTGACGCCCTGCGCACCGCTGGGTGTGGTGCTTTTCTCAGCCGCAGCCGGCGGCAGCGCAGTTTACGGAATGCTGCTCGGGATGACTTTTGGCCTGGCTGCCGTAGTCGTGCCCGGCGTCGTTTACGGTATCGGGGCCGCCTATCTCGGCGGCCGGCTTCGCCAGGCGCTCGGAAGCTGGCAGCCGGCACTGGAGCGCGTGGCAGCCGGGCTGCTGATCATCGTCGGCATCTCCAACATCCTCAAATGAAGAAGCGCTACGCCATCGTGCTGCTCACCGTGCTGTGGGTGGAGCTGCCTTTCGCTGCGACGCACGAAGATCCATTCGGTGTTCAGGCAGGTATTGACCCCATGCCGTGCCGGCCGAGCAAGGAGGAGCAGCTGACGCTCGCCGACGTGGTCGACGTCGCGCTGTGCAACAACCCGCTGACACGCGAGGTGTGGGCAAACGCCCGCTACCAGTCGGCCCAGGTGGGCCTTGCCAAGAGCGCTTGGCTTCCCACGCTGTCGGCGACGGCGGCCGTGAGCCGGGATCGCCATTCCGGCGTTGTCACCCGGGAAGGAAGCGCCGGCCTGGCGCTCTCGTGGCTGGTCTTCGATCTTGGCGGGCGTGACGCAAATCTGGAAAGCGCTCGCCAGTTGCTGGCCGCCGCCAGCAACAGCCGCAACAGCGCAACCCAGGCGCTCCTTCAATCGGCGGTGCAGGCCTATTACCAGGTTCGAGCGGCCGAGGCTGCGCTCGCTGCCGCTCGCTTGTCCGAAACGGCGTATCGTGAAAGCTACAAGGCCGCGGAAGCCCGTTATCGCGCAGGTTCAGCCACGCCCGCCGACAGGCTGCAAGCGCAAACCGCCCACTCGCAGGCCAGCCTGGTCCGGATTCAGGCGGAAGGTTTTCTGCGCACCGCGCAAGGTTACCTGGCCACCATTCAGGGACGCGATGCCCAGCAGACTGTCTCCTTGGCCAGCGAGCCGGAAGGCACGCCAGCATTGGAGTTTCAACAGAGGGTCGAGGAGCTCATCGCGATGGCGCGTGAGCGCCGGCCCGACCTGGCCGCTGCCGAGGCGCGCCTCCGCGCCGCCGAGGCCGATGTTGCGGTGGCGCGTTCGACAGGCATGCCGACGGTCATGCTCGCGCTCGCCGCCGGCAAGTCGCGCGCCGATGGTCTCCCCTGGGAGAGCAGCACATCGCTGGGACTTACGGTCAGCGTACCGATCTTTTCCGGCTATTCGACGAGCTATCGGATCAAGGCGGCGGAGGCGAAAGTCGAGACCATGCGCGCCAGCCACGAACGTCAGCGACTGCAGGTCGCCCTCGATGTGTGGAACACGTATCAAGAGCTCAGCACCGCCAATCAGAGCCTGCGCAGCACGGCCGATCTGTTTGCCAGCGCCGAGCAGTCGGAGCGGGTGGCACGCGGACGTTACGAATCCGGCGTCGGCAGCATTCTTGACCTGCTGAACGCGCAAAGCGCCCTGGCGGCAGCGCGTCAGCAGCGCGTGCAGGCCATGTTCAACTGGAACGTATCACGCATCGGACTGGCTCTAGCGATCGGCAATCTGGACATGGCGATGCTGAGTCGCCTTACAGAAACGATGTCGAACACAACAAAGGCGGCAAGCAGACCATGAACCGAACGCTCAAGAAGACCCTGACTGTCCTTGCCCTGTCCGCTTTCGCTGTCGGCGGCATCCTTGCCTGGCAACACTCTTCTGCGCTGAGCCCGAGCGAGCGTTACAAGACGCAGCCCGTCGAGAAGGGCTCTCTGACGCAGAGCGTATCGGCGAACGGAACGCTTAGTCCCGTCATTCTGGTCAATGTCGGCACCCAGGTGTCGGGTACCGTCAAGAAGCTGCATGTGGACTTCAATGTCAGGGTCGACAAAGGACAAGCTCTGGCGGAACTCGACGACGCCTTGCTCTCGGCGCAGGCGCGGCAGAGTGCGGCGAGCGTGCACAGTGCGCTGGCTGCGCTCGATCTCGCGAATGCCAACGAGGCCAGGGTGCGCCGCCTGTCTGCCCAGGAATACGTCTCCCGTCAGGAGTTGGACCAGGCGGTGCAAGCAAGGAAAGCGGCCGCGGCGGCGCTCGATCTGGCACGCGCGCTACATGACAAGGACCGGGCCAATCTGTCTTACACGGTGATCCGCTCTCCCGTCTCGGGCGTCGTCATCGCGCGCAGCGTCGATGTCGGGCAAACCGTTGCCGCAAGCTTTCAGACGCCAACGCTGTTCCAGATCGCGCAGGATCTTTCCAACATGCAGATCGACACGAGTTTCCCCGAAGCCGATATCGGCAGCATCAGGGTCGGCATGGACGCACGCTTCACCGTCGATGCCTTTCCCGGCCGAAGATTCAAGGGCAAGGTGCGGCAAATCCGTCTGAACGCGACCAGTCAGCAAAACGTGGTCACCTACAACGTGGTGATTGCGGTCGACAACCCCGATCAGGCACTCATGCCGGGAATGACGGCCTACGTGAATATCGGCGTTGCCGAGCGCAACGCGGTATTGCAGGTGCCCAATGCGGCGCTCCGCTTCAAGCCGATGGAGCCCTCGCCGTCAACCGACAGGAAAGCGGGCGACGAGGGGAATGCCGACGGCAGGTCGGTAAAGCGCAAGAAGGATGGCTATTCCGGCACGGTCTATGTGTTTGATGGCGATACCC
>WBZP01005955.1_pt1 | contig 12218 bp, 1 predicted proteins | sample 5204301 | NCBI WGS metagenome assembly WBZP01 (sample SAMN12412401, study PRJNA552823) | activated sludge metagenome | isolation source: activated sludge from nitrification reactor of wastewater treatment plant... | place: USA: Pennsylvania | collected 2017
TCCTTACGACCTTAAATGGTAGTAGTATTACATCTGGCACGGTGGCTGATGCTCGCTTAACGAGTAATGTCGCACTACTTAACAGTACCCAGACATTTACTGGTGTAAAATCTTTCGATACCGATACAAACTTTACCTATGCCGGTACAGAAAACCTTGCTGTTACTACAGATCTCGCCGGTACGGTTGATGCGATCTCCTTGGTCGCAACGCCAAGCGCTACCGCCGGTACAACACGGGGGATGTTTATCCAGCAGGCGAATAGTGCCAACGCAAACGGCCTTGACGTTGGTATTCTTATAGATAATGCAGACACAGACCTAGCACTTGCAACGGGCATAGCCATACAGGGCAGCAGCACTGGTGCGGTAACCACAGCAATTGATGTATCTGATGCAGAAATTGGTACCGCACTCGCTATTGGCACCAACGATATTACCGTCAACTCGCTCACGATATCTGCCATTGAGTTTGGGTATCTTGATGGTGCAACCAGCAACATTCAAACACAGCTTGGTGGTAAGCAAGCGAGTGACACCACACTGACTGCACTGGCTGCCTACAATACCAACGGCATTATTGTACAGACTGCGACAGATACCTTCACTGGCCGCACCATTACCGCCGGTTCAACAAAGATAGCTGTCACCAACGGCAGTGGTGTAGCCGGCAATCCAACCATAGACGTGACAGAAGCAAACTTAACGCTTAACAATATTGGTGGTACGCTTGGTGCGACTAAGGGTGGCACCGGCCTCACCACCACCACCGTAGGTGGTCTGCTGGTTGGCGCAGCCGGTAACACCTGGAGCAATCTCGCCATTGGCGGTGCGAGCACTTGTCTAATTTCAAATGGTAGTGCAGTCAGCTGGGGTAGCTGTGCCACTGGTGGCTCTGGCTTCACTAGCGTAACACTGACAGGTAACTCAGGTACCAACCAAACCATCAATGAAGGTGACTCTATTAACATCCGTGGTGATGGTACTGTCCTTACTGCAGTGGCTGGTGCTACTGACACCGTCACACTAAGCGTAGTAGCAGACAGCATTGGCGATAGCCAACTCCAATACAACACCGGTCAGAACCTTACCACAACCAGCAACGTCCAGTTTGCTAACATCACTGGTACTGGTGATCTTTCTGTTCAAGGCAACACTACCATTGGTAACAACGCCAGCTTAGATAGACTCACGGTAACCAGCCAACTCCTCGGTACTAATGCCTTGAGTTTCCAAGGCGCGACTGACAATACCTTTACCACTACCTTTGCTATCTCTGACCCAACGGTCAACCAAACCATCACATTCCCCAATGCCACTGGTACCGTATGTCTCACCAGTGGTAACTGTGCAGGTGTTGGTGGTACTGGTGACATCCTACAAGGCGGTAACAGCTTTGGTGCTGCTGTCACTATTGGTGCTAACGACAGCTTTGGCATTAACCTCGAAACAGCTGGCACTACCCGCTTTAGCATCGACAACACAGGTGCAGGCCTTATGAATGGTACCTTAGCTGTCGCTGGTAACTTTACAGTGAATACGGATAAGTTGGTGGTCAACACCACTAGCGGTAATACAGCGATAGGCAACACAGACACAAGTACCTACAAGTTGAATGTAGTGGGTGGTTCTAATAGGTTTAATAATGGTAACCAAACACTCACGTTCTTAACTGGCACAAACACCTCAGGTTATGCAGCAGACTTAAGTGTCAACGATGATGGTGTGAATTTAAGCAACAACTCGGCCTCACGCGGTTACAACTTTAAGAACAGCGCCGGTACACTGCTTAGCTTAAGTGCCGCTGGTAATGCAACGGTGTTGGGTAACTTAAATACAACTGGCCAAACAATTACCGTAGGTACATCGGGTTGTGCATACTTTAACTTTAATAGTGCAACCAACAGTATTAACTACTGTTCTAACTCTATGGAATTTAATACAACCCAGCCCCTTGGCTATGCCTTTACTGATAGTGAAGTGCGGGTTGGGTCGGGCGGTACTGTGGATACTGCAAGTGCAGATGGTGATTTATATGTACAAGATTTCTTAGAAGTAGATGGTAGTGCGTCACTTGCTGGAACACTCACCTTGGGCACAGATGTCACTCTTAGCCGTGGTGCTGCTAACAGGCTAGATATTGCGACGGGAGATAATCTTAATATTGTGAATGGTAACCTACAGGTAGCTGGCACTACTCGCTTAACTAGCGCAGGTCTTTTCCAAGCCGCAGATGGTGCGGTTGGTGGCCCAGCATACGCATTCAGTGGTGATCTTACGACAGGTATGTATCGAATAGGTGCTAGCCAAATTGGTTTTAGTGCTGGAGGCACTGAGCGATTGCGTGTCGATACATCTGGTGCTCGAGTGAATGGTGTGTTAGCCCAAACTGACACAACGGGCAACTATCGATATAGAAATGTTACTTCTTATCAAAACAATGTAGACAATCTTGACGGTGCTTTGGTGATTAACGTACCAGATGGCTTTAACACGATGATGAATATAAGCATAAAAGGATATAACTATGCTAGCGCAAATGGCGCATGGGAACTAATTTTGGGTGGGTACGTATATAACGATGGCAACACCTGGATAAATACTTCTGCAGAAATAAGAGGTAAGGCACCGTTTAATCGAGTCAGATTTATGCAAGAAGGTGGTGCACCGCGAATTGTATTGGGTAATGACACAGATTTGGATAATTGGAAATACCCACAAGTTTCCATAGATGTTGATATTGCAGGTTATTCCGGTCAAGCGAATTACCTAACTGGCTGGGGTGCTGCTTTATCTACAGATGTTAGTACCTTTACTACGCCAGTAGAACCGGCACTAAGACAAACTGTTTACTCAAACGAGACCTTCTTACAAAACGGTAATAGTTTTGGAACAATAGCAACAATTGGCACAAACGATAACAATAACCTAGACTTCGAAACAAACGGCACGACTCGCTGGAGCATCACTACAGCAGGTATTCTGCAAAGTAATGGTGCTCAAACTATACAAAGTAGTACCGGCAACCTTACTCTAGCCACTGGTGGTGGGAACGGAAATATTGTAGTCAATGCTAACGGTACTGGTATTTTAGATGTTCAAGACAATGCCACATTTGCAGGTACAGTAAGAGTTAATGGTACAGGCATCACCAATTCCTCAGGATATGAGATTGTTCAAACTAATGCCACAGATTGGCTCAGAATTAACCAAAATAATTCGTTTACAAATGGTACAGCCGCCTACGGCAACTGGGCCTTTGGCACAGGTGGCTTGTCTGTTGGTACTTGGGGTACTGCGGGTGCAGGCAATATACAGGCTTCAGGCAACATAGCTGCAGGTGGCACACTAACTGTCACTGGTAACTCCACCTTTGATACGAACACTTTATTTGTAAATTCGTCTACTAATAGTGTAGGTATTGGTACGGCTAGTCCATCTAAACAGTTGACTATCACATCGCCCACGAATGATGTTGAAGTACTAAGGATAAACGCCTACGGAGGCGCAGGCGGTGTAGTTGGCCAAGCCGAGATAGGCTTTGGGTTCTATGACACGAACGGTGAGGCATCGGCATCGCTAGGGTTCGAGGAGTATTCATCAGCCAGTGCAGGGGGTAATTTAATCTTTAAAACAAGACCAGACGGCGCAACGGAGGCAACAAGACCAACTGAAAGATGGCGGATTACTAGTACGGGTATCTTACAGAGTAGTGGCGCTCAAACCATCCAAACAAGCACTGGAAACTTAACACTTGCTACCGGTGCTGGTAATGGTAACATCTTGTTAACACCAAACGGCACTGGCAACGTAGGGATTGGTACTGCCAGCCCCGTACAAGAACTACACGTTAAGTCTGGTAGTAACAATGGTGATATTAGGCTTGAATCATCAACGGGTGAGTATCTAGATTACTTTGCAGGTACTACAGGCGTTGGTTATTCTGGAATATGGGCTTATGGTGCTAACAACCACCTTTCGCTAGGCACCAATGGCTCAGAGAAACTCAGAATTACCACCGGTGGCAACGTTGGCATAGGCACTACTAATCCTACAAATAAGTTGCAGGTTGCTAACCTTACTGCCGACAATACTAATAGTCAGAATCTATTATCCTTAACTGCCAATAATACCAACGAAAGTTCGCAGCCTAATTTAGGCTATGATGCATCTGCCGCATCATTTGGGATAACTTTCAATAGGCAGTGGTATTCTGGAACCTACACAGATATAGCAGGTATTTATGGGTATGGCTATCAGAATTGGCGTGGTGGACTAGTCTTTAAGACAAAAAACAATACTAACTCAACAGGTGCCCCAGATATTAATGCAATGGTGATTACTCCTAATGGCAATGTTGGTATTGGCACTAATACGCCAAGCTCTAAGCTAGATCTGGGCGACCCAGCGACAAGCCGACAAACAAATACACAACTTTTTGGTGCAGGTAAAAACATGGTAAGAGGTGGGAGCTTCGAATCATGGGGTACCCCTTATGCCGGTTTGACAACTAGTGGTTGTTGGGGGGGTGACTCAAGTGTCATAACTACACCAACAGGTGATGCGCCCGATGGGCAACAAGTACTGCAAATAGCTCAAACATCTGTAGCTGGAGGTTGTAACTCATATCGTACAGAAAATATCCCAGTTCAACCAAATACTACCTATACAGTTTCCTACTGGGCGCGATCGATTTCTGGCGCCTATGGAAATGTAAATAATATGTATATCAGGCAATATAATGGAACTTTAGTTCAACAGGTAGAAAATGGAATCTTCAATGGCTCATACACTTCTTCTTGGCAATTATTTAGTAATAAATTTACAACCGGTGCAAATACATTATATATCAGCATAGAAAACTATAATTATTCAACAGGGACAATCCAAATAGACTCTCTTTCAATGCAAAAAGGCAATGTTGCTTCCGAATATTCTTATGCAAATAACGAAATTGGACCTAATACAATAGCTCAAGGAAACCTTATTGTATCAGGCGGTGTCGGCATAGGCACGACCGGCCCAGACGCAAAGCTCGATGTCCTATCTACTGCCGGGGCACAACTAAGGCTAACCTACACAGACGGTTCTGTTTATACCGACTTCACAACAGATAGTAGCGGAAACTTAACAGTGGCAGGTTCAGGTTCCACAGTATTCATAAACGACATACTAAGAGCCGGAACAGGCGGTACCCTTAACATAGTAGACGGAGCTGGCGACCTATATGTCCAAGACGAACTAGAAGTAGATGGTAACTCAACTATTGGTGGAACTCTTGGCGTAACTGGTGCTATAACAGGTAGTAGTACCATCACCGGCACGCAGCTAATATCAAACATAGCAACTGGTACGGCACCGCTTACGGTTGCATCTACTACAAAAGTTAATAACTTAAATGTAGATCTATTAGATGGCTTAGATTCAACCGCTTTCGCACCAGCAACTGGGGGTAGCGGTTATGTCCAGTTACAAGGTTCTACTCCAGGTACTGCTCAGTCTGGTCATCTTAATATAACAGGTACCGCAACCCTTGGTTCGCTCTCTGTGGGTGGCGCCTCTACATTCTCTGGTAATGTAACATTTGGTAATGTCTGGGCTTACCTAAATAGCGGTTTTGCAATGCGTGATAACGGTGCTAACGGTTTAGGTCTATACAATAACGGTGGTTCGATATTAAGCTACTTAAGTATGAACGGTGGCAACAGTTACTTAAACTCTACAGGTGGTAATGTAGGCATAGGCACAAATAATCCTGCTACCAAACTACATGTTTCTGGTGGTGATATCAATGTTGATTCTGGATATGGCATCCGTATTAACCAAGCAGCACCTTCGGGGCAGTATTTAAGAGGTGACGGAACTAGGTTTGTATCATCTACAATTCAAGCCACAGATCTACCGTCTAGCGTTTATAACAATGGTCAAGTAGCTGGAACCCATAGCTATGGCAATAGTATAGGTAATGGTTGGTACAAAATTGCCGAAACAACCTTTAATGGCGCCTGTCAAAGTCCGAAAATGTGGGGTGACTATCAAGATCTTGGCTATACAACTGCAGCTAGGTATTCATTTAATATTTCTGGGAGGGCAGAGTGTGATTTTACTTCAAATAACGAAAGTCATAAAATAGACTGGAACTATCAAATAAACTCTACATATACTTCGAATATAGATAGTAAATTTAGGATAGTAAGAACAACTACGTCAACGAATATTGCACGATACGAACTTCAGGTTTATGTTGATACCTGGGATACGGGTGCTTGGCAGCTAAAAACCGAAGGAAATAGTTGGACGCTATATTCTACACCACAAACAGCTGGAACTCCACTTGCCAACCCGCGTGTAAATAAATTAGCTAACTTTAATGTTTACGATGGTGCAATTGCTGCAAATCAGATGAGTCTTGGGACAACTACTGTAGACCACACCCTAGAAGTTAATGGTAGGGCAAAAGCAAGCAGTTGGTCTGTTTATAGTACTAGTGGTGATGTAACCAATAATTCGCCTTGGTACGGTCTAGGATGGAGCAATCTAACGCTACCAAACGCCGGTGCTAATGCTGTTCAGTTGGGTGGTTACTATGGAATAAACTTTGCAACAGCCGCAGGTTCTTCAACTATGGTGCTAAATCAGCAGGGTCGTTTGGGGCTAGGTACCAACAATCCCGACGCTCAACTGCACTTAAATGCTAGTAGTAATTCAGTCTATAATTTGCATATCCAAAACGGTGGTGGGTCTGCTACCGGGGTACTAATTAATGGTGGAGCAGGCGGCAGTGGTGCGTACTTGCTCAGAATAACTAATTCTGCCAACACTACACCGTACTTTACTGTGCGGGACGGTAACTCATATTTTGAAAACGGAAATGTGGGTATTGGAACGGATGCACCAAATACAAATCTAGAAGTTCGTAATAATGCAGGCAAAATACGGGTAGCGTCTGCTTCAGAGCCTACTAATTACTACGCACAACTAGAAGTTAACTATGATTGGAATAACCCAGTAAACCTTCGTGGTTATAATGGCGGCGTGCTTCTTGGTCAATATCAAGGCAATACTGCACTAATGTATGGCAATGTCGGTATCGGCAATAATAACCCAGCCGCTAAACTTGTAGTTCAAGGCACGTCATCGTACGGTATGGCTAGGCTGTTGCCTTCTGTAGATAATGGGCAAAGCAGTATTGGTTTCTTTTCCGATGTCGCTGGTACAGACACAAACGATGCTTGGGTTATTGGTAGCTACGCTTGGGGTAACAATGGATTTGTCATAGGCAACGAAAACAATGGTGCAGGTGGTGATGTACGATTGTTCATACAAAAGGCTGGTAATGTCGGTATCGGCACAACTGGACCAGTTGGCAAACTTAATGTATCTGAGGCTACCGGTACACAGCATGGTGCCAGTAGTGGCACAATAGTAGTTGATCATGAAGATAACGGTGGGGCATCTAGTATAGTATTCCGTAGCAGGGTTAATAGAGGCAGTGACTACGGCTTTATACAATACCAAGACGCAGCTAGCGTAGGTGGTGGCGGTGAATCTGCAAGGTTAATAATTGGTACCAGCAATGATGCCGACGACCACCTAGTTCTTCAGCCAGCCGGCAATGTGGGCATAGGTGTTTCAACCCCAGGCTACAAACTGGATGTAGCGGGAATTATTAATAGTAGTAGCGACATTAGGCTTGGTGGCAATATTGAATTTACCACTGCCAATCCTTATATTAATGCGTCTTCGTACTTTATAGCACCTGGGGGTGCCTATTTTAGCAGTGGTACTGTATACACCGAAGCCACATTACAAGCTAGGGGTGGAATAGCAAATGATTCAGCTAATTGTGGCGGTAATTTATGTGTAAACGATGGGCTAACAGTCAGTGGTTATGTTAAGAGCAAAACAGGTTATCTTGATCGTAACATGCTTGATACGACCGTATGGTCTGTTGGCACTGGGTCATCTGGGGGTTTTGGGTGTAATGGTTCTACTGCAGAATGCGAACGAGTTTGGACAACAGATCCGTTCAACAAACCAACCCTTGCGTGGAGCGGCACTAACGATGCCGCCAGTGATGCAGACGGAGGCTGGGACTATGGTAATATTCCAATAGATAACAATAAAGCATATCGTTCTGCTGTTTGGTTTAAAAAAGACTCAACTACTTCTGGTAGTTTCTATCTTGGTTCCGATGGTGGCAACACAAACAATTTAGACAATACTTCAAATACCAACCCGTATTTCCATGCGATTCCGTTTACCAATTTTGTTGCAAACCGTTGGTACTTAGCAGTTGGCTATATTCATGCCAATAATGATTCAAGCATGACTAGTTATTCTGCTATTTACGATGGTGTTACGGGTAAGAAGGTAGCTAATGGTACCGATTATAAAAACCGTAATGCAACAAACTACCAAGTACACAGAACATATGATTTTTACGATACAAGCACTGGCGCTAAGCCATACTTCTGGGGGCCAAGATTTGAGGAGATTGATGGTAACGAGCCTACAATTGAGAGTCTTATGGGTGTACCACAAGGAGCAACGCTTGAAGTACAATCTTATTTTGGTGGTAATGTAGGGGTAGGCACTGCTACGCCTTCGGGCCGACTAACAGTTGGTGGTTCTGATACAACAGAAGCCCTGAAGGTACAAAATAACAGTGGTGTAGCTGTACTAAATGTAGATACTACCAACCAACAACTAATGCTTACAAATAAAACATATAATGCTACGGTTGGTTCGGACATTTTTGGAGCAGATAACAATACTTGTAGCGGTACGGGGTGGACAGACATCGGTACTAATACATGGTCTCATACACCAGGCACCGCACAAGGTTTAATTTGTACATCACCGTCAATCACTTCGGGTGTGACATACGAAATTACATACTCAAATACACTAAGTGGTGCTGGTACACCGTCAATCTATATTGGTGGTCAAGGCGCAACGATTGAGCAGAATATCTCAAACGCAAAGGCATATATCAATACAATCAGTACCGCCGGGGTAGAAATATATACTAGCCTAGCTCACTTTGGGAGTATAACTATACACAGTATTAGACAGGTTACTTTTAGCACAAGCCCCTTAGTGATTAAGGATAGTTCGGGCAATATTGCACTTGAGTTCAGAGCAACTAATTTCAATAGTTCCAATATTGGCATAGGTTTAAATGCTTTAAGGATGAATACCACCGGTGCCCAAAACACAGCTATAGGTACCTATAGCCTCCAATCTAGTACCAGTGCTACTATCAACACCGCTATAGGCTATGGAAGCCAAAAAAATAATAGTACTGGCGGTGCTAACACCGCTATTGGTTCCTATAGCCTGTACATGAACTCAGCCGGAAATTCCAACACCGCATTAGGTACATATAGTTTATTCAGTAACAGGGCAAGCGACAACACTGCTGTTGGAGATAGTAGCCTATACTCCAATACGAATGGTACTAATAATGTTGCTGTAGGTAGGAATAGTTTATATTACAATACTACTGGCGGGCTTAATGTTGCTATTGGTCGGAGTAGTTTACTAAATAGTACCGGCAATTATAATATTGCTTTAGGGTATGCTGCTGGGGACAATCTCACCGCAGGAGATTCAAACATACTAATTGGCTACAACGTAGATGCTCAAAGCGCCACTGGGTCAAATCAGCTTTCTATTGGTAACCTTATTTTCGGTAGTGGTGGTTTTGGAACCGGCACGACAGTGGGTGCTGGCCGTATAGGTATTGGTGGCGTAGAAGACGGCACCGACAAGCTAAGGGTTTACGGTGACGTTAAAGTGGGAACCAGTGGTACTAACGGCTGTATAAAACGATTTGATGGAACAGCCTTAACTGGTACTTGTGCGTCAGATGAGCGTTTTAAAGAAGATATAACCAGCATGGGTGGTGTTCTCGATAAAGTAGCTAACCTCCAAGCTGTCACCTATAAGTTCAACCAGTTTGGTAAAGACTACACTGGTGCTACTGGCAACGAAATACAATACGGCCTAATAGCCCAACAAGTACTGCAAGTAGCTCCTGAACTAGTATCTACTGACGAAAACGGCTACCTAAAACTCCGTTACGACTTACTACCTATCTATGCCATAGCAGCCATAGGCGAACAGCAAACCCAAATAACCGACGCTCAAGATCGACTTACCGCACTAGAAAACAGCATCCAGCCATCAAGTAACAACATACTAGATCTTACTAATGGCGGTACCATCCAAGGCAACCTAAATGTCATAGGCAACCTCAATGTCACTGGCCCAGTAACAATGAGTAGCTTAACCGTAACAGACGATGTCGTAATAGCAGGCAACCTCACCGTCCAAAACATCACTGTAGCTAACATAACTATTAACGGCCACATCATAACAGCTGGTAACACCCCAACAGCTACTATAGGTACTGCAGCCGGAGTAGAAGACACCCAAAACAACATATCAGCTCCACAAGTAACCATAGAAGGCAACGACACGGCAGGTACCATAACCATAGTCGCCGGTGCAAACACTACGGCTGGTGACTTTACAGAAGTATCATTCGCAAGCGCCTTTAGCAAAGCGCCAAAGGTAATGCTTAATGCAGGTAATGAACAGGCATCTAACTTACGGTTCTACCGCAATGCAGAAACAGGCAAATTTAGTATTAAACTTTCACAACCACCAACACCGGGCGAAACCTACGTATTTGACTACTTAGTAGTAGAGTAAAACATGGCTCAAACTCCTCACTATAGATACTTATATTATTCCTATTTTTAAGGTCTGATGCCAACTACCTGTGCTAAAATAGAAGCTATGGATGAAAAGCTAAATTCGGCTATCAAAACCTTAGATAGCAAAATAGATAAAAGGTTTGATGATCTGACTGATATCATGCAAACATTTATGCATCAGGTAGATGAACGCTTTAACAAAGTTGAAAAAGATATTTTAGACATAAAGGCTAGTATAGACAGACTTACTAATACCATAGACGGTTTTTTGAAAAGACTAGACGGTGTCGAAACAGAAATGGCAGCGCGTGATGCGCAGTTTGAACGCTTGCTTGAATGGGCTAGAGAAGTCTCTAAAAAAACAGGCGTACCCCTAAAGAATCTATAGTATTTCTCTGTTAATTGTTCAATAGAAATCAAAAAGAATACTTCAAAGTTTATCATAAATTCTTTGCAACTTTTACCGCCAAAAGTAGATTAAATGCGCTAGGCAAGCCTAAACAATTCTTATCTATTCACATTTACTTTATGATTAAAGTAGCAGACTCCCGGGGCTGCGTTTTACCCATGCATACACTCTGGCTAAAAATAACAACTGCAAAAAGAACTCACCGCCATTCTATTACTTTAGATAGTGGCGGCTCAAACAGCTTTTTGCTTTATGAGTTGTTATTTTCACCGATTGTATCCTGGGTAAAGCCGATGCCCCGAACCCCCAAACATTCGTTAGCTGACGGATGGGTGGGTCTGGGCATGAATGCAACCAGCTGATTTAGATGTTGTACTACGTAGCATACCCAAGACAAAAAGAGTAGCCTGATTCTGCCCTAGAATAACAGAGAATCAGACCGACCAATGGGAGTCCTTTTTGTGGTATGTACGCAGTACTAACAGATAAGAGTTGGTAGTATTCGCCCAGCAGTTTTGCCACACTTTTGCTGCCCAAAAGTGTAATATTAAAAGATTTCATATTTTTAGCTGGTAGAAAAAAACAATGAGGGTACGTAGTCCTGGTGCTTTGCTCAACTTTAGCACCTTAAAGTTGTATACTAGCTGTGGAAAAGTTGTTATGTTCAAATTCATATATTGTTATTAAAGCAACACTATTATTGCTCGTCTTGAATACATACATGTTCGAAATATAAACAAGTATAGAAGCTTTTGATCTAATATGATTTAGCCGTATCACAAGGTATTAACAGATGCAAATGTTACATTTTTGTCACACTTTTATTATTTGCAAGAACCGTCCTTGCAGACGTAGTAGTTATGAAAAACACAACATATTGAACACAAAATATTCTGTATTTTGTTGTCTTTATTGTGTTCTACTTTTGTATCCAAAAACTCTTGTCTATCGCTGTTCCATCAGATATGCTGTAACCAAGTTTGTCAAAAGCAAAAAGAAATACAAAATCAAAAGCACGACAAACCGCAGCAAAAAACGCTTATCTACATCCGCAGTGTAGAGCAGCATAAATAAAAATACATT
>WBZP01005956.1_pt1 | contig 12217 bp, 8 predicted proteins | sample 5204301 | NCBI WGS metagenome assembly WBZP01 (sample SAMN12412401, study PRJNA552823) | activated sludge metagenome | isolation source: activated sludge from nitrification reactor of wastewater treatment plant... | place: USA: Pennsylvania | collected 2017
TCCATGCCGCTCCGAGTGGGCGCCCTTTCTGCCAAGCGAAGTATCGCGGCGGATTGGTGCATCCTGTTTTCCGGCCGGAGCGCCACAGCTTCGCATCTGGAGAGATGACCGAGTGGTTGAAGGTGCACGCCTGGAGAGCGTGTGTACTCGAAAGGGTACCGCGGGTTCGAATCCCGCTCTCTCCGCCAGGTTTGGTTTGATTATGGCTGTGGGCGACGGGGATTTGGTGAACCCCGCCAGGCCAGGAATGGAGCAACGGTAGCTTTTGAACCGTGCGCTCGCAGCCACCTTTTTGCTTCGCTTTGTGTTGCGCTCGTTTCGGGATACGGCCGTTGCGGGCGTTATTTGCTGGGGCTGCCGCTTGATGAAGGCGGTGGCCGCAGCGATGGGCTTGGGTTCCGCAGCAGGAGCTTGCGAAGCACGCTCACCGGCAAAAGGCCTGCGGACAGCACCGCCTCGTGGAAGCTGCTCTGCGAATACGACTCGCCTTGCTGCGCCTTGTAGTCGTCGCGTAGCTGCGTAAGCTGCAGCGCCCCCAGCGCGGCCAGTCCATACAGCGGCTCGTAGGTTCCGCGCTCGACCTCTCGACGTGCTGCATGTTCGTCGAGGTAACAGTCCTCGGCCAGAAACCGAATCGCGTCTTCCATCCGCTGACTCACCGCCGCCGCACCAGAGCCCACCACGTGCAGTCGCAGCGCCACGATCAACCGACCAAGCTGCACCAGCCGATGACGCAGAAACAGGAGCTGCAGGTGATCACGCGTCGCGCCTTTGGGAAAGAGTGAAATCGCCTGCTGCGTCGCGTACAGCGGCCAACCCTCGACCAGTGCCAGCGAGTGACCGCGCTGCCGAAGCTGCGACAAGCTACCTTGCTTTTGCCGAAGGATCAGCTGGTGAGCCAGCCGTCCCGGCGCCACGTCGCGCAGCACCGTCACCATGATCTGCGAGCGATTGAGCATCCTCAGGTGCTCGCTGATCTGGCGCTTGTCCTTCCAGTTTACGTCGACGGGGTCGTACTGGAGCAGCGGCTCGCGATCCGGCTCCAGCGGCGCTGCCGACAGAAGCTGCAGGTAACCGAAGCGATACGGAGCCATCTCGACGACTCGTGGCCGCACCACCGGCACCGGCAGGCCCGAGCCATCGGCCAACAGCTCATAGACCCGATGAAGCGATTGCTCGACGGTGGTCGCCAGCTCCTCGGGCTTGGGATGATCCTCTTCGATCTCACGCAGCGCCTCGCTCATCGCCCGACTTGCGCTCTGGTACTCGCTGATGTCGCGCGCCAGCTCCTCGGCCTGCTCCCGGCTCCGCTCGTGCTCCTGCTCTGCCGCCGCCAGCACCGTCTCGATCGGCACATCGAGCAGCTCCAGCGCCCGCAGCCGCACCAGCAGCCGCTCTCTTGGCAAGGTCCACTCGCCTTTGCTTCGTGGCAGCAGATCCCGCGACAGGAACGTAATGTAGTCTTCGAGCGCACGCTGGGCTTCCTCACGCAGCCGCGCCACTTCGTCGCTCTGCTTGGAATCCGGGCCGCGCAGCCGAACGAGCAGACGCGGCAGCACCGTCGCCACAAAGTCTCGGGTCTGCTGCGTGACCTCGATCGCTCGCTTGGTCCACAGCTCGGGCGGATTCTTGAGGTTGCGCTGCGCTTCTTTGAGCAAAAGCGGCACAGCTTGCAGACGCCCACGCAGTGCCCGCAGGCCGCTCGAGGTCGCCAGGTTGCTCGTCGCCAGCCCATCCAGGCCCCAGGCCACCAGCTCGGCATAATAGAGCGGACTGCGTTCATGGGGTCGCAGCTCCTCGCGCTCGAAGCGCAGCGACTCAATCCGCGCCAGCAGCAGCAGCGTATCGAGCCGCTGACTGTCTTTTTCCACCCCGTCGGGAATCGCTGCCAGGTCAAGCTTGGTGGGCAGTGGCGGCGTCAGACCCTCGGCGAAGCGCTGCACCCGATCTTGCATGCTGCCGAGCCGTGCCACCTCTCGCCAGATCGCATCAATGCGCACATCATCCAGCCGATCATCCGACGAGTGGTCCCCCAGCCAGCTCGCCTGGGTGGGCGAAGACTGCAGCTCTCCATCCAGCTCCTCCAAGACCAGGGAAGCCAGGCTGCTGACCCGCGTTCCCGCATCGACCGGCACGGCTTTGGGAAGCGAGCGATTGCAGCCAAGCGGGAACCCCAGGAGCAAAATCCCAAGCAGCAGGGCAACACGCTTCATGGCCAGCAAAGTACTCCGCTTCGCCGTGTATGCCCAAGGGTGCACAAGCGACTGCGACGCATCGCGACCATAAACCGCCGGAGTTTTGCTATCCTGACGGAAGGTCGAAAGATGGCCAGCAAACCGTCCGAGCCACAGAAGGGGATCGGTGCGGCCGATAAGGCCCAAGCCACGGGTCGTGCCGAATCGGTGCAGCGAATCAGCAACGTCGACAGGAGCGAGCAGGTGGAGGCGGCGGCCAAGGCGGCGCCTCTCGGTGCGCTCCAAGGGGTGTCTGCGGTCGGCAAGTCTGTAGCTGCCGATCGCGTCGCCAGCATCGCCGATCGTCTTCGCCGAGGCGTCTTGACACCGGCCCAAGCGGTGGAAGAGCTCATCGAGGACACCGTGCGAGCCAGCCTGCCTGGGCTGACCTCGTCGTCGCCACTCACGCAAAAGCTGCGCGAGATCCTGCAGAGCTACGCCAAGGACGATCCGTACCTGTTTGCCAAGGTCCGACGACTATCGGGGGATCAGGAATGAGGCGCAGCCACCAGTTTGTTGCGGTCGGCATGGCCTTTCTGTTGCTGCTCTCGGGCGCCAGCGCTCGCAGCAAGCATGACAGAAAGGGCAAAAAGCATACCGATGCCGTCGCGACGCCGGCCAAGTCCGGGGATGAAGGCGGCGACCCGCCAGCCACAGCAACGAAAAAGGACGACCCTGGAGCCAAGCCGGACGGCGCGAGTGCTGGGCAGGCTGACCCTGGAGGCGCGGGAGGTCCGAGTGCAGCGTCGTCAGCAGTGACCGGAGGCGATGCCAAACCGGCGACCGGGGGCGATGCCAAACCGGCGACCAAGGAGAAGAAGGCAAAGCGCCTGCGCTCGACGACGTTGCCGCTGTTGGAGAAGAACTTTTCAGAGCCGATCGCGGTTGCGCTGCAGCGAGAGATGTCCGACGTGCTCAAGCGCAACCCTCGGCTGGATCAGAAAGAGCTCGATGTTCGGCTCGCCGAGTTTGCGCAAGAGATGCCGTTCGATCAGGTCGAGCTGGCCCGCACCGCCTACCAAAATGGGCGCGAGGCGTTCAACAAGCTCGAGCTCGACAGCGCGATCCTGACGCTGTCCGATGCAGTCGACCAGCTGATTGCCGTGCTGCCCTACATCAAAAAGCAAGAGCTGGCCGATGCGATGATGGCGCTGGCGGTGGCGCAGCAGCAGCGCAACAAGATCCCGGCGATGCAGTCGACGCTGCGACGGTTGGTGACATGGCGACCGACTTATCAAGTTGATAGCGATCAGTTTCCACCCGCCATCAATGATCCGCTCGAGGCCGCGCGCAGCTACCAAAGCCAACAGCCACAAGGGCTGGTCAAAGTGCTATCGGAGCCCACTGGTGCGCAGGTCTTCGTCGATGGTGAGTTTGCCGGCACGGCGCCGATGACCGTCGAACACCTGACGGTCGGTGAGCACTACATCACGTTCAAGAAGCTGGGCTTTAAGCGCGGCCTGCGAGTCGCGAACATCGTCAAGGATCGGCCGGCGCAGGTGCTCGGCAAGCTCGACCGATCTGAGAAGTTCCTTCTCGTCGAGCAAGCCATTGCGCGGGTGGGGCCGACGATGGGTCAGAAGCGGCTCGACAAGGTGGTCGATAACCTGCGCGAGACACTGTTTCTCGATCATGCGATCTTTCTGAAGATGCAGCGGGCGGCGACGCTGTCGAGCGGCGTAGAGGATGTAACGGTCAACGCCTACCTGTACGACCTGCGCTCACGGAGCTTGCTGTCGGAAAAAAGCGAGAAGGTGCGGGTCCAAAATGGCGTCCCGGCTGAAGGTGTGATGGCCTTGCTGGCCGACAAGCTGTACGAAGGCGTCGACTATGACTCGGTCGAGCAGCGACCTGATGATGCGCCGATCCCGGTGGCGGTGCAGCAGACGCCGCTCTACAAGAAGTGGTGGTTCTGGACCGCGATTGGCGTGGTCGTCGCCGGAGGAGCGAGTGCGCTGGCCGTTGGTCTGACGCTCCGTGAGCCGAGCTGTCCCGATGGCCACACCTGCACCGGCAACCTCGTCTACTCGCTACAAATCCCGTTCTAGCTCGCGCTGGCGTGCGTGAGCCTGGGCCTCGACAAGGAGCCGCTCGATGTCTCACGCTAGCGATTCGCTGAGTCCACCGCCGTCGCCTGGCCCCGAGCCGCCGTATACCGCCCTCCTCGATAAGGTCCGTGACCCGCAGCCGACCGACTGGGAGCACGCCTGGGTGGGCCTGGCACCGACATTCTCCAGTCGCGAGCTGCTCAAGCGCTGGAAGGCCGCCACAAAGAAAGGCTCGCGGCAGGCCGACTTTTTCCATCACCCCGAGGTGCGCAAGCTGCAGCGGGCGGTGGCGCGGGCGGTGGCGCGGACTTACCAGCGCGCCCAGCGTCGCGGCGAGTCGTACTGCCTGTTCGATCGCGTCGAGCGTGACGAGTCCATCGATCCCCACGGACAGCCCCGGCAACACCTCCACTTCTTCTGTCGAGGCGGTGGGCCGGCGTTCACAGTGCGGCTCGGACCCAGCCCCGAGGTGCTCGAGTACTCGCTGCAGCCGGTGCCGCTGACGTGGCTGTATGACCCGCGCTTTGTCGAGCTGTTGCAGGCGCTGGTGTGGGACGTGCCGGCGAGCTTTGGGCTTTTTCCCTCGCAGGCACATGGCGGCAGCCCGTTTTCGATCTCGGCCAAGAGCTTTTTGACCGGCAGCCTGCTGTGTGACGGCATCGCTGACCGGCTCAACCATCCTGAGCTGGCCTGCTTCACGATGGATCACCCGCGCAGTGAGGCTCGCTCGTTTCGCGCCACCAAGGCCCGGCGGACGGCGTTTCTGCGCATCATCGAGCAGTACTGGGAGGGCGCCTTCCATCCTCGCGCCATCGGCACGCCAACGGTCGAGCAGGCTTTTTTCCAGCGCGGCTTTGGGCCGGCTGCAGCGCCTCCGCCCGGTCTGTTGTCGCGTGAGCACCACCTGGCCGGTCCAATCGGTACGCTGCACGAGGTCTTTCAGACCAACTTTGTTTTTGCACGCGCCGTCCGGCAGCTGGCCCAGCGCATCCATCCCGGCCACTGGCAGCTCCCGCAGCCCGATTCCGGCCACGATCCGCTGGGTCACGTCCTGCGCCACAGCGAGGGAAACCTACATCACCTACACATCATCGGCGAGCGAGTGCTCCCCAGCGACCCGGCCCTTGACCCGAACACGATCCCGGAGCTGGATGCGCCACTCGCGCCTGAGCACCTCGACCGAGAGGCCAGCTGGGAGAGCCGCGCCCAGTCGAACTGTACGAGTGCCCGCGACTTCGCCGAAGCGCTGCTGCTCGAGGTTCACCGCGCCCAGTATCTGCAGCTACACCCGGTGGTGCGGCCCCGGCAGACGCTGCTCCAAGACCGCCTGCTCGGGGATGCCGAGGAGACGCTGCTCGCGCTCGGCGGTGGGGAGCGCCTTTCGACCCTTCGCCAGCAGGCCCGCGCCCACAATATCCAAGCATCCGGTGGCCGCATCCGCAGCGACTTCATCGAGCCCGAGGTGCTGTTCTGGGAGGTCTTCCACCGGCTCCCAGCGGGCGAGCGAGCGGCGATTGCCCGGGAAGCGATCTGGGGCTTTGTCAGTCGAGTCACCGAGTCAGCGAGCTGTGATCCGCGCCGTCAAGACCAGTCGCACGCGCCGACCGACCCGCTGGAGTGGCACCGCCATCGCATCCATCCTCTGCTCTTTGACGCGCTCGCCACCGAGAAGCCAAGCTCCACCGATCGCGACCTGCCGCAGAGGGAGTATCGGCGCTTCCTCGTCGACAAAGTGGAGCTGCTCAGCCGTCGTCCGCCGTGGTCCGTCGGCAAGCAGGCGGCCCCCTGGGAATCTCCGCACCACTGAGGGGGACAGTCCCACCCACGTTTTCCGTCGCTGAACCACCGCTTGCAGTGCTTTCCGACCCCGAAAAAAGGTGCTAGAAGCCAGAGCATTCCGGACACGTTCTCGGAATGGAAGGACAAGTCCTATGGCTCTTCGCCGCATCGCGCTGTTTGCAGACGGGGGATTTCTGGCTCACACCACTCGCGTTCTCGAGGTGGGACGAGCGCTCCGCACCCGCTACGGCCACGAGGTGGTCTTCTGCTGCGAAGGCCCGTACGCGCGGCTGCTCACCCAGGCTGGCTTCCCGGTCCGGCCCGTCTACTCGGTCGATCGCGAGGAGACGCTGCGACTGGCGCGGCGGGCGGGCGCCTGCGATCTGCGCTGGTGGCGGCAGGTCGCCGAGGACTCGGTGCAGTCGGATCTGGAAGCGATCGACGATCTCTCGCCGGACCTGATCGTCGGGGATCTGCGGATGTCGCTGACGACGAGTGCGCGGGCGCGCGGAGTGCCGCTGGTGGCGCTGACCAATGCCGCGTGGACCAGTCGCTTTGCCGAGCCGATTACCGTTCCCGAGGGTCACATCTCGGAAAAGCTGCTCGGTCGAAAGCTGTCTGCGGCGCTGTTCCCGGTCGTCAAGCGGCTGCTGATTTGGTACTGGGCGCGCGGCTTCGACGGGGTGCGCAAGCGACTCGGGCTGCCCAAGCTCGATACGATGTATGACCTGATCGAGGGCGACCTGACCCTCTTGGCCGATCTGCCGGAGTATTTCCCGATCGTGCCGTCGCCGCCCAGCTTTCGTTACATCGGCCCGGTGCGCTTTCGCGAGGCGCTGCCCCGTCCCAGCTGGCTGTCGCAGCTCGATCGCCGTCGTCCGACGCTGTACTTTACGATGGGCTCGTCGGGGGATGCGCGCTTCTTTGGCGAAGCGGTGCGGGTCTTTGGCGACAGCGAGTATCAGGTGCTGATCACCACCGCCGGACTGCCGAGTGAGCAGTTTGCCCAGCACTCCAACATCTTCGTCGAGAAGCTCGCGGACGGCGACTCGCTGATGGCGGCGTCCCACGTCACCATCACCCACGGCGGCAACGGCACGATCTATCAAGCGCTCGGCCAGGGCGTCCCGGTGATCGGCATCCCGACGATGTTCGATCAAGAGATCAACCTCTGTCGGGTCGAGAAGCTCGGCGCCGGACAGCGGCTGCGGCTGCGCGACTGCAAGGGCGAGACGCTCAAGCAGACCGTCGAGTCGATCTTGAGCAATTCGTCCTATCGGCACGCGGCGCAGAAGCTCCAGCGGCGGATCACGATGATGGACGGACCGAAAAACGCGGCGCTCCACATCGATCACTTCCTGACCACCCGCGACCCGCTGGCGGTTCCCGGTGAAGCCGACGCCAGCTGGTCTGCACCCACGCACACCCTGCCCCCCGAGCCCCTCCTCCACCCCCTGGCCAGCTAGCTTCCGCCCACTCCCACGGCAGGGCCTATTCAGTAGGCAGGTGCTGGCGAATGATGTGGTGGGCCTGGTTGAGCCGCCGCAGCTCGTAGAGCACACCCAGCACAAACAGCGCCACCACCACACCCAGCAGCGGATAGATGAGCCGGCTCGACAGCCTGGCCAGCAGCTTCTCTCCGCGCGGCTTCTTGCGATCTTCTTGCAAGAGCAGCCACGCGCGAAAACACGACGGACAAGCCCAGCCTTCATCTGTCATCGCAACCAGCTGCTCGGTCAGGTGCGAGCGCTGACACAAGGCACAGGTCTTGTCCCCTTGCGGCGGCTCACTTGTGACCTCAATCTCGACCCCGCGCTCGGTCAGCACCTGAAGGACGATCTCAGGCGGTGGATGCTGGGTTTGCAGGCGAACCACCCCGACTCGACCCGGATAGCGCGCTCGAAAGGCCTCACTGTCCGCAAAGTCCTGCGCCGCCTCGCAGCGCTGCTCTGCCTCCGCCACTGTCGCAGCTCGGGCTGCTTCCCAGTCACCCGCCACTGCCACCACCAAGTGGACCGCCCGCTGGGTCACGAGCACCGCCGCGATCCCCGGCACCTCGGGTGGAAGCTGCGAGTCAGGCGAAAGCGCCGGCTCGGCGGATGGTGGAACGGACATGGGCTAGAGCGCGAGCAGATCTTCGCCGTTGTGGAAGGACTGTAGCTGGACACCGATCGCCTGCATCTCGTGTTCCCCGAGTGGCAGCGGATCGACCATCTCGGCAAACGGATGCACCACGCCAAACTGCGCCGACAGCGCCCGCATGATGTCGTCCCACTCGCGCGCAGCCGACAGTGCAAAGGTCACTTCGGTCAGCCCGCGAGACATCGCCCCACACGCCTCTTTGAGTGCCACCCGCCGCTGCCGATCCGCAGCCGTCAGCAAGTACTTCGCCGCCGCGCGCGACAGGGGCAGGCCACTCTCTCGTCGCTCCTCGTCCTTGGCACCGCTCGCGTCCTCCACCACCGCCAGCACCATCGCTTGGACCTGCTCGGCGGCACGACCTCGCTCTAGGCGCTTCTCGACCGGCATTGCGGCCGCATGGTGGACGTGCTCCATGGCGGTTAGCTCTTCAGCCAGCGCTCGCCATCGATCAACGCGAAGAGACAAAGAAAAACGCTTAGACAACGGACTCGGGGTGCTCACAAGTCCGATGTTACCCTTGCCCGCCCGCGTTGGTCCTACTTTTTTCGTCGGCTAGCTCCTCGAGGATGCCCCAGCGCACGCCGCGATCGCTTATCACCACCTCGGTCGTGCCGGCTCGCTCGGCGGTGCGCAGCAGGATCATCGCCCCCGCAAAGATCACGTCGGCGCGCCTCAGGTCAAGGCCCGGAAGCTGTCCCCGCTCGGCGATGCTGCGACGACCCAGGTCCAAGATGATCTCGCGCAGGCGATCCGTGCCTAGCCGCAGCCCATCGACCTTGCGACCATCGTAGTCGACCATCCCCAGGTGCAGCGCCGCCACCGTCGTTGCAGTTCCCGCCAGCGCCACCAGCTCACCCTCCGGCGCCGGCAGCTTATCGAGTCCCGCGTCGATCGCCGCCACCAGCGCCGCCACTTCCTCGCGAGTCGGCGGATCGTGACGAATACACCGCTCATGCAGTCGCACCGAGCCAATCTTGACACTCGCCCAGCGCTCCGGCTGCCCTCCCCCACCACCCACGACCAGCTCGGTCGAGCCGCCGCCAATGTCGAGCACGCTGCGACGACCACTCGGCGGCATCGGCAGGCTCTCCGCGACCGAGCGAAACGACAGCCGCGCTTCCTCATCGCCCGAGATCACCCGCAGCTCGATCCCGGTCGCCGCAAGCGCCGTCAAGAACTCGTCACTGTTCTCGGCAGCCCGCAGCGACTCGGTCCCGACCACGATCAGCCGATCGACCGCGAGCACCCGCGCCCGCTCGACCTGCCGGGCAATCGCCGCCAGCGTCCGCGCAATCGCATCGGGATGCAGCCGCCGGGTCCGATCGAGATCCTGACCGAGGCGCGGCATCTCCAAGACATCCGCCACCGGTCGCAGGCGCGGTATCCCACCCTGTACGACATCGGCGACCAGCAGCATGGCAGTGTTTGTTCCACAGTCGATGGCAGCAAGACGCATGGCCAAGCACGCTAGCAGATCTTGGCCAAGCCGCGCTTAGCCCGACTGCAGGCGCTTTTGCAGCTCGCGCATCACCATCAGCAGCTCTGCCGCCGACAGCCCCGAGCCCGAGAGGTTGGCAGTCAGGTTTTCACCAAACACCAGCTCGCCATCATTTGAGCGCTGGAGCGAGATCCGCAGCAGATCTCCGTACGACAGTCGCCCGGGCCGCCCGTTCTGCGCGATGAAGTTGCGAAAGAACAGGTGCCGGCTCCCGAACAGCACCGCATCCGAGGCCGAGCCAAAGACCGTGCAGTCGACCAGCGCCAGCACATCCTCTTCGTCGGGCACTTCGCAGAACTTGCGAGCGTTGCGCAGCTTCTTGTCGGGAATGTTGGGCTGCAAGTACAGCGACGACAGGTGGACAAACGGCTTGAGCACGTCGTGGAGCTGCTCGGCCCGCAGCTGCACCTCGGCCAGGTGGACGGGCGGCACCGACAGCCGATCGAGCAGCTGGTTGGGCTCGCCGTGAACAAACGAGGCCAGCTCGCGCCACCGCCCCGGAACGGTCAGCACCCGACTGCCCAGCCGATCGAGCACTCGCTCGCGCGCTTCCTCGTCATCGTCGCGCAGCTGCGCCAAGGTGCGATCGTCGGCCCGTCCACACGCCGCCAGCGACAGCCCCAAGAGCGCCCGGGCCAGCAGCCAGCGGCCAATCCCACGCGGATAGTCGAGCTCGCGCTGCAGCTGACTGCTCGCGACCAGCTCTCGCAGGCGGGCAAAGTGGCGCTCACTGTCGCTCAGGTTGTGGTCGTAGAGCAGCAGCACCAGTGCCCGCACCGGATAGAGCAGCTCCGACAGATAGGTCGCATCTTCGCGCTCCTCGGCATCGGGACTTTGAAACAGCACAAGGTGCGTCTGGCCAATATCGTCGGCCAGGGCGTGTAGCTCCGTCGACAGATCGCGAACGCCGCGCGGCTCGACGAACTTCCGAAACGGCGGCCAGCCCAGCGTCGACAGGACCTCGCCCGAGACACGAAAGGCCAGCTCCCACAACCGGTAGGGCAGCTTATCGGACGTGTTGTCAGCCATGGCAACCGCGAGCTAGCGCTTGGGCCCCATCAGCGAGCCGACAATCGCCAGCAAAATGATCAGTCCCAACAGACCACCAGCGACGGCGAGCACCCAGTAGTACCAGGGCCAGCCAGCGGGCTCGGCGGGCTCGAACTGCGGCAGCGATGACACCGTAAACGGCTCTGACGCGATGTCCTCTTTGCCCGAGCGGAACAGGACCTGAAATACGTGCTGCTGACCATCGCCCGACTGGGTCAGGCCAAACTTGATGACGTGGGTCGAGAGGATCTCATCGATCAGCTGATCGAAGTGCGACGAGATGTCCCCGGCGGACTTGGTGCCGCGCGCCGTTGAAGCGGCGGCTTTCGACATCTCGATCAGGTTGCGCAGCCGACCGGCCTCGAACGGACCGTAGCCGAGCGTCGCCAGGCCAACGCCCGCGTCATGCGCCTTTTTGCCGACTTGCTCGTAGCTGTCCTTGGTCCCAGCGGCATCGATCCCGTCCGAGAACAGAATCACCAGCTTGCGCTTGCCGACCGACTCCCGCAGAAGGTCAACCGCCACCCGCACCGCGTCGAGCATCCGCGTCTCCGTGGCATCTTCGTCGATCTTGATCTTGTCCATCTCGCGGGCGACCTCGTTGGGCCGGCCCAGCTCTTCGAGCTTCTTGTATTCCGAGGAGTAGCTGATGAGCCCAAGGCGACTCTCGGGAATCTTGGCCAGAGTCTTGGCCAGGCGGGTGATGCCACCCTTAACCGCCGACAGCCCGTCTTTCATCACGCTCGACACCTGCACCACCACGAACACGTCGATCGGCTCTTTGGACTCGGCGAACGATTGGACGTTGACCTGCAGATCGGTCAGCGGGTTCTGGTCCATCTGCAGCTTGAAGCCGCCCTTGCTGCGAATCGGCTTCGAGTCTTCATCGACCACGCTCACATACGCGCGCAGGTCGGGCAGCTTATCGATCGAGACGCCTTCCAAGTGGACCTTCACCGACTGGGCGTGGGCCCGACCGACCGAAAGCAGGCACAGCAGCGTCACGGCCAGCGCAAAGGTTGATCCAAGTCGCAGGCGCACACGAGCAAGCAGCGGAAGCGAGCGATGGTGCATCAGGTGTTCTCCAGACGGCAGGACAGAAAGATCCACGTTCCCATCATAGGGCGAAACCGCACCCAGAAACCAGCGCCGGATTTGTGGTTTGGGCCTGCGCGCAGCCTTGGTGTTAGACTGCCGGCGGTGCGTCGCCACATTCTCGATTTTGTGCTTGCAGTCACGCTCTGTCTCGGCTGTTCCTGTCGAGCCAAGACCCAGGCGGTTTCCCCGCCGCCACAGCCGTCTTTGCAAAATGCGCAGCTTCACACCCCGGTGGAGCCGCCGCCTCGGCCACCGTTTGTGCGCCGCAGCCTGCCGCGCATCGATGTCCACACCCACGTACTTTTGGGTACCAGCCTGCGGGCCGCGCGCATGTTTGAGCAGTACGGCATCAGCTTGGCGGTCAACCT
>WBZP01005961.1_pt1 | contig 12211 bp, 11 predicted proteins | sample 5204301 | NCBI WGS metagenome assembly WBZP01 (sample SAMN12412401, study PRJNA552823) | activated sludge metagenome | isolation source: activated sludge from nitrification reactor of wastewater treatment plant... | place: USA: Pennsylvania | collected 2017
TGATTTCTGGGATGGTGCATCATCCGGTTACTGTAGGAGTTACTGCATGGCACGATCACTGATCCCTTCCGACACCACCATCCGCAACATCAAGGCAGGCGACCCGCGCAAGCGCCTGAGCGATGGTGAAGGGCTTTACCTGCTGTTGTTCGTCAAAGGTGGGGCGCACGGCTGGCGGCTGGATTACACGATCCACGGCCGGCGCAAGACCCTGAGCCTGGGCACCTACCCCGACACCGGGCTGAAGGCGGCCCGCACCAAAGCCGACCAGGCCCGCGAGCTGGTGGCCGCCGGGGTTGACCCGAGCGACCAGCGCAAGGAAGCCAAGGCCGAACGCGCCAAGGCACGCGAGGCCAGCGAACGCGAAGCGGCCGGGCTGCCCGCGGTGGGCAGTTTCGAGGAGGTCGCACGCGAATGGTTCGAGGCCCGGCGCGGCGATTGGGCGGCAAGCTACGGCGACAAGATCATCCGGCGCCTGGAGGTTGACGTGTTCCCGTGGATCGGCCGCGACCCCGTGGACAGCATCACGCCCCCGAAGGTCCTGGAGCTGCTTCGCCGGATCGAGGCCCGGGGCGTGATCGAAACCGCCCATCGCGCCCTGGAAAACTGCGGGCAGGTGTTCCGCTACGCGGTGGCCACCGGCCGCGCCACCACCAACCCGGCCCGCGACCTGAAGGACGCCCTGAAAAAGCCGGCGGTGAAGCACTTCCCGGCGATCACCGATCCGGCCCGCCTGGGCGAACTGTTGCGGGCCTGCGAGGGATACCAGGGCACCCACGTTGTGCGGGCCGCCCTGCGGCTGGCGCCCATGCTGTTGCTACGCCCTGGCGAGCTGCGGCACGCCCGCTGGGACGAATTCGACCTTGATGCAGCCGTGTGGACAGTCCCAGCGGAAAGGATGAAGCGCGAGAGGCGCGGCAAGTTGCACGGCAAGCCGCATATCGTGCCCCTGCCCTTGCAAGCCGTGGACACCTTGCGCGAGCTGCACGGACTCACGGGCGGGGGCGAATACGTCTTTCGCGGCGAGCGCCACCACGACCGCCCCATGTCCGAAAACACCGTGAACGCGGCACTTCGTGCCATGGGCTTCGGTGCGGATGAAGTGGTCGGGCACGGATTCAGGGCAACGGCCCGAACCATGATGGCCGAACGCCTGGAGCTGCCCGAAGCCGTCATAGAGGCACAGCTCGCCCACGCGGTGAAAGACAGCCTGGGCCGCGCCTACAACCGAACCGAATTTGAAGCGCAGCGGCAGGGCCTGATGCAGCAATGGGCGGACTACTTGGACAAGCTGCGCAAGGGTGCCGAAGTGATCGAACTGCCCCAGCGGGCCGCCTGATGCAGCCCCGGCCGGGCATTGTGCAGACGCTTGCACGCCTCCCCCCCCTTGCTACCGCCGAAAAACGGCGGGGACACGGGGACAAATCGACCAGAACCCAGCATTCATGCGGGTTTGCAGCCGATGGGGCAGCGGGGACATTGCGGGGACATTGCGGGGACAAAGCGGGGACACTTTTACATGATGAAAATTCATTCAATCATTCATGCCCTGCCCCTGCCCGCCCCGACAGCCCCCGCACAGCCCCGCCGGGCCTTTGCTGGCCGCCCATGCACGTATCTGGAAACGGGCGCGAAGGGGCCTTCCCCTGGAGCCGTTCACCGGGGCCGGTTTCGGGTGGGGTTGGGCCGGTTCTCGTGCCTGGCGCAGCGGTGCAAACGTATTCACCGAACCAGCCGGCCCGCTGCATCGTATGCCCTGTGGATAACTTTTACCCGGTTATGTGCCGAAAAAACGAGCAATCGCACTGATTCGGGTAAGTGCTTGATTCTATTGATATTCCCGTAAATGTGCTAAAAGTTGTCCACATTGCATACTATACACAAGTAGCGTTATGTAAAGCGATGTGCGGTATGCGATCATTCTTGCACAATAACGGGAATGTATGCAACAATCGCAACCGACACCGAAAGGGCGACCATGACGATTGATGAATTTGACGCTGCACTGACCGAGCTTGGATGGAAGGTGAGCGACTTTTGCCGGGCAACGGGCCTGCACCGCAACACCCCGAGCCGCTGGCGCAATGACGGGGTGCCCGTGCCCGCTTGGGTGCCCAAACACCTTGGGCTGCTGTTGGAAGTCAAGCGCCTGAGCGCCGTCTATCTGACCCCGCCCAAGGGCGACGAATAACGCGAAGCCCTGGCGCGTTCGACCAGGGCACAAAGGCGGCGGGGCTGGTGTTGCGAGCGCCGGCCCCGCCTGACCACAAACCAGGCTACGAAGGAGCTTGAATCATGGCTGCGACAGACTCTACCGCAAAGACAAAGCGACCGGCCGCCCGGCCCCGCGTCAAGGCACGCGAACCAGCCCCCGCCTATGGCCTGCCCGAGGGGCCTACTTCATTCCGGCATGGGTTGCGGGCGCGTGAACGTGGCGTGTTGGACCGCGCCCTTGACATCGTGGGGCGGGCCTTGCGTGAACGCGAGGTATTCGGCACGCCCGACGCGGTGAAGCACTACCTGACGTTGCGCCTGGCCGGCGAATCAAGCGAGCATTTCGGGGTCATGTACTTGGATAGCCAAAATCGGCTGATCGCGTTTCAGGTCCACTTTTCGGGCACCTTGACACAGACCAGCGTGTACCCGCGTGAAGTGGTGCGGGCCGCGCTGGAACACCACGCGGCAGCCGTGGTGCTGACCCACAATCACCCCTCGGGTGTGGCCACCCCCAGCCGGGCCGATGAAGCCCTGACGCAGACCCTGAAAGCGGCGCTGGCCTTGATGGACATTCGGGTACTGGATCACGTGATCGTCGCACCAGGCGCGGCCCTGAGCATGGCGGAGCGGGGGCTGATCTGAGGGGCTGAAGTTTCGCCACGCCTAGCCCGCGGCTGATCCCCGAGGGCGAAAAGCCGGACACCTTCACCGGCCTGGCGCTGGCACCTGATGAAGGGCGCACCTGAGGGGGTGTAGATGCACATGATTCAGGCCGCCGACAAGGCCGCGCTGTTGCGGGTTTGCTGGGAGCTTGGGCTACCAGACGACGCCGCCGAGGGCGTTTTCTATGCTGCGCTCGAACTGCATAACTTTGAACTCGACAAGGAACGCCGGCTGAAATCAGTGGTTCGGCGAAGCCGGGAACTCGAGGAGGTGGCCAGCCTTGCGCACCGACTGAATTCCGCAGTGCAGACGCTTGATATTGCAGACCTACGGCGCATTGACGACGAATTCAAGGCTTCGCCCCTTCGACTTCACCTTGATCCGCCCGACCCCCTGGAGACCGTTTTTCAACATGTTGCAATGTCCAACGTTTTGCGCATCGGTGACGTGCTTCTGACCCTTTCCAGCATTGCTCGATTGATGGGCAAAGCGATGCCAGATGGATCAAAAGGGGGGCGCCCATCAAATCAAATTCACTATGCGGAGAGTGTGGCGAGTGTGGCCCGTGTGGCGCGTTTGCATGGCATAACCCCTGGCCAGAACGATGATTTTTTGCGGCTGTGCGAGGCTGTCTTTCACGCGGCTGGGGTGGAGGTTGGCCCCGAAAATGCGATACGTCTTTTCATGCGGGAGCTGGCCCCGTTCTGGGTGCCAATTTGGGACAGGGGCGGCGGCGATACGAACGAGCGGGAGTCAGCCGATCCGCCAGCGCCGGATGTTGACGCAGTAAGAACCACCCCTAAAAAGGGGCAGTAGTTACCTTCAAGAAATATGCGCCGGTGGGCCAAATCGGGTTTTCAACCAACCCCGAAAGGAAACACCGCGATGCAAGCAAGTCCGAGCAAGACGGCGCAACCCGAGCGCCTTCTCAGATTGAACGAAGTGGAAATGATGGTGGGGCTCCGCAAAAGCTCCATTTACGACGCCATGCGGCGGGGTGAATTCCCCGCTGCTGTGAAGCTGTCCCGCCGTGCGGTGTGCTGGTCATCTTCGGCAATCGACCGCTGGATTTCCGAGCGGATCGCGGCCGGCGGGCAATCATGAGCGGCGCCAGCGTTGGCACCAATCCTGCGAAGGTGCCTTTCAGCGGCAACAACGACCGCCCCGGCGGTGCGTCGGTCCTGGGCCGGTCGCACGACCCAGAGGTGCTTCGATTCGCCATCGCAACGGGCAACCGGCAGACCCGGCGCCTGGCACGGCAAACCCTGGCCCGCATGCAGCGCAAGGATCCCGCAGGCCATAGGCGGTGAAGGATTCGCCATGCAATCAGCCCCCAGCCCTACAAACCGCCGATACAACGGCATAGCGACCCAGCGGGCAGCGATCCTGGCCCGCCTGGGCAAAGGCCCCGCCACGGGGGCGCAGTTGCAGGCCGATTGCAACGCGCCCGACCCGACCGCCCGCATTCACGAACTGCGCACCGAAGGCCACCAGATCGACACGCAATGGACCGACCAGGCGAACCCTGACGGCAGCGTCAACCGGGTGGCGCTGTACGTGTTGCGCGTCAAAGATAACCGACAGCTTGAGCTGATCCACGACGAATGACCACACAAAAACCCGTCACGCCTGAGCTGGCCCGCGACGCCCTGGCCTACATCCCGGCGAATCTGCCCCGCGACGATTGGGCACGCATCGGCGCAGCGATCAAAAGCGAGTTTCCCGACTTTGCCGGGTTTGACCTGTTCGACACCTGGAGCCAATCGAGCGACGGCTACGACCCCAAGGCCACCCGCGACACTTGGAAAAGCCTGAAGGCCAGCGGCAAGACGACCATCGGCACGCTGTTTTTCGAAGCGAAGGCCCGAGGCTTCGACCTGGCCGCCTGGCACAAGGAACACGACGAAAAGGAGCCCAAGCAAACACCCGAGCAAAAGCGCGAAGCCGACGAACGGCGCACCAGGGAACAAGCCGAAGCCCGGCAACGCGAACAAGCCCGCACCGAAGCCGCCCACGCCCGCGCAGCGGCCGAAGCGGCGGCGCTGTGGGCGCAAGCCAGCGACCAGGGCGAAAGCGCCTACCTGACCCGCAAGGGGGTGCAGGCGTATGGACTGCGCTTCACGACTGACGGCCGCGTGCTGGTGCCCCTGCGCGACGACCGCGGCGAGCTGCGCAACGTGCAAACGATCAACGCCAGCGGCGAAAAGCGGTTCCTACCCGGTGGCCAAAAGTCCGGCCTGTGGAGCTGGTGCGGCACGCCCGGCGATGCGCCCGTGTTGATCCTGGCCGAAGGCTACGCCACGGCCGCCAGTGTTCACCAGGCCACCGGCCGCCCGGCTGCGGTGGCCTTTGACGCGGGCAACCTGGCCAATGTGGCAAAGGCCCTGCGCAAGCTGCACCCCGCTGCCTTGCTGGTGCTGGCCGGCGATGATGACCAGGCCACCGAAGCCCGCACCGGCACGAACCCCGGCCGCCTGAAGGCCACGGCAGCGGCCCAAGCGGTGCGGGGCCTGGCCGTGTTCCCCGCGCCCCTTCTTGAAAATGGATCTGATTTCAACGATCTGCACCAGGCATCGGGCCTTGACGCGGTGCGGGCCTGTATCGATGGCGCAATCGAGGCGCACCAGGCCAGCGCATCGGCCGCCCAAGCCGCGCAAGCCGAGCGGCAGGGCAACCCTACCCACGGCCCGCGCCACGCGCCCCAAGGGGCCGCCAGCGACGGCGGCGACCCGGCCCGCGCATTCGACCCCTTCACCGTTGACGATGCCGACGTGTGGCACCTGGGGCGCGACCAGGAAGGCAAGCCGAAGCCGCCCGAATGGGTGTGCAGCCGTTTGGACGTTGAGGCCCTGACCCGCGACCAGGACGGCGGCGGATGGGGCTACCTGCTGACCTTTGGGGACCCGCTGGGCAAGGTCAAGACCTGGGCCATGCCCGCCAGAATGCTCAGCTCAGACGGCGGCGAATACAGGGCCGCCTTGCTGGGCATGGGCCTTCGCATTGCCCCGAGCCCCCGCGCCCGCAACCTGTTGACGCAGTTCATACAGACCCGCCAGCCCGACGCCTTCGCAAGCTGTACCGACCGCATCGGCTGGCACGGCCGCGCCTTTGTGTTGCCCCGTGAAACCATCGGCGACGGTGCCGAGCGGATCGTGTTCCAGTCTGAAAGCCAGATCGAAAACACCTTCACCATCAAGGGCACGCCCGACGCCTGGCGCGAACGGGTGGCCGCCCTGTGTGTCGGAAACTCGCGCCTGGCCTTCGCGGTGGCCTGCGCCTTTGCCGGCCCGCTGTTGCGCCCGGCCGGTGTGGAGTCCGGCGGGTTCCACTACAGGGGCGACAGTTCCAGCGGCAAGACCACGGCCCTGAAGGTGGCCGCCAGCGTGTACGGCGGGGCCGGCTACCTTCAACGCTGGCGCACGACCGACAACGCCCTGGAGGCCATCGCGGCGCAGCATTCGGACTGCCTGCTGATCCTTGATGAGCTGTCGCAGGTTGACCCCAAGACGGCGGGCGAATGCGCCTACATGCTGGCCAATGAACAAGGCAAGGCCCGCGCCACCCGCACGGGCACGCCCCGCGCCCGTCAGACCTGGCGCCTGCTGTTCCTGAGTGCGGGCGAGCTGGGGCTATCGGACCACATGGCCGAAGGCATGAAGCGGATCAAGGTCGGACAGGAAACCCGCATGGCGGACATTCCGGCCGATGCCGGCGCCGGCATGGGTGCCTTTGAAAACCTGCATGGCCACGAAGGGGGCAGCGCCTTCGCCCGCCACCTGACGGGGCAGGCCGCCAGCGTGTACGGCGCACCCGGCCGCGCCTGGCTGGAATGGTTGACCAGGCACGCGGACACCCTGAAGGCCCGCATCCGTGAGGCATCGGCCGCCCTGGCGGGCCAGATCGTGCCCGAGGCCGCCAGCGGACAGGTGGAACGGGTGGGCGCCCGGTTCGCCTTGGTGGGCGCAGCCGGCGAGCTGGCCACGGCGGCAGGCTTGACCGGCTGGCCGGTGGGCGAGAGCGAGCGGGCCGCCCGTGCCTGCTTTGAATCCTGGCTGGCGGCCCGTGGGGGCATCGGTAATGGGGAAGTGGTGGCCATGCTGCGACAGGTGCGGCGCTTCCTCGAAGCCCACGGGGACGGACGCTTTGCGATGTGGCATCGGGGCTCTGATGACCACGCCCCCAAGACCTTGATGCGGGCCGGCGTGCGGCGCATGTTGAACGCGGACGGCGAGCCGATCAAGACCAACAGTCAGCACGGGGCGGAGTTTGGCGACCGGATGCCCGCGGCCCTGGGTGAAGGCGTGAGCTTTGAATACTTCATCCTGGCCGAAGTGTTCACATCCGAAGTCTGCCAAGGCTTTGACCGTGACGCGGTTTGCCGCGTGCTGTTGGAGCATGGTTGCCTGATCCCCGACAAGGGCCGCGCCTTCGACTGCAAACCCCGCTTGCCGGGCCTTGGGTTGACCAGGTGCTACCGCATCCCGCCCGCGATCTTCGGGCTTGATCTGTAACCCGGCGGAGCCTGGCCGGGCCGCCGTTAGGGGCGGTGGCACGGGGCTGCCTTCGCGCTGCAAAGCAGCGGATCAGGCGCACCAGGCACCAGACAAGCCCAAGGGGTGAACGTCCTTGGACGTGCCCGGAATGAGTTGTCCCCGCTGTCCCCGCTGGTTTCGGGTTTGTCCCCGCAGTCAACGGGGACAGATTTCTTCAATGGCGACAATGGGTTACGGTGGTTTTTCCGATTTGTCCCCGCTGTCCCCGCAGAATTTGAACGAGTCCCCGAAGCCGACCAGGCGAAAGCCCACGCCCAAACGAGCCGGCGGGCCGCTGGCCTGGGGCTGGCTGGGGTGGCATCGGGCCACCAGACCGACCGGTTCCCCTGATTCTTGCGTGCGCTGGTTTCGGTTTTCTTTTTTTTCTTCGTATGCAGTGGAGTGCATGGGGAGGGGGGGTGAAAAAGTCTGCAGCGCCCAAACGGAAACCGAACGGTTAACCAAATTTTCGCGTGCGCAAGTTATGGGAGGGGGGGGTACCCCTCATGCATGATGGTGCATCCGGGCCGATGGCCAGCCCCGGCCCTGGTGCCCGGCTGCGGCCCGACTTGACCAGGCGCAGCCCCGCCGGACAGCCCCTCTGGCGCAGTAACTCGCGGTCGAAAACACCCGGCTTTCTTGAGTTGCTGCGGTAGTTACTGCACAATTCACCGGAAGTTAGCGGAAGTTACCGCACCGCAACGTACCACCGAAGCAACCAAGGCAAGCCGCAAACCACTACACAACCCGTTGATTCATATGGACTTTTTATCCGCAATGGACTGCAACGGACGTAAAAAAACCAGCCGGGTGAGGGCTGGTTTTTTGGGGTTTGGTGGCCTGGGACGGAATCGAACCATCGACACGCGGATTTTCAATCCGCTGCTCTACCAACTGAGCTACCGGGCCGGACTTGAAATTATAGCAGGGAATACGGCAGTTTCTCAGCCATGGCCCTGGCGTTTGCCGCGCGAGAGATCCACGCCCAATTGCTTGAGTTTGCGGTAAAGATGGGTACGCTCCAGGCCGGTCTTGTCGGCCACACGGGTCATGGAGCCGCCTTCGTTGGCGAGATGGAATTCAAAGTAGGCTTTCTCGAACTCGTCCCTGGCATCGCGCAGCGGCTTGTCGAGGTCGAAGCTCTGCCGTCCGACCGGGCCCAGGTCTTGCACGAGCGGCAATGCCATGCCCCCCGTCATCGCGGCCTCAACGGTCAGGTCGGAGGACGGAACTGGGGCTGACGTGCCCGCGATGGCTTTGCGGCCGCCTTCACGCGCCAGTCCCTGCTCCACGGCTTTGAGCAGTTTCTGGAGGGTGATCGGTTTTTCGAGAAAGGCCTGGGCACCGATGCGGGTGGCTTCCACGGCGGTGTCGATGGTGGCATGGCCACTCATCATGATGACCGGCATGGTGAGCAGGTTGCTGGCGGACCACTCTTTCAGCAAGGTGACGCCATCGGTATCCGGCATCCAGATGTCGAGCAGCACGAGGTCGGGCCGAGCCCGATGGCGTGCAGCCCGCGCCTGGGCCGCGTTTTCCGCAAGTTCGACGTTGTGGCCTTCGTCGTTGAGGATTTCCGACAGCAGGTCGCGAATGCCCAGTTCGTCGTCGACCACCAAGATATTTGCCATGATTGCTGTGTGCGTCCCCTGTTAAGCCAGCGACATCGATCAGGCGACCGGGCTGTTGTCCTTAGCGAATGATAGCGACACTTGGGCACCCCGAACGACTCCGTCGGACAAGCGGTTGGATATTTCGATGCGTGCGCCATGCTCATCGGCGATTTTCTTGACCACGGCCAAGCCCAGACCGGTTCCGCGCGCCTTGGTGGTCACATAGGGCTCGAACGCGCGCTTGAGAATGTGCTCGGGAAACCCGGTGCCATCATCAAGCACGCTGAGCCGAACCCGCCCGGAAGGCTTGACCCACTGGGTACGAATCTGCACCCGACCAGGCTCGCCTTCGCCTTTGCGCGCTTCTGTCGCATCCTGGGCGTTCTGCAACAGGTTGTGGATGACCTGGCGCAGTTGCTGCGCGTCGCCACGGATCAATGGGTTGTCCGGATCCAGCTCGACCCGGATCGGGTTGCCATCATCGCCCGAACCGTTGCCATAGAGATGAAGCACATCCAGCACCAGCGCGTTCAGGTCCAACGGCTGCAAATCGGCGGCCGGAAGTCGGGCATAGTCGCGGAATTCGTTCACCAGGCGTTTCATGGCGCCGACCTGGTCGACAATGGTCTTCACCGACTTGACGAGCACGGCGACATCCGGCTCGGCAAGCTTGGGGGCGAGTTTCATTTCCAGACGTTCGGCGGACAACTGGATCGGTGTCAGTGGGTTCTTGATTTCATGCGCGAGACGTTGCGCCACTTCGCCCCAGGCTTGGGCTCGCTGCGCGGAAACGATCTCGGAAATGTCGTCAAACACCAGAAGGCGGGTTTCGTCAGGGAGAACCGCACCACGCGCAACCAGTGTGATCGTGTCGGTGGCACCACCCTGTGCCGCCGTCTTCAGCTCAAACGATTGCTGCCAATGATCCAAGCCGTGCTGAAGGCGCTCACCCAGGAAGGCGTCGAATTGGGCCAGCACGCTACCGGCAAATGCATCCAGTCCGGGAATCGCACCAAATGGGCGGCCTTCGAAAGCCGCCATGGGCGCACGCAGGATTCGGGTGGCGCCGGGATTGGACGACAACACCACCCCTGCCGCGTCCAGAACCATCACGCCGGCGGTCAGGTTGTCCAGAATGGTCTGAAGATTGGCACGGGCGCGATCCACCTGGTCCATGCTGGCTTCAACGGCCTTGCGCGCCTCCAACAACTGTTGGGTCATGTCCGCGAAAGAACGGGTCAGCCCGCCCAGTTCATCGCGCCCCATCAGGGCTGATTTGGGTGTCAGATCGCCGGACGCGACCTGTTTGACCCCCTCAGCCAGCAGCAGCAGGGGGCGGGCCAACTGGTTGCCGAGCACCACCGCCAGCAAAATGGCCCCGAACACGGCCAGAAACAGACTGAGGGTGAGCGTTCCGATGTACATCCGGCGCAGCCCCTCGCGCCCCAAGGCCCGTTCCTGGTATTCCCGATTGGCCACCTGCACCGCCACCGCATTGGCCACCAAGGCCTGGGGAATGGGCTCGGTGACTTGCAGATAACGGGACTCATCCGCCAGACCGATCCGCGGCGTCGGCACCCAAGCGATCGCCCGAATGCGGGCCGTTCCGGCGTTTGCGCCGGCAGAAGCGCCTTCTTCCACGCCTTCCACGTGCGCCACCACCCCCTGACTTCGGGCACTACGGAATTGCTGAGCCGAAGGCCGTTCGGGGTTGATTTCGTAGCGCGACTTGCCGGCACTGGCGATCATTTTGCCCGATGCGCTCCAAAGCACGATGTCGGCTGCGCCAAGCTGATCGGCGAGTCGCTCCAGGCTGAGCACCGCCGTGGAGTCCGACGCGCCGGATAGCTGGGTGGCGGCGGTACGGGTTTTGTTGGCAAGGTCGGTAGCGAGCGTGTCAAGGGCGGTTCGGCCCAGGCTCAGTCCAGCCGTCAGCGCCCCTTCGACCTTCACGTCGAACCAGCTTTCGATCGAGCGCGAAACGAACTGGTAGGACACCACGTAGATCAGCAAACCGGGGGCGAACCCGACCAGCGCAAAAATCGCGGCCAGCTTGACCAGCAGGCGGCTGCCAAACTTGCCGCGGCGCAATCGCAAGGCAAGCCGGGTCACCATCCACAGGATGACGCCCACCAACAGTCCGGCCACCACGACATTCAGCACGAACAGTCGGGCGTAGTTTTGCTCGTAGAGTTCGCGGTTGTTGGTGGCGAGTGTCAGAAGCAAGAGCAGCACGAGCCCGATGGCGACCATCGCGGCGACGCCCACGACAATGCCCCAACGCACGGCGCGGGACTGGAACACCCGCTCTGGCTTGAAGCCGCTCTCCGATGCGCTCACTTGCCGGTCTCCGAACCCAGGCGATAGGTGCGGGTTGCCGAAAGGATCCACTCCGAATTGCCGACCACGCCGATCTGGAACGGGCGCGGCAACTGGGCGGTGTCAAGCCTGAAACGAAACTCGACGTATTGCCTGGAGTCCGGATCAAGCAACGCCGAATCACCAATCCTCCAACGAACCTGACGCTGCAGAGCCTGCAAGGCATCGTCCAACGAGTCGAAGTTCTGGGTGATGCTGACGCCCAGACCCGCATTGCCGATGGGCTCCGGGGAGACGTTGATGCGCCAACGTCGCGTGAGCGGCTGGTAAGCGAGTCGGATGTATTTGGTTGCCAGCGCCAGTCTCCGGTCGTACCAGTACCACCGATCCCGCAGGAGTTCGGCCTCGGCCACAAAATGCAAGGCGACCCCCTTGCTCAACGTGTCGACCATGATCGACGGAAGGTCCAGCCTGATCTGGGCGCTGAGAAAAAGCCCGTCGTCTGCGCGCTCTACACGCAATTGCGTGATTTCCACGGGTGGCCCCTCTGCTCGCACCAAGGTTGGCACACTGGCGAGCAGCATCCATGCGACCGCCCAGCCGAGGAGGCTAAGGCAGGCGTTTTTCAAGCACCGCGTAGAAAAAACCGTCGTGGTCACCGGGTTGATTGTCCGGGACAGCGCTTTCCGCCGCCCGGAATTGGGGCATTAAATGGCCAGGTGAGGCTTGAAGCCGGGCATCGGTGTTGCTTGCAACAAACGCTTTGATCTGATCGCTGCCTTCTTCCCGAAACACCGAACAGGTGCAGTACAGCAACCGCCCGCCCGGTTTGAGAAGCGGCCAAAGGGCCTTCAACAGCCGAGCCTG
>WBZP01005962.1_pt1 | contig 12210 bp, 14 predicted proteins | sample 5204301 | NCBI WGS metagenome assembly WBZP01 (sample SAMN12412401, study PRJNA552823) | activated sludge metagenome | isolation source: activated sludge from nitrification reactor of wastewater treatment plant... | place: USA: Pennsylvania | collected 2017
TGTCGCCGAGCGAGTGGGGTGCAGCCCGGCGGGCACCACGCTCTGGTCGACACGGGCGCCGAAGGACATCGCCGTGGCGACATCACGCCACAGGGCCATCGCCGCCGGGGCCTCCTGGCCCGCCAACACCACGCCGAGGGCCTCGTACTCGTCGGGAAGCTCACCGGCGCCCGGCGGGTACACGTGGCCGATCTCGTACAGCGCGGCGCCGAACCGGCGGTGTGACTCGTTGAAGGCCACCGCCTTCAACAGCCCCGGCCGAAGCGAGGTGCGCAGCACGCTCTCGTCGGCCACCAGCGAGTTGACGATGCGGATCACGCCGCCCTCGAGACCGGCGCGGGACAGGTCTCCGTCGGCGAGGAACGGGTTCGGCATCGCCTCGCTGATCCCCAGGCCCAGCAGCACCTGGCGCAGGGCGCGCCGCCGGGCCTGGATGGGCGACAGGCGGCCGTGCATCGAGGACTTCGGGACCGTCTTGCCGACGTTGACGTAGCCGTACTGGCGGGCGACCTCCTCGGCGACGTCGACCTCGCTCAGCAGATCGGGACGGTACGACGGCGGCACCACGACGAGTTGATCCCCGTCGAGGTGCACGGGACCGATCACGGGGTCGACCAGCGCCACCACCTGCGCGGCGGTCAACGACGTGCCCAGGCGAGCGTTGATCCGCGCCGCTGTGGTGGGGATCTCCCGATGCGCCGGCACGGTGGCAATCTGATCGTCGACGCCTTCCAGCACCAGGTCCGGGCAGGTCAGGCGCAGCAGATCGACGAACAGGGCGGCTGCGTCGACGATCCCGTTCGACGGATCGACGCCGCGCTCGAAACGCAGCGAGGCCTCCGAGCGCAGCCCCAGCCGGCGGGCAGATCGGGCGATGCCGATCGGATCGAAGTGGGCGATCTCCAGGGCGATCGCCGTGGTGTGCTCGGCCACCTCGCTGTCCTGGCCGCCCATGATCCCGGCGATGCCGATGGGCGTGTCCAGCGCGTCGCAGATCAACAGGTCGTCGGCGGTCAGCGACCGAACCACGCCGTCCAGCGTGGTGAGTGATTCGCCGTCGGCCGCCCGGCGGATGCGGAACCCACCACCACCGAGCCGGTCGAGGTCGTAGGCGTGGTTCGGCTGGTTGGTCTCCAGCATCACGTAGTTGCTGACGTCGACGACGTTGTTGATCGGGCGCATTCCGGCGGCGATCAGGCGGCGGGCCATCCAGTCGGGCGACGAGGTGACCTGCACGCCGCTGATCACCCGGGCCGAGAAGCGGCTGCAGCCGTGTCCGTCACCGATCGCCACCGATGCCGTGCGACCCTCGGAGAACGCGCCAGCGGGAAGCGAGACCGCCTCGGTGGGGCGCAGGGCGAGCTTGGCGCCCAGCTGCCGGGCGACGCCTCGATGGCCGAAGCAGTCAGGCAGGTTGCGGGTCACGTCGAGGTCGTAGACGGTCTCGGCGATCAGCCCGAGAGCGTCGCCGTACGGGACCCCGAGGGGCGTCCCCGCCGGCAGGATCATGATCCCGCTGTGGTCGTCACCGAGGCCGAGCTCACGTGCCGAGCACAGCATGCCGTCGCTCGGGATCGACAGGATCGGCTTGGGCTCGATGCGTCGACCGTCAGGCATCTGCGTCCCGGGTGTGGCCAGCGGGATCACGTCACCCGGCGCCATGTTGAAGGCCCCGCACCACACATGACGCTCGGCGCCGTCGCCGGCGTCGACGAAGACCCGGTGGATCTTGGCCGCCTCGGGATGGGACTCGGTGCGCAGGACGCGGGCGGTGATGACCCCGTCAACCGTGACGCCCACACGCTCCACGCCGTCGACGGCCAGACCGAGGTCGGTCAGGGCGTCGGCGATGGCGGCGCTGTCGTCGCCGAGACCAGGCAGGAGGTCCTGCAGCCAGGAGTGAACGATGCGCATCAGAACTGCTCCACGAAGCGAAGGTCGTTGGAGTACATCTCGCGCACGTCGCTGACACCGTGGCGCTCCTTGGCCATCCGGTCGATGCCGAACCCGAAGGCGAAGCCGCTCCACTCCTCGGGGTCCAGGCCGCCGGCGCGGATCACGTTCGGGTGGACCATCCCGCTTCCCCCGATCTCCAGCCAGTCACCGTTCGGGGTGCGGATGTCGAACTCGGCGGAGGGCTCGGTGAAGGGGAAGTAGCTCGGCCGCAACCGGGAGGTGAAGCCCTCACCGAAGAACGCCTTGGTGAACGCCTCGATGGTCCCGGCCAGGTCAGCGAGGGTGATCCCGCGGTCGATGACCAGACCCTCGATCTGGTGGAACACGGCGAGGTGCGTGGCATCGGCGGTCTCGTTGCGGAACACGCGCCCGGGCATGACCATGTAGATGGGCGGCTGGATCGTCTGCATCACCCGGATCTGCACGGGCGAGGTGTGGGTCCGCAGCAGGGTCGACCCGGGGGCGCCGTAGTCGAGGTAGAAGGTGTCGTGCTCGCTGCGCGCCGGATGCTCCGGCGGCGTGTTGAGGGCCTCGAAGTTGTACCAGTCGGTCTCCACCTCGGGACCCTCGGCCACCTGGAACCCGAGCCCGATGAACACGTCCTCCAGCCGCTCCCAGGCCTGGGTGACGATGTGCGCGTGACCGCGTCTCGGGCTGCTCAGGACCTCGGTGAGGTCGAGGCGCTCGGCCTCCAACTGGACGCTGCGCTCCGCTGCGGCGAGGCTGCGGTGCCGCCCGTCGATGGCGGCCGCGACGCGTTGGGTGGCCTCGTTCACCGCCTGCCCGGCGGCCTTCCGCTCCTCGGCGCTGGGCAGCGAGCCGAGGCGTGTCTTGAACCCGGCGAACGGGCCGCGCTTGCCGAGGAGTTCGGACTCCAGCGAGCGAAGATCGGAGGTGGTGGTGACCTCCTGGATGCGCCCGAGCGCGGCCTCGGCCGCTGCGGCGACTTCGATCAACATCTAACGACTTCCTTCGTGCGGTGGCGGAACGGATGGATCCCCCGGGCGACGAGCAGGACGTGGCGGCGTCAGCGCACCACCCCGGGCGTCACCCGGGGGCACCGAAATCGCCTGGTCCACATCGCCGGCCATGCTACTTCTCCCACATGGGCGCGCCGACTTCGGATTTTCGTAGTTTCCGCGCCCAAGCCGGGCTGGCAAGGTCTGCATGGGCGCGATTCACTCGGGACGGGCGAAGTTTTCGCGCCCATGCTGGCGGCGGCGCTGGCGGGCGACCTCGAAGGCCAACACGGTGGCGGCCATGGCCACGTTCAAGCTCTCGATGGCGCCGGCCTGGGGGATGCGCACCCACTGGTCCACGGGGGCGTCCGCCGGGAGCCCATGGGCCTCGTTGCCTAGCACGACAGCCACGGGACCGGTGAGGTCGGCGTCGGTGTAGACCTCGCCCTGGTGGGAGGAGGTGGCGACGAGACGCAACCCGGCGGCACGCACCGCGGCCAGTTCGGCCGTCACCACCGGGACGCGAAACAGCGAGCCGGCGGTGGCCCGCACCACCTTCGGGTTGAACGCATCCACCGATCCCGGCGTCAGGATCACGGCGTCGGCGCCGGATGCCTCGGCGGTGCGCACGATGGTGCCGGCGTTGCCGGGATCGCCCAGCCGGTCGGCCACGATGACGAAGCTCGCCGCCGCGGGGATGCCCACGTGGGGAAGCTCGAACACCGCCAGCACGTCCGGGGGCGTCTCGGTCGAGGCGACGCGCTCCATCACGTTCGGGCCGAGGCGATGGACGACACCACCCGGACCCGGCGCCGGGTCATCCCCGGCGACGAACTGCTCAGTGAGCCGCCACCCGGCCTCGAGCGCCTGGAGGACCAGGCGGCGTCCCTCGACGACGAACGCACCGTCCTCGACACGCGAACTGCGGCGCCCGAGCAGGCGCCGCAGTCGTTGAACGTGTGCGTTCGAGTAGGTGAGCGTGTCGCTCAGAGCGCCGCCTTGGCTGCGGCAACCACCGCGGTGAAGGCCGCCGCGTCGGTGACCGCCAGGTCGGCCAGCGACTTGCGGTCCACCTCGATCCCGGCGGCATTCAGCCCGGCGATGAACCGGCTGTAGCTGATGTCGTTCAGCCGGCAGGCGGCGTTGATGCGCTGGATCCACAACCGGCGCATCTCACCCTTCAGTGCCCGGCGGTCGCGGAAGGCGTACTGCCCACTGCGCATGACCTGCTCGTTGGCCGCGCGCACGGAGCGGCTCTTGTTCCCGTAGTAACCCTTCGCCCGCTCGAGAATCTGCTTGCGGTGCTTCTTCGATCCGACGGCGCGTTTGACGCGTGCCATGATGTGTCTCCTTCTTCCTCAGTCTCGGGCGGTGTTCAGCGTTCGCCCAGCAGGCGCTTGATCTTCTTCTCGTCGCCGGAATGCACGTCGACCATGCCGTCGAGGCGGCGGGTGCGGGTGGACGGCTTCTTCTCGAACAGGTGCTGGCGGTTCTGCTGCAGGCGGCGCAGCTTGCCGGTACCGGTCTTGCTGAACCGCTTGGCAGCGGTCTTGCTGGTCTTCATCTTGGGCATCTGATATCTCTCGTTTCTTGGTTCCTGGTCAGTGGCCAGGAGGGTCCGCGTGCGTCAGGCGGGCTCGGCGGCGGGTGCCGCCGAGGCTTCGGCGCCGGCCGGCGCAGCAGCGTCGGCCGTGGACGGTGATGGGGTACCGGGTTCGGAGCGGTGCTCGGACACCTTCTTCGGCGCCACCTTCTTCTCCGGCGCCAGCACCATCGTCATGTTGCGCCCTTCCAGGCGAGCTTGTGTTTCCACCTTGGCGGCGGGCCCCACTTGTTCGAGCACCGCGTCGAGAATCCGTGACCCAAGTTCCGGGTGGGCCATCTCACGGCCTCGGAACTGGAGGATCACTTTGACCTTGTGGCCTTCACCAAGGAACTGCTGCATGTGCCGCACCTTGGTGTCGAAGTCGCCCTTGCCGATCTTGGGACGGAAGCGCACTTCCTTGATCGACACCTGGACGTTCTTCTTGCGTGATTCCTTGGCCTTCTGGCTCTCCTCGTAGCGGAACTTGCCGTAGTCCATGATCCGGCACACCGGCGGGTTGGCCATCGGGGCCACCTCGACGAGGTCGAGGTCCTGCTGTCTGGCGAGTTGCAGCGCCTCTGGCAGTGGCTTGATGCCCAGTTGCGATCCGTCCGATCCGATGAGGCGAACCTCTCGTGCTCGGATCCGTTCGTTGAACCGGTGCTCTGGTTGGGTGGGCGGTGCTATGACCAGCTCCCTGGAAGTGTGCTGTTGGGCAAGTGGATGGTTCCCTCCGTGTTGTGGGCCTCGCGGCCGTGGTAGGTCTGACTGAAGTCACCGTCTCCACGGGCGACCCGGCACGAGGTGCCGACGCTCCCGAGCATCGTGTGACCCGGGCGCATCTGCAATGGCCGGGTGGGAGCCGGCCGCAGCCAACCCCACTTCGCTGAATTGTCGGCCGATAGGGTACCAAATGTGACCGACAACGCCACTGATACCAGCGACGGCGGCTCCTCCCCCACCCCCGACGACGAGCTCACCTCCACCATCGACGAAACCCAGGCGGCGCTCGGCGAGGCCCGCCGGCGCCTGGCCGAGGCGCCTGCCCATGTCGTCGTCGTCAACCACGTGATGGGCCTGTACGAACTGGCTGCCATCCACCTGTCCGCCACTCCCCCGGCGCTGAGCGAGGCGGCACTGGCCATCGACGCCGTCGGCTGCCTGGTCGACGGGTTGGGCGCCCGTCTCGGGCCCGATGCGGCCACGCTGGGCGACGCGCTCTCCAACATCCGCCTGGCCTTCGTGCAGATCAAGGGCTCGGTCGCTCAGCCCGGGCAAACCGGCCGGCCGGAGACCGGCGCACCCGACCACGGGTGATCTCCACCCCCTCGGCGCGCAGCAGCCGGGCGTGCTGGCGTTCGTTGCCCGGCACCAGCCGACCGTCGGCGGCCACGACCCGCCACCACGGCAGCTTCTCGTCGGTGCTGGCCAGCACGTGCCCGACGAGGCGGGCCTGGCGCGGGTATCCGGCGGTGGCGGCCACGTCGCCGTAGGAGACCACCTCGCCCTCACCCAGCGCACGGACGACCGCGGCGATCTCGGCCAGGCGGTCCGCCGGGCGCTTCACGCCGGCTCGATCCGTGCGGCCTCGAGGCGACCGAACCGTGGCGTGGTCTCGAAGCACACGACGGTGCCGGGGTCGATCGTGCGTGTTCCGTCGGCGATGGCTACGCAATGGAACGGGAACTCGAGCCCATCGTCCCCGCGCACCACGCCGAGGCCGACCAGAGCGTCGAAGTTGGCGACGACACCGCGGGGCATCAGGGGATGATCTTGGAGATCGGGAGCTCGAGGATCGCGGTGGCCCCGGCGTCACGCAGCGCCGGGATCAGCACGTTGATCTGGGCCTTGGCCACGACGCTCTCCACGGCGAAGCCGCCACCGGACAGCTCGCTGACGGTGGGTGAGCCCATCGACGGGAGCAGCGCCACCACCGCGGCGAACTGGTCCTTGGCGACGTTGAGCTTCACCAGCACCTGGCCACGGGCGTCGAGCGTGCCGTTCAGCAGGGTCATCAGCTGGTTCATCGCGTGGCGCTTGGCCGGATCGTCGAAGGACTGGCGGTTGGCGACCACCTCGGTGTAGCTGGTGAGGATCTCGTCGATGATCCGCAGCCCGGCGGCGCGCAACGCCCGTCCGGTCTCGGTGATGTCGACGATGCAGTCGGCGATGTCGGGGATCTTGGCCTCGCTGGCCCCGTACGACAGGCGGATGTCAGCCTTGATACCTCGGTCGGCGAAGAACCGCCTGGTCAGCTCGGGGTACTCGGTGCTGACCCGCACACCCTGGGGCAGGTCCTCGATGCGTGCCACGGGCGAGTCACCGGCCACGGCCACCACCACACGGATGGGTAACGACGTGGCCTTGGAGTACTTCATCTCCCCCAGGCTGACCACGTCGCTGTTGGTCTCTTCCACCCAGTCACGGCCGGTGATCCCAAGGTCGAACAGGCCCTCGGCCACGTACGTGGGGATCTCTTGGGGCCGCAGGATGCGCACCTCGGCAATGCGCGGGTCGGTGATCGTGGCCTTGTAGTCCACCGCCGAGGAGCGCACCACCGGAAGGTCAGCTGCGGCGAACAGCTCCAGCGTCGCCTTCTCCAGCGAACCCTTGGGCAGCACGAGCCTCAGCACGGCCCGAAGGCTAACGGGGCTACTGCGTCATCCAGGCATGATTCAGCGCCGCGTCACCGTCGCTGACCGGCTCACCGCTCACGTCGACGACGACGTCCTCGATGGCGCCGGTGAACGGGAACGGCGACTGGTACAGCTCGGACACGGCGGTCCCGTCGTCGTAGCCGCAACACAGCCCCTCACCGGCGATGGCGAAGCGGAACGGGGCCGTGCGCTCGATGTCAGCGGTGGCCACGACGGCATCGTCCACCAGCAGCTCGGCGCGCATCGCCAGCCCGACCAACGGGGCGAGTTCGACCGTCACGACGTGACGACCCTCGCCCAGCGGCGCCGGCGCGGCCAGCGTTGTCGTGGACAGCCCGGCGAAGTTCAGCGCGTAGTGCGCCCGGCCGTCGACCACGAACAGGCTGTACCCGCCGAACCGGCCGCCCTGGGCCAGCAGGACACCCTGCGCCCCGCCGTCAGGGATCGTGACCCGGGCGGTGATCCGGTGGGGACGCAGCTTGGTGTTCGGGGCCACCTCCTCGGAGACGGGTGCGGTGTTCGGGCGGAACACGTACCGATCCCGTTCGGGGACCTGCGATGGCCGGCCCTCGGCGAAGGCCCTGGAGGACTGCAGCGGCAGCGCCGAGTAGCGGCCGGCTTCGCGCCACCACACGTCCTGCATCTCGCGCAGCTTGTCCGGCATCGCCGCCGCCAGGTCCTCACACTCCGACGGATCGGCCGCCACGTGGTACAGCTCCCAGCGATCCAGATCGAACGGGGTGTTGGGGTCCTCGTCGGCGGTGTAGCTGACCAGCCCCATCGGGTGGAACGCCACCGCCTTCCAGCCCTCGTGGTACACGGCGCGGCAGGCGAACTGCTCGTAGTACTGGGTGTGGCGGAACTCGGGCGCGGCGCCGTCGAACACCGACGGGCGGATCGAGCGGCCAGCGAGGGGCTCCTGGGCGACCCCGTTGAGCACGGCGGGCATCGCCACTCCGCAGGCGTCCAGCACCGTTGCGCCGATGTCCACGGCGTGGGTGTAGTGCTGGCGCACGCCGCCGGGGTCGGGCGCGCCGGGCCAGCGGACGATGAGCGGGTCGCCGATGCCGCCCTCGTGGGTCTCCCGCTTCCAGCGCTTGAACGGAGTGTTGCCGGCCATCGCCCATCCCCAGGCGTAGTGCCCGTAGGTGTTCGGGCCGCCGAGCTCGTCGATCTTGGACAGGTTGACCTGCAGGTCGTGTGGCAGGGCGTTGAAGACCATGTTCTCGTTGAACGTCCCGTTCGGGCCGCCTTCTGCCGAGGCCCCGTTGTCGCTGAGGGCGATGATGATCGTGTTGTCCAGCTCGCCGCGCCGTTCGAGATGATCTACCAGCCGCCCGAGGTGGTGGTCGGTGTGGGTCAGGAAGCCAGCGAAGACCTCCATCATCCGGGCGTACAGCCGTTGCTCGGCCGGGTCCAGCGTGTCCCAGTCCTGCACCCAGCCGGGCCGCGGTGACAGCGCCGATCCGGCCGGCATCACCCCACTGGCCAGTTGGCGGGCGAAGATCGCCTCGCGCCAGCGGTCCCACCCACCGTCGAAGTGACCGGCGTAGCGATCGATGTACTCGCGGGGCGCCTGGTGCGGGGCGTGGCACGCCCCGAAGGCCAGGTACATGAAGAACGGCTTGGTCGGATCGGCGCCGCGCAGGTCGTCCACCATCGTGATCGCCTGATCCACCAGGTCCTCGGTGAGGTGGTATCCAGGTGGCGGGTCGAAGCGGACCTGGCGGTTGTCGATGGTGAGATCGGGGAAGAACTGGTTGGTCTCGGCGCCGATGAATCCGTAGTAGCGCTCGAAGCCCTGGCCGAGCGGCCAGCGCTCCTTGGACGCCCCGGCGTGGAGCTCGTCGGACGGGGCCAGGTGCCATTTGCCCACGGCGTAGGTGGCCCACCCCTCGCGACGCAGCACGTCGGACACGAATCCACAGCTCTTGGGGATGCGCCCGTGGTAGCCCGGGTACCCCATCGCCAAGTCGGTGATGCCGCCCATTCCGCAGGTGTGGTGGTTGCGACCGGTCAGCAGGCACGCCCGGGTGGGCGAGCACATGGCCGTGGTGTGGAAGTTGCGGTAGCGCAGGCCGTCTGCGGCCAGGCGGTCGAAGGTGGGGGTGGCGATGTCCGAGCCGAAGCATCCGAGCTGGGCGAAGCCGACATCGTCGAGCACGACGAGCAGGACGTTCGGCGCTGCGGCGGGTGCCCGCGGGCCAACCGGCCAGGCGGGAATCGACGTCGCTTTCGTCGAACCGATGGTGCCGGGGAAGGGATCGCCGTCCCGATATGTCAGCGCGGTTGTCACACCACGCTTTCTAGTGGCTGGTGGGTGCCTCGGCGACAAGCCGGAGGGCGTGGGGCAGGACGTCGAGGACCGCCTCCAGCTGCTCGACGCAACCGCTCGGCGATCCCGGGGTGTTGCAGATGATCGCCCGACCGCGGATGCCGGCGATGCCGCGAGACAGCCGGCCGAGCGGACTGACCAGCCGCATCGCTTCGGCCAGGCCGGGCGCCGGGCGTTCGATCACCGCCGCGGTGCCCTCCGGAGTGAGGTCACGCGGGGCGAACCCCGTACCCCCGGTGGTGACCACCAGCCCGGCGAAGCCGTCCGTCATCTCGGTGAGCGCATCGGCCACGGTCTCGACACCGTCGGCCACGATGCGCCGCTCGACGACGGAGAACCCGGACCGCTCCAGGCACTCCTGCAATGCCGGGCCGCCCCGATCCTGACGTGTGCCGGCGACGACCCCGTCGCTGACGGTCAGCACCTTGGCCGCCAGCGGGTCAGTCACGGCGTGTCATCCTGACGAGCATCATCCCGTCAGTCTCGGCGATGTCCGGCGTGAGGCGCCAGCCGTGCTCGACGGGGTCCCACGGCCCAGAGGGGGGACGGTCGTCGATCTCGAAGCCGTCAGGCACGCGGTGGTGCACGGATTCGGCCCTCAGCAACGTGCACACGCTGTAGATCAACCGGCCGCCGGGGCGGACCAGCGCGGCCGACGCGTCGAGCAGGGCGCGCTGCAGCACCACCAGGTCGTCGACGTCACTCGGGGTGATCCGCCAGCGGGCGTCGGCGCGCCGGGCCAGGGTGCCGAGACCACTGCACGGCGCGTCCACCAGCACCGCGTCGAACGAGCCCGGGTGAAACGGCGGGTGCTGCCCGTCGGCCACGACGATGCCGACGTCGGCGGCCAGCGTCGCCACGTTGGCGGTTACCAGGCCGATGCGCTGGGGTTGCAGGTCGGCGGCGACCACCCACGCGCCGCTGGCGGCCATCCCGGTGGCCTTGCCACCCGGCGCGGCACAGACGTCGAGGATGCGCTCACCGGGCCGGGCCTCCACGGCGTCGACCACCAGCCGCGACCCGGGATCCTGGACGTAGCCGTCCGATCGGGCCTGGGCCGAGGCCGGGCGGTTCATCGCCCGCAGGGTGGCCACAGCCCGTTCGGCGCCGAGCTCACCCGACAGCCGCTCGACGATCCAGTCGGGATAGCTCAGTTCCACGGCGGAGTTCGGCCACTGCATCGGGCTGCGCGAGATGCTGCGGAGCACGGCGTTGACGAACCCGCGGGTGCGTGGCGAGGCCAGCGCCACGGTCTCGCCAACCGCGGCGTGCGCCGCCGTGCCGGCGAACATCAGCTGATAGGCGCCGAGGCGCAGCAGCGAGCGCGTCGGCGGGTCCGGGGCGCGGGTCACGAAGCGATCGATCGACGCGTCGAGTGCCCGGCGCAGCCTGGTGGACCCGTACACCAGGTCGGTGACGAAGGCCCGGTCGCGCTGGTCGAGGCCCGACCCGGCCAGCCGTGCCGGTACGACCAGGTTGGCGTAGGCGCCCTCGTGGTCGATCCGTTGCAGGCACTCCCACGCCAGCCGGCGAGCGGTGGTCATCCGCCGAGCCGCTCTCCGGGCTGCGGTCGGGCGCCGCGGGCGAAGTCGGTCCAGGCCATCGGCGCCTTGCCCTCGGGTTGTACCGTGACCAGCGCCAGCCCACCCACGACGGAGCCGTCGACGACGTCGCCCGGACGATCCCCGACGAGCTCGGCGGCCAGGACCTTCAGGCGCTTGCCGCGCCACGTGGTCCACGCCCCGCCGAGGCGCACGATCCGGTGCAACTGCGCGGGCGGGACCGCCCAATCCAGGTGCAGATCGGCCGAGGAGAGCTTCGCCGCGTAGGTGGGCTCGCCCTGCTGGTCCACTGGGTCACCGAGACCCGCCGGTCCGTCGAGGAGGCGGTCGACCAGCATCGCGGCGCCGCGCCGGACGAGTTCGGCGCGCAGCTCGTCGGCCGTGGTCGTGGGTCCGATGGGCACCTCGACGCGGTCGTACACGGCGCCGGTGTCGAGGCCCTCGTCGACGCGCATCAGGCACACCCCGGTGACGGCGTCGCCCGCCAGCAGGGCTCGTTCCACGGGCGCCGCGCCGCGCCACCGCGGCAGCAGCGAGAAGTGCAGGTTGACCATCGGGATCTCCGCCAGCACGTGGGGTTTGATCAGCTGACCGAAGGCGACCACGACGCCGAGATCGATCCCCAACCCGAGCAGGTCGTCGACCCGGTGGTGGACCGTCAACCCGGCGGACTGGGCGGCCTGCTTCACCGGGCTCGGGGAGAGTTCGCTTCCCCGGCCGCGGCGCTTGTCGGCCCGGGTGACCACGTCGGTGACGGGGAGGCCGGCGTCCAGCATCGCCGCCAGGGGCGCCACGGCCATGGCGGGTGTGCCGAGATAGGCCAGCCGCCGGTAGCTGCCGGCGGTCACGACAACGGCAGGCGGCGGGTCTGTGACGGCGCTGAGCCCTCCTGCAGGCGGCGGTACTCGGCCAACGCCTGGCGGCGCTGGTCGGGAGTCATCCGATCGAACATCAGCACACCCTGGAGATGGTCGATCTCGTGCTGGAACATCCGGCCCATCAACTCGTCGGCCTCCAGTTCCACTTCTGCGCCGTCCATCGTCCAGGCGCGCACGTGGACTCGGTTCGGGCGGAGCATCTCCACGTACAGCCCGGGAATGCTCAGGCAGCCCTCGTCGTACACCCACTCGCCATCGGACTCGACGATCTCGGGGTT
>WBZP01005964.1_pt1 | contig 12204 bp, 9 predicted proteins | sample 5204301 | NCBI WGS metagenome assembly WBZP01 (sample SAMN12412401, study PRJNA552823) | activated sludge metagenome | isolation source: activated sludge from nitrification reactor of wastewater treatment plant... | place: USA: Pennsylvania | collected 2017
CATCGACTTCCTGAAGTCTCTGTGATTATGTGAAGATCAAAATTCTCGCCTGCCGCTGCCAATCAGCGTTCGGCAGGCGTTCCAACCCACTACTTTCCATAATCGGGTACTTTGCATAATCGGCCTTTGCGGACAATCAAATTTGCGACTAACCCTCATTTCTCGGTGTCCGCTTTCGCAAGATGGTGGCGCCTCGTCCGACCCGAAGGCAACGGTCGGAGTTGCCGCAAGAGCCCACAATATGGCAGCACGGCGCACTCAATCACCCGACCATGCGCGCGAGAAACTCATAACTAACGCTATCTGGGGCTTTTCCGAAGTATTCACCCACGCCATCTTTAGTCAAGGCCAATGCACTAATCCTTCGATGCTCGCGCTCCTTATGCGTGATTACCTCGTTCAGCGCGGGAGACTCGCCGCGCATCGCTTCAAGCACCTTTGCGGCGCCTTCCGGCAAAGTTGGCCAATATGCATACGTGACCTCACCTTGCCGGACCACATGGTCGAGAATCACTAGGTCGCCGGACGGCTGCGCATCAGGGTGCGATGTCTTGTGCAGTGAGATGTCGATTCTCTTCTCTTGGTACTCGACCCACGCATGCGATGTCGCGCCGTCCCATTGGCCGTCATTGACCCACCCAACAACGATCTTGGTCTGGATGCCGTGCTTACGGCGAAGGTACTCGTAGAGGAAGAAGGCCAAGTTATAGCAACCTTCGGTCATGCCGAGCATGCCCACAATCTTCTCGTAGGCAGTCTGAGACACCTTGGCGATAATCTTTTCCTCGGGAGACAACGAGGCTAGCCACAGTGCGTCTTTTGTCTTAAGCGCGGCAATCTCGGCTTTCCGTCGTGCTGCTTCGCCCATTTGCATGCCTTTCTTCACTCTGAAGCCAATCCATGGCGTCGTCATTATCGAGAATCACCGTTGGCAATACGTCAGTTGGGGCAAACCGAACCAGCAGTCAGCGCGGCGCAAATCGGGCGCGCCGTACAGCAGCCCACCTAGACGATCACTTCTCGTACCGCATATCCACCTGAATTCCGAGTAGCTTGCTCGCCGGCGAATCGTCCTTCAGCGTCAGCACGATGTTGTCGCTGATGACGCGCTTGAAATCGTCCTCGGAGAGTTCATCTTCCATGCCGGAGATGAAGTCGGGGTTGAGCGTTGCGATGTACTGGCATCCCAGATTGTAGGTCGTTTCATCGGCGAGCTTGAACAGCATTGCCCGTTGCCGAACGTCCATGTTGGCGAACAAACGACTGTCATGGAAGATGAAGCCAACCTTGTGTCCCTGCCTGAGCGACAAGAGGGTCAGGTCGTAGCAGAAAATCCGGACCTCGTTGATGCCGTCTGAGCTGTCGTTCTCAATCTGCACGGCCAGATCGAAGCGTGTCTTGTTGTCTCCGTCATTGTTGTGGATGGAAATTCCCGCCACCTTGTTCGGGTAAAACCGGGCAACGAAATCCTTGAACGCGCCCGTGTGCCGATCCCGAAGGGCGCGGGTGTCCTCAAGATAAGCGTTGGTCTTGATAACTTCCTCGCTCATTTGCCCCTTGAGGTTGGCCTCCTTGTTGCTGTACTCCCGATCGATGTTCTGATAATCGCGCAGTTTTTGAGCCTGGGCGCCGAGGGCGGCTATTTGGTTGACTATCGCCGTGTACTGATCGAGCGCCCCGGCCTGGCCTAATGTTTGCAGGTGCTTGTCGAGGGCGGCTTGCTTGATCCTGAGTTCGGCCTCCAACTCCTTGAGCTGATCCAGCAGGCGCAATTTCTCGCGGCTCAGGCGCGCAACCCGATTTTCCAACAGCCGCTTGTGGAATTCGGACAGGTCTTCCATGCGCTTCATCGATTCCGGCTTGAATGCCTGCGTCAGTTCCCCATACAGGTTCCGAATTCGCGCCAACGGAACGTCCGGCTGCTCCTTGATGCTCTTGTTGATGTTTTCGACCGTGCTTTTGATCAGAAACGTAGTGTTCGTGTCATTGGCGATCTGCTCCGCCAGATTGTCGGCCGCCCTCCGCAGGTCGTGGTAGTTCTCGGCTACGATGAACTTCTCCTTGTCGTCTTCGAGTTTCTTGATCTGCGTCTCAAGGTGGCCCAGGTGGATTTCCGCGTTCTTCCCGCCAGAGTAGAACTCCCGAAGCAGTTGGTCCTTCGTGAAGTTATTGCGCAGTCCCTGGATGCGCAGAATCTCATCGCGAAGTTCCGCCTTCCGCGCGACCAGATGCACTTCCAGACCGAGGAGATATGCATTCCTGACTAGTCGATCGTAGTCGCTGCGGTCGCCAGTATCGAGAGGTTCAACGTACTGGGCTTGCCCCCTGCGGATGAACTTGGGAAGGAGCGCCCGGTAGCTCAGGCTTTTCACGTCGTCGGGGATCGAAAACAGACGATCCTCCATCCACGCGTTGAACCCCGGGAGCGTCATCTCCTTGTTGTCCAGCAACATGACGCTCTGGGCTGACGTGTTTCGGGAAACCGTGTGCCGTTGGTTCAGCAGGTCGAATGCCAGCGTGAATTCCCATTTCGGAATCTTGGCCTCGAACTCTCCATTCTTTTTGGAACCGAGGCAGAAATGCAGCAGCGCGACAATCAAGGATTTGCCGACGCCGTTGTAGGTGTCGCCGCCCTTCGTCTTCGAGCCGACGATCAGCGTCAAGCCCGTGTCGTTGAACCTGATGGGCTTGAAACTCTCATGATTCGCCGACAGGCGAATCAGCCGCATCGACTGAGAGCCCCGCTGTGCCTGTCCTCGGTCAGCGCCCCGATTGCGTAAAGCACGTCCACCGCCAGAACCAAGTTTTCGAAGGAATGCCGGGCGGGGTACTTTCCGTTTCGCAGGTGCCGCCCGAACAGCTCCCAGAGTTCGTCGATTGTTTGCGGCTCGTCGAGCGACTCCAGCACGAAGCTCCCCAGCCCGAGCAGCGACTCCGCGAAGCGGATGTGCTTGTCTGGCATCAGCACGCCGTTGGTTCCTCAAAGATATCGCAGGATTCGAAGAAGTAGGCGAGGATGACAAGAGCCGCATCCTGTAGCTCTTTCGCAAAGCGCGCGTCATTGTTTGGCGGAGTCGGCGTAACTTCATTGAGGATGTGGATGAGTCTGTGGTCTGAGATGGTCGCGTCGCCGTTGTCATCCGGGAAGTTCTTGGTCGCGCTCTCTTCATACATGCCCTTCAATCGGTTTCGCACTTCCTGTCGTGTGAAGTTACTGTTCGCGTTGAAATACTCCTCCAGCGTTCCGGAACGATAGTTGGCATCGCGCAGCCATGGCCCGGTAACCCCCAACTTGTTGAAGGTGATCTTCTCGTCGAAATCGGGATTGATGAGAGCTTCGCTTAAGGATCGAGGCGTGGCGCTTTCGACGATGTGCGTAACGACCTCGTTGACCAGGTCGAGTCTGAGGACTTTGATATCGGCCGGGTTCGGCGCGAATCCGATAACCGCGTTGATTTGGTCCTCCGGCAGCCCTAACAGCACTTCCTCCAAGTCTTTCGCGAGAAAGAGGCCGCATTCCTCGAGGCAATGCGCTTGTTTGAGCTTTCCCAAGGCGGCGACGGTTGTCGGGTAGCCCCCAGGCGTCACGCGGTAGTGATCGTTCAGGACGAACCAGAATTCCCGCACCCCGTTGGGATATACAGACCTATTGCCCCACTTGGCCAGGAGACCGGCGAAGTCCTTCTCCAGTTTCTTCACCGCTTCCGATTCGTCGAACAGTTGCTCAGGTGAATAGACTTGAAAATATTTGCCGGCTTTCGGATCGTGGCCGTCGTTTTTCCAGTCGCCTTGATTGCCCTGAGGCTTGACTGGTACAAAGTCAGGATTGGCGTACTTGATGACTTCCGAGAAGAAGTTCTGGAACGCCATTCCGGCCAGCTTGGAAAGACGGGCCTGAAACATCATCCGGTATTGCGCCTTCTGTTGCGGAGTCACGTTTCCCCCTGGCCACCTTTTTGCCGATGTCCAATCTAGCGGGCATTCTACTGGATGCCGATTGTTTGGGCGGCACTGCCAAGCTCTTCGACCAATCGGGGCCTCACTTGCCATAGGGGAGGGGTACGACTGCATAATGTGATGAACATGAACCTAGATCAAATCAAACAGGTAATCGCAGCAGGCCATGTCAGTGCAATCTCGCTTGACACGTCTGTCTTTGATGGGCAACAACGCAATCTTGAGCGTGGCTTATTGAAGCGGATGCAGCAATTTGCCGGCAGCGGCGTGCAAGTCGTATTGTCAGATGTGGTCATTCGAGAGTTGGATGCTCACCTACGCAAAGATGCAGGTGAGGCTCAAGCCAGCATCAAGAGAGCTCTGAAGGCTATGGTCCAAGCGTGGCAGGTTCCGGGCACGACGCAAGACGAGATCGCATCTCAGCTCTTTGGTTCTGATTCAGTTGAGTCGATTTCTCGAAAGCGACTTGATAGTTTTGCTGTTGGAATCGGTGCGGTCATTGCCGAAGCAGGAGATCACGTAGCAGTACGCGATTTGATTGAACGCTATTTCGCACATGATGCGCCTTTTGGTGACAAGGAAACCAAGAAGAATGAGTTCCCCGATGCGCTTGCGGTCTTGACTCTCGAATCATGGGCTGTCAAGAATGATGCGTATGTCCTCGTCGTAACCAAAGATAGTGACTGGAAAGCGTACTGTGCCACCTCGGCACGGTTGATAGGGGTTGATGATCTTGCGACCGCTCTTGGTTGCTTCCAGCGCGAGGCGGCCGACTACGACTGCCGGCAACTACTGCAACAATTCCTGGCCGGCGACCCCCTAGGGATCGAGAAGGCTGTTGGTGTGGCCATCAATGAGCAAGGATGGAAGATCGAGTTTATTCCTGTGGCAGACTCGCAATTCTATTTTGAGGAGGATGTCACCGAAACAGAATTCGAGTTGATCGCCGTACAAGGAGTCGGCTGTGATGAGGCGTTCGACCCGGTCGAATATGCTGATGACTATATTGTCGTACGCATACTCGTTGATGCTTTGGCACACATAACGTGCACATTTACCTTCGACATGTGGGACGGAATTGACAAGGAGTACATGTCAATGGGCTCGGGGTCAGCCACGGCTACAGAGCAAGTGGGGATCGAAGTATTGGTGACGTTTGCCGGACGTGTTCCTGATCGAGCGCGGATTGAAGAAATCGAGGTATTGTCCAAGCGTGAACACGTCTCGTTTGGTGAAATCGAGCCGGATTGGATGAGTAACCCTGACAACTTCGACGAGTAGCACGGACCAGAAGAGGTGCCAGGCGTGTGTTCCATGATTCGGAAGACGTTCGAGATTTCGTTTCTCCGCTCTAGGGCGGCCTGCCGCTCGGGCTCGAGTGCACCAGATTGAGTTTGTAGGAAGCAGACGTCCCGATGATTCCTTGCACGACCAAAGCACACGGCTGCTTAGGCCGAACTGCAACTGTTCGGCCTTATGGAAAGCTTTGCATAAAACTGAAAAGCAGGCCGACCAACCACAGGGCCGAGAAGTTGGTGACGGATGAGTTACCTGCCGTTCGTCCAGGCGTTCAGTATCGAAACCTCAAGGACGGCGAGTTCGCGGACCGTCACGCTGAGCACACAAGGGGATGCGGCGGTCATTCCGCTTCTGATAACAGAAATTTCCAGAATAAAGGTGGCGCAGCCGCGTGCCTAACCACGTGAGCCGGATCAATCTATCGCGAGTGTCAAATGTCCAATCGGCTCGGTTGCTGGCCGCACGTTGATTTCAATGTCGTACCCGAGGCGATTCAGACACGCCATCAGCTTGCGCTCGGATAGGTTGGCGAAGTCACCGCGCATCATGCCGGACACCTTCGGTTGTGGGATGCCCATGCGCCGGCCGGCCTCCTCTTGCGTCAGGCCGAGACGACGCACGGCACGGGTGATCTCGATCACCAGGCCGGACTTGATCTTGAGCTTTTCGGCATCGGGCAGGCCAAGGTCGGCGAAGACGTTGCCCGAACTGGTTTCAATCTCGATGCCTTCAATCATGCGCTTTGCCATGTCGTAACTCCTTTGCCAGTGCCTCGGCGACTTTTAGCCTGACGCGAATGATGTCCATGTCCTCTTTCGGTGTAGCGATCCCGCTCTTGCTCTTCTTCTGGAAGCAGTGCAGGACGAATATTGCTTCAGCGAATTTCACCGTGTAAACGGCGCGATATGTGCCGCCGGCATTGTCTTCGACAATCTCAAGGACGCCAGCGCCGCCGAAGCCCTTGAGCGGTTTTGCAGCGTCATGCTGGTCGCCACGCTGTGCGAAATCCAAGGCGTGACCGAAGAATTTCCGCACATCGACCGGAAGCGCCATCAGTTCCTTTTTGCTGCTCCCGATCCAGACGAGCTGCTTTTCTGGGTTTGCCATTATGGATCGAGTCTATACCTGTTCTGGTATGACCGCAACCGACGCCCTGTCAGTGGGCGGCCAAATCGTCGTATGACTGTATGACGGAATTCGCCCGTGCGGTGCGATCTTGCGCGTGCTGCCGATCCTGGTAGCGTTCACCCCTATGCGCGAACTTCTTATCCTCGCCATCCACCTGCTGGTCACGTTCGCGACGCTGCTCCGCCCCGGTGGCGTACGCGCCGTTGCCGCAGAGTCTCTTCTGCTCAAGCATCAGCTTCTGATCATCAATCGATGCAGGCAACGTGCACCGAATCTGACGACGCTCGATCGCGTCGTGCTCGGTATGACCACACTGTTCGTTAATCCGCGCCGGATTTCGAAGCTTGGCACGCTCATCAAGCCTGCCACGCTGTTCAAGTTCCATCAGGCCTTGGTGGATCGCAAGTACCGCCTGCTCTTTTCTGCCTCGTCTCGTCGCCGAAAGCCCGGTCCCAAAGGTCCTTCCGCGGAACTCATTGCAGCCATCGTCGAGATGAAGCGGCGCAATCCGCGTTTCGGCTGCGTGCGCATCGCCCAGCAAATCTCTCACGTGTTCGGCATTGCGATTGACAAGGATGTCGTTCGCCGCGTGCTGGCGAAGCACTATCGACCCGGCGACACCGGGTCCGATGGCCCCTCCTGGCTGACATTCATCGCACAAGCCAAAGACAGCCTGTGGAGCGTCGACCTGTTCCGCTGCGAATCGATTCTTCTGCGTAGCCATTGGGTGCTGGTGGTCATGGACGTGTGCACGCGCCGGCTGGTCGGTTTCGGCGTCGAACGCGCAGCGATCGATGGCGTGTCTGTCTGTCGTATGTTCAATCGTGCCATCGCAGGACACCAATTGCCGAAACACCTCAGCACCGATCACGACCCGCTGTTCCGCTTTCACCGTTGGCTGGCCAATCTGCGCGTCCTGGCGATTGAGGAGGTCAAGTCGGTGCCGTACGCGCCGGTTTCGCATCCGTTCATCGAGCGGCTCATCGGGACGATCCGGCGTGAGCACCTCGATCGGGCATTTTTCTGGAATGCGATGGACCTCCACCGGAAGCTCGCGGAGTTCCAGGACTATTACAACGCTCACCGCGTTCACCGCTCGCTCGCCGGCGACACACCCGCGCAACGCGCCGGAGCGCCCTCCCCCGCTCCTGCTGCGCTTGATCACTACGCTTGGCGGCCGCATTGTCGTGGGCTGTTCCAGACCCCGATCGTCGCTTGAACATCAATTCGCCACCCACAGGTTTCCCTCTGCAATTGAACCGCGGCCCAACTAGTCTAAGATCGTTGTCCGCGATTTCCGTCAAATTGTCATTTACTTCCGTGTTCGACACCATGTGCGCTGATTCCGACCGTGTGGCGGCGCGAACGATAGCGCTCCTAGACACCGGCATTGATGCTGAGGCGATGCCGTTCGCGACGGTGCTTCCAGGCGTCAACTTCAGTGGCGAGGGGCGAGGTGACTGTACTAAGGACGAAAACGGCCACGGTACCGCGATGGCTGCAACGATCCTACACCACGCGCCGCACGCACTCATCGTTCCCGTGAAGCTCATGGGTCAGTATGGTTACCCGCGCATGGACGACGCAATCGAGCAGGCTTTCGATTGGATCATCGGACATCGGGCCGCTTTGGGCATTCGGGTCATCTGTGCTGCCATTGCGGACGGCAGCGAACTCACGACAGATGGGCAGCACCGCGGGAGTGTTCTTCACCAATTTATCGCCGCACTGCGATCGCGCGGAGTGGCGACGGTAATGCCGGCGGGCAACCGCGTCGACGGCGATTGCAAAACGAACAAGCAGGGCATGGCGTGGCCGGCCATCCTTCGCGAAGTCGTCAGTGTCGGCGCTCTCGCGCGCGAAGCCGGGAGTTTACGTTTGCGCGCTGACAGCCGTCGTCTGCATCGCGACTATGGGATCGGTTGCCACACCACGATATTCGCTGAGCCTGGCAAGCCCGGCGGTACGAGCGGTGCTGCCGCTGTTGTCGCGGCCTGTCTGGGAAGGCTTGCGGCCGCGCATCCGGAGTGGACGGTCGATCGGCTCGTGGGAGAGGCGAGCCGCGGACCGATAACGCTAGATGGCGAGGAGCGGTTGTGGCCGACACTCGACTACCTGGTGCAGGAGCGTTCGTAGGAGCGTGCCCCGATCCGAGGCAAGCGCCGCCCCTACGGTTTTGGTTTGAGAGGCTCCAGCACGAATTTCTTCGAACACGCCTGCAGAGTCGTATAGACGAAGCTGCCGCCCTTCGCGGCGGCTCCGGTGCCAATCAACGCCACCTTGATCGGCGCACCCGCAAGGGGCACGAACACGGCGGCATCCGTGAGAATGGTGCCAACCTGGTCCAGAATTAGTGCTATCCAGCCCAATGACTCCGGCATCTGACGCATGTTGTCGTACTGCGAGCTCGACTTGCGCAGCTTGTCGATGATGATGCCGAAGATCGCGGCGCTGATACCGATCTGTACCGCCGTGCCGGCGATGTCGAATCCGGCATCGATTTTGTGACTGTCCTGCATTACGTTGACTCCGGCATGACCCCACTTGTCGAAGCCTGTTGCAATCGCTATGACAAGAGGAAACACGCTCGCGCCGATCGCGCCCCATTCCAGTGCTGCAACTGTGCTGCCTTCCTCCTGATATCTGCCGAAGACCTGTGCAGCGACCCCAACCGCACCGAACGCCACACCGCCGATGATTGCGAGTTTGGTGACTGCGAAATCGCCCTTCATTGCGGTAACCGATGCATAGATGCCCTTGCCCATCTTCCCGACGGCGCCGATGAGCGGAGCGAAGTTTAGGAAATCGGCAATCGGCGGCGCTTGTGCTGAGACTCGCCCGAACGGCAGCACGAGCGTCTGACCGCGCTGGAACGGCGCCTTGTTGTAGATCAGTTTGTAGGTGATCGTTGCGGGAATAGCGGCGAGCAGCATCATGACATCGATGAGACGGAACGACGTATCGAGATTCGTGCCGGGCGCGACGAGCTCGACCAGTTTTTCGATGAACGGAAAGCTGACCTTTGCGAACAGCACGGCATGCATGACGTCGATCATCGAGCCGAGAAGGTCGATCGCGCGCAGCACGAGGTCGCGAATCATTTGCAGCAGGCCTACCACCGTGTCGGCGCCGACCGCGACCAACAAGTTCTTGATCGTTTCGAAGCTCAATTGGTTCGCGCCAGGCATGCGCGTGCCGACAACCTTGACGACATCGGCCTTGAGTTGATTCCAGAGGTTGACGACATCGTTGAACTCGTCGTCGATCAGCCCGCTCACGAAGTTCTTGGCGGCATCGATTGCAATCTGGCCTGGACTGGGACCTTCGATATGCACGATCTCGTCCAGAATATGTTCGAGCCGGTCCATCACCCAGCCAATCACGCTGTGGCCAGTCGCCTGGTCGAGCAGCTGGTGAGCCTGATCTCCTGCCTGTTTGAAGTGCGCGGAAAAGCTGGTTCCCGGTGCCGGTGGAGGCAGCGAGGCAGGCACTATTCCGGTCGTGGCCTGCCAGCGTCGGACTTCCTTGATCGCGTGATCGATTCCTTCACGCGCCTTGTCCTTGAGCGTCAGCGTCGAGGCTTTCAAGTACTTCAGCGCCTCGTCGGTCGCGTTCACCATCACGTCGCGCGCGACCAGGATGTCATTCCAGTTGAAGACGAATTTGAGATAGTTCCAGACTTTTTCGAGGCCGGTCCGGACCTGCTCCCACAGCCACGTGAAAAAACTTCCGATCTGCTCGAGTGTCTTGAGCACGAACGTCTTCACCTTGTCGCCGAGGGCACAGATGAACTCGAACGCGTCCTGCGCCTTGCGCACGATGAACGTCCAACCCTCCTTGATACGGTCCCATACGCCCTCGAAAAAATCGGCGATGCTGTCGCCGAGATCGACGAAAAAGTGCTCGATATGCTGGCTGAGGCTCAACGTCTTTGCGACCGCAGCCGGCGAGGCGATGCGGACCCCGGAGCTGTCCGCGTGAATGGCCAACGCGTACTTGTCCGACACCGCGCTAGTCTGAAGCGCCGAGCTGAATACCGATCCTGGCTGGCCGCTGCGAACACCGCAGACCACGCCGCGCGTCGTGTCGGACGCCAGTTTGGCCGCCTGATTGAGAACCGCGGCCATGCCGTCCACCTGATCGCGCTTCGCGCCCGTGCGAAACTCGTCCGGGAGCAGCGGCGTCTCCGCACCCCCGAGCGATGCAACGCGGGCATGGCGTAGATCGTTCGCGGATACCGCCGCCAATCTCTCCTGGATGCCCCCGGCCGGGTTGACGTCGAACACCTCTGTCACGTCGGCCACGGCGAAGCGATAGATCGCTGGCGCGAGCGAACGCGCGCGGTCGTACAGGTGCACGCCGCCGTTGGTGTCGGTTTCGGCTTCGGTCTCTAGTCCGGGTCCGATGAGAACGCTGCGGCCGTTCACGATCACGCTGGTAAGCGCGGACGCGGAGACCTTCACCTTCGCGGTCGCCTTCGGTATGCCACCGTCGTCGAGTAAGCGTACGTGCGTGCCGTAACAACTCACTGCGGAGACATCTTTCGGATTGGCAACCAGCAACGGACTGTCGCGCCAGGTATCCGTCCCCGCATCCTGCAGGAGGAAACTCGCCTGGCCGTCGCTGTAGATGATCAACAGGGATGTCCGGGAATACCGATCTCCGTGTACCGGTGCGATGACCTGTACGTCCTTGCGCAGCCGTAATGGCGTTCCCCAAGACAATCCGGAACTTGTTGCACGCTTTACGACGGTCAACTGGCCATTGCGCAGGAGCGCCCAGATCGCGGCGCTGCCATCCTGCGCATCGGCGACGCTCAGATGATTCACGTTGGCGGCGGCCTCTGCACTCATGAGCGTCACCAGCGCCGCATCGTCCTGATTGGTCAGCTCCGTGGCGGCGATCAGGTGCACGCCCTGGCCACCCACATACACGTCGGTGCCGCCGTTACGATTGAGCCCCACATCGAGCACGTTCGCTCCGGGCGGACACGGCAACGGCAGGGCCGGCGGCACCGATCCCATCGTGCCGTCCTGCGCGTATTCAGGAAACGGCCGGAACGAGAGCACCCGATCGCGCCCGCTCTGGCCCAGCACCACGATCCCCTCACCGCTCACCGGATCGGCCGCCGCCTGAAAGTCAAAGATCTCCTGGTAGTCCACCGCCGGGTTGAACACGAGTGCCTGCGCGAAGGGCCGCGGCTGCTTGCTGCGCAGCAGATACAGCGCATCGAGCCGCCCGCTCGATCCGTCCAGTACCACCGTCCAGCCCGCAGCGCCGCCGTGCAGTACGCGAATGCCGCTCACCCGCACCGTCTCGCGCGTGCCGCAGTCGACCCACGCGATGGCGTTGAAGTCGCTCCCCGTGCTGCTGAGATCGTAGGCGACAAAGACACGGCTCGCTGCACCCGGCGCACCGTTATCGACGGCTACGGCAATCGCAATGCGATCATCGTCGGTCCAGGCCGCATCCACCGCGCGCACCTGGGCCTTGTCGCCGAGCACCTTTGCAAACGCACTGCCCAAATCGATCAGTTTCCAGCCGTCACCGGCCGCGCCACTTTCTTTGCGCACCAGAAACAGGCCGTTCGTGTTGCCGATGGACAGCACCATGGGGGTGAGCACGCCACCCTTGCGATCGGGAATGGCGATGAGCCGGCGCTGGAAGCGGCCGTGGGCTGCGGCTTCGGCCAAGTCTTCGCGTCCGAAGGCGCGTGCCGAATCCATGTAATCAACGATGTCGGTCGACACCGTCAGCCGCAACGCAGCGCCGTCCTGCGCAGTCACGGAAAAACTTTTGACGTTCGGTTGAGTCGTCATG
>WBZP01005965.1_pt1 | contig 12203 bp, 8 predicted proteins | sample 5204301 | NCBI WGS metagenome assembly WBZP01 (sample SAMN12412401, study PRJNA552823) | activated sludge metagenome | isolation source: activated sludge from nitrification reactor of wastewater treatment plant... | place: USA: Pennsylvania | collected 2017
CGACAGCCTGTTCCTCGAGACCGAGGGCTTCGACGCCAGCGTGCTCACCACGCTGCGCGGCTTCGGTCACACGGTGCGCGACGTGGCCGACGTGGATGGCGGCAGCATCAGCGCCACCATCCAGCGCCGCGACGGCAAGTGGATCGGCCAGTCGGATCCGCGCATCACCGGCCTGGCGAAGGGCTACTGAAGGTCGCCGTGCGCGTCGTCGGCACCGGGGCCGTCCTGCCGGCCGAAGAACTGACGAGCCAGGCCCTCGACGGGCGGCTCGGGCTCGCGCCGGGTACCGTGTTCGCGCGCACCGGCGTGCGTCGCCGCTTCGTCGAGCGCCGCCCAGCCGCCGTGCCGGGCGCCGAGGCGGCCCGCGCCGCCCTTGCCGCCGCCGGGCTCACGCTCGACGACATCGACGCGCTCGTCGCCGCCAGCGGCACGCCCGATCAGGCGATGCCATCGAACGCGTCGCTGCTGCACCTGGAGCTCGGCCTGTCGGCACGCGCCATTCCGGCCTTCGACATCGGCGCGAGCTGTCTCAGCTTCCTCACGGCGGTCGACGTCGTCGACAGCCTGATCGCCACGGGCCGCTATCGCCACGTGCTGGTGGTGTCGTCGGACGTGGCGTCGTGCGGCCTCGACTGGACGAAGCTCGAGGCCAGCGGCATCTTCGGCGACGGCGCCGCCGCGGCGGTGCTGGGTCCGTCGACCCCGGGCGATGGATCGGCCGTGCTCGGTCGCGCGTTCCTGACGCTGTCGGAGGGCGCGCACACCTGCGAGATTCCCGGCGGTGGGTCGCGGCACCACCCGAGCCGCATCAGCGAGCCCTTCGCGCCGCTCGCCACGTTCCTCATGGATGGCCCCACGCTGTTCCGCCTGGCCGGCGAGCGCTTTCCGCGTTTCGTCGCCGGGCTGCTGCAGCAGGCGGGCGTGACCCTGCACGACATCGACATCGTCGTGCCGCACCAGGCCAGCGAGCACGCGCTCGACTTCCTGCGGCGGCGGCTGCGGCTGCCGCGGGAGAAGGTGGTCGACATCTTCGCGGACCGCGGCAACCAGGTGGGCGCGTCACTGCCCTCCGCACTGCACGAGGCCATCGTCACCGGACGCCTGACGCGCGGCCAGACGGCGCTGCTGCTCGGCACTGGCGCGGGCGTGACCATGGGCGGCGTGGTGCTCCGCTACTGAGTCGCGCGTGACGCACCCGATGACGCGCGTCCGGCTGCACCTGCTCACCGTGGGCCGCTGCCGCCATCCCGAGTGGGTGACGATCCGCGGCGGCGGCCTGCGGCCGATCGAGTTCCCGGCGCTGGCGGCACTGATCGTCCATCCCACGATCGGGCCGATCCTGTACGACACCGGCTACGCCGACCGTTTCGAGACGGCGACGCAGCCGTTTCCCGAGCGCTTCTACCGCTGGATGACGCCGCCGCGCCTGCCGCGCGAAGAACAGCTGCTCACGCAGCTGGCGGGCCTCGGCGTGACGGCGCGCGATGTGTCGCGAGTGCTCGTCTCGCATCTGCACGCCGACCACGTGGCCGGGTTGCGCGATCTGCCGTCGTCGCGCTTCTCGGCGCTCGAGGCCGACGTGGCCGCGTGCCTGCACGGATCACGCGTCGGCCGCCTGATGCACGGCATGTTGCCGGCACTGTTGCCCGACGACTTCATGTCGCGCCTCGATCTGGTGGATGCGCGTCCCATCGTCGACCTCGGCCCGCTGTGGACGCCGTTCACGCGCGCCTACGACCTCGTGGGCGACGGCAGCCTGCTGGGCGTGCCGCTGCCCGGACACGCGCCGGCGCAGCTCGGCGTGCTGCTGCGCACGGAGGACGATCGCGAGGTGCTGCTGGCCGCCGACGCCTGCTGGTCGGCGCGGGCGGTGCGGGAACAGCGGCGGCCGTCGCGGATCGCCGGACTCGTGTTCGACGACTGGACGCGCTACTGCGCCACGCTCGCCGGACTCGGCGCGGTGGCGTCGCGTCAGCCCGGGCTGACGATCGTGCCATCGCACTGCACGGCGTCGATCGCGGCGTGGCAGGCGGAGCATCCGTATGGCCGGTGACGCGCGCCGCGTCGTCGCGGCGTTCGCGCGCGACCGCTGGGGGGCGCGTCCGTCCGACCGCGCCGGCCTCGAGGCGTGGCAGCAGGCGCGGCTCGACACGTTCCTGCGCGACGTCTTGGCCCGCGCGCCCTTCTATCGCGATCGGGCGCCACGTCTCGACGCCCTGCCGATCGTCGACAAGGCGACCGTGCTGGCGGACTTCGCCGCCTTCAACACCGTGGGCGTGACGCTCGACGCCGCCCTCGACGTCGCCACACGTGCGGAGCGCAGCCGCGACTTCGCGCCGACCCTGCCCGGTGACATCAGCGTGGGGCTCTCGAGCGGCACGTCGGGCACCCGAGGCGTGTTCCTCGTGCGGCCGGAGGAGCGCACGCGCTGGGCCGGCACGCTGTTGTCGCGATTGCTGACGACGCGCTCGCTGCTGCGCGTGCTCGACCTCGGCGGCCCGCCGCTGCGGGTGGCGTTCTTCCTGCGTGCGAACAGCAACCTCTACACCACGGTGGCCAGTCGCCGCATCGACTTCGCCTTCCACGACCTGCTCGTGCCGTTCGAGCAGCACCTGTCGCGTCTGGCGCGGCAGCAGCCCGAGGTCCTGGTGGCGCCACCCACGGTGCTGCGGGCGCTTGCCGAGGCGGCGGCCGCGGGCGAGCTGCGGATCGCGCCGGCGCAGGTGGTGTCGGTGGCCGAGGTGCTCGAGGCCGATGACGTGACGGCGATCGAGCGCGCCTGGTGCGTGCCGGTGCAGCAGGTCTACCAGGCCACCGAGGGCTTCCTCGGCGTCAGCTGTCCGGAAGGACGGCTGCACCTCAACGAGGATCTGGTGCACGTCCAGCCCGACTGGATCGACGATGGCGAGGGCGTGCCCTCGCGCTTCCACCCGATCGTCACCGACTTCTCGCGCACCACGCAGCTGGTCGTGCGCTATCGCCTCGACGACGTGCTGCGCGTGGGCGAGGCGTCGTGTTCGTGTGGGCGTCCCAGCCGCGTGATCGCCGCGATCGAGGGGCGGGCCGACGACGTACTGACGCTGCGCGCCGCCGACGGGAGTCTGGTGCGGGTGTTTCCCGACGTCGTGCGTCGCGCGCTGGCGCTGGTCGACGGTCTGGGCGACTACCGGCTGGAGCAGCACGGCGACGAATGGCGGGTGCGCACGCGGAGTGCCGACCCGGGCGTGGCGTCGCGGGTCGCGCACGAGTGCGAGACGCTCGCGTCGCCACTCGCGGCCCGGCCCCCGGTGATACGCCTGCTGCCATGGATGGACGACGCCCCGGGCGCGAAGCGTCGGCGCATCCGCTCGGTGGAGGCGTTGTCGTGACGCGCGTCCTCGTCACGGGCGCGTCGGGCTTCGTCGGCGGGCGCTTCATCGAGCGAGTCCGCGATCGCCCTGACATCGCCGTGCACGGCCTGGGTCGTCGGACGCGGCCCGGACCGGGTTACACGTCGCACGACCTCGGGACACCACTGCGCGCGCTCTCGGATCGCGCGTTCGTGCCCGACGTGGTGATCCACGCCGCCGCACGGGCGACGCCGTGGGGGAGCGCGGCCGAGTTCCAGCGCGACAACGTCGCCGCCACGCAGCACGTCATCGACTTCTGCCTCGCGCATGGCCGTCCACGCCTCGTCTACGTGTCGTCGAGTTCGGTGTTCTACCAGGACGGGCCGCAGCTCGGCCTCAGCGAGGGATCACCGATCGGGCCGCGCTTCGTCAACCGCTACGCGGAAACCAAGGCGGCGGGTGAGCGGCTGGTGCAGGGCTATCCTGGCTCGTGGGCGATCGCGCGGCCCCGCGCGGTCTTCGGACCAGGCGACACCGTGCTGTTTCCACGCATCCTGGCGGCGGCGAAGGCGGGGAAGCTGCCGCGCTTCGAGACGGGGGCCGCGGGCCCCGCGATGGGCGACCTCATCTACGTCGACACGCTGGTCGACTACCTGCTGGCGCTCGCGCTGCGACCCGAGCTCACGCGCACGTACAACCTCACCAACGCGCAGCCGGTGCCGATTCAGGACTTCCTGTTCGACGTCTTCGCCCGGCTCGGGCTTCCGGCGCCGACGCGCACGGTGTCGGTGAAGACGGCGATGGTCGCGGCTACCGCGACCGAAGCCGTGTGGACGCTGCTGCGTCGCACGGGCGAGCCGCCGATCACGCGCTTCGGCGTCGGTGTGTTCGCCTGGTCGAAGACGTTCGACGTGACGCGCATGCTGGCGGATCTGGGTCCGCCGTCGGTGTCGATCGCGGAGGGCGTCGACGCGTTCGTGCGCTGGCAGCAGGACCAGTGGCGGGAGGGCCGGTGATCGTCGAGGCCCTTCTGGGCACGATCTACCTTGCGATCGTCGGGGCGCGCGCGGTGCTGGCGGCGCGGGTCGCGCACGCGCAAACGCCGGCGCCAGCGCACCGTGGCGCCGGGGTGGACGTGGCCCAGGCGATCCTCTCGGGCGACCCGCGCCTCGCCGACGTGCTCGGCGACACGGTGCGGGCGTTGCCCGAGGCGCGATTCCTGTGGCTCGTGGACGAAGACGACGCCGTGGCACAGTCCACGTGTGCCACGGTGAAGACGGTGCATCCGGACGCGCGCATCGACGTCCTCGTCGTGCCGACGGCACCGGACCGGAGGAACCCGAAACTGTGGAAGCTCGAGGCGGCGCGTCAGGCGGCGACGTCGTCCGTGTTCCTGGTGCTGGACGACGACACGCGCATGTCGAGCACCACGCTCGGCGCGCTGGTGCAGGCGCTCGAAACCCACGACCTCGCCACCAGCCTGCCCGTCTATCGGGCCGGCGAGACGTGGCCGTCGCAGCTGCTCGCGCAGTTCGTCGCCAACAACGCCGCCGTGACCTACTTGTCGCTGCAGTCATGGATCGCGCCGGTGACCATCAACGGCATGGCCTACGCGATCCGGCGGTCGACGCTCGACGCGATGGGCGGGTTCGCGCCGCTCCTCGCGCATCTCACCGACGACCTCGCCGTGGCGACGCGCGTGCGCGCGCAGGGCGGCACCATCGCGCAGGTGGCGGCGACGCACGAGGTGGAGACGACGGTTCGCGATCTCGGCCACTACCGCCAGCTGATGCACCGGTGGACACTGTTCGCGCTACTCCTGCTCCGCACGCAGCCGGTGCGCGTGCAGGCGCTCGTGACGCTGGTGCTCGGCCTGCCGCCGGTGCTGCTGATGCTGCTCGTGCTGCGCGCGTGGCTCGTGCCGTCGCCCGTGGCGTGGGTGATGCTGGGCGTCGTGCTGATCCTGCGGTCGATCGTGATCGTGTCGCTGCATCGCGCTGTCGGCACGCCGGGCGTGCATCGCGCCGGCGCGTCGATCGCCAGCGAGCTGTGGCAGCCGGTGCATCTGGTGCACGCGCTGGTGTCGCCGGTGATCGTCTGGCGCACGCGACGCTACCGCGTGCGCGCCAACGACGACTTCGAGCCGGTATGAGACCGCGCATCGACGTCGTGGCGCCGCCGATGGCGGGGCACCTGCACCCCACGATCGGCGTGGCCGTGGGGCTGGCGCGCGAGTTCGACGTGCGGATGGTGAGCTCGGAGGGCGCGCAGGGGCAGGTCGCGGCGGCGGGGCTGCGCGGACAGGCGCTACTGCCCGGCCGCGACGCCGCGATCCGCGCCATCGTCGAGCCCGACTACGCCGTCGGAAGCAATCCGATCCTGCTGCGCCGGCAACTGGTCGCGAACCTGGGCCTGCTTGCGGAGTTCCGCGAGGCGCTGCACGTGCTGTGGCAGCGCGAGGGGCCGCCCCGGCTCGTCGTGTCGGACTTCACGCTGCCGGTCGTCGGGGCCGTCGCCCGCGCGTTCGACGTGCCGTGGTGGACCACGCACCCGTCGCCCGCCGTGATCGAGACCGTGGACGGCACACCGTCGTATCTTGGCGGGTGGCGTCCCATGGCGGGTCCGCTCGGCGCCCTGCGCGATGCGGTGGGCCGGCGCGTGATCCGCGCCGCCAAGCGCACCGCGCACTGGCGGCATCGCGATGCCATGCGGCGCATCGGCCTCGACGCCATCTATCGTCGCGACGGCAGCGAGGCGGTCTATTCGCCTGAGCGCCTCTTTGCGCTCGGCATCCCCGAGCTCGAGTTTCCGCGAACCTGGCCGGCACACGTCTCGCTGGTCGGGCCGGTGCGTTACACGCCGCCCACGGAGATCGCGTCGCCGCCGTTCGTCGATGGACGACGCCACGTGCTGGTGACGATCGGCACGCACCTGCCGTGGGCGAAGCAGATCTACGCGGAGGCCGCCGCCCGCGCCGCCGCCGTGTTGCCCGAGGTGGAGATCCACTTCACGGACGGACGCGTCGATGGACGGTCGTGGCCTGGCGCGTCGTCGATCGCCGCCCCGGCGAACTTCCATCGCCTGCCGTACGTGTCGTACGCGCGCGACCTCGCGCGCTACGCGCTGGTGGTGCACCACGCGGGCACCGGCGTGCTGTATCACGCGCTGGCCGCCGACCTGCCGGCCGTGGTGGCGCCGCTCGACTACGACCAGCCCGACTACGCGGCGCGCCTCGAGGTAGCCGGTGTCGCGCGGCGGCTGACGCATCCAGGTGCGATGGCCGACGTGATCCGCGCGACGCTCGACGATCGCGAGATGGCGAGTCGGGCCGCCGAGCTCGGCGCGCTGGTGCGTGCGTCGGACGCGGTCGGTGCGATCGTGCGCGACGCGCAGGCGCGGCTGGCGGACCGCCGGCGGTAGACTGCTGCGCATGAGCCGGGCCTGTCTGTGCCGTGTGATCCGCGTCTGCGCGGCGGCGCTGCTGACCGTTGCGGCCAGCACCGTCGCCGCTCAGCCGCTGCCGTCAACCGCGCCCCTCGATACCTGGGGGCCGAGCGGCCAGGTCACCGGCGTCGTGCGCGACGGGCACCTGCTGTACGTCGCCGGCGACTTCGTCTACGTGGGCCCGTCCACGGGCCAGATCGCCCGGTTCTCCGACGCCACGGGGACGTTGCTGCCCGGCCCGGTGACCGACGACATCGCCGGGCAGTTCGACGACCTGATCGCGGTGCCGGGCGCCGGCTGGATCGTATCGGGCGTCTTCAGCCTGCCAGGCGACACGCGGATCCGGTCGATGCTCCGTATCGAGGCCGACGGCGCCCTGAATCGCGCGTGGCGCCCCGACGTCGACGGCGTCGTCGACGGAGTCGCCATCGACGGCGCCACGTTGTACATCGCCGGGAGGTTCAGCGCCGTGAACGGCCAACCACGCCGCAGTCTGGCGGCGCTGGACGCAGTGACCGGCGCCGTCCTGCCGTGGGCGCCGCAGCTCGAGGGCCGGCAGATACCGACGATCCCGTCCGTGTACCACATGCAGGCACACCAGGGCCTGGTGTTCCTGACCGGTGATATCGAGTCGGTTGGCGGTACGCCGGTGGGGGATCTCGCGGCCATCGACGGCGTCACGGGTCAGCTCCATCCGGTCGCGGCGAGTCCCGTCGCCGACGTGACCGCACTCGCCGCCCGGGGCAACGAACTCTTCGTGACGGGCCGCCTCCCCGGCACGGCCCAGACGTCGGGCGCGGTGCTCACCATCGACGCCGGGACGTGGCGATCGTGGCCGGTGCCGGACCTGCCGTTCGTGCGTGGCCTGGCGGTCGGCCCCAGCGCCGTCTACGCCCACACGACCGAGGTGTTCGTGCTGGATCCCGTCACCGGCGCCCAGATCGGGCCACCGCTGCTCGGCAACGAGTACGTGAACGACATCGCGCTCGGAACCGACGTGCTGTACGTCGCCACGAGCCGGAGCGTTCATGCCGTGTCGCTGGCCACACGGGCGGATGTGCGTCCACCGATTCTCACCGACCGGCTCGTCCCGGCGCTGGCGTCGAACGGCACCGAGCTGGCGCTGGCGGGGAACTTCGACTCCGCCGGCGGCGTCAGGCGCGACGGTCTCTACGCGCTCGACCTGCGTACAGGCCGCCCGACGGCGTTCGATCCACAGGTGTACAGCCCGGCCGCGATGGTCCGCGTCGGCGATGTGCTCGTGCTCGGCGGCTTCAACCTGACGCGCGGCGCGAGCGGTCCCGTGCTCGGTTCTCTTGCCGCCGTGAGCCTGCCGGACGGAGCGGTCCTCCCCTGGGCGCCTGGCGTCGACCGGCGGGTGTCGGCACTGGCGGCCGACAGCCGGCGTGTGTACATCGGTGGCGAGTTCGGCACCGTAGGGGGCGTGTCGCGGCCCTATGTCGCGGCGTTCGATCTGCCGAGTGGACGCCTGTCGTCGTTTCGACCGGCGCCCGACGGCCGCGTGAACGCGCTGGCGCTCGATGGCGACGAACTCGTCATCGGCGGCCTCTTCACGTCGGTCGCCGGCCTCCCGCGCAAGAACGTGGCGCGGGTTCGCACGATCGATGGCAGTGTCACGCCCTGGGTCGCGCCGCCGGTGCGGCCGCCTTCCGGTGTGGCGGCGGCCGGGGGCGTGACGGCGACGGCGGGTGCGACGATCGTGGCGGGCGAACCCGTGCCGCCCAACACCCTGACGCTCATCGACACCGCGGGCCGCGCCCTGCCCGTGACCTCGCCGGCCGCCATCGCCGACGCGATCGGGGTCGAGATGTACGGGGCGCAGCTCGTCGTCGCCGGCACCACGAGTGGCGGTCTCGTGCGCGCGGGCCTGAGCCGCCTCGACACTGGAGCCGATGCCGGCTGGCAGGCGACCCTGATCCGCCGACAGGCCGGACCGAACTGGTTCGTGCGCCGCCTGCCCGACATGCTGCTCGTCGGCGGCACGTTCACCCGCGTGAACGGCTGGCCGCTGCGCGGGCTGGCGGTGTTTCCCGCGGAGGCGGCTTTGCCGCCCATCTCGCTACGCGGGGCGGTGAGTGGCGCTCAGGTGTCGCTGGCGTGGACGCCGGGCGACGCGGTGCCGGCCACGTCGTATCAGCTCGACGTCTCGGTCGCGGGCACGTCGCTCGGTCCGTTCGTCGTGGCCGGCACGAGCATCCAGGCCCGCGTGGCCCCGGCCACCTACGAGGTGCGTGTGCGCGCGCTCGTCGACGGCGTGCCTGGTCTGCCATCGGCACCCATCCGTCTCGTGGTGCCCGACCCGCCCATCCCGCCGGCCGCGCCGAGCGGGCTGGCCGCGACCGTGTCCAACGGCGTGGTCACGCTCTCGTGGGTGGCCGCCGCCGACGGCGCCAACGTCACCTCGTTCGTCGTCGAGGCCGGCAGTCGCAGCGGCGTCGCGGATCTCGCCGTGTTGCGGACCGGCGTGCTTGACACGGTCTTCCAGGCGCCGGCGCCATCCGGCACCTACCACGTGCGCGTACGGGCCGCCAACAGCCACGGCCTGAGCGCGGCGTCCAACGAGGTGGTCGTCGTCGTGCCGTGACGCCGGTGGCGGCGCGCTATGCTTGCGCCCGACCGGGAGCCGAACGATGAGCGACGAACTCTGGCGCTGGAGCGCCACCCGTATGGCTGGCGCCGTGGCGCGTCGCGACGTGTCGGCGCGCGAGCTGGTGGAGTCGTGCCTGGCGCGCACCGCCGCCGTGAATCCACGGCTCAACGCCATCACCGCGCCGCTCGACGATCGGGCACGTGCGGCCGCGGATCGTGCTGACGCCGCCGTCGCACGTGGTGAGGCGCTGGGCCCGCTGCACGGCGTGCCGGTGACCATCAAGGAGAACGTCGACCAGGCCGGGTGCGCGACGGCCAATGGCACCCTGGCGTATCGCGATCTCATCGCGAGCGAGGACAGCCCGGTCGTGCGCAACGTGGAAGCCGCCGGTGCGATCGTCATCGGGCGCACGAACACCCCAGGCTTCAGCTTCCGCCTCGACACCGACAACGAGCTGCGCGGCGCCACGATGAGCCCGTGGTCGACGGCGCACGTGCCCGGCGGATCGAGCGGCGGCGCGGCGGTGTCGGTGGCCACGGGCATGGCGCCGATCGCGCATGGCAACGACATCGCCGGCTCGATCCGCTTCCCGGCGTACGCGTGCGGTGTGGTCGGCCTGCGTCCCTCGTTCGGGCGCGTGCCGGCGTTCAACGGCACACTGACGAGCGAGCGCTCGATGTCGTCGCAGTGCCTGTCGGTGCAGGGCCCGTTCGCGCGCACCATCGACGACCTGCGCCTCGGGCTGCACGCGATGGCGGCGCGCGATGTCCGCGATCCCTGGTGGGTGCCGGCGCCGATCGAGGGCCCGCCCGTCAATGGACCGCACGCGCGTCGCGTGGCCGTGGTGACCGACCCGGCCGCGCTGGGCGGCGAGCGCCTGCATCCCGCGGTAGCGCGGGCGCTGGCCGATGCGGCATCGTGGCTCGCCGACGCGGGCTACGAGATCATCGATACGCCCTCGCCGGGCTTCACGCGCGCCGCCGAACTCTGGTACGGCATGCAGATGCCCGAGATCCGCGAGTTCATGTGGCCGGCGATCCAGCAACACGGCGATCAGGGCATCCGCACGGCGATGGGGCTCATGCTCGACGCGTTCCCGGCGGATCCCGGCGCGCCCTACATGCGGGCCCTCGCCGAACGCGCGCGGGTGGTGCGCGAGTGGCAGCGCTTCTTCGAGACGGTGCCGCTCGTGCTGGCGCCGGTGTGCACCCAGCCGGTCTACACGCGCGGCATGGACACGACGAGCGTCGAGGCCACGGCGCGCATGTGGCGCGAGTGCGTCACGCTCACGGCGGTGCCGGTGCTGGGCATCCCCGGGCTCGCCGTGCCGACCGGCGTGGTCGACGGGCTGCCCATCGGCGTCACGGTGCTGGCGGCCCGCTTCCGCGAGGATCTGTGTCTCGCCGCCGGATCGGTGATCGAAGCGCGCGCGGGACTGGCATCGCAAGGGCCGATCGATCCGCGATGGTGACGCGGTCGGGCGTGGCTGCATCGGCGTCGCGCGTCGTGCGCGACGGGCTATGCTGAATCGCGTGACCGAGCGCCGCACGTCCCACGTCCTGCACCGATCCACGAAACAGTCGTTCGACCTCGCCGTGAGTGGCGACGGGCTCACCATCACGCTCGCCGATGGACGCGAGATCCTCGACGCGTCGGGCGGCGCGGCGGTGGCCTGTCTCGGTCATGGCAGCGACCGCATCGCCGACGTGGTGGCGCGTCAGACGCGGCAGATCGCGGCGGCGCACACCTCGTTCTTCACGAGCGAGCCGGCCGAGGCGCTGGCGGACCATCTGCTCGGCGACGAGCCGGGTGGCCTCACGCACGCCTACTTCGTGTCGTCGGGATCGGAGGCCGTCGAGGCCTGCCTGAAGATGGCGCGGCAGTACTTCGTGGAGAAGGGCGAGCCCGATCGCATCCACATCATCGGTCGCCGCCAGAGCTACCACGGCAACACGTTCGGCGCGCTGTCGGTGGGCGGGCACCCGGCGCGGCGCGGCTTCTACGAGCCGATGCTGATGCCGCACGTGAGCCACGTGTCGCCGTGCTTCGCGTTCCGCTTCAAGGCGCCGCACGAGTCGAGCGCGCAGTACGTGGCGCGGCTCGCCGCCGAGCTCGAGGCCGAGTTCCAGCGTGTCGGTCCAGGCCGCGTGATGGCGTTCATCGCCGAGCCGGTTGTCGGCGCCACCTCGGGGTGTGTCGCGCCGGAGCCTGGCTACTTCCAGGCGATCCGCGAGGTGTGCGATCGCCACGGCGCCCTGCTGATCCTCGATGAGATCATGTGCGGCATGGGCCGGTGCGGCACGCGTCACACGTGGGAGCAGGAAGGCGTGACGCCGGACCTGCAGGCGGTGGCCAAGGGCCTGAGCGCCGGGTATCTGCCGCTCGGTGCGATGTTCGTGTCGCGGCGGGTGATGGAGGTGCTGCACGCCGGCAGCGGCGCCTTCGCGCACGGGCACACGTTCCAAGCGCACCCGGTGGCGTGCGCGGCGGCGCTCGAGGTGCAGCGCATCATCGACGAACAGGACCTGCTGGCCAACGTGCAGCGCATGGGCACGGTGCTCGCCGATCGCCTGCGCGCGCGCTTCGCGGACCATCCGCACGTGGCCGACGTGCGCGGACGCGGACTGTTCCAGGCGCTCGAGTTCGTCGCCGACCGCGCCACGCTGGCGCCCTTCGACCCGGCGCGTGGGTTCGCGGCGCGCCTGAAGAAGACGGCGCTCGCGCACGGGCTGGCGGTGTATCCGAGCAGCGGGACCATCGACGGCCGGCTGGGCGATCACGTGGTGATTGCGCCTGCCTACACGGTGACCGAGGCCGAG
>WBZP01005968.1_pt1 | contig 12201 bp, 10 predicted proteins | sample 5204301 | NCBI WGS metagenome assembly WBZP01 (sample SAMN12412401, study PRJNA552823) | activated sludge metagenome | isolation source: activated sludge from nitrification reactor of wastewater treatment plant... | place: USA: Pennsylvania | collected 2017
AGGACCTCGATCAGCGCGACGCGCCCCTTCAGCCCGGACCCGCTGCAGCGCTCGCAGCCCTTGCCCTTCATCACCTGGACCGTCTTCGCCTCCTCCGGCGTGTAGCCGAGCTGGACCAGGACCTGGGGAGGCACCTCGGTCGGGGCCTTGCAGTTGGCGCAGACCCTCCGGATGAGCCGCTGGGCGGCGATGAGGACGACCGACGTGGCGACGAGGTAGGGCTCGATCCCCATGTTCATGAGGCGGTTGATCGTGGCCGGGGCGTCGTTCGTGTGGAGGGTCGAGAGGACCAGGTGGCCGGTGAGGGCGGCCTGCACGGCGATCTCGGCGGTGTCGCCGTCGCGGATCTCCCCGACCATCACGATGTCAGGGTCCTGGCGCAGGACGGTCCGCAGGGTCGAGGCGAACGTGATGTCGATCTGGGGACGGACCTGCACCTGGTTGAAGTCCTCGAAGACCATCTCGACCGGATCCTCGATGGTGACGATGTTCACCTCGGGCCGGGACAGGTGCTTGAGGACGGAGTAGAGCGTCGTCGTCTTGCCGCTGCCGGTCGGCCCGGTGACGAGGATGATCCCGGTCGGGCGCGCGATGAAGTCGTGGAACTTCGGCGCGTCGTGGGGCGAGAGGCCCAGCTGGTCGAGCCCCTTCAGGAGGATGTCGGGGTCGAAGATGCGCAGGACCGCCTTCTCCCCGAAGGCGGTCGGCATGGTGCTCACCCGCAGCTCGATCTCCTTGCCGCCCTGCTCGCGCTTGATGCGGCCGTCCTGCGGCCGCCGCTTCTCGGCGAGGTTGGCCCCGGAGAGGAGCTTGATGCGGGAGACGACCGCCTCGTAGACGATCTTCGGGATCACGTGGACGTCGTGGAGCACGCCGTCGATCCGCAGCCGGACCAGGGTGAGGCCGCGCTTCGGCTCGAAGTGGATGTCGGAGGCGCGCTGCTCGAACGCGTAGGCGAGGATGTGGTCGAGCGCCTTCACGACCGGCGCCGCGGCCGGGTCGAGGTCGGTCGCCTTCGACAGGAACTCCTGGTTGCCGAGGTCGACCGTCGCGATGCGGCTCTCGGTGAGCTGCTTCTCCGCGTGCTGGAGGCTCGACTTCAGGTCGTAGAAGCCCTTGTTCACCGCCTCGACGTCGGAGCGCGTCGCGACGACGCGGTCGACCTCGAGGCCGGTGACGCGCTTGACGTCCTCGAAGGGGAACGGCGCGAACGGGTCGTGGACCGCGACCGTGATGCGCTCCTGCGTCTTCGCGATGGCCACCATCCCGTGGCGCCTCGCGAACGGGCCGGCGATCGCCTTCGTGACGACGTCGAGGTCGAGGTCGAGCGGGTTGATCTTGACGAAGGGCAGTCCGGCCTGGGCGGCGAGCGCCTGAGCGACCTGGACGTCGTTGACGAGGCCGAGCTGCAGGACCGTCTGCTCGTCGGTCAGGCCGTTGAGCTTCGTGGCCCGCCGCACGCGCTCCGCCTGCTCCGCGTTGATCGCCCGGGCGGCGAGCAGCACCGAGAGCACGTCGGTCGCCGCGGCCGGCGGCGGGGCGGCGTTCTTCCGCGGCGCGGGAGCGGGCATCGTGTCTCGCGCGATTATCGGGGCCGCGGCCGGCACTTTCAACGCCCGGGCGAGCGGGGGCGGGGCGCGCAGGGGCGACGCGGCTAGCGGGCGAGCGCCTCGATCGCCGGGAAGGACTCGGGCTCGAGCTCGACGCGGGTCGCGGCGGCGCCGCTCGCGAAGCGGCGCGCGAGCGCCTCGAGCGCGGCGGGCGTCGTGGGCGGCATGACCACCGTCGCCGCGATCTCGGCCCGCGCGACCATCGCCTTGCCCTCCTCGTCGGTGCCGTCGCAGCCGACGATCGGCGTGCGCGCGAGGGCGGGCCGGCCGCTCGCCGCCGCCTGGGCGGCGAGGGCCGCGCGGGCCCCGGCGGCCATCGCGTCGTTGTGGCAGACGACGAGGTCGACGGCGCGGTCGCGGTCCGCCCCCATGCGGAACCACTCCGAGAGAGCCTTCTCGGCCCCGGCCGCCGACCAGCGGCCGTCGACCTGGTGCGATGCGAGGCGCGAGCCCACGCCGTTCAGGAACCCGTCGCGCCGTGCGACGGCGGCCGGGCTCGTGGCCTCGCCGGTCACGAGCAGGACGAACGCCCCCGGGGCCGCGAGCTGCAGCGCCTGCCGCGCCTGGATCTCGCCGGCGGCCTCCTGTCGCGGCGCCACCGAGGCCACGAGCGCCGGCGGGTGCTCGCGGCGGAGCTCGTCGAGCCAGGCCGGCACGCGGTTCAGCACGACCACGGGCACGTCGGCCTTGACGATCCGCTCGAACGGCGCCCGCGTCCACTGGTTGCCCGCGAGCATCACGAGCAGCCCGTCGGGCTTCTGGCCGCGGAGGAGCCGGTTGACGGACTCCACCTGCGTCCACGAGGAGCCGCGGGCGAACTCGGGCTCGAGGAGAGAGAGGCCGAGCCGCGTCGCCGTCGCGCGGGCGTCGCGCAGAAGGCTCTTCTGGTAGTGGTTCTCGGGGTCGTCGAGGAGGAGCGCGACGCGCCGAGAGGCGGCGCCGCTTCGGGTCTCGGTCACGGGGTGCCTCCGCTGCGCGCGAGTCTATCCGCATCGACGAGGCCCTTGCCATAGCGGGCCCGCGACCTTGCCCTCTCGTGCGCTCCTTCCGTTGACAGGCCCGTATCCCTCTGGTAACGTTCATGGTTCCGGGCGGAAGGCGCGTGGCTCAGTGGTAGAGCGCTTCCTTGACACGGAAGAGGTCGGTGGTTCAATTCCACCCGCGCCTACCAGCCCTCCCGGGGCTGATGCCTGCCGGAACGGAGGAACCTTCGGACCTGTCATGCTGATCAACCAGTGATGTCGTCGCCGAGCCCAGTGGACCCCCTCGACGCGACAGGTCCTTCCGGAGAGACGAAGCCGGCGGATTCCCCGATCGAGATCTACCGCCACTCGTCCGCGCACCTCCTCGCCGCCGCGGTGACGGAGCTGTTCCCCGAGGCGCAGTGCGGCATCGGCCCGCCGACCGACGACGGGTTCTTCTACGACTTCCTCGTGGCGAAGCCGTTCACGCCCGAGGACCTCGCCGCCATCGAGAAGAAGATGGCGCACATCGTCAAGCAGAACCGCCCGATCGAGAGGAAGCTCCTTCCGAAGGCGGAGGCGCTCGAGCTCTTCGCGCAGAAGGGCCAGACGCTCAAGTGCGAGCTCATCTCGGAGAAGGTCGCGGGCGACACCGTGCAGTGCTACACGATGGGCGCCTTCGTCGACTTCTGCCTCGGGCCGCACCTCGCCTCGACGAGGGAGATCAAGGCCTTCAAGCTGAAGGCCGAGCCGGCCGCCGCCTACTGGAAGGGCAAGGAAGGCAACCCGTCGATGCAGCGCATCTACGGGTACGCCTTCTTCACGAAGGACGAGCTCGACGCGCACCTCCACAAGCTGGAGGAGGCGAAGCGGCGCGACCACCGCAAGCTCGGCCGGGAGCTCGACCTGTTCTCGATCTCCGACGAGCTCGGCGGCGGGCTCATCCTCTGGCACCCGAAGGGCGGCTTCATCCGCAGCCGGATGGAGGAGTACTGGCGCGACCGGCACTTCGCGGGCGGCTACGACATCGTCTACTCGCCGCACATCGCCAAGATCGACCTGTGGAACACCTCGGGCCACACCGAGTACTACAAGGCCAACATGTACTCGCCCATCGACATCGAGGGCGTCCAGTACCAGTTGAAGCCGATGAACTGCCCGTTCCACATCCAGATCTACGGCAGCCACCTGCGCTCGTACCGCGAGCTGCCGCTGCGCTACGCGGAGCTCGGCACGGTGTACCGGTTCGAGCGGTCGGGCGTCCTCCACGGCCTCATGCGCGTGCGGGGCTTCACGCAGGACGACGCGCACATCTTCTGTCGCATGGACCAGCTCGAGGACGAGATCCTGCGCGTGCTGGACTTCGTGACCGAGATCCTCCGCACCTTCGGCTTCGAGAGGTACGACGTGTACCTCTCGACGAAGCCGGAGAAGGCGAGCGGCAGCGACGAGCAGTGGGAGGTCGCGACCCAGGCGCTGCGCGCGGCGCTCGAGAAGAAGGGCGTGGCCTACCAGGTGGACCCGGGCGAGGGGACCTTCTACGGCCCCAAGATCGACCTCAAGATCAAGGACTCGATCGACCGCTCCTGGCAATGCTCGACGGTGCAGGTCGACTTCCACAACCCGAACCGGTTCGGGATGGAGTACATCGCCGAGGACGGGAAGGCGCACCGGCCGGTGATGGTCCACCGCGCGCTCATGGGGAGCCTCGAGCGGTTCTTCGGCATCCTCATCGAGCACTACGCGGGGGCATTCCCGCTCTGGCTCGCGCCCGTGCAGGCGACGCTCGTGCCCGTCACGGAGAAGCATCGCGAGTACGCCCACGAGGTGGCGGGCGAGTTGCGTCGCCACGGCCTGCGGGTGCACGTCGACGACCGCAACGAGAAGCTGGGCTACCGCATTCGCGAGGCCCAGGTGCAGAAGGTGCCGTACATGCTCGTGGTGGGCGACAAGGAGGTCGATTCGCGGACGGTGTCGGTGCGGCACCGCCACGTGGGCGACCTCGGGGCGCAGGCGATCGCCGTGTTCGGCGAGCGCGTGTCCCGACTCGCGGCCGAGCGCGCCTCGGTCGAGGAGACCCCGCAGAGCGCTGGAGGTGTCTCATAGACAACAAGACAGTCCGAATCAACGATCGCATCCGGGCGAAAGAGGTCCGGGTGATCGACGAGGACGGCTCGCAGCTCGGGATCATGCCGCCGCAGCAGGCGCTCATGCTCGCCGAGGAGAAGGGCCTCGACCTCGTCGAGATCGCGGCGACGGCGACCCCGCCGGTCTGCCGGATCATGAACTCGGGCAAGTTCTTCTACCAGCAGGCGAAGCGCGACGCCGAGGCGCGAAAGCACCAGCGCCACATCCAGATCAAGGAAGTGAAGTTTCGCCCGAAGATCGACGAGCACGACTTCAACTTCAAGCGCAAGAACGTCGAACGGTTCCTCGCCGACGGGAACAAGATCAAGTCGGTGGTGATCTTCCGCGGCCGCGAGATCGTCCACTCCGAGATCGGCCGGGAGATCCTGAACCGGCTGGCCGCCGAGCTCGGCCCCGAGATCGTCATCGTGGAGCAGCCTCCCCGCCAGGAAGGCAACACCATGGTGCAGATCCTGTCCCCCAAGAAGACCGAGCCGGCCCCCAAGCCGAAGCCGGCGAAGAAGGCCGCCCCCGCGACGGGCGAGACCGCCGCGGCGCAGAAGACCGAGTAAGGACCCATGAGAAAGCCCAAGGCAAAGCTCAAGCTGAAGACGAAGAGGGCGGCGGTGAAGCGCTTCAAGGTCACCGCCTCCGGCAAGTTCAAGCGCCACCAGGCGATGAAGCGGCACATCCTCACGAAGAAGGCCCCGGGCCGCAAGCGCGCCCTCGGTCAGGGCGTCATCGTGTCGGACGCGGACCACGAGCAGGTGAAGAGGATGCTGCTCGCCTAGCGCGGCAGCGGGCGGGCGCGACGCCCCGCCCGGCGTCCTCCTGAAGAGGCGCCGAACCCCGAGCGTCGCGAGATGGGCCGCGGTCGAGCGGCCCGGGCCGGCGTCGCCGCCTGGAAGCGCGACGGGACGGGCCGATGGGGGCCCGGCCAGACGAAGGGACGTCCGTCATGCCGAGAGTCAAGCGGGGGAGCACGCGCCGCGACAAGCGCAAGAAGCTCCTCTCGATGGCGAAGGGCTACTTCCTCGGGAAGAGCAAGCTCTACAAGTTCGCCAAGGAAGCGACCGACCGCGCGGGCAACTTCGCGTACACCGGCCGCAAGCGCAAGAAGCGCGACTTCCGCCGCCTCTGGATCGTGCGCATCAACGCGGCGACGCGCGCGCACGACCTCAGCTACAGCCAGTTCATGGCCGGGCTGAAGCAGGCCGGCGTGGCCCTCGACCGCAAGTCGCTCGCCGAGATCGCGGCCAAGGACGCCGCGGCCTTCGCGAAGCTGGTCGAGTCGGCCAAGTCGGCCCGGAAGTCGGCCTAGCTCGGCGCGGGGCGCCCGGCGCGCGGAACGCGCGCGGGCGCCCCTTCACTCCCGCGGACGACCGAACCATGGCCGACACCCTCCAGCAGATGCGGGACCGGGCGCAGGCCCTGGGCCGCGAGTTCGAGGCCGCCGCCTCGGGCGTCGCCGACCCGGCCGGCCTTCAGGCCCTGCGCGACCGCTTCGTCGGGCGCAAGTCCGGCGCGGTGTCCGCGCTCATGAAGACGCTCGGCGGGCTCGGCGACGCCGAGCGTCGCGCCGCGGGCCAGGAGCTGAACGCGCTCAAGACGGCGATCGAGGCGAAGCTCGACTCGCTCGCGGCGGGCCTCGACGCGCGGGCGCGCGAGGACGCTCTGCGCCGCGAGCGGCTCGACACGACGCTGCCGGGCCGGCCATCGTCCTACGTCGGACGGCGGCACCCGCTGACGGCGGCGCGCGAGCAGCTCGAGGACATCTTCGTCTCGATGGGCTACGAGGTGTACGACGGCCCGGAGATCGAGGACGACTACCACTGCTTCGAGGCCCTCAACATGCCGCCGGACCACCCGGCCCGCGACATGCAGGACACCTTCTACCTCGACCGCGGCGGCCTCCTCCTGCGGACGCACACGTCCTCCGCCCAGATCCACTACATGCTGGAGAACGAGCATCCGCCGGAGGTGCGCATCATCTGCCCGGGCAAGGTCTTCCGCCGGGACAGCGACGTGACCCACACGCCGATGTTCCAGCAGATCGAAGGCCTCGTCGTCGGGCAGGGGATCGGCCTCTCGCACCTCAAGGGCACGATCGAGGCGTTCCTCCACCAGCTCTTCGGCCCGCAGTTCCCGGTGCGCTTCCGCGCGTCCTACTTCCCGTACACGGAGCCGTCGGTCGAGGCGGACCTCGGCTGCGTCGTCTGCGGCGGCTCGGGGCAGCTCCCCGGCGGGCCGTGCCGCGTCTGCAAGCAGACGGGCTGGCTCGAGATCCTCGGCTCCGGGATGGTGAACCCGGCGGTGTTCGAGGCGGTGAACGCGCGGCTCGGCCGCAAGGCGTACGATCCGGAGGAGGTCACCGGCTTCGCGTTCGGCATGGGCATCGAGCGCGTGGCGATGGTCCGCCACGGCATCGACGACATCCGCCTCTTCTACGAGAACGACCTGCGCTTCCTGGAGCAGTTCATCGGATGAGGGTCCCGCTCGGCTGGCTCAAGGAGTTCGTCGACGTCGCCGTTCCGCCCGCGCGGCTCGCGGAGGACCTGACCGCGGCCGGGCTCGCGGTCGACGCGATCGAGACGAAGGGCGACGAGACCGTCTTCGAGCTCGACATCACGACGAACCGCGTCGACTGCATGAACGTCCACGGCGTGGCGCGCGAGGTGGCGGCCCTCTACGGCCTCCCGCTCCGCGCGGTCGACGTGACGGTGGCCGAGACGGGCCCCGACGCGTCCTCCGCCCTCGACGTGGCGATCGAGGCGCCGGACCTCTGCGGGCGCTTCTGCGCGCGGGTCCTCGACGTGAAGGTGGGCCCGTCGCCGGCGTGGCTCCGCGACCGCCTCGAGCAGGTCGGCATCCGCTCGATCAACAACGTCGTCGACCTGACGAACTACGTGATGGTCGAGACGGGTCAGCCGAGCCACTCGTTCGACCTGGCCCGGGTCCCGGGGGCCCGGCTCGTCGTGCGCTGGTCGCGCGAGGGCGAGCCACTCGCGACGCTCGACGGCGTCGAGCGTAGGCTGCCGGCGCGGGTCGGCGTGATCGCGGGGCACGGAGGCGAGCCGGCGCTCGCGCTGGCCGGCGTCATGGGCGGCGCGTCGAGCGAGATCTCGGACGAGACGAGGGTGGTGGCCCTCGAGGCCGCGTGGTGGGACCCGCTCGCGGTGCGGCGGGGCGCGCGGGCGATGGCGATGCACACCGAGGCCTCGCACCGTTTCGAGCGGGGCGCCGACGTGGCCGCCGGGCCCTGGGCCCTCGCCCGGCTCGCGCACCTCCTGCAGAAGATCGGCGGCGGGACCGTGCGGCCTGGCCTCGTCGAGCGGACCGGCCAGAGCCGGGGCGCGCGCTCCGTGCGGCTGCGGCCCGGCCGGGTGAGCACGCTCCTGGGAACGGAGGTCCCGGCGGAGCGCCAGACCGCGATCCTCCGCTCCCTCGGCTTCGGGGTCGAAGCGAAGGGGGACGAGACGCTCGTCGCGGTGCCGAGCTGGCGGCTCGACGTCTCGCGCGAGGCCGACCTCGCCGAGGAGGTGGGACGCCACTTCGGAGTGAACCGGGTGCCGTCCGCGATCCCGCCCGCGACGCGGCCCGGCCGGCTCCGCCCGTCGCAGAAGCGCGAGCGCCGCATGCGCGAGGTGCTGACCGGCGTCGGCCTGACCGAGGTCGTCAACTACGCGTTCGTGTCGGGCGCCCAGGTCGACGCGCCCCCCGCGGAGCGGGTGAGGCTCCAGAACCCGCTGACGGAGGAGCAGGACACCCTGCGCACCTCCCTCGTCATGCCGGGCCTCGTGGCGACGCTCCGGTCGAACGCGCGGCTCGGGCGGCGCGACGCGGCGGTCTTCGAGATCGGCCGGGTCTTCCGGCCGTCGGAGAAGGGCGCTCCGCGCGAGGAGCCGCGCCTCGCGGTGCTGCTCGCCGGACAGACGCACCCGCACCACTGGTCGGTGAAGTCGCGCCCGTTCGACTTGTTCGACGCGAAGGGCCTCGCGGACCTCCTCTTCGCCCGCCTCGGGCTCGAGGGCGTCTCGGTCGCCGCGGAAGAGGGGCGGCCTGCCTGGCTGCATCCCGGGCGGTCCTTCGCGCTGGCGCGGAACGGCCGGACGATCGGCTGGGCGGGCGCCCTCCACCCGGACACCCGCGCCGCGTGGGAGCTGCGGGACGAGGTGGTCGTCCTGGAGATCGCGACCGACGGCTTCCTCGACGAGGCGCCGAAGACGGTCCGCTTCGCCGCGCTCGACCGCTTCCCGGCGGTCGAGCGCGACCTCTCGGTCCTGTGCGACGAGTCGGTGCCGGCGGCGGAGATCGACGCGCGCGTGCGCGGGGCGGCCGGGGAGCGGCTCCGGTCGGTCAGCCTCGTCGACCGTTACACCGGCAACCAGGTGCCGGCGGGCAAGGTCAGCCTGACGGTGAGCCTGCGCTTCCAGGATCCGGAGCGTACGCTGACGAGCGACGAGGTGCACCAGGCGGTCGAGCGCGTGCTCGCGGCGCTGCGCGCGGCCGGATGCGAGATCCGCGGTTAGCCCGGGGAGGCCACGTGGAGGACAGCTTCAAGCTCCTGGAGGACCAGGTCCAGCGCGCGGCCGGACGCCTGCGCGAGCTGCAGGGCGAAGCGGAGCGTCTGCGGTCGGAGTTGAAAGCCGCGGCGGCGCGCGCCGAGAAGGCCGAGGCGGCCCGGGGAGAGGGCCGCGAGCGGATCGCCCGGGCCGAGGCCGGGCTCGAGAAGGCCCAGGCCGCGGCCCGGGCCGCCGAGGAACGGGCGGAGAAGGCCGAGCGCGACGCGAAGGCGGCCGCGGAGCGGGTCGACCGCGCCGAGTCGGCCGGGGAGAGCGCGACGCCCGCACCGGACCCCGCGGTCGGCGCGCGGACCGAGAAGGCCAGGGCGGCCGAGGCCGAGGCCAGGGCCGCGAAGGCGATGGCCCGGGCCGACGAGGCGGAGGCCGCGCTCGGGGAACTCCGGGGCGAGCGAGCGGAGATCCGCAAGCGCCTGCGGCGGATCGCCGAGGTCCTCGCGACGCTCGAGTAGCCGCCCGGCGGCGCCAGGGCTATCATTGCGTCGTGGCCGAGAAGCCCAGCCTGATCCACGTCGAGATCTTCGGCCAGACCTATGCGGTGAAGGCCGGCGCCGATCCGGCCTACGTCGAGAAGCTCGCCGCCTTCGTCGACGGCCAGATGAAGGACGTCAGCCGCGCGACGGGCGCCGTCGACAGCGTGCGCATCGCGGTGCTCGCGGCCCTCAACCTCGCCGACGAGTGCTTCCGCCTGCGCAAGGAGGTGGAGGAGTCCCAGGCACGGACCGCCTCGGTCGACCACAGCCACGACGAGCGCGTGAAGCGCCTCGCCCGGACGCTCGGCAGCGCCCTCGGCGACTGAGCCCGCGAGGCCCCGGGCGGTTGCCCCGGGCCGGGCCGGCGGCTATCATCTGGGAGAGAGGCTCTCTGCCGTGCCCGTGATGGATACGGAAACCTCGAACCAACGTCCTTGAATAGGGGGTCCGATTCGCGTCGCGGTGAGCATGCCTCCGCGTCGAGGAAGCCTGAAGCGATGCTCAGGGCTCCCACCTGGTGACCCGGTTCAGGTCACCTGCCACACGACATAGCGGAGAGCCTCTCTCTTGACCTCGTCCACCTTCGATCCCAGCGCCCCTCTCGGGGCCGTCGGCGAGAAGTCGCTGCTGCGCCGCCTCGAGCAGCGCATCCCCCGCGCGGCCGGAGTGGTCGTCGGAATCGGCGACGACGCGGCGGCGGTCGAGATCGGCCCGTTCGCCCTCGTCACCACCGACAGCCTCGTCGAGGGCGTGCACTTCACCCGCGAGGGGGCGCCTCCGCGCCTGCTCGGCCGCAAGGCCCTCACCGTCAACCTCTCGGACGTCGCGGCGATGGGCGGAGTGGGCCGCTACGCGACCGTCAGCCTGTGCCTGCCCGCGGGGCTCGAGGCGGGCTGGGTGGACGCGCTCTACGACGGCATCCTCTCGCGGGCCGCGGAGTCGGGCGTCGTCATCGTCGGCGGCAACGTGGCCCGCGGTGTCGACGCGATCGTGATCGACCTCACGCTGATCGGCGACGCCGGACGGCTGCTCCTCCGCGACGGCGCCCAGCCGGGCGACCGCGTGGTCGTGACGGGCGCGCTCGGCGCGGCGGCCGAGGGCGTCGCGCTGCTCGCCGAGGGGGCCCGGCTCGACGAGGACGGCGGGCTCCTGAGCACGGGCAAGTGGACCGACTCCTCGGCCTCGGCGGTCCTCGCGTGCCTGCAGGCCCAACTCGATCCCCGGCCGCCGTTCGCCCTCGCGCGCTCGATCGCCGAGCGCGGCATCGCGCACGCCGGGATGGACCTCTCCGACGGGCTCTCGACGGACCTCGCCGAGATGTGCCGCCACGCCGGCCTCGGCGCGGTCATCGACGCGGCCGCGCTCCCGGTCGATCCGGCCGTCGCGGTCCTCGAGCGGGCCCGCGGCGGGGACGCGGCCTCCCTCGCCCTCCACGGCGGGGAGGACTACCAGCTCCTGCTCGCGGTCTCCCCGAGGGAGCTCGACGACGTGAGCGACCTCGCCCGGGTCTGGGGCATCCCGGTCACCGCGGTCGGCGAGTTCGTGGCGGGAGAGCCGGGCGTGCGCCTGCGCGACGCGGCGGGCGAGCGGCCGCTGCCGCCCGGGGGGCACGACCACTTCCGCCCGGCCGCCCGCTAGCGGACCGTGCTCGGCTGGCTGCTCCGGCGTCTGCGCGTCCTCCTCCAGGTGGAGGACAGCCCGCGGCGCGTGGCCCTGTCGTTCGGGATCGGTGTCTTCGTGTCGTTCTCCCCGTTCCTCGGCGTCCACACGGGGATGTCGCTCGCGATCGCCTTCGTGTTCCGGCTGAACCGCGTCGCGATCCTCATCGGCACGTGGATCAACAACCCGTGGACGATCGCGCCCGTCTACACGGCCGGGACCCTCCTCGGCTGCGCGCTCCTCGGCGTCTCGCGCCCGACCCTCCTGCGAAAGCTGCGCGACGCTGGCGATGGAGGAGATCAACGCGGACGGCGGCGTACTCGGCCGGGAGCTCAACCTCGTACCGGTGGACGGTGGAGAAATCGTTCTCGATTCCGAAGACATCTCGCGCCTGCCCATACACCGCCGCGCCAGGATGGGCCTGTCCTATCTTCCTCAGGAACCGTCCATTTTTCGGAAACTGACGGTCGCAGAGAACGTACGGGCCGTACTCGAACTGCAGGAGATACGCAGCTCGGATGTCGATGAGCGTCTCGATGAACTTCTGCATGATCTTCACGTGAGCCATCTCAAGAATAGCCCCGCCATCAGCCTGTCGGGAGGCGAGCGGCGCCGTGTCGAGATTGCCCGCGCTCTCGCCAGCAACCCTCGGTTCATTCTGTTGGACGAACCGTTCGCAGGCGTGGATCCGATTGCCGTCATCGACATCCAGCGGATCATTCGATACCTCAAGGAGCGTGGTATCGGCGTCCTCATCACGGACCACAACGTCCGGGAGACGCTCGGCATC
>WBZP01005970.1_pt1 | contig 12200 bp, 12 predicted proteins | sample 5204301 | NCBI WGS metagenome assembly WBZP01 (sample SAMN12412401, study PRJNA552823) | activated sludge metagenome | isolation source: activated sludge from nitrification reactor of wastewater treatment plant... | place: USA: Pennsylvania | collected 2017
AGTCGAGCAGCGACCTCGTGTTGCAGCTCCAGGGGCCGGACGGGCTGACGGCGCTGGAAGTGGACGACGCCTCAGCCGGCGCAGCCGAGGCCATCCGCGCCTTCGTCGTGCCCACCGCCGGCGCGTGGCGCGTCGTCCTGCGCGAATACTTCGGCCAATCCGCCAGCTATCGCCTCGCCCTGGCCCGCGCCCGATGAGGAACAACGGCCGACCGCCGACCTACTGACTTACTGACCACTGACCCACTGACCCACTGACCACTGACCCACTGACCCACTGACCTACTGACCACAGATGCACCTAACCGCCATCATCCTCACCAAAAACGAAGCCCGCCACGTGGCCGAGTGCGTCGCCAGCCTGCGCTGGGCCGACCGGGTGCTGGTATTCGACTCGCTCAGCGACGACGACACCGTCGCCCTGGCCCGTGCTGCCGGGGCGGACGTGGCCCAACGGCCGTTCGACAACTACGCCGCCCAACGCAACGCCGCGCTGGATGCCGTGGCGACCCATTGGGTCGTGACCCATTGGGTCGCGACCGACTGGGTCTTCTTCGTGGATGCCGACGAGCGGGCCACGCCGGCGCTGGCCGAGGAGGTGCGGCGCGTCATGGCCACACGGCCGGAGAACGGCTGGTTCGTGCCCCGCCACAACTACATCTTCGGCCGGCTGACGCTGGGCGCGGGCTGGTATCCCGACTACCAGTTCCGCCTGTTGCGCCACGGCCGCGCCCGCTACGTGCGGCCGGTGCATGAGCTGGGCGAGGTGGAGGGGGCCATCGGCTATCTGGAGAACCCGCTCATCCACTACAACTACCACGACACGGCCCACTTCCACGCCAAGCAGCGCGCCTACGTGGAACACGACGCCGGCATCCTGCGCGGGCAGGGCCTCCGCCCCAAGCCGCGCAACTACGTCCTGCAACCGCTGCGGCAGTTCATCTGGCGGTTCATTACGCTGAAGGGGTATCGCGACGGGCTGCACGGACTGCGCCTCAGCCTCTACATGGCCTACTACGAGTGGCGCAAGTATCGGCGGCTGGGGGAGTTGTGGCGCGAGTAAACCGCCCTCTCCCCAACCCTCCCCCACAGGGGGAGGGAGCCTAAGTCCCCTCGCCCCCCGGGAAAGGGATAGGGAGAGGGCTTCTTGTCCCCTCGCCCCCTGGGAGAGGGTTAGGGAGAGGGTCTTATGACGACACCAATCGAAGTAGATTGCACCTTCGACGCCAACGGCCGCGTCCGCGTCCGGCGCGTGCGCCTGGGCCGGCCGTGGCAGCCGGTCGAGCAGGGCCGCCAGTGGGCCGACGCCGACGGCCGCCACGTGCTGATCATGCTGCCCGACGGTGTGCGCGAGCTACTGCTGCGGGCCGATACGCTATCGTGGGAGCTACGCGAGTTGCCGGGGCGGGCCGTGGTATAATAGGGGCGCAGGCTTTGTGCCTAACCGGAGGTTTTTTATGCCATCGCCATTTCCGGGAATGGATCCGTATCTAGAAAGTGATATGTGGCAGGAGTTTCACGGCACGTTGGCCAACGCCATCCGTCAACAACTGCTAACGGTGTTGCCTCCCCAGTACGTCGCCTTGCTGTCCAAGCGCTACGCCCTCTACAGTCCGTCAGTGAGTTTGTTGGACCTACCGGCTGAGACGCGCGCCATTTACCCGGACGTTCATGTGGCTGAGTCCCCACCGCGTGTGGCTGAAGCGGCAGTGGCCTACGATACGCACACCAACACGCCGCCGTCAGCCCAATTACCGAGCTTCATGGCCGAGGAAGTGCCGCTGTTAAGCATCGAAGTTCAGGATGTGGCTAGCCGGCGACTGGTAACGGCCATCGAAATCCTGTCGCCGGTGAATAAAGTGGGGCTTGGCTGGGCCGAATATGAGGCAAAACGCCGCGATCTGCTCATGCGGCCGGTTCACCTGCTGGAGATTGACCTGCTGCGACGCGGCCGGCGCATCACCCTCGATGGTGCGCCGCCCCCGGCCGATTACTACTGCTACCTCAGCCGCTTCACCCACCGCCCCCTCACCGACGTCTGGGCCATCGGCCTACGCGATCGGCTGCCGGTCGTGCCCGTGCCGCTGCTGCCGCCTGATGCTGACGTAGCCCTCGACCTGCAACGCGCCGTCAATGCCTGCTACGACCTGGTTCGCTACGAGCGCCTACTCGACTACACCGCCCTACCCCCGCCACCGCCTCTGAGCGAGAGCGACTCGCGTTGGCTAAAGGAACGACTGGCCACTGCCGGACTTGCACCTGAGCAAGCCGATGCTAATAGCACTGAATAGATAGTCTCAGAATTGCAGGTGAGCCTTGCTCATACCTCTGATTTCATCATTCCTCAATCAAGCTATGGCGAGGCTACGCATCGGAAACCAATGAATTCGCTCGTTTCCTCTGGTGCTGGATAAGCCCGATATGTGGATCGAGTCCATTTGAATGTATTGGCCCATGAACCACCTCTGACGGTTTTGTGAAAGCCCTGGTCTGGATTGTCCGCAATTGAGGTAAAACCTAAGTCTAACCAGTTCGCATTGGCATTGTAGGCATAGAGCCCATTTGCTGTCCATTCCGCTACGTTTCCGGCGAGATCAAGGGCTCCCATCCAGCTTTGCCCGGACGGATAGCTTCCAACAGGCGCGGTCAATGAGTAACCATCATCGTGATCGTTGTTCCTCCAGTCTCGAGGGCAATTTATGTCGCAGAAATTCAGGCTTGATCCGATGAAGCTGTTTCCCCAGGGATAAATAAGTGATTCAGGCCCTCGCGCCGCATACTCCCACTCTTCTTCGGTAGGAAGCCGACCACCAGCCCATCGACAGTATGTATCTGCTCCATACCATGTAACCCCGACTACTGGTGTAGTGGTCGTCTCTGGACGTGCTTCATACCGTCCATTGTGAAACCCGATTTGTGAGTAGTCCGCATCCAACTCTATCCAAGTAGACACCATAGCACTTGCGATGTCTGCCGTATTGAGGAACTGTGCGTACTGTGTGTTTGTAACTTCTGTCTCGTCTAACCAGAATCCATTTACAGTGACGCGGTGTTGCGGGGTTTCAAAAGCCTCCGCATTTGGGTCACCTTCAGCTGCACCCATCAGATAACTTCCCCCCGGCACAAAGAGCATCTTCATTTCATCCCCATCTCGAAGAAAAGTACTGTTGAGTCCTACAGCTGTGGGAAAGTTTATAGTGCTGGTTGATAATCGCGTCGGCTGAACTGAGTTTGACACTTCGGCAACCAAGGCGCTTCGTGTTGCGTCCAATTCAATGAATTGCTGCACTGCTTCTGTTGCTTCGACGTTAGGCGTTCCATCCTCTATTCGACCTACCGCTTGGGATGCACTTAATCCCGCGATTATCGTTGCTTGTTGTGCCTCAATCGTACCAAGTTTTGCTATAGTACTGGGTTCTGAAGGAGAGGAGGGCTGCAATACGCTGGCATAGTATGCCGTTGCAAACCTAACCCGAGCAATAAGGATATAGTTAGGCGTGGCCGCTTTCCAAGCTGTGTCTCCAGACGTTTGTCTAGCAAACTCACAACCAGATTCATAGCGAGCCCTGATACAAGGGATAGGATCAAAAATCCGACGAGTGTAAAGCTGGACTCTGTGCCTGACAGGTTCATTCGACAACCACTCCTTGATTTGAACAGGCCTCGCTATGGCGCTAACCCCGGCAAAATCCGCCACAGCGCGAACAGGCTGATGCCAACCAGCACTCCCGCCACCCCTACCGGCAGCACCCACTCCACCCGCGGCCAACGGCGGACGAGCGGCCGCAGCCAGGTGTCCAGCCCGGCCACGAAGCCGACGGCGATGGGAATGAGCGCCGGGTAGAGGTAGCGGCCCTGGTGCTGGACGAAGGTCAGGTTGTAGGCCACGTGCAGGGCGAGGGTCAGCAAGAACGTTAGGACGAGTGACGAGTGACGAGTGACGAGTGACGAGTTGGTTGGTCGTTGGTCGTTGGTCGTTGGTCGCTGGAAAGCGGTCATGAGAAGGCCGGCCAGGGCGACCAGCGTTAGCGCCAGCAACCCAGCCACCATCCACCCCGGCAGCGGCGCGGCCATCCAGCCGAACTGGCCCCAGAAGCTGACGAAGGTCGTGCGGGCGAAGCGGCCGAGCGTGCCGGCCAGGCCGTATTGCGCCAGCCATTCGGCCGTGCGCGGCTGGCCGACGACCACGTCGTCGTGGGCGGCGCGGGCCAGCACGTCCAGCCCGCCGTAGACGGCGGCGTTGCGCCCCCACACCAGCAGGCCGAGCAGCAACGCCGGGGCGAAGACGAGCAGCCAAGACCTCAGAGGTCTCGGAGACCTCTGAGGTCTGATCAGCAGGAAGACGGCCACCACCGGGGCCATGAGATACGCCTGCCCCTTGGTCAGAAAGCCCGCGCCCAGCAGCAGGCCAAGGGCCAGCAGCCGGCGGGTTGGCGGATCTTCCGGCCAGGGCGTCACTAGCAGCGCCAGAATCGCGGCGATGATGAGTTCGCTCAGCGCATCGTTGTTGACCGAGCCGAGGATGGCCAGATGTTGCGGCAGGAAGGCGACGAAGGCGGCCACGGCCAGCGCCGGGGCGACGCGGCCGAACACCGCCCGCCCCACTACGTAGGCCAGCGCCACCACCCCCGCCCCCAGCGCCACCGACAGCAGCCGCATGGCCGTCAGCGAGCCGCCGGTCAGCGCGTAGACCGGTGCTTGCAGCAGGTAGTAGAGCGGCGGCTGCCAATCCTCATAGGTAATGGCGTCCACCGGGAAGGACGGGGCGAACTCCGCGCCGACGATCTGGCTCAGATACGCCTGATCCCAGTCTTCCGGCTCGATGACCGGCAGTTGCCCCTCGACCAGTTGGCGGACGTAGTTGTAGTGGGCCGGCTCGTCGGGGGCCTGCCAGGGGGGCGTGCGCACGGCGAACAGCGCGCCCAGCGCCAGGTACGCCGCCAGAAGCAATCCCAACAGCACGTATTCCGTCCGGCTCATGACCTGGCGCGAATAAGGCGGTTCTGAAATCTGCGTAATCTGAGAAATCTGTGGTTACTCCCTCGCTATACCTCGGCCGTGGCCCCGCCGCGCCGGTCGTCGCCGGCCGCCCACAGCGCGCCGTCGTCGCCGCGGGCCACGCTGTGGGCCCCGCCGAAGTAGATGCTGCGCGCCGCCCAGCGGTTGACGCGGTAGCCCATCCCCTCCAGCGCGTCTACCGCCCGCGGGTCATAGCCCGCCTCGCACTGGAGCACGTCACCGTCGAGATGGACGCGGGCAAGAGTAACGGCCTCGCCCAGCGGCAGGCGGTAGTCGAGCAGGTTGCTCAACGTTTGCAGGATGGCGCTGCGGATGCGGGCACTGCCGCCGCTGCCGACGATGAGCCGCGGTTGGCCGTTGTGGAGCACAACCGTCGGCGTCATCATCGTCGGGATGCGCCGCCCGGTCGGGCGCACGTGGAAGCCGTGGGGGTGCAAATCCTCTTCGCCCAGCATGTTGTTGGGGATGTAGCCCGTGCCGCCGACGATGTAGCCGGCCGACTCGCCGGCCGTCGTCGTCAGCCCCACGGCCAGCCCGTCGGCGTCCATGACGCTCAGGTGGCTGGTGTTCGACGGGCCGGGCGGCTCGGCGGCGGTGGGCGACGGGGAACGCTCGGTCAGCGCGGCGCGCACTTCATCGCGGTATCCCTCGATAAGTCGCTCGTCCAGCAGCCGGGCCGTGGCCTCCTCGTCGGGCAGCTCTTCCAACCACGTATCCCATTGCGCCCGGGCGCGGGTGGTGGCCGCCATGACCTCGCACAGCAGTTGCAGATGGCCAACCGAGCCGTGGGGGTGGGCGGCCACGTCGAAAGCCGACAGCAGCCGCAGCGTGAACGCCGTTAGCACGCCGCCGGCCGAGCACAGCGGCGGCAGCAGCACCTCGTGGTCGCGGTAGGGCAGGCGGATGGGCGACGGCCGCAGGACTTCGTACCCCTCCAGGTCAGCCGCCGTCAGCAGCCCACCGCGCGCCGCCTGGTCAGCCAGCAGGGCGCGGGCCAGCGGGCCGCTGCGGGCGTACTCGGCTCCGGCGCGGGCCAGCGCGACCAGCGTCTCGGCCAGGTCAGCGATGTGCAGCCGTTCGCCGGGGCGAATGACGTGGCCGTTGGGGGCGAAGACGCGGCGAATGCCCTCGGTATGGGTGTAGAGCGGGGCCAGCAGGGCGCAGGTGTCGGCCTGGAAGGGGGCCAGGGCCACGCCGTCGCGGGCCAGACGGATGGCCGGTTCCAGCAGGTCGGTCAGGGGCAGGCGACCGTAGTCGGCGGCCAACCGGCACAGCCCGGCGACGTTGCCCGGCACGGCCACCGAGCCGCGGCCGAGATAGAAGCGCTGTGTGGCCGCGCCGAAGTCAATGGTCACGGCCTCGAAGTCCAGCGGTTCCGGCCGCGCCCCGCCCAGGCCGGGCATGACGCTGAAGAAGTCGTAGACCCGCGATAGGCCGGTGCGGGCGTCGTAGAGTTGGGCGATGCCGCTGCCGCCCAGGTGGACGACGCCGGCCTCGGCGATGAACGAGGCGAAGGCGGCGGCCACGGCGGCGTCCACCGCGTTACCGCCCCGACGCAGCATTTCCGCCCCGGCGGCGGCCGTCTCTTTGTCTCCGGCAGCAATGACGCCGACGGTCGTTCGCATTGTGGTGTTGGTCATGGTGAAGCTGAAGTGTATCTCAACAGCGGGAATCAGCGCCAAATCAGCGTGAATCAGCGTGCCATTCTTCACTCTGCGGTTGTCTGACCGGCCACTTGACAAGGGCGCGGTAAGTGATAAACCATACCGTCATGGACACCTTGCGCCAACTCCTGCCCTTCCTCATCCCCATCATCCTGCTACAACTGGCGCTGCTGGTCGTCGCCCTGATCGATCTGTCGCGGCGGCCGAAAGTCAACGGCCCCAAGTGGGTGTGGGTGATCATCATCATCGGCTTCAACCTCATCGGCCCGATCGCCTACTTCCTGGTCGGCCGGCAGGAGGAGTAGGTGACGACGCAAGCAGACCTGTCAGGTGTCACCGTGGCGGCCACGGCGACACCTGACAGGTCAACCCCCGCCATTCGCACCGCCGGCCTCAGCCGCCGCTACGGCGACGTGCAGGCCGTGCGCGACCTCGACCTCGTAGTGCCCGCCGGTTCCGTCTTCGGCTTCCTGGGGCGCAACGGCGCGGGCAAGACGACGACCATCCGCCTCATCACCGGCCTGGCCCGGCCCGACGCCGGGCAGGCGTGGATCGGCGGCGTGGCCAGCAGCGACGGCGACGGCCGCGCCGCGCCCCTCTTCGGCTATCTGCCCCAGGAGCCGGCCTTCTACGGCTGGCTGACCGCGGCCGAGACGCTCGACCACGCCGGCCGCCTCTTCCGCATTCCCGCCGCCGAGCGCCGGCAGCGCGTCGCGGAGCTGTTGCGCCTGGTGGGGCTGAGCGAGTCAGCCCGGCGGCGCGTTGGCGGCTTCTCCGGCGGCATGAAGCAGCGGTTGGGCCTGGCCGCGGCGCTCATCCACCGGCCGCAGGTGCTCATCCTCGATGAGCCGATGGCCGGCCTCGACCCCGCCGGGCGGCGCGACGCGCTGGACCTGCTGGACGCGCTGCGCGAGCACGTCACCGTTTTCTTCTCCACCCACATCCTGGCCGACGTGGAGCGCGTCTGCGACACCGTCGGCATCCTGCACGAAGGGCGGCTGGTGGAAGTGTCCGACCGCGCCGAACTGCTGGCCCGCTACACGACCAACGTGGCCATCGTCGAAGCGCGAGCCGACGCCGCCGGGCAACTGCCGGCGCTGGCCGCGGCGCTGCATGGTCAAGCGTGGGTGGCGGGCACGGAAGTAGACGGCGCGCTGCTGCGCGTCACGGCCAACGACGCCGACGCCGGCCAGACGGCGCTGCTGCCGCTGCTGGCGGCGCACAACCTGCCCATCCTGCGCGTCGAATGGGCGCGGCCCGACCTGGAGGCCATCTTCCTGAGCCGCACCGGGGAGGGGGAGTCATGAGTCTCGCCTACGCCAGCGCCGTATTGCTCATGCTGGCCGCGCCGCTGCTGCTGGCCATCGCCCTGCGCCGCCGCTTCCGCGCGCCGTGGCTGCTGTGGTCGGCCGGGGCAGTGGCCTTCTTCCTGTCGCAGGTCGTCCACCTGCCGCTCAATAACCTGCTGGGCGACCTCGGTCTCATCGGCCCCATCGGCCCGGACGCGCCCAACCTGCTGCGCACGGCCATCGTTCTCGGCCTCTCCGCAGGGCTATGCGAAGGAGTGCTGCGCCTGCTCACCTTCTGGTGGCTCGACCGGCGCGGGTTGGTCGGCCGCTGGTCGGGCGCGGTCATGGCCGGCCTGGGCCACGGCGGCCTCGAAGCGATGATCCTCGGCGCGCTGACCGCCCTCTCGGCCGCCGCCCTGCTGGCCCTGCGTGGCACCGACCTCGCCGCCCTGGGCTTGCCCGCCGATCAACTGGCCGCGCTGCAAACGCAACTGGCCGCCTTCGAGGGGTCGCCGCTGCGAGCGGCGCTGCCGGTCGTCGAGCGGCTGGCGGCGCTGGCGCTGCACGTGGCCGTCTCGATTCTGGTCTGGCTGGCCTTCCGCCGCCGCCAACCGCTCTACGCCGTGGCCGGCATCCTCTACCACGCCCTGCTCGATGCCACGGCCGTCTACGCCGCTCAGTTCATCACCAATCCCTGGCTGCTGGAGGGGACCGTGCTGCTGCTGGCCCTGCCGGCGCTGGCGCTCATCGGCTGGAGTTACCGGCGGCTGGGCGCGGCCGAGCCGCCGCACGAACCGTCGCCGCTGCGCGCCGAGTGGGGCGTCTACCTGGCCCTGCTGCGCAAGGAGCTGCTGGAGCAGTGGCGCACGCGCAAGGTCATCGTCGTGCTGGCCGTCTTCCTGCTCTTCGGCCTGACCGCGCCGCTGATGGCCCGCTTCGTGACCGAGATCATCCTGAGCGTGCCCGGCGCGTCTGAGTTCGCCGGCCTTATCCCGGAACCGAAAGCGGCCGATGCCGTGGGCCAGTTCATCGAGAGCATCACCCAGTTCGGCTTCATCCTGATCCTGTTGCTGGCGATGGGCCTCATCGCCGGGGAGAAGGAGCGCGGCACGGCGGCCATGACCCTCAGCAAGCCCGTCCCGCGCTGGGCGTTCGTACTCAGCAAGTTCGACGCTCTGGCCCTCATCACTTTGCCGGCCATTCTGCTGGCCGGGCTGGGGGCGGGCTACTACACCAACCTGCTGTTCGACCCGGGGCTGGCCCTCGGCCCGTTCCTGCTGGGCAACGTGCTGCTGTGGCTGTGGCTGCTGGCCATCGCCGCCGCCGTGCTGCTGGGCAGCGCCCTGGGCCGGACGCCGCTCATCGGCGCGGGGCTGGGGCTGCTGTTCAGCATCGCCCTGCTGATTGGCGGCGCGTTCCCGCAGGCAGCGGCGCTGCTGCCGGGCGGGTTGGTGTCGTGGGCGGGGCAGTTGGGCGTGCCGGCGGCGGCCGATGCCCCGGCGGCCGTTGGTGCCTGGGGCGCGCTGGCCGGGACGCTGGTGGTGATCGGCTTCTGTCTGGTGACGGCTGTGGGGGTGGTTGAGCGGCAGGAAGTGTAGCTTGGAAACTCGAAGAAACCCGGTTTAAGGGCTATGGTATAATGATTGGGTAGACGAGTTCGCCCAGCGACTTCAGGAGAAGCACCAATGGCTAATACGGTAACAATGCCTACCGGACTGCCCACGGCACTGCGGTTCCGCCCGCTCTATGCCATGACGCCGGATGAGTTCTATACGTTCTGCCAACAGAATCCTGACATGCTGGCGGAACTGAATGCTGAAGGAGAAGTGGTTTTTATGTCACCGTCGGGTGGAGCCACAGGAGCGCGCAATGCTCACGTCGTGAAAAAGTTGGGAGTATGGGCCGATGAAGATGGGAGTGGTGTCGTATTTGATTCGTCGGCCGGCTTTGTGTTGCCCAACGGCGCCGTGCGCTCGCCCGACGCCGCCTGGGTGCGTCGCCGGCGGCTGGCTAAGGTGCCGGCCCGGCAGCGCGAGCGCTTTCTACCCCTCTGCCCGGAGTTCGTCGTCGAGATCGCCTCGCCCAGCGACCGGCTGGCCGACCTGCAAGCCAAGATGGACGAGTACATGGCCAACGGCGCGGAGTTGGGTTGGCTGATTGATCCGGCTGGCCGCACCGTCAGCGTCTATCGCCCCGGCGCGCCTGGCCAGCAGGTCACTAACGCCAACAGCATAGACGCCGAACCGCTTCTGCCCGGCTTTACACTCGACCTCCTACCCATTTGGCAACCCTTTGCCTAAGAAGAATTTCACGCCAAGACGCAAAGAGCGCCAAGCTCAGATTGATTTCTGAGCTTGGCGCTCTTTGCGTTTTGGCGTGAGATTAACTCTGCGCTTTCGCAATTACCCGCAGCGCATCGAGCGTCACCCACTTACTGGCCCGGTTGCGCTTCTCTATTGGCCACGTCCGCGACACCGAGCCACACAGCCACCGCCCCTGCTCGTCCCGTTGCGCCAACACCAACGGCCATAGCGCCTCGAATCGTGGGTCGCCGGCGTAGCCATGCGCCGCCAGCGCCCGCAGCGCGCTCAACAAGTCCCAACCGCGCGGCACGCCGAAGGTCAGCCAACGTTTGTGCTCCCCGGCAAAGTCGTAGGGCGCGTCGAGCACAGCGTCGGCCAGGCGGCTTACGACGCGCGCCGACTCGTCCGAGCGCATCTCATCCGGCAGCACGGCCAGCCCGTTCAGCGCGGCGATGGCCGCCCACAGGCAGGGGCGGTGGCCGTAGCGGCCGCAGTCTAGGGCGTCGTCGCTGCTCATGTCGGCGATGAGGAAGGCGAACGCTGCCCGCGCGCGCGGATCGTCGGCCAGCCCGAAGTAGACCAGGAAGGGCAAGTGCTCGCCGGTGGTGCAGGGGAAGATGCCGCTGCGCCGCGCGCCGATCATCGAGAAGCCGCCCGTCTCGTGCTGGCAGGCGCGCAGAAAGGCGTCGCCGCCGGCGGCCGTGCGCTCGTCCGGGGCGACGCCCAGCGTGTGCAGCAGGCTGAGCACTCCTAGCGTGCCGTCAGCGCTATAGGGCTTGGTCGCGTCGTCGCCCCAGTGGCCGGCAGGCTGCTGCCGGGCGAACAGCTCGCGCACCAGCGGGTGCTCGGCAACGGCGGCCTGGGCCGCGACTACGTCGCCATCGTCGGCCGGGCGGCCGAGAATGTCGCGCAGCGTCCAATAGCGGACGGAGGGGTCGGCCGGCTCCAGCAGCCAGGGGAGCAGGTCGCCGCTGGGAAGTTGATCAGGCATGACCACCTCTCTTGACACGTCAGACGAATACCGCCGTGGACACACCGAAGCGCGCCGCCAAGGCACGGATTTGCCGCACGTTAAGTTCTCGCTTGCCGCTTAGAATCTCCGATACCACCCCCTGTGACCCCACTTCGGGCAAGTCGGCCTGGCGTAGATCGTGTTCGGCCATCAAATGGGCCAGCACGTCTCGCGCCTGCACAGCCGGCAGAGCCAAGTGTTCAGCCTCATAGGCGGCGATCACTGTGCCGAGCGTGTCCAGGAGATCGTAGAGTGGATGGTGTTCATCGTCGCCGACTTCATCAAGCAACTCGTTGAGCGCGGCCACGGCCCGATCGTAATCCGCCTCGCTGCGAATGGCGAGAATAGGCCGGATGACCGCCCAATGATCGCGAACAGTAGGCGTAACGAGGGTCATTGTTTCCACGCTCCTTGATCGTACTGTCTATGAGTCAGCACGTGCCGGATATAGACTTTGCCGCGGTTGAAATGAATAGAGGCAATCAAACGATACTTGTTGCCGCCGATATTGAAGATAACTAAATCCTTAACCTGGTCGGCCGAAGGGAAGGTCCTCCGCAAGCTATCAAAGCTCTCGTATTCGCTATTGGCCATGATCTTATACCAGCGAAGCAACGGTTCCTTGCTGTCGGGATACCGCTCCCAGAACTCAACCAGAGCTTTACGCGAAATCACATGCACACTATCATTATATCTCATTACGAGATACACAGCAACCATCAATCTATCTTGACTGATATTGACTAGAGTCGTAAAGTGTCATCTATCTAGATACCGAGGTGCGCCGAATGGACTGGCGAGAGTATGTCGTTGTCGATCCAAATATCTGTCACGGCCAGGCGTGTATTAAAGGGACGCGCATTATGCTTGGTGTCGTCCTGGATAACCTCGCGGCCGGGCTGTCGATGGACGAC
>WBZP01004909.1_pt2 | contig 12199 bp, 11 predicted proteins | sample 5204301 | NCBI WGS metagenome assembly WBZP01 (sample SAMN12412401, study PRJNA552823) | activated sludge metagenome | isolation source: activated sludge from nitrification reactor of wastewater treatment plant... | place: USA: Pennsylvania | collected 2017
GGCAATAATCCTATAATGATCTCATTCAACCCCGGAACCTTATTTAATTTGTTCCCTTCCAGAAAATAACAGCCGGAGGACGTTGCGATCCACAGTTTATTACCGGAACTTAAAATAGTATTGATACTGATCTTCCTATCCGGATCTATAAGAAGCTCAATGAATTTTTTGCCGTCGAATTTCAAAAGCCTGTTATCCATTGTGCCGATAAATACATTGGCGCCGGCATCAGTTTCAATACAGTTAATTCCTGTTTTTGAAATAGCCTCAAATCCCGTCGGTTCAAATTTTTTTTCTTTGGTATGGTATTTCACAAGGCTGCCTTCCTTTGTAGCCATGTATAAATTACCACTGCTGTCTTTTGCAAATCCCATAATGATATTGCCCGGAAGCCCGGTACTTTTATCGAACCTGGTAAATAAGTTCCCGGAATAACGGTACAATCCATCGCCATCTGTACCTATCCAGATATTATCATCAACATCTTTAAAAATTGTTTTAACAGCATTATCTGTTAATCCCGAAGAAGCGTTGTATGATGCTTTAAATTCCAGGTTAGCAGAACCAAATACTAAAACGCCTTTATCTGTTCCTGTCCAGATATTACCTTCCTTATCTGCACAAATACTTGTAATGATCTGGGCATTGATTTTTTCTTTCCTGATGACATTTCCTTCAAGAACTTTCACCAGGTTTCCTTTGTTTGAAATATAGAAATCCATATTATTAAACCGGGTGCCTATGATAACCGGCTCTTCCGGGTCAAGGCCTTTAATCCTGTATAATAAAGTCCAGGCGGCATTTTCAAGCCTATAAACCTCCCCCGTTTTAAAATGTACCAGCACTTCAGCTTTGTCATTTTTGAATAAGGCTGTTGGTATTGCAGCACTGAAAGGAAGTTTTATCCGGGAGAATTTATTATGCTGAAACATGAACAAGCCATCCGGCTGGCCAAAGACATAAAGCCCCCCGGTCTTATCCTGTGCAAAATTTTGAAAAAAGGAATTTTGGGACTTTTGTTCTACCGGGTAATTCACAAAGCCATGTCCGTCAAAACAGGAAATGCCAATAAAAGTTCCGAGCCATATTTTACCATCTGCAGCAGTAAAAAGGCAAGTAGGTATTGCTGAATTAATTCCATCTCTTTTTGTATAATGCCTGAAAGTAGTACCATCAAACCTGTCAATACCGCTGAAAGTACCGACCCATAGATGTCGCTGTTGATCTTGCGTGATTGAAAGAACCTGGGATTGTATCAATCCTTTATCCACTCCATAGTTCTGAAAAGAGAGTTTTTGTGCCTGTAGTGAAAACACAATAACAGTAAAAAGATATAGCAGTAAATGCCTCAACAAAACTGGTTTAGGTAATCAAGTAAGAATATTTCTTATGCCGGACAAAACTAATATTCCTTGCCTTTACCGGAACATAAATTTTATGAAGGGAATAGCCGCAAAGCAGAATAGGCTTTATATCATGGTCAGATGGCAATGGCTGAATAATTAAAAAATAGCTTCCAGTTGCTGCAGGTGTGTAACGGTATATGTCGGTTTAATATCTGCAATTGCATTGATGTGATTTACAAAAACGGTATCCATGCCGGCATTCATCGCCCCCTGTATATCTGCTTCCAGGTTATCACCGATCATGATGCTTTCTTTGAGAGAAGCCCCTGCTTTGTTCAATGCATAATCAAATATTTCCTTCTTAGGCTTTAAACTGTTGCTGGCTTCAGATGTTATCATGTGGGTAATGTACTTATCGAGTCCGCTGTTCCTGATCTTGCTCCACTGTGTTTTTTCAAAGCCATTTGTGATCAGGTGAACCTGGTATTTTTTTGCAGTAAGATATTCGAGTATTTCAGTGGTATAAGGAAACACGGCCTTCTGAACCGGTAATAATTCCAGGAACCTGCTGCTGAGTTTCTTTGCGAGTTCCTCATCTCCTATTTTAAAGTCGAGCAGGGTGCGCCACATACGTCGCCATTTCAGTTCATCTGCTGTAATAAATCCTTTCTGGTACCTGTCCCACAATATCTCGTTGTGGTAAATGTATTTCTGGTAAAAGTCATCAAATACAGGCGTAACCTTTTTATCAAGGTCAAATTCACTATATATCTCAGTCAGTGAATATTTGGCATTGGTATCAAAATCCCAAAGAGTATGATCAAGATCAAAAAAAAGATGTTTGTATGCAGGCATGAATGCGTTTTTAAAGTAAATAGGGCTTTAACTTTACCAAACTGCAAAAATAAGTGTTTTGCCAGTGTCAGTAATTACGGCTATTGCGTTTCATGTAAAAACAAACCAGGATGAATGTTATTATAAGCGGGGGCAGCAAAGGAATCGGGAAGTCGATAGCATTACAATATGCCGCATGTGGGTATACTCTTTTTTTATGTGCCAGGAACCAGGTACAACTGGCAGCAGCGGCGGCTGAAATAGCAAATAAATATCCTTCAGCAAAAATTCATATTAAAGCAGCAGATCTTTCAGTGAAAGAAGAAGCTGAATCTTTTGCCGATTGGTGTCTTTCCCTGGCAATTCCAGATATACTCATCAACAACACCGGCTCTTATCTTCCCGGTAACGTGAGTGATGAACCGGAAGGAAATATGGAGGCGATGATGGCTGTTAATTTTTACAGCGCTTATTATCTTACCCGCAGGCTTCTGCCCGCTATGCTGCAAAATAAAAGCGGCCACATTTTTAATATCTGCTCCATTGCCTCCCTGGATGCGTATGAAGGAGGCGGCAGTTATAGTGTAAGTAAGTTCGCCCTCCATGGCTTTACAAAGAACCTGCGTCATGAATTAAAAGAAAGGGGAATAAAAGTAACCAGTGTTTTTCCAGGCGCCGTACTCACCGATTCATGGGGAAGTTTCGACAACAGCAACGGGCGTATTATGGAAGCTGATGACGTGGCCAAAATGGTAGTCGCAGCCAGCAGCCTGTCAGCACAGGCCGTTGTAGAGGATATTGTATTAAGGCCCCAGCTGGGCGATCTATAATTAACAGTTCCTTTAAATCTTTTAGGCTTTGCATAACGCCCTTAAAAACCCTAAACTCTAATTTTGCAAACGTGCCGATTGGTTTATGAATTCACTTTTACGAACAACAGCCCTTGTAATTATTTATACTTTTTTTGCATCGTTCGCCGTTGCACAGGTGAATGCTATACTTGATGTATCTCCCCAAAAAATCGGTAAAGATGAATATGCTACTTTGAAGATCATTGTTGAGAATGCAGATAATATTCAACAGATCAATCCTCCTTCCCTGGAAAATTTCATCGTGATGAGCGGGCCTAACCAGGAAAGTGGTGTTAGTTCTGTAAATGGCCAGGTGAGCCGCTATGCCGCCGTATCGTTTGTCATCAAACCCAAAAAAACAGGAAAGTTTACCATCAATGCTGCCCAGGTTAAAGTAGCCGGTAAAATTTACAAGACCAATGCCGGTTCTATTACCGTAGACAACAGTTCAACAAGTACCGGTTCTGCCAACAGCATGCAGGGAAACCCCTTTGGCACATTTGATCCTTTTGCAGACAACCGCAGCCGTTCCGAATTCAATGATTATATTTTTAAGAAGAACGAGAATGTTGCCGACAAGGTAAACAGGAATATGATCCTTCAGCTGGAAGTTGATAAAACGAGCTGTTATGTTGGAGAGCCGATCATTGCCAATTACAAAATATATACAAGGCTGAAAAGCGAAAGCAAGCTGGTAGAAAACCCTTCTTTCAACGGCTTCTCTGTTATTGATCTCACTCAGCCAAACGTAAACAATTACAGCCGGGAAAAATTAAACGGGCGTGAATACAATGTTTATGTAATAAGAAAAGCTCAACTCTATCCTTTACAGGCAGGGCAGATTGAACTGGAATCTGCAGAACTGGAAAATGATATACAGTTCATAAAAGAGGAATATGCCAATAAAAGAAAGGATGCTTCTGATCTCTTTGATGCGCTTGATGCTTCGGTGATACCACCGGATGGAATAATCAATCAGAAAGTTAACCTCAGGAGTAAACCGGTAATCATTAACGTAAAAGAATTGCCCGAAAAGAACAAGCCTGCTTCTTTTGCCGGTGCCGTAGGCAGGTTTCAAATGGAAGCTACCCTGCAAAAAACAGATTTCCCGGCCAATGAACCGGGTAAACTCATCATAAAGATCTCCGGATCCGGGAACCTGCAACTTGTTACGGCTCCTGTTTTATCATGGCCTGCAGGAGTAGATGCATTCGATCCAAAATTTTCTGAAGATATCAACAAGACTGATATTCCGGTCAGCGGCACCAAAACATTTGAGTACAGTTTTTCTGTTGACAAGAAAGGATCTTATACTGTGCCTCCCGTTGAATTCAGTTATTTTGATCCTGTAAGCGCCGCTTACAAAATCATACAGTCAAAAGAACTGAAATTTAATGTAACAGAAGCAACGGCACCCATACAGTCCCCTGTAGTTCAAACAGCAAATACACAATCCGTAACAGGAATCAACAGGATTTTTCATCACCGCTGGTGGATCATTGCATTACTGGCATTTGCCGCCATCACCGGAATTATTGTGTGGCTGTTAAATGAAAAAAGAAATATTGATAAACAAAAGATAAATACCAGCCTGCAGGAAGAAGAATCAGCAAAGCTTCATGAGATTGCTGAAGCTGCAGTAGTGAATCAACGGAATCCACTTGAGAAAACCGAAACGTGTTTATACCAGAATGACTGCAATAATTTTTATGCTTTACTGAACAGTGAACTGAAAGAATTCCTGGCACATAAATTTTCAGTTGCTCCGATGGATATTACTACGGGCAATATAGCATCATTGATGGATAAAAAGAATATCAGTAATGATACAGCATTGCAGTTGCAAAAGTTACTGGAGCAGGTTGAATGGCGTTTGTACACGCCGTTTGAAAGAAATGATGAGATGCATACCCTGTATCAGCAGGCACAGGATATTATTCAGTTAATCAACACTTACATCAGGCATCTGTAAACTTGTAACCGAGACTTCTTACCGAGTGAAAGTAAACCGGGTTGCGGCTGTCGGTTTCAAAATATTTCCTGAAATTTAAAATGAAATTATCGATGGTTCTTGTGGTTGGATAAACATTGTATCCCCACACCGACTGAAGTATTTTCTCTCTTGTAACAACTTCATTCCTGTTTTCGATCAGGAGTTTGAGCAGCATGGCTTCTTTTTTACTCAAGGTAATTTTAGTTCCGTCTTTGGTATGGCACTCAAGCGCTTTAAAGTCGATTTTATTTTTCCCAAACTCATAAATATCCGGCAACGGACGTTTGCCTGTGAGTTGTTCGTTTTTCCTGATGAGTTTGTCAACTCTCAGTAATAATTCCTCGAGGTTAAATGGCTTGGTAAGATAATCATCGGCGCCTTTTTTAAGCCCGAGTACACGGTCGGCGCTGCTGCTTTTTGCACTCAGTATTAAAATGGGAATTACATGGTTATTAAGCCTGATGGTTTCGCAAACACTGATACCATCTACCTCCGGCAACATTACATCCAGTATGATCAGGTCGAAATGTTCCTGCTGTATTACTTTCAGTGCAGTGGCTCCATCATAACAACCCGTCACTTCATAACCTTCCAGCTCAAGATTCAGCTTAAGCGCTTCATGAAGGTTTTCTTCATCTTCTACCAGTAATATGGAAAATTTCTTTGAATCCATGCTTCAAATTTATACAACCTGCTTCAATTCTATGACAATAGCCGTTCCTTTATCATACAACGGGTCAACATATATTTTACCTTTATGCGTTTCAATAATACGCCTGGTAATATATAAACCAAGCCCGGTGCCCTTTGCCTTCCTGGTAGCTTCATTGCCGGCACGATAGAATTTTTCAAATATCTTTTCCCGGTCTTTTGTATCAATCCCTGCGCCTTCATTCATGACTTTTATAATAATACTCCCATTGCGCAGGCTCAGCTGTACTTTTATTACAGAATCTTTGGGTGAGTATTTGATCGCATTGTCAACCAGGTTATTGATTGCCATCTGTAGCAGCAATACATCGCCATTGACAAAATGCTCCTTTTCAATATCGGTCTGCAATACTCTTTGTGGAAACCTGTTTAAAAAATCCGACACAGCATTACTCACCAGTTCACTGATATTTATATCCTCTTGCGTTATACGGTAGCCTCCTGCTTCTATCTGCGAAGAAATGAGCAGGTTACTGCAAAGCACATTAAGCCTGTTGGTTTCCTGCAAAGCAAGCTGCAAAAGTTTCTGTTGCATTTCTTCATCAAGCTTTCGCATCAGTAATGTTTCAAGATTGAGTTTGGCAACCGCCACCGGGGTTTTCAGTTCGTGGGTAATTGCCATCATGAAGTTCTGCTGCTGCCTGCCAAGTTTCAGCTCTTTTACAACAGCCCGGTATACAAATACAGCTCCCGCTACTATCAGCAGGAAAAAAATAGAGCCTTCTCCGATATACTGTGCAGTTTTTCTTTTTTTGTCTTCTGCAATATGTGTTTGCTTATTGAGATACTCCCGGTCATTTTTATCGAGCTGTTGAGTCCTCAAAGATGCCATCTGTTCATTCTGGCGTCCCAGGGCTATGAACCACCATACCAGTGCAGCAACAATATATGCCAGCAGTATCCAGTAGATAAAAAAGATAGATTTTATTTTGGCTGACTTAAAAGGCAATATCTGAAAGTTTTAGAGCACTCAATTGCGCTTATCCAGGCCCCATGAAAGTTTGTTGCGTAAGGTCTGTAAGAAGTTATTCTCATTCATACGAACGAGGTTGATGCCAAAGCTTTCCTTTTTAATGGCCAGCTGAATTTCTTTGGTCACAATTTCACGGCGGCTGTCAAGTGTGCAGAGAAATCCATCTGTGCGTCCTTCCACTTCAAAAGAAACAATATTATCATCAGGAACAATGATCGGTCTTATGTTGAGGTTGTGAGGCGCCACCGGTGTAATTACAAAACTGGCGCTGTCGGGAAATACAACCGGCCCATTACAACTCAACGAATAGCCCGTTGAGCCGGTAGGCGTGGCTACGATCAAACCATCAGCCCAATAAGTATTGAGAAATTCGCCATTGAGGTATGTATGGATTTTGATCATCGGCGAAGAATCTTTCTTATGCAGGGAAAATTCATTAAGTGCATATGGTGTTTCTCCGAATAAGGGAATGTTTGCATCCAGGTGAATCAATGTTCTTTTATCGAGTACATATTTCCTGTTTACCAATGCATCCAAAGCAGGATGCAGTTCTTCTTTACCGATATTGGCCAGGAAACCAAGTCGCCCGTAATTGACCCCCAGAACCGGTATTCCGGAATCTTTTACCAGGGTAACCGTATCGAGAAGCGTTCCATCTCCCCCAAGGCTTATCATGCAGTCGATTTCATTATTTTTTAATTCTTCACTCGAATTAAATGTTGAATATTTTCCTTCAATATTTACTGCTGCATAAATCTGGTTAAAAAAATCCTGGAAGAAAACAGGCTCGGCATTGTGTGATGCCAGCTCATTCAACAAGAGATCAATATCCTGCAGCTGGTTGTTTTCAATTCCGCGACTGTAGATGGCTATTTTCATGCTGGTAAATCTAATGCAACAAAAACTAAAATCCGCTTTTGCCGTGTAAAAATAGACCGTTTTTACCTAATTGATCAAAGCTGTATTCGAGGTTGAGTGTAAAACCATAAACGGACAATATATCAATTCCAAATCCCCCTGTGTACAGCAATACATTGTTGAGCCTGCTTTCATAACTTCTGTTATAACAATAACCAAGATCACCATAAGCTTTTGCAAAGAACGTGAACGGTATATTAGGCAATTGCCTGATGCGTAAAGGAACCGGTATTTTAAAAGACAGCAGCTTTTTCTTTACAGTAAACTTTGCCAATGCCGCCATGGTTCCGTCTATCACATAATATTCGTGACCACGCAGGTACAACTCACCATAACCCAGGGCACGCTGGTTGATGTATGCCTGCTCTTCGGGAACTTTTACTCTTGCATAAAACTGTACACTACTGAACAGCCGCCTGTTAAAATGTGACATATATTTTACAGCAGCTACATCAAAAGAAAGCATATTCACTCCTCCTTTGAACCCAAACCCACGTTTAAGAATTCCAAAACCAAGTACAGTACCTTCAAGAGGATAGTTTATATGATCTACATTTCCATATTGCCATACATATGAGAGCTCGGGGAACCCCACAGCGGATTTGTTCCCGCCAAAATAATTCGCATTGTACTTTTCATTCACAACACTATCATCCACGTTCATGAAAGTATATGACAAAGTGTATATCCTGCGGGTAAAGAATCCTTTTCTCGACTGGTATGATAAACTCACAAACCAGTTGTTCCTTACAAATCCTTCTTTTTTATACTGAAGCAGGGCATTGGTTCGTGTTGTTTTGTAGGGAAGTTCCCTGTTTTGGGAATAGCCACCCGCAACACGAAAGCCTTCATCGAGTTTTGTGTTTTTGAAGGGAGCATTATATCCGAATGAAACTGCCCTGCTATATCCATTGAGTAAGTAAATGCGAAGCTGATCACTCCTCCCGGTAAAATTATAATGCGTGAATTTCACCCCGTAAATCACCCTGTTGAAATCAGCATGATACGTTTTCAGCCATTCATTGATATTACGGTCAGCAAACTGGAACTGCGGTGTTGGGTATATATACCACTTTTCAAGAACGGTCACCTCCACATTGATTTCCTGCGGAGCTACCACAACCGGAACAATACTCACTTCTGAAAAAAGGCTTGTATTAAAAACATTGCGGCGTGCCTGTTCCATAATGTTCTGAAGAATGCCGACACTGATATTATCTCCCTGCCTGAATGGTATTTCACGCATGATAATATAACTTTTTGTTTTGCGGTTACCATGCAGGTTGATGTTCGCCACCTTTATCAGTGTATTGGTATCAGGATATATCTTATTCAGGCTGTCGTATACCGGCAGTGGTTTTTCAGGTTTTTGTGCGAAAGAAACATGAAATGATAATACGAGGAGGCAGCAGGATATTAAAGTTTTACCATATTTCATACTGCGCTCTTTGCTGTTTAGATTTTTGTAAAAATAAGGGCAAAAGCAATAACCTATATATCCAGGTAGTGCATAAAGTTCCGGTAGTTGCTTTCGATTTCATTTTCGAACTGGTGAATACCGAAATAAAAACTCACATGATAATCGTAACGTTCAAAGCTTGCTATTACGGTTGCAATTTCTCTTTTATTGATGTGCAGCGTTACCGTAAGCATCCCGGTTTCCGGGTGAACGATGGTATTGAGGTGCAGAATGGTGCAGTCATTGCTTTCTACAATGCGGCTGATCTCGGAAATGGCAAATTGCGACCGTTCCATTTCCAGTTCAATGATGCCGCCGATCTCGTTGGCTCCGGAAAAATTTCCAAGTGCTCTTAAAAGATCCGATGTGTTGATAGCTCCTACATATTCCTTTTCAGCATTGATCACAGGCACAATATTCGTATCAAACTGGATACTGCAGTTGACTGCTATCAGGAAGTGAGCATCTTCAGGAACAGCTCCCTGTACAAGCGATTCCTGTAAAAATTCAATACTTCCTCCCTGCTGATCATCCTCGTCTACATCCAGCAGGTCATCCTCACTGATGAGGCCCAGGAATTTATGGTCGGAAACAACGGGAAGGTGGGTGAGTTTGAAATCACTGATCAGTTGCAATGCTTTGCTCACTGAGTCCTGTGGTTTCAGCCGGGGTATATTATTGTTGATGAGGTTTGCAGTTAACATTTTGCCGGTGTTTAAGATGGGCTTCGTTAATATGCCAAAAGTTACGGAACTGTTACCTGTATGAACGAAATTATTTGTTAAACAGTTGCTGCCGGAGACTTTAATTTGGCCAGGAACCCTTCGAGTATTTTATTGAATTCTCCCGGAACCTCCATCATAGGAGCATGACCGCATTTATCGATAAAATGCAGTTCGCTGTTTGGTATAAGCCTGTGAAATTCTTTTCCAACAAATGGCGGCGTGATGGTATCATTGTTACCCCAGATAAGGCATGTTGGCTGTGTAATCTGGCTTAACTCCTCTCCCAGGTTATTCCTGATGGCACTTTTTGCAAGAGCAATGATCTTGATTACTTTAAGCCTGTTATTGGTGATTTCGAATACTTCGTTCACCAGCTCTTCGGTAGCCATTTTGGGATCATAGAAAGTAAGCGCCGTTTTATTGCGGATATATTCCCTGTCGCCTCTTTTAGGATAGGTATCTCCCATACCGTTTTCAAACAACCCCGAGCTACCCGTTAAAATAAGCGACTTGATCCTGTCGGGATTTTTCAGAATATGTACCAGCGCCACATGCCCGCCCAGGGAATTGCCCATCAGGTGTATATCCCGGTAATTGCGTTGCTCAATAAACCTGTTCACAAATTTCTGAAGGCCGCCCACAGAGGTATGCAATAAATCCAGCTCCAGCAGCGGAAGCAGCGGAACTACCACTTTATAATTCGCCCGAAAGTGTTCAATAAGGTCATTGAAGTTGCTAAGTGCACCAAACAATCCATGCAACAGTACCAGGTTTTCACCTTCGCCTTCTTCTATAAACCTGAATTTCCCGTCTTGTTTTATTTCGTAACTCATGCTTTTTCACCTCAAATTTTTACCCTCCCGGAAACCGGGTTACCGGTTATGGGCTAAAATTACGTCAAATGAAGATAATGCCTTAAAATTAATGTTATATTTTATCTGAAACCTTGTCAAAAAAATCTTCCAGTTCACTGAACATATCCCTGAAAAAAGGGAGTATCCGGCCCAGATTATCAATAACAGCAGGGCCTAATGGCTGCATAACAGCATAACTCTTCGACTCGTTGATTGTTTCCGGTTTAATGAAATGTAATTGTTCTGCATAAAAAAGGAACACACTGAATATAATACTGTACATAAGCAGGTACACCAGCACGCCTCCCAACCTGTTCACCCATCCCAGCATAATGGCCTCAACCGATTTCTGTATTATGGATCCTGCAAGATTCACGAGCAGCACCACGATCAGGAACACACTGATGAACGATATTAGCGGAAGCCATTTTCCGGAAGCCGTGATGCTTGTTGAAAGCCGGGCAGCTACTACAGAAGACAACTTCAATGCTGCTGCAAGACCTATGATAAAAGCGAAAACGGAGAACAGTGCAACAATCAGCCCCTTCCTGTAACCTTTGATACAGGCAAGAACCAGGAATAATGCAAAGACTGCATCAATGAGCATGATGGCTATTTAAATTATCCCAGCAATTGTTTTACAATAGCGCTGATGGTTTTCCCATCTGCCTTACCTGCCAGTTGTTTGGATGCAACACCCATTACCTTGCCCATATCGGCAGCTGAAGATGCTCCTGTTTCTGCAATGATCTTACTAACCGCTTCTTTTATTTCATCTTCTGTTAACTGTTTCGGTAAAAAGCGTTCAATGATTGCCATTTCTTCTTTTTCTTTTGTTGCCAGGTCTGCCCTTCCCTGCTTTTCAAATATCTCGAGAGAATCGCGGCGTTGCTTCATCATTTTCTGCAGAAATTTCTGTTCCGTAGCTTCGTCGATTTCACCACCGGCACCGGGTTCTGTTTTTGCTTTGATGATCTCTGCCTTGATAGCTCTTAATCCGCGTAATGCCGCTTCATCTTTTGCTTTCATGGCATCTTTCATTTCGGCCATGATTTTTTGTTCGAGTGACATACTGTAAATTTTAAATGATTCAACACAACTGTAAAGCTGTGTTTCTGATTCGAAATTATTTATGAACCCTGTAATAAAACAGGAGTTACATTACTGCTGTTTGTTCAGTTCGTTAGCCCTGAATTTTTCAATAAAGTTTTTTGCAAAGGTTTTCATTTCTTCAGACAATTCCTGTTGCTGTGTAGCCCTTTGAAATGTATCCGCCATGGACAGTAGCATCTGGTAAAAGAAATCACCCATTTCATCTACCATCATATCTTTTGTCCAGAGATCGATACGCAGGGCTGACCGGTCTGCGGCATCCCAGAATGCCAGGCACATGGCTTTGGCCTTTTGCTTCATATCAGCTGTGCTGTCTGAAGCCTGCCAGGTGATCTGCTCGGGAATCCTGTTGTTATCGAGTAATACGTCAATGCTAATGGTTGATGTCTGCATAATAAGAATGCACTGATTTTTTGTAAACC
>WBZP01005972.1_pt1 | contig 12198 bp, 13 predicted proteins | sample 5204301 | NCBI WGS metagenome assembly WBZP01 (sample SAMN12412401, study PRJNA552823) | activated sludge metagenome | isolation source: activated sludge from nitrification reactor of wastewater treatment plant... | place: USA: Pennsylvania | collected 2017
AAGAGTTCTCGCCGAGTCGGTCAGAATCACTTCTGCCGATGCCGCATGGCGTCCCTCCACCCCAGCGACTCTCCTACTCTCGCAGATCAGTCGCCAACTGCAAACATACGAGCCGCATGGAATGGCGATCCGCGGGCAGGGGTGCCGGCGAACCGCATGGATAGGCGCTCGTGGCATTGCCATGCTGTAGAGCGCCATTCCATGCGGCTCGCAGGGCAGCGCAAATGCAGGCGCGCCGCTGGCGCTCCCGACAAACGAACAGGGCGCGCCGATTGGGCGCGCCCTGCCGTTGCTGCTCTTGTCCGGCCACCCACAGGCGGCCGCTTGCGGAATTACTTGTAGTAGCCGACCGCGCAGACCTGGTCGCCGACCTTGGTCACATAGCTGACCTTGGCCACCGGCTCGGTGCCGTCCGGGCGCGGCCACATGTAGGCCACCTCGGCGATCTTGCCTTCGGCCGCGACCTTGTACATCTCCTCACCCAGCGCCTTGCCGGACTTGTCCTTCAAGTCTTTCAGGCTCTTGCCGACCAGCTTCGGATGCGCGGTGAAATTGCCGTCCGGTCCGCCGCAGAACGGGTACAGATCGCGGTCCTTGAAGCCGCCACCGCCCGAGGTAAAGTTCGCCAGCGCGCCGGCCTTGTCGGCCTTAACCGCGGCGACTGCCTTTTCGAGCATCGCCTTCGCTTCACCCGCCGTGCCGAAATCCGCCGCAAAGACCGAACCTGCGCCAAGCACTGCAGCCGCGCAACCCACCGCGAATAGTCTCTTCATACCGTATCTCCCTCCAGATCATATGAAATAACGAACGGCCTCAAGGCCTGTTGCCCCCTGCGCCAGCGCTATGGTAGTCGCATGCGCCGATCGGCGAAAGCGTCTCCAAATGACGACAGGTGAAGGTTCCTGCGACCGTGACAGTCGCTAGTCGAAATCGATGCGCAGCACGAGTTGGCTCTTGACCGGCTGGTTGCCGATCTGGCCGGGAACGTAGCGCACGTTTCGTAGCTCGACCTCTACCGAATCGGCGAATATTTGCGGCAGGTCGGTATCGCCACGCTCCACACGTTCGAGCTTGCCCGACTCGTCGATGAACAACGTCAGTTGCATGAAGCCGGTGCGATGGGCAATACCGTCAGAGGGATAGCTGAAGGAAAGGTCCTCCGCTGGGTGCGGCGACGCATCGAGTTCATCCGGCGGATAGAATTTGTCGGGCGCGGGTAGTGCGATTGCGGGCGCCGGGATTTCCACCGCAGGCGGTGCCGATCGGGCCGTCTTCTCCGCGGGTCGTGGCAATTCTTGGGTTGCGAAATCGCGAATCGGTTGCGCGGCCGATTGCGTTGGCGCAATAGCCGCTGCGGCCAGGCGCACATGCAGCGGTGCCGAATCGGGCAAGCGGTCGTACCGGCCGGACAAGCCGGCGAAGCTGCCGATCCCGACTAGCACCAGTAAGTGCAGCGCCAGCGAAAAGGCCACCGCCACGGCGCAGCGAACGCACTTGGGCAACGCAAGTTCCCGATGCATCGTGGCTGGCACGGCTTGCGCCGCATCCGCGGGCGCGAATAGCAGGTGGTTACCAGCAATAGCTGACAGGGTGGCTATGAACACCCGCGAGGGACTTCACGCCAGCCTGGTCGATTGTATAGATGCCGCAGCCATCTGCATTTTGCGGACCCCCGACCACCGGCGTGGCATTGAGTGAGAACGTCGCCTGCGCAACGGCGGCAATCGAAATCGTGTAGCCGGATGTCGAGGTCAGGCCGGCAGGCAGCGCGATATTGCCTAGCGTGCCGTCCGCATTGCGCAATTTGTCGTAGCGGTTCGTTTCCGTGTAGCTGCGCTCCATGAACTGTGCCGCCTGCATCAGCATTTGCTTGGCGTCGGCACGGCGCGACTTGCGCCGGCTCTCGTCGTAGCTCGGCAGGGCAATCGCCGCCAGGATCGCGATGATCGCTACCGTGATCATCATTTCGATCAGTGTGAAACCCTCGCCACGCCGAATGCGGCGGTGGGCAACCAGCGGTCCGAAGCGCATCACGGCTTCGCCTTTTCCAGTTGCTTGAGTTCCACGATCATAGGCGTTCCCGTCTTTGCATCTGCAAAACGCACGCCGACCAGCCCACCCGGCTTGAGCGCAGCGAGACCGATTGATTGCCCGCCAACATTGAGTGCCTTGGTCAGGCGAAGGTCCACTTTGAGCTTCTGTCCTGAGATCACGACCTCTCCACTGTCGACGTCGACAGCGTCCAATTTGCCCACGCGGTCGAACTTGGCAACTTCGCCATCCGCTGATTGTTGTTGCCGAGGTACGGTGTTGGTTGCCGCTGCCGTCGCGGGAACCGCGGCAATGCTGAGCAGCACGAACAGGATTGAGACGCAGGTTCTATGCATTTCCTTACTCCTTACGAAGTTCACGCCAGGAAATCCGGCCGGCGAACGCGCCGCCTTTCTCGACCACCGCTTCCAGCGAGCCGTCTGACTTGCTCAGATATTTGTGCTGCTTCTCCGTGTTCTCGTTGATGATGGTGGGTGTGCCGGCGAATCCAAGTTTCAATTTGCGGCCGGATACCGGAACCTTCTTGGCGTCGGTCGCGGAACCGAGGGCGAGAAAATCGTCAGCGGTAAACGTCTTGTCACCATTGACGTCGAACGGCGTGTAGGGAAGCCTGGAACCGTCCACCGCGTCGAGCTCCATCAGCCAGCTCGTTCCACCAGGGTGGCAGATATCGTCAGTCGGCACCAGGGTATCGAAGATGATGCGTCCGTTGCGCAGAATTGGGTTTGCCACCACGCGTTCGCCCAAGTTGGCGGTATTGTTTCCCTCGGTGTTGTAGAGGTCCATGTACCAGCCACCGTACTTGTCGTACGCGGTGTTCAGGCCGCGATCCCATTCCGCGCCGGTAATTGTGTTGTCCTCACTCAGTCGCCATTCAGTTCCGAATGCGGTTTCCTCCTCAAGGATCTTCTGCTTCAGCAACTTGCCGGTGGATACGCTTTGATCGCGTGAAGAGTTGTTGCGAACACCGCGATCGGAGATTCCGTAGAACGTCTGCGTTTGCTGATTGATCGGCGTAGCGTCCGTGAGTTCGATGTACTTGCCGGTCCCGAAGTACACCATCAGGGCGCCCGCAATGCCAGGGTGCGTGCCGACGTCGGGCCTGGAAGTGATAGGCTGCACAACGTTGTTGTCGTCTTTCGCAACGAACAGCGGCTCGGGACCGGTCAACGTTCCATAGGCAATCTTCCAGTTGGTGGCATTGCTGTCGGTGACATCGAACTTCCACAGATTGCCCTTTAGATCACCCGCGTAGACGTAGTCGATCACAGAGTCGCCGTCGATATCGATAGCGGCTGGCGACGCAAGACCGTTCGGCGTGGCCGTTGTGCCTGACTTGGTATCGAACTTGCGGATCAGGTTGCCGTTCTCGACGTCGACGATGTACAGAACGCCGGAACCCGACAGGCTGGGATTGCCGTCTGCCGTGCTGTTGTTGTAGCCGTTGCCGAAAATCGCGACCCACTTGCCGTTATGCATCTTTGCGATCACCGGCTGGCTATAGGTATAGCCGAGATCGGCATCGCCTTCGACTATCGATCCAGTGGCCGGATCGTCATGGTCGCCGAATTCCCACTTGACGATCGAAGAGGCGTTGCCTTCCGAGAAACTGCTTGGGTTGGTCACGTCGAGCGCATAGATGCCCTGCCCGCCAGCGCCGAGGCCGCCAACCAGCATGGTGTGCCAGGCGCCGCCGAAGTAGACGTCGCCGATCGCAGGCGAACCATTAACGAAATTACGGTGAGCGTAGCCTGGCGAGGATAGCAGCGCCATGCTGGGCACCACCGTACTCGGCGCGTAGGCAAGTTTCTCCTCGCCGGTCTTGGCGTCGAAGCCGTGCAGATAGCCGTCGTTTGCGCCGACATAGACGATCGGGGTTCGCGTCAGATTGTTCTTGCGAAACGTTGAGTAGGCGGCGGCGCTCTCGATCGTGTCGGCATAGCCCGCGCTGGGCTGGCCGACATAAACCGGGCTGGAGTCGACGACATCACCCATCTTGCCATTGGCGCGCTTGCGGTAGGCCGGCGCCGCGCTACCCTCATTGACCTCGTCGCCGCGCAAATAGTTGAGAACACTGGCGCTGCCGATCGCGCTGCTCTGCGCGGGGTCCAGTTCGGCAGATGTCGGGGTGGACGGTGTGGCGGGCCAGCGAAACGCGATCCCTGCGTGGGTTGATGGCTTGTAAGTCAGGATGGTGCGGGAGTTCGGCTGCGGAAGCGGCACATAGTAATTCGGTTGCGGCTGCCCGGCCGAGCCGGCGATCCAGGTCGGACTCGAGTTGATCGACCCGTCGTTATTCAGTTCAAAACGCAGCAACTGGCCGCTCCAGTCGTTCGCGTCGAACTTGGCCTGGAAAAGGGCGGCGTCGGTCAATGACGAGCTGGAATTTGCCGCAACCGCGGCGGCCGATCCGCTCTTTGCGAGGATATCCTTGAAGATCGTGTCGAAAACACTGCTCAGCGATGCCTGATCGCTCGCGTTGTGAGAATTCCCGGTGCCGCCCGCAGCGGCGATCTGATTGAGCGAATTCGGATCCGTGCCCGTGGGCAGCGAAAAACCGACGACGTAGGTTTCCACGCCCGCCGCCTTCAATTGCGCCGCCGCGCTGGACGCCGCAGCCAATCCCGCAACGGGATTGGAGACCACCGCACCGTTCTGGTCGTTCGAGGGCAGTCCGTCGGTCAGAAGCACCGCATAGTTCTTGTTGCACGACAGGGGCGGTGCCGCAACCGGCCCGCCTTCCGCGGCGCTAAGCCCTGTGCCGGCGAAATAGTTGCGGGCGGTGAGCAGCGTGCCCTCGATCGGTGTCAGCCCGGCATTGCGGATGCCGGTGTTGGTGCAAGGTGCTGCGGCACCGGGAACATTACAGGCAAGGGCAGTATTGAGCCGGGACGTCTGCAATGCATCGATCGGCCCGATCGGAACGTTGAGAAACCCTCTCCCCGGCGACTGGTTGCTGAGCCAGGCTCTGCCGACCGGCATCCACGCCATGAAGCGCCCGAAATCCAGGATCCCCTGCGCCAGATCGCTGTCGGTCGGGTAGAAACTGAAATTGCCGATGTAACCGGTATATCCGGCGGCGGCGGCGCCCGTGCCGTCCATTGCGGGCAGGGTGTTGCTTGATCCGGTCTTGGCACCATAGCACCGGTAGGTGTCCCAAGGTCCGCCGTCGCCGATGCCGGTGCCGGGACTTTCGCCGTTGTTGAAGGCAATCGCGCTCGCGGAGTAGCAGAACGCAGTGCCCTGATTGACCGACGAGTAGAACGGCAGGTCGACGTTGTAGTAGATGGAGTCGCCCGGACTGGTTGGGTTCGCCAGACTAAAGCGCTTGGTTTGCGAAGCGCGGTTGCCCTGGAAGGCGGCATCGTAATTGGCCGGATCGTAGCTAACGTCATAGGGCGAACGATGCAGGAATGCCGCGCTGACGTTGCTCTGAGCGTAAGTCATCAGCCCCAGGTTGATCTTGGTCTGATAGGTCGTCAATAGTCCACGCGCCACGCCGCGCGCGATCTCCGACTTGCTGAGGGCGCTCGCGCTGCCTACTGCCTCGCCGCTGGGCGCCTCGTCCATGCTGTTCGAGTTGTCGAGTATCTGCAGCACATTGGCCTTGAGCGGCGTTGCGATGAACAGCGGTATCTGGGACAAGGCGAGCGGCGCCGCGCAGGCAGCCTGCATTTGGGCGAACAACAGCGAGCCGGTGCACGCCAGGCTCACTGCTTTGGCAATGCCTGTCCTTCTGAAGGATGTACGTTCCATGATTTCTATCGAAGCCTCGCTGCTCAGGGTAGAAGATAGACCGACTGCACGGTTGCTCGCGTCGAAGGGTCGGCGCCGTATCCGATGGCGGTGAGCCGGTAGATGTACTTGTTGGCCGGGACCGTGCCGCTGGAAGAACTCGCCAGCGAGTTGCCCGGTGCCGTGTTGGGCAGCGCTTCGAGGATGTATCTCGGTTGGTTGGCCACGCCAGGGAGCGGCTTCTTGTTGTCATTGGTCTTGGCGCCGTAGGTCACAAATGCCGGTGACGAGGTCGCAGACCAATCCACTGCGTCCCACGGTAGAACGCCGGTTTCAATCGAGCAGAGTCCCACGTAATCGCTGTCGGCGCTGCAGTTGGCGGCGAAGCCGGTTGCCCCGGAGATGCGCCCGCTGGTCATCACGTCTTGTTCGCCGTCGGACAGCGCGGCTTCGGCCGCCGCAAACGCGACACTTTGCTCGCGCGAATTTCCCGCCATCTTCTCTTCGATAAACGCCGTGTTCATGCCGACCAGGCCGATGATCGTCATCAACACGATGATGATCAGCACCACGATCAGCGATGCACCTTGCTGGCGCTGACAAACGGTTGGGAAAGCCATTTGCATTGTGGTCACGTTCAGGTTGCCCGATTGCGCAGGAACACGGTCGTCGAATAACTGCGCCGCAGGCGGGTGTCGCTCGGCGTGTGGGCGGCGCCGTCGAAAACGTATGTGCGGCTTGTCTCGGAAAGGCCGTTGTCGTTGGTGCTCAGCAGCAGGGAAATGCGCATCGCAATGACGTTTGACCAGTCGGTTACGGCATTCGCGTCGACTGCCACATCCGGAATCTTGTCCTTTGTCAGCGACGTGTCCTCGGAAAAGCGCAACTGCAGGTCGTCCACGTTGTTCGCGAGTTGCTGCACCACTAACGACGCGCCGCCACCCGGCGCCGGCTGCGGGGTCTTCACGCAGAGTGCGTTGAGCGGGCAAACGTCTCCGCCTGCGGCAGCAGTGCCGCTCCCGACGTAATAAACGCTGGTTCTGAAGCGGATGACTTCCGACTGGTATTTGGCGTACTTCTTGGATAGCGCGGTGTGCGAAATGGCGGTCTCTGCGCCAGTGGCAACACCGTTGGCGAGAAATACCTCGCCGCCGGTGCAGTCCGAGATCATCAGCAAGTCGCCCGTTGCGATTTCCGCCGGGTTGCCGGAGATCGTGATATCGGTGTTCGGCGCGCCCATCGTTTGCGTCAAGCGCGCGGGCGTTCCGATTGCGGCCTGCACGCGCAGCACACTGGTGCCCGGCTTGACTTCGGCCTGGGTCAGTTCCGGCGGTACGGTCGCCGCCGTCAGCAAGCTCGTCGGCATCTGGAAAGCGGATACGCCGGCGGAGAACGTTTCCCAACTCGCAGGGCTGGCTATGGATTGGTTCGGCACGCCTGTCGTCATTCCCGACTTCCAGGGAGCCCGGCAGCCCACGTAGTCGATCATCCTCACCACATTCGACATCTGGTCGGCCAGATAGCGAGCCTGTTCCTGCACGCGCGACAGATTGTCCGACACCCGATAGGCTTGGCGACTGCTGAGGAAGATTTGTAGCACGATGGTCAGCACGACCAGACCAAGGGCGATAGCCACCATCAGCTCGATCAGTGTCATGCCGGTCTGGCGGCGAGCCTGGCGGGGTCTGGCAAACGATACGGAGTTCATGGCCGGAAGCTCGTCACGAAGCGTTTTAGGTTGTTCGGATCCTTGGCGTCGTCGAGCCAGATCTTGATGGCAAAAGCCGCGCCGGCCGCGCCGTCGCACGCGGGCGCGGCCGGCGTGCCGTCTTCGGGCGTGCTGTCGATGCAAACGATTCCCGCGCCAGAGGGCAGCGAGTTGGAGAGGGCCTCCTTCCATTCGAACTCATCGGTGAGCGCAAGTGCGGTTGTGGAGCAAGACGTGCCGATGCAGCCCGGATCGCTTGGTGTGGATGTGGACGTCATGGCATAGCTTCCCGCCGCCACGGCGACCGGGTTGGCGCGCATGCGGTCCATCATGTCAATGGACAACTGCGTCACCTGGGTGCGCAGGTTCGATACATGCACGGCGCGAACACCTGCGGTCTGCAGCCCCGCCATCGCCAGCACACCGACCGACATGATGACGATGGCCACCAGTACTTCGAGCAGTGCAAATCCTCGCGCGCCGCTGCGGCGATACGGCGTGTTCAGCATGATCCGCTACTTGATGTTCGCTCGGGCCGGCCGAGCGCGGAAATGTTCATTGCGATCTTCTTTGACAGGGTGTGGCTGCACAAGGTCAGCGAGCCGACAGACGCGCCCGAGACGCCGCCGGTTGGCAGAAACATCAGGTAGGAACCGTTGGTGAATCCCGTCGAAGTGAGTACCAGATCGGGCGGAACGCCTTCGATCGCGCGGATCAGCAACTCTGCGGCCTGGTGTTGCCCGGTCGGCGCGGTATCGTCTACGAACACGATGTAACCGGATTGCCAGGAATTGTTTCCGGCTGTCAAGCAGGTCGAATTGTCATTGCTGGCGCATACGCCGATCGGAACGTTGCGCTTGATTGCTTCGCTGCGCGCCAAAGCGATTGTACCCAGCAGATTGTCTGCTGCCGTCGTCAGACGCAGGTTCGCCATGAGTGCCGAGAACGACGGCGCCGCAATCGTCAGCAGGATTGCGGCGATGGCGACCACAATCATCAGTTCTATCGCGGAGAAGCCGCCCTGCCGCTCGGGGTTACAACTTCCGTAGCCGCGTCGCCAATCCCGTTCGGATCGACCGATCGCAGACCCGCGGTGAATTGCCAGACAGTTACCGTCATTCATTGCCGTCGATGTGTAATGCATGTTGCTACACGGCGCATGGTATCGACATCGGTCAATGGCGCCAGGAATCTTCCGACAAACGGTAAGAAATTTCCGACAATCGGATGGTGGGCGCCAGGAAGCGTGGCAAATGTCACGCTTCCTGGCTCGAGGTCACGGCGGATCGACTGTGTAGTGGAGTCCGAACGGCAGCTTCGGCTGCGTCGGCAAATTCCGTGCTATTCCCCGGCGCGCGGAAAGTCGGGGTACGGAACAAGTCAAATGTAGTGCGGCGGGTTCAGAAGGTGCGTCAATGCTGCAGGATCTTTGCCAGAAACTGCTGCGCCCGTTCGCTGCGCGGCGCGCCGAAGAAGCTCTCCTTGTCGCAGTCCTCGACGATGCGCCCATGGTCCATGAATATCACGCGGTTGGCCACGCGGCGCGCGAAGCCCATCTCGTGGGTGACGCACATCATCGTCATGCCTTCCTCGGCCAGCGCGACCATCACGTCGAGCACCTCGCTGATCATTTCCGGGTCGAGTGCCGAGGTCGGCTCGTCGAACAGCATGCACACCGGGTCCATCGACAGCGCGCGGGCAATCGCCACGCGCTGCTGCTGGCCGCCGGAGAGCTGCGCGGGAAACTTGTCGCGATGCGCGGCAAGCCCGACGCGATCGAGCATCTTCAGGCCGCGCGCGATCGCTTCATCGGGGCTGCGGCCGAGCACCTTTATCTGGCCGAGCGTCAGGTTGTCGGTGATCGACAGGTGCGGAAACAGTTCGAAGTGCTGGAACACCATGCCGACACGGGCGCGCAGCCGGTTGAGATCGGTCTTCGGTGCGGTCACGATCACGCCATCGACGACGACTTCGCCGTTCTGCACCGATTCAAGGCCGTTGACGCACTTGATGAGCGTCGACTTACCCGAGCCCGAAGGGCCGCACACCACGACTACTTCGCCCTTGGCGACGTCGGTGCTGCAGTCGTCGAGCACCCGGGTCGGGCCATACCATTTGGACACACCACGAATCGATATCACAGGGGCCTCAGCGAACGATTGCTACCCGTGCCTGCAGCCTGCGCACCAGGCGCGACAGGGCGAAGCAGATGGCAAAGTAGATCATGGCGACAAACACGTACATCTCCACCGGCCGGTTGTAGTTCTTGCCGGTGACTTCGGCTGCCTTGAGCAAATCCTTTGCGCCGATCGCATAGACCAGCGAGGTGTCCTGGAACAGGATGATGGTCTGCGTCAGCAGCAACGGCAGCATGTTGCGAAAGGCCTGCGGCAGCACCACATGGCGCATCGATTGCGCGTAGGTGAGCCCGAGCGCCTGCGCAGCCGCGACCTGGCCGCGCGGCACGCTCTGGATTCCGGCGCGCATGATCTCGCCATAGAACGCCGCCTCGAACAGCGTGAAGGTGATCAGCGCTGAATTCTCCGCGCCGACCGGCTTGCCGGTGATGAGCGGTATCACCAGAAAGAACCACAGGATCACCATCACCAGCGGAATCGCGCGCAGCGTGTTGACGTAGGCGGCGGCCGCGCTGCGCAGCGGCGCGATCGAAGACAGTCGCCCCAGCGCGAGCAGCGTGCCGAAGACGATGCCGCCAGTCATCGCCACCAGCGTTAGCTTGAGGCTGAAGAGCAGCCCGGTCCACAAAAACGGCAGGCTGGCGGTGACAACGTCGAGGTCGAGGTTGGCCAGCATCGCGTGCGTTCAGCCGAGCGTGCCGGGCACGCGGGTGCGTGCCTCGATCAGCGCCATCGCCCGGTTGGCAATGAAGGCGCAGAGGAAGTACAGCAGCGTCACTGCGAGGTAGGTTTCGATGCCCTGTTCGGAATCCTCCTGCATCTGCCGGGCCTGGAACGTCAATTCCATCAGGCCGATCGCGAAGGCCACCGAGGAGTTCTTGAAGGTGTTCATGAATTCCGAGGTCAGTGGCGGGATCACGATGCGCAGCGCGCGCGGCAGCAGCACATGCCGATAGCACTGCAATGTGGTCAGGCCGAGTGCCTGCGCAGCCTCGCGCTGGCCGCGCGGCAAAGCCTGGATGCCGGCACGCACCTGCTCGGCGATGCGCGCCGAGGTAAACAACCCGAGGCACAGCGTGGCGGTGACGAACTCCTTTGCCGGCATATCCTGCTTGACCCAAAGAGAAAGCTCTCGCGGCAGCAATTCGGGCACCACGAAGAACCACAGGAACATCTGCACCAGCAGCGGGACGTTGCGGAACAATTCGACCCAGGTCGCGCCCGCACCGGCCAGCAGGCGGCTTCGCGTCGTGCGCAGCACGCCGGCCAGCGTGCCGAGAACCAGCGCGATGAGCCAGGCGCACAGCGCGCAGGCGAGCGTCCAGCCCAGCCCGGCGAGCAGCCAGTCGGCATAGGTCTCGCTGCCGCCCTGGACCTGCTGGGCGAAGATGCGCCAGTTCCAGTGGTAGTTCACGGTGCGCGATGCTACTTGCGGTCGTAGCTCTCGGCCGGTGCGTCGCTCGGGTTGCGGATCAGTTCCTTCAACTTGTCGCTCATCGCGAAGTTGAGGTTGATGTTTCTCGGCGGGATCGGTGACAGGAACCACTTCGCATAGAGTCGGTCGATCTCGCCGCCCTTCATCAAGCCGCCGACCACGCCATCTACCAGCTTCTTGAACGCCGGGTCGTCCCGCCGCAGCATGATCGCGATCGGTTCGGTCGACAGCGTCTCGCCCACGATCGCATAGCTGTCGGGCGACTTGGCCGTGGCGATCAGCCCGGCCAGCAGGTTGTCATCCATCACGAAGGCGACCGCCCGGTCGGTCTCCAGCATCAGGAAGGAGTCGGCGTGGTCCTTGCCGTACACCTCCTTGAAATCGATCGACTTTCCCTTCTCGTTCGCGCGCATCAGCGCGACCGAGGTGGTGCCGGTGGTCGTGGCGACCGGTTTGCCGTCGAGCTGGGCGAGGCCCGAAATGCCGGAAGCCTTCTTGACCGCCATGCGCACGCGGGTGACGAAGGTCGTCGGGGCAAACGCCACCTGGCGCTGTCGTGCCTCGTTGTTGGTGGTCGAGCCGCATTCGAGATCGACCGTGCCGTTGGTCACCAGCGGAATGCGGTTCTGCGAGGTGACGGTCTGGTGCGCCACCTTGAGCGCCGGCAGCTTGAGCTGCGCCTTCACCGCATCGGCAATGCGGTTGCAGATGTCGATGTGGTAGCCGACCGGCTGCTGACTGGCATCCAGATAGGAGAGCGGAATCGACGACTCGCGCACGCCGAGCGTGATCGTGCCGGTCTCCTTTACCTTCTTCAGCGTGCCTTCATCGGCCGCCGCATCGCCGGCACAGGCGGCGCCGGCGAGCATGGCGCAGGTGACGAGGAGGATAGTTGCAGAATGGCGCTTCATGATATCTCCCGGGTTTGTGCCGACAGGATGCCGTGCGATCGTGGTTTCAACATATCACGATTGGTCGATCTGTCGTAGCCGGTTGATCGTCTGCCCAGGGCCGGAGCATGAAAACTCGTTTACCGTCAGGCAGTTATGACATGGGCTTGTGGACCCGTCTGAAAAGGCGTCTACTCTCGATTTTTCGGAGTCGAGTGCGTGAGCGAGCAGAAGCGGGCG
>WBZP01005973.1_pt1 | contig 12198 bp, 12 predicted proteins | sample 5204301 | NCBI WGS metagenome assembly WBZP01 (sample SAMN12412401, study PRJNA552823) | activated sludge metagenome | isolation source: activated sludge from nitrification reactor of wastewater treatment plant... | place: USA: Pennsylvania | collected 2017
AGTGCCACTTTCATCATTTTATTAAAACTAACAATGGTTACGTCTTTACCCGGCCTTTTGATAAATGCTTTTCCGATTGGCAGCAGGTATTCTGTTTCAGGTACTTCTCCTTTATCACCATACATCAGTTCGCTTTCCATGAAAACAACCGGATCGTCGTCCCTGATGGCGCTTTTCAACAGCCCTTTGGCATCATACGGGTTTGAAACAGATATCACTTTCAGCCCGGGTATATTGGCATACAATGATTCAAAAGCGGTGGAATGCTGGGCGCCTAACTGCCCGGCAGACCCATTTGGCCCGCGGAATACAATCGGGCATCCTACCTGTCCTCCGCTCATGGCCAGCATTTTAGATGCTGTGTTCAATATCTGGTCTAAAGGCAACACCGCAAAATTCCAGGTCATAAACTCTACAATCGGCCTCAGCCCGTTCTGAGCCGCACCTACAGCAATGGCAGCAAAACCCAGTTCAGCGATCGGTGTATCAATAACCCGCTTTTCGCCAAATTCTTCCAGCATTCCCTGGCTTACCTTATACGCCCCATTATACTCAGCCACTTCCTCCCCCATCAGGAATACCCTTTCATCCCTTCTCATCTCTTCCTGCATTGCTTCCCGCAAGGCTTCTCTAAATGCAATTTGTCGCATGCCCAATTATTTACGCTTTAATTAATGAATCGATGCAAATTTATTCCAATGAAGGCACACTAACAAATTGTGATTAACAGCTTTATTTGCTAAATGGTTGCTTCCTGAACTGTACTTTTTTCAAATATTTTTTTCCCGGGCAGCAAAACGTTCATTTCCTGAAAAAGTTATAAAAAAGCGCCCTAAAAGCAACCAATGCATCTGATTATTAGTATACTTGATGTAAACCTTTTAAGCAGGATGAATATATAATGACATATCAATACCTTTATATAAAGTACATGCATGCATCCCAACGATCCGTTACATGGCAAAACACTGGAAAAGATTCTCACCGAACTGGTTTATCATTTTGGTTGGGAACACCTGGGAAGCATCATCAGGATCAATTGCTTTACCAGTAACCCTTCGGTAAACTCATCCTTAAAATTCTTGCGGAAAACACCCTGGGCCAGGAAAAAAGTGGAAGAATTGTATATCCGGTCAATTAGTGATTAATCTCCTCATAAATTTTTATGTAGAAAAATTACCGGGTTTGTTTGTTTTTACAATCCCCCCTGTTTAACTTTAAGAAACTATAACATACCTGGCAACGTTATACAGGAATTGGTTACATTATTATTACCGTATTTAAGTTTCATGAACCAAGATGGGACAAACCAAGTTTGATATACTTTTCGATCATGTTATTCTGAAACTGAAGGATTTGTCTCCGGCACTTTCCTATCATTCTATTAACCATACGATTGATGTGATCAGGCAGGCTGAGCGGATAGCAAATGATGAGGGCATCAATGAAAAGGAATTATACCTGTTGAAGGTGGCTGCCCTTTATCATGATACCGGTTTCCTGGTAACATATGCTGACCATGAAATGAAAAGTTGCAGCATATTCGAGGGAGATTGTACAATATTTAATTTTAATGATGCAGAAAAGGAGCTTATCCTTAACCTGATCATGGCAACCAAAATGCCCCAGAAACCAAGGACACTTTTACAAAAAATAATCTGTGATGCAGATCTTGACTACCTGGGAAGGAATGATTTCCCGGAAATTTCGCTGCGGTTAAAAAACGAATTCATGCACTATGGGATTATATCGGATGACCAGGCCTGGCAGAAACTCCAGTTAACATTCTTACAAGACCATCACTTTCATACCAGGTCATCCCAGTTACTAAGACAGCCTGTAAAAATGAATAATCTTTCAAAATTAATTCAGATTAACTGATATCAAATCATACTTATCAAACCCGGAACAAGATATGCCGGGATATCACTAATTGCTGAAACACCTGGTACCGTCAGGATATTTTCTTTTTCATTTCAATGGTTATCCTGTCCTGTTCCCTTAGCCTTTTGCACAGGGTGCGCATAATCCCTTTCAGGATATCCGTATTTATTGCAACTACATCATAAAAGGCCTCCTGCTCAATTTTCAAAAAAATACAATCCGTCAAGGTTGTAACACTGGCCGACCTTGTTTCTGAATCAAGCAAAGACAGCTCGCCGAATATCTCGTTTTCAGAAAGTGTTGCCAGTTGGTGCCCTTCATCATGTATGGATACTTGTCCTGAATAGATGAAATACATGCAATTGCCCGCGTCTCCCTTCTTAAACAGGGTTACATCTTTGTCTACCTGGCTTTCTTTACAAATGGAAGCCACTTCAATGAGGTCAACTTCACTGCAATTTTTAAAAATATCTGAATTTTTCAGTAAAAGAATCTTTTCAATGATAATCATAGTTCAACTGTTTTTAGTTTGAATTACAAAATCCTTTGTTTCCTGCACCAGGTAGTGCAAACTGGTTTGCTGAATATCTTTCAATTTCAACAGAAACCCGGTTTGGCCGGTACGCCATGAGGAATAAACGCAAACAGCCTTGGTCCAGGGATTAAATGCCAAGGGCGAATTAAAAATAACTTTGTTGTAAAATTCATTTATTTCCTGCGGTGTATTGCCGGCAACTATTCCATCAGGATCTAGAATGAAGTCAAATAAAAGATTCATGTCTTTTGATATCCGTTTAGGCAACAGCAATTCGAGCATTTCCATTGCGTTATACAATTTGTCATGCTTATCAATTTCCATCAGTTCCAGGATGCGGTTCACCTCCAGTTTACGGTATAACAATACGGCTATTTTCAGCGATAGAGAAAGGTCATTCTTCACTTCACTGAATATGGCTCTTTTAATAAGCTCTTTATCTTTAAAATCAGGGATACTGTTATAATCCCTGATTTTTTCAAGCCCCAGTTTCAGGTAACTGTTGAGGTAAAAACTTAATTTTTCCGATTCAGCCGTTGAAGTGAATTCATATTCTTTCGCCCACAGTGCATGGATTATTTTTTTATTCAGATCATCGCTCTCTTTATCCAGGTTAGCCAAAAGGAAATTTGTTGAGTGCGGGCCCTTTACCCTGGCGGCTATTTTTACAAAATCACTTACATACTTATCTGCTACGTTTCTTATATCCATGAAAAGGTCATCGCCGTATAGCTGCAGCCCTTTCAGAACCAGGTTCCTGTCTGCCGGCAGATCAAGCATTTTTAAGACCGATGGGATCAGTTTATTCATTTTGAGTTTGCAGACAGTGGTTATGGCTGCACGTTTTACTGCCAGGTCATTATCTGATATCAATGCTGAAAGCGCATCTAAAAACTGCACATGCTTAACATCGCTGATGATCTCAATGGCCAGTTCGCGTTCTGCAGGAACAGATGAATACAATAGACTGTTTATTTCATTACCGGCTATAAATAAAAAATTAAATTCCCGTTGATTCAATAAATTAATGACAACGATCTTTCTTACCGCATATTCATAACGGCTGATGTTTTCTGATGCTTCTTTTAAAAATTCAGGATCGTGTTTGCATAACAGGGAAATTACTTTTAGCCTTAATTCCGAATCCGTTTCCGAATGAAACAAATTCCTTAACACATCCACGCTTATTTTCCCGGTTGATTCACTTAATTCAAGGGCGAATTTTTTTACGGCTATATCGTTCCCTTCACGCAGTTTTTTTTCAAGCAGATTATTGAAACCGGGGTAACCGGATTTCTGCAGCAGGTTTAATGCATAAATAACTTCGGTTTTCTCACCTCTTTCAATTTTATTTAAGAGGATATCGATGGCATTCTGATCTGTGATAAAGATATCGTCACTGGTAAAAATCCCCTTACGGATGGTGGCATGTATGGTGTTAAGGTAAGTGCGGCCAATAAAAAATATAATCCCGGCCCATATGCAAAGATTTATGATGAGCAGTTTAATTGCGAACATGATGCTCATTTCTGTCCCAGACCGGTAAAGTAATAACAACGATAACCCAACAATGATGAGGGAAGGCGGATACATGTACCCTTTTGAAATGATATGCCCTTTTAACCTCAGTTTTTCTTTTAATGGCTGAAAAAGAATGAAGAATACGGGCTCCTGCATGGTTGACCGGAGCACTTCCGTAATCATGGCCATTAAACCAAAGATGAAAAGGGCATAATTTGATTTTCCACCGAATGCAAAAAACAGCATACAGAACATAAACAGTATGATCGGTGTAATGAATAAACAGTTAATAACACCAAGCCTTTCAATGACCCTGCTGGTAAAAATCAATTTGAAAGCTAAAGCGATCACCCTGCCAAATGCAAAGAATAATGCAATATAGGCAGCAAGGTCTGTTATATTTTCGAAGCGGAGTTTTACCTGTGAAATAAAAGTGAAATCAATCAGCACAAATACATTATAGCTGATGAGTGACAATAACGATATGGCAAAAATGAGCCTGTTCTTAAAAAAGAAACTAACAAAGTCCTTTTTGGTAAACACATCTTCCACATGATGGTCTTCCTTATGGAATTTTTGTTTGATGGTATCCCAATTCTTTTTCCTGATATATTTACTGAATAAAAGCAGGCTTACACCCATTGAAAGCACTGCCAGCCATATGAGGTTATGGAGCCCGATAAAAGGAATCAATAAAGGGGCTGCAATATACCCAATAAGCTTTGCCGGTATATCGCCAGATCCCACGATAGAAAATATCCTCCTGCTTTCCCGCACATTAAACAGCAATGAAACCAATCCCCAGAATGCATAACCGGTGATCATATAGATCAGTACACTGCTGATCAGCAACAGGAAAATGAACTGGTCTTTGTTTCCGTAATTGAGTCCCAACCATAAAACAATCATCAGAATTACACCAAACGCGGTAATGTATTTCAGCAACTGTAATGGTGAAAAATGGTGTTCCAGTTTTTCATATATGTAATTAAATAAAATAAGGAAACCAGCTATTACCAGGTAAACCACCGGAAGGTAATCAACCGGAAAATTATACACAAAGAGAGTAAAAGCTATGATGCTGATCAATGCGTTTGCCAGGCCAATGAAGAATTGAACAGTCAGCAGATCGAAAACCTGCGACGATTCCGACATCTTTATATTAAGTACATTTAGAAAACGAATTTTCATGGCACTAAATATACAAAACACCCAACATATCTCTTGCCGGAAAAGCATATTTTAAATAGCCCGGTTGTAATCTGCTAAGAACAGCCGGCTTTGCGGCCATGAGTAAACGCATTTTTCTGAAAATAAAAAAGGGCACATTTCAATGTGCCCTGTCTATCAAAATATCTTAAAACCCGATTTACAAATTTTCTATCACCATGGCGCTTGCTCCGCCTCCGCCATTGCAAATACCCGCAGCTCCGTATTTACCGCCCTGCTGTTTCAGCACATTGATCAGGGTAACTATAATCCTGGCGCCGCTGCAACCCAGGGGGTGGCCGATTGAAACAGCGCCGCCATTCACGTTCACCTTTACGGGGTCCAGTTTCATGCGACGGGTGTTTTCAATACCAACTACTGAAAAAGCCTCATTCAATTCCCAGAAACTGATATCTTCCATTTTCAGGCCGGCTTTGGCAACCGCTTTAGGAACTGCCAGAGCAGGTGTTGTGGTGAACCATTCGGGAGCCTGTTCAGCATCTGCATAACTTACAATCCTGGCAATGGGTTTCAAGCCCAGTTCCGTGGCTTTTTCCCTGCTCATCAATACCAGGGCTGCTGCGCCGTCGTTCATGGTTGATGCGTTGGCGGCAGTAACCGTTCCGTCTTTTACAAATGCGCCTTTCAATGATGCTATCTTGTCATATTTCACATTAAACGGCTCTTCATCTTTGGCAAAAATCAACGGATCGCCGCTACGTTGCGGAATAGCCACCGGAATGATCTCGTTTTCAAATTTTCCGGCAGATACAGCCGCCTGGCTCCGTTTATAACTTTCTATGGCAAAGGCATCCTGTTCTTCGCGGCTTATGCCACATGTAACGGCACACAGTTCAGCCGCATTGCCCATTGCTTTACCGTCATATACATCCGTAAGGCCGTCTTTTGCCAGTCCGTCAATCAGTTGGGTATTGCCATACTTATTTCCCCATCGAACGCTATCAGCATAAAAAGGCACGTTACTCATACTTTCCATTCCGCCGGCAACCACAATATCAGCATCACCAAGCATGATGGATTGTGCTGCCTGTGCAATAGCTTTCATACCGCTGGCACATACTTTGTTAACCGTGGTACAATTCACTTCATTGGGTAACCCGGCAAATTTAGCCGCCTGCCTGGCAGGAGCCTGTCCCAGGTTTGCCTGGATAACGGAACCCATAATAACATCGTTAACCAGTTCGGGTTTAATACCGGCTTTTTCAAGCGCCCCTTTGATGGCAAAACTTCCCAACTGAGTTGCAGAGAACCCCTTTAATGTGCCACCAAAACTTCCAATTGGCGTACGGACCGCTGAAATGATATATACTTCTTTCATATTTTAACAATTTTGCACGCAAAGGTAAGAAGATCAGCATTCATTTTACCCGGTTATCATTTTAATCGCATGATACGGGCCAAGCCATAACAGAATAACGTACAACAGGTCTGTACGGAATGTTTTGCAAAAATTACACCGGTATTGAACTTTTATTTTTAACTTCATAGGCCGGTTTTGAGCCTAAGAAGCCGAATACTAAATTTATACGCAATTATGAAAAAGTTATTCATTGCAACACTGCTCAGCCTGTTTATGGCAACATCATTCGCACAAAAGATATCCAGGATTAACCTTACAAAAGACGGAGTGATAGAATCTATCTTTTTCCTGCTTGATGAAGGCGTAACCGTAAGCATGACTGAAAGCGGAAATATTACAGCCTGGGGCAATGAAGTGGTTTCTGAGCGGATTCCCAGCTTGTCTAAACTGGATGTGTATCCCGGCCGTGTAGAGTATTATAATACCACTGAAAACGAAGCCTTCCGTGGTAAAGTAAAATACATTGGAAAGAATCATATTACCTATTATGGTACATACGACCGCGAAGAACTGCAAGGTAAAGTAAGAAGCATTGGCCCGGTGATATTTGAATACTATATGCTGCTTGAAAATGATGCTTTCAAGGGAAAGATTAAGAAAGCCGGTTCTGTTGCATTTACCTGGTACAGTTCATTTGACAATGAAGCTTTCAGGGGTAAGATCAGGTCGATGGGCAATACCAATTTCACCTATTACACTTCTTTTGAGGACAAGGCTTTCAGGGGAAGGCTAAAAAGCATAGACAGGTTTACCTATACATATTATTCTTCCATGGAAAGAAAGGAATTCCAGGGTGCCATCAAATCTGGTTCCCAGCTACAGAATATCAACGGTATAAAATACTTTGTAAAATTCTAATAAATGGGATTACCAAAAAATGCTCCTGTATTTGTTTACAGGAGCATTTTTTTTATAGCAATTGCATTACCGTAGTTTGAATATGAATCCAGCCTGGATCGTATTGATATTTCGCCCAAATTCTATATTGGCTCCAACTGACGGAGAGAAATAATATGACGCCCCGATAAAAGGTGAAAAAACAGGAAACGCTTCATCAACTTTTACAGAATTGCCGTTGTTGTAATCGCGGTGATGAAAGGCCGCTCCTGCTGCTATACCTGCGTAAGTATCCAGCCTTTTCACTTTCCATCCATAATGCCAGGCCGACCTGCCGGCAACAACCAATGTACTCGACCTGAAATCATTATACCTTCCGCCACTGGAGAAGGCACCACCGGCTTCCAGCCCTAATGAAATAACTCCCGGCCCTGCCTGCCATATACCAACTTCAAGCGCTGCTTTTGTGCCAAAGGTAGCATTGTCGTTTACATTCTTGTAATCAACACCGGATCCTACAGAAACGCTAACGGTAACAGATCCTTTATCAAATATTGATTCCTGTTGCTCTTTCTGCGCAACTGCATTCATTGATATGGCTGATGCCATCAATGTGATAACTACGGGTATTACGATATTTCTTTTCATATTTCCGGCATTGCAAATATAATACCAACCAAAAAATTGATTTCTAAAGAAAATGTGAAAGATTTGCTTAACGTGTAAAAACTGCAGTACTATAAACAGGAAAATGGCTGATTTCATTTTACCGGCATATTAGCCAGGTATACTACCGGTGATGATTAAACGATAATATCCGGCTACCTGATCCTGGGGTCTGCTAACCGGTAAATACTGTCAGCCAGCAGATTGATCACGATAAAAATTACAGCACTGAATAATACAGCGCCCATCACCACCGGATAATCAAGTTTTTCCAGTGCGTTCACGGTCAGTTTGCCCATACCCTTCCAGCCAAAAATATACTCCACAAAGAATGCACCTGCAAGCAGTTCGGCAAACCAGCCGGTTATGGCCGTTATCACCGGGTTAAGTGCATTGCGCAGGGCATGCCTGAATATGACCGTCCTATTATTTAAGCCCTTTGCATAAGCTGTACGTATATAATCCCTGTTAAGAACATCCAGCATGCTGCTCCGGGTGAGCTGTGTGATGATTGCCAGGGGGCGTATACCAAGCGTACAGGCTGGCAATACCAGGTTTTTGATATTAAGATAAGATTCACCGGTTATATCATCTATTTCAAACAGGCTTCCGGTAAGGTTTAATCCTGTATATGGATGCAATACGATACCAAACAGGTAAGCCATGATGATGGCGATGAAAAAAGATGGGGCGGAAATACCTGCAATGCTGCTTACCAATACCACCTGGTCGGCCCAGGTTCCTTTTTTAACAGCGGCTATAACGCCGAATAAAATTCCCAGTAAACAAGCCAGCAACATGGCGGTTGTTGCCAAAATAAGGGTACCCGGCAGGGCGTCCATCAACAAGCTGCTAACATCCGTCTTTGTCTGGTAACTGCGCCCCAGGTAAGGGAATTTTAATACCAGTTTCCTTTTTCCGCCGGCAACCAGGCCACGAATCCCTTTCTCTTTCAATGCAGCTTCCGTATAAATACTTACAGGTGAAACATCATTCAGGTATAAAATGAACTGCTTCCATGTCGGTTCATCCAGGTGCAGTTCCCTGCGGATATTTTCAATGGTCTTTTTATCGCCTGATTGTCCGGCTACCAGCCTGGCCGGATCGCCGAAACCCTGGAACATGGCAAATACCAATACAACAATTCCGGTTAATACCAGTATGGAATATGATATTTTCTTTAACAGGAAAAATATTCCGGCTTTTAGGTTCATCAGCTAAACTGTTTCCATGAACTGTTTACAATACGTTCTGTATGGGTATTAAAACTTTGTCAACTGTATCTTTTACATGGATGCACATATTATCCATTCAAGGACAAACATGGCAGTTAACGGACCGCCTTTTCAAAATCTGCCCAGCCCCATTTTTGCTCAACCACGGCTGCTTTCATCTTATACAGTGTTGGATTAGCCCTGGCTGCTGTTTTTATGGCCGTTGCATCTGCCGTAAATATGGCATCCGTTTTTATATCATTCATGGATAAGAACTTCCGAACAGCATCACGTTGTGCAGTTACCACATAGAATTTCTTAATACCGGCAATAGCTTTGCTGCTGATTGCCTTACAGTCATCTATCCAGCTTTCCCCGGCTTCGGGTACATCCCTGATGAATAACAGGTAGTAATAATCTGGGTTTGAAAGAATCTCTGCTGTTACATCATTCCCATCAACATCAGTAAGCGAAAAATCATTGATAAGTGGGATGTTATTTTTCCCTTTTTCAACTAAAGTCTGTTTACGTTCTACAAATTTCCAGGTGCTGTCCGGTAAAGCTGAAACAGGAAAATCCTTTTTTTCTCCGCCTTTTTCATACACAAATACATAATCATATTTATCCTGGATGGCATCAGCCGGCATTTCCCTCAGTTTAAGTATGTCATTCCCCTTTTTATAAGGAAGGCAATCTGCCAATGGCAGATGCTTCAGTACATAAAACTGCAATGCAAGTGTTGCTACAAGTGCAGCCGTCACATACAGGAATGAGAAGAAAGGTTTGGCAAGTGGTTTTATATATGCTGACTTTACCACCAGTATGATTGCCAGTAAAAGCAGTACAATATCTTTACTGAAAGTTTGAACCGGTGTAAGCGGTATACAATCACCGAAACAACCACATGCCCTTATCTTACCGCTGAATAATACAAAGGCGGTGAGAAACGTAAAGAACAGAATAAGCGGCAATATGAGCCAGGAAGTTATTTTTTTCTGCCACCCGATAAGCAATGCCAGCCCGAGCACTACTTCCAGAGTAATCATACTGATGGAGAAAGTGAGTGAATAATGCATGAGGTTTTCCATCAGCCCTTTCAGGAAACCGGCATGGCCCCACACTTCAAAAAATTCTTCCATCTTATAGGCAAGCCCACGCGGGTCAATAGCTTTAACCAGTCCCGAAAAAATGAACAGGAGCCCTGTAATGATCCTGGCAATGGTAACGGTAACTTTCATATTGCTTATATTTTAATGTTTGCCTTCCTCTATCAGGATGAGCGCAAAAACCGAATAGTTTAAAATATCATAAAAATTGGCATCAATGCCTTCGCTTACAAGGGTTGCCCCTTCATTGGAAATGATTTGTTTTATCCGGAGGATTTTGGCAAGAATGAGGTCGGCAAAACTTTCCTGGCTCATTTCCCGCCAGGCTTCGCCATAATCGTGATTTTTGTCAAGCATCAGTTTTTTGGCGGCTGTAATTTTACTATCGTACCTCTCCTCTACTTCGTTTACCGGTAACTGTTCTGTTTCATCATTTCCCAAATCAAGTTGAATAAGCCCGATGACCGCATAATTAAGCATCCCTTCAAATTCACTTCTAATATCATCGCCGATCCGCTGTGCCTTTTTTTCCTGTATGGTCCGTATTCTTTTCGCTTTAATATATATCTGGTCTGCAATGGAAATGGTCCTGTAAACCCGCCAGGATGTTCCGTAATCACTGGTCTTTTTCAGGAAAATGTCTTTACAACGTTTAATTGCCCTGTCATACTGTTCATTCGTAGTCATGTTGTGTATCCGTTACCTGTTATTATTTGCTAATTTGCATGAAAGATCAAATTTACAATTACTCTTTCAAATGTTTACACTTAACTGTAAAGGAAAACTGCTGCTGATTGAAAAACCGCTGGTGATGGGCATCATCAATGCCACACCCGATTCGTTTTATGAAGGCCATATCGGTAAAGGTGCAGATGATATATGGGCTATGGCTTCCCGCATGATTGATGCCGGTGCGGGCATATTGGATATTGGCGGACAAAGCACCCGCCCGGGCAGCCTGCGCATTACTGAAAAAGAAGAATTGGAAAGGGTGTTGCCGGTTATCAGGATGATCAGGGAACATGACCGGGATATTGTGTTGTCTATTGATACCTATTACAGCCATGTAGCTGGTAAGGCAGTGGAGGCAGGTGCAGACATCGTTAACGATATCAGTGCCGGTGCAATGGACAGCAACATGATCAGCACCGTAGCTTCATTGCAGGTTCCATACATCTGCATGCATATGAAAGGCACTCCGGAAACCATGCAGCAACAGGCATCCTATATTGATGTGGTTAAGGAAGTGCTTGATTTTTTCATAGAAAAAACAGCCATTTGCAAAGAGGCCGGCATTCATGATATCATCATTGATCCGGGTTTTGGATTTGGTAAAACAGCCGGGCAAAACCTGCAATTGCTACAATCACTTCCTGTTTTCGGAATGTTTGAAAAACCGGTGCTTACCGGGCTATCCAGGAAAAGCACTATTTATAAAACGCTTGGCACAACCGCATCGGAGGCATTGAATGGCACTACCGTTTTAAACAGCATCGCATTGCTAAACGGCGCATCGCTGTTACGGGTACACGATGTAAAGGAAGCTAAAGAAGCGGTTTTACTGGTGCAGGCATATAAGCAAGCCTGATTGATAAAACATATACGGGCATTGTGTCAAATCTGAAACAATGCCCGTAATCGAATAACAACTGTAATTTTTATTTCTTTTCTTTTGCAGCTTTTTGCAGGTTAGAGATGCTGTCCATATATTTTTTCTGCATATCCTGCATTTTCTTTCTCTGCAGTTCATTATCAGCCCTTGCCTGGTCTTTGCTCATAACATCCAGTACTTCAATATCAAAAATAAGTACCGAATTGGGAGCAATATCTTCGCCGGCACCCTGT
>WBZP01005974.1_pt1 | contig 12194 bp, 8 predicted proteins | sample 5204301 | NCBI WGS metagenome assembly WBZP01 (sample SAMN12412401, study PRJNA552823) | activated sludge metagenome | isolation source: activated sludge from nitrification reactor of wastewater treatment plant... | place: USA: Pennsylvania | collected 2017
AAGCCGTACCTCGGTAAGTGGATCGCGTTGCCGGAGGCCCAGGCGAAGTCGATGGGCTCGACCACGACGAAGTCGATCCTCGACGAGATGTTCGCGGACAAGGACATGACGGCCCTCGACCAGGTGACCACCCAGGTCGCCAAGGAGACCGTCGACGGCACGCCGGCCTACGTTCTCTCGGACGCCACCGGCAAGAGCCAGGCCAAGGTGTACGTCACCGCTGACGGCAAGGCCCGCCTGCTCAAGATCGTCTCGACCGGTTCCAATGCGGGCACCATGACGGTTTCGGACTGGGACTCGGTCGCGGCATACCCCACCCCGTCGGGCAAGGACCTCGCGGCCATTCCCGGGATGTAGTCCCGGCTCGGCCCGTTCGCCGTTCGGCCCGGTCCTCGCTGCGGTCTGAGGGAGCGGGTCCGGACACGTGGGTGTGGCCAGGCAGGCTGGCTGTGCGGGCATGGCTGTGCAGGGCGGGCGTGCGGGCGTGGCCAGGCAGGCTGGTTGTGCGGGGCTGACTGTGCGTGCGCGGCGGTACGGGCGTGGCGGTGCGGGGCGGGCGTGCGTTGGTGCGTGACTGTGCGGGGCTGGCGGTGCGGGCGTGGCTGTGCGCGGCTGGCTGGGCGCCTCGCTGGCCGCGCGTGCCCGGTTGCCCATCGCGGAGGGAGCGAGATGGTCCCTAAAGCGGCACCGGGGAGTGGTCTTCGGTGCCCTATGCCGTGCTCCACATTTCGACGCAGTAGCCCTCTGCTCCATATCTCGACGCAGGGCCCCTCTGCTCCATATCTCGACGCAGGGCCTCTCTGCTCCGTAACTCGACGCAGGGCCTCTCTGCTCCGTAACTCGACGCAGGGCCTCTCTGCTCTGGATCTCGACGCAGGGCCCCTCTGCTCCGTATCTCGACGCAGTAGCCCTTTGCTCCGTGGCTGGGTGCAAGAGGCCTTTGCTTCACGATGCGGAGCACGGCATAGGGCGCCGAAGACACCCCCCCATAGCGGCCTACGAGGGCACGTCCGGAAGGTGCGAGACGGTGTGGTCCCGCGGGGTGACGTACGGCGCCGGCGAGGGCACGCCCGGAAGGTGCGAGACGGTGGGGTCCCGCGGGGGGTCGAGTACGGCGCCGGCGAGGGCACGCCCGGAAGGTGCGAGACGGTGTGGTCCCGCGGGGTGACGTACGGCGCCGGCGAGGGCACGCCCGGAAGGTGCGAGACGGTGGGGTCCCGCGGGGGGTCGAGTACGGCGCCGGCGAGGGCACGCCCGGAAGGTGCGAGACGGTGTGGTCCCGCGGGGTGAAGTACGGCGCCGGCGAGGGCACGCCCGGAAGGTGCGAGACGGTGTGGTCCCGCAGGGGGTCGAGTACGGCGCCGGCGAAGGCACGCCCGGAACGGCCCACCAGGGCACGCCCGGAGGGGCCTACGAACAATGACCGACCCGCGAGAACCCGGGCGCCAGCCCCCGGTGGCCGGAGGCCGTCGCCACGGCTGGGTGGGGAACGTCCGTCATCAATTCGCTTGCCCGGAACACCTAGGATCTAGCCCTATGAGTACCGTCCTGTCCGCCGTCGCCTGGCCGTACGCCAACGGCCCGCGGCACCTCGGCCATGTGGCCGGGTTCGCCGTGCCCTCCGACGTCTTCAGCCGGTACATGCGGATGGCCGGCCACGACGTGCTCATGGTCTCCGGCTCCGACGAGCACGGCACGCCGATCCTCGTCCTGGCCGACAAGCAGGGCGTCAGCGCCCGCGAGCTGGTCGACGTCAACCACCGGATCATCGCCGCCGAGCTCGCCGATCTCGGTTGTTCATACGACCTCTACACCCGGACGACGACCCCGAACCACTACGCCGTCGCCCAGGAGCTCTTCGCCAGGGACCACGCCAACGGGTACATGATCGAGCAGACCACCCGGGGCGCCATCAGCCCGTCGACGGGCCGTACCCTGCCGGACCGCTATATCGAAGGCACCTGCCCGATCTGTGGGTATGGCGAGGCCCGTGGCGACCAGTGCGACAACTGCGGCAACCAGCTCGACCCCACCGAGCTCATCGACCCGCGGAGCAAGATCGACGGCGAGGTGCCGGCGTTCATCGAGACGCAGCACTTCTTCCTCGACCTGCCCGCGCTGGCCGAGGCGATCGGGGAGTGGCTCGACGGCCGAGAGGCCTCCGGCCTGTGGCGCCCGAATGTCATCAAGTTCAGCCGCAATATCCTCGACGAGGTCAAGCCCCGCGCCATGACCCGCGACATCGACTGGGGCATCCCGGTGCCGCTCGATGGCTGGCGGGACAACCCGGCCAAGCGGCTCTACGTGTGGTTCGACGCGGTCATCGGCTACCTTTCGGCGGCGATCGAGTGGGCTCGACGCTCCGGCGACCCGCAGGCCTGGCGCCGGTGGTGGAACGACCCGGACGCCCTCTCGTACTACTTCCAGGGCAAGGACAACATCACCTTCCACGCCCAGATCTGGCCGGCAGAGCTCCTCGCGTATGCCGGACGCGGCGCCCGCGGCGGCACTCCTGGTCCGTACGGCGTGCTCAACCTGCCGACCGAGGTCGTCGCCAGCGAGTACCTCACCATGGAGGGCAAGCAGTTCAGCTCCTCACGCGGCCACGTCATCTATGTCCGCGACGTCTTGCAGCGCTACGGACCGGACCCGCTGCGCTACTTCATCTGCGCCGCAGGCCCGGAGAACCAGGACGCCAACTTCACCTGGGCCGAGTTCGTCCAGCGGAACAACTCCGAGCTCGTCGCGGGCTGGGGCAACCTCGTCAACCGGACCGCGTCGATGATCCACAAGCGGTTCGGCGCGATCCCGACGCCCGGGCCGCTCGAGCCGGTCGACGACGAGCTGCTCGCGACGGTCCGCGCCGGCTTCGACTCGGTCGGTCAGGCCCTGGCGCAGCAGCGCTTCAGGGGCGGGATCGGTGAGGTCATGCGCATCGTCGGCGAGGCGAACGCCTATGTCTCCAAGACCGAGCCGTTCAAGCTCAAGGCCGACTCCGAGCAGGAGCGTCTCGGCACGGTGCTGCACACCCTCGCCCAGGCCGTCAGCGACCTCAACCTGCTCATGTCGCCCTTCCTCCCACACAGCGCCAACCGGGTCCACGCGGTGCTCGGCGGGACCGGCGAGCTCATCCCGATGCCGCAGCTGAGCGACGTGGAGGATCTCGACGGCGGACCGGCATACCCGGTCATCACAGGGGACTACAGCGGCGGCCCGCGCTGGGAGTCCACGCCAGTGGTCCCGGGCACCCCGATCGGCCCGCCGACCCCGGTCTTCACCAAGCTCGACCCGTCGGTCGTCGACGAGGAGCTGGCCCGGATGAGCGGCGAGGGCTGACCCGGTGACTAGCTCCGGCGGGGGACGACCGACAGCGACCGGACCCGACCCGCTGCCGCTGCCCGTCGTCGACAACCACCTTCACCTCGACCACGCCCGGGAGGGCGAGGACCTGCCCGATATCGCCGCCACGCTCGCCGCGGCGGCGCGGGTCAACGTGACGAGGGTGGTCCAGATCGGCTGCGATCTGCCCGGGGCCCGGATGACCGTCGCCGCGGTCGAGGCGCACCCGACGATGGTCGGGGGAGTTGCGCTGCACCCCAACGAGGTGCCCCGGCTCGCCGCCTCCGGTGAGCTCGATGCGGCGTATGCCGAGATCGCCTCGCTCGCCGAACACCCCCGGGTGCGGACCATCGGGGAGACCGGGCTGGACTACTACCGGACCGACGAGTCCGGACGCCCGGTGCAGCAGGACGGCTTCCGGTGGCATCTGGCCCTGGCGCGCCGGGTGGGCAAGCCGGTCCAGGTGCACGACCGTGAGGCCCACGCCGACGTGCTGCGCATCCTCGCCGAGGAGCCCGCACCACCCGCGGTGGTGCTGCACTGCTTCTCCGGGGATGTCGAGATGGCCCGAGAGGCGGTCGCGCGGGGCTACTACCTCTCCTTCGCCGGGCCGGTCACCTTCAAGAACGCCAGAGGGCTGCGCGACGCCCTGGCCGTGACCCCGCTCGAGCAGCTGCTCGTCGAGACCGACGCGCCATACCTCGCCCCCAGCCCACACCGGGGGGCGACCAACACGCCCGCCCTGGTCCCCTACACCGTGCGGGTCATGGCGGACGTCCTCGCCGTGGACGTCCCGACGCTGTGCCGGGCGCTCGATGCGAACGCGGAGCGGCTCTACGGCCCCTGGTGACCGGGCGGGACCGGTGTGACAGGTGTGATGAATGAGGCATTTCCTGTGGGATTCCTCACCTCCGGAGAGGTCACCTGGAGGCCCCCTGAGCGTTATCGAAACTTGACCTTTCTTCGACCGTTCGGGACAGTAGAACGGTTGGCCGGGTCGTAGGTCCGCCTTTCGTGAGCGTCCACGAGCCCCCTGCGGCTCGCTGGCGGGATGCGTTGAGGCGCTCCGATCCTCGGGATGAACGATCATTGGAGAACTGTGCTCTCAGCCCCACTTCGTCGTGTTGCCCAGGCAGCCGTCGCAGCAACCGTCCTCGCCGGAGCCTTCGGTGTCACCGCCTTCGACAAGGCCGTGACCCTGTCCGTCGATGGCCAAGCCACGCAGGTCCACGCATTCGCCAGCACGGTCGCAGACCTGCTGTCGCGCCAGGGCATCACGGTCGGGGCGCACGACGTCGTCGTGCCGGCCACGGACCAGCCGCTCGATGACGGCCAGAGCGTCGTCGTCCGCTATGGGCGCGCGCTCACCGTCACGCTCGACGGGAAAACCACCACGTACTACACGACCGCCACGACGGTCGACGCCGCTCTCGCCGAGCTGAACATCCGCGCCGAGGGCGCCCAGCTGTCCGTCTCCCGGTCCGCGCCGCTCGGGCGCCAGGGCCTGGACCTGACGATCAGCAACCCCAAGCAGGTCACCCTTGATGTCGCCGGGGTGAAGAAGGTCGTGTCGACCAACGACCTCACCGTCACCGACCTCCTCGCCGCGAACGCCGTGACCCTCGGGACGCTCGATACCGTGGTCCCCGCCGCGAACACCCCGCTGACCACGGGGATGGCGATCGTCGTCACCCGGGTGAGCCAGAAGACCGAGACGGTGACCGAGTCGATCGGCTACGCGGTGACCAAGGTCAACGACTCGTCGATGTACCAGGGTCAGTCCAAGACCGTCACGCCGGGCAAGGCCGGGTCGAAAAAGGTCACCTACACCTCGACCTTCGTCAATGGCACCCTCAAGACCAAGGTCGCGGTCTCCACCACGGTCGTCTCCGCTCCCGTCGCCGAGGTCCGCAAGGTCGGGACCAAGGCGGTCCCGCGACCGTCGGCCGGCTCGGTCAACAGCGCCGGCCTCAACCTCGCCAATGCGGCCATGTGGGACCGGATCGCCAAGTGCGAGTCCGGCGGCAACTGGCATATCAACACCGGGAACGGCTACTACGGCGGCCTCCAGTTCCTCACCTCGACCTGGCTGTCGAACGGTGGCGGCCAGTTCGCCCCGCGGGCCGACCTCGCCAGCCGCGAGCAGCAGATCACCGTGGCGAACCGCCTCTATGCCCGGGCAGGCCTGGGTCCCTGGGGCTGCCGCTGGGCGGCCTGACGCCCGCCAGCCCTACCCCGTGGGGGCCCCGCACCGTGGTGCGGGGCCCCCACGGCGTTCCACCGGTCATGGCTAGGGTGGGTCCGTGACCTCCTCGCCCGATGGCAGCCGGCTGCTCGGCGCCTCCGACGTGCGAGGACTGGCGACCCGACTCGGGGTGCGGCCGACCAAGCAGCGCGGCCAGAACTTTGTCGTCGACGCCAACACGGTCCGCCGGATCGCCCGGCGCTCGGGGGTCGGGCCGGGGGATGTCGTCCTCGAGGTGGGCCCCGGCCTCGGGTCGCTCACCCTTGCCCTGCTCGAGGCCGGCGCCGAGGTCACCGCGGTCGAGATCGACCCGCTCCTGGCCGGCGCGCTCGCCGACACGGTTGCGGCATACGCTCCGGCTGGCCACGCGAGACTGCGGGTCGTCGAGGCGGACGCGCTGACCGTGACCGACCTGCCCGGCCCGGCCCCGACCCACCTCGTCGCGAACCTCCCCTACAACGTCTCGGTCCCCGTCGTTCTGCGCGCCCTCGAGGACTTCCCGAGCGTCCAGCGCGTCCTCGTGCTGGTCCAGCTCGAGGTCGCCGAACGGCTCGCGGCCACCCCAAGGGGCAAGGTCTACGGCGTCCCCAGCGTCAAGGCCCGGTGGTATGCCGACGTCGTCCAGGCCGGCACGGTCCCTCGGTCGGTCTTCTGGCCGGTCCCCAATGTCGACTCCGGCCTGGTCGAGCTGGTCCGCCGGGAGCCGCCCGCTGCGCCGACGCTGCGCCGGGCCGTCTTCGCCTGCATCGACGCGGCCTTCGCCCAGCGCCGCAAGACCCTCCGCGCAGCCCTGGCCGGCTGGGCCGGGTCGCCGGCCGAGGCCGAGCGGCTCCTCGTCGCCGCCGGGGTCGACCCCGGTGCTCGCGGTGAGCAGCTCGACGTCGCCGACTTCGCCCGGGTCGCCGCCGCCCGGGAGAACGCGCGGGTGGCCTCGTGATCCGGTCGCTGCGCACGGTCCGCCCCGCCGCCAAGGCCCCGGTCACCGCCCGGGCCTGCGCCAAGGTCAACCTCGACCTGCGCGTCGGCGCCGTCCGTCCGGACGGCTACCACGAGCTGTCCTCGGTCTTCCTCGGGGTCGGCCTGCACGACGATGTCACCGTCCGGCCGTCGGCGCAGTGGTCCCTCACCGTCGAGGGCAAGCACACCGAGGGCGTGCCGACCGACGAGACCAACCTGGCCTGGCGCGCCGCGGTCGCCGTCGCGGAGCTGGGGGGAGTCGACCAGCCGGTCGCCATCCATATCGACAAGAACATCCCGGTGGCCGGAGGGATGGCTGGCGGGTCTGCCGATGCGGCCGCCTCGGTCCTGGCCTGCAACGCCCTGTGGGAGGTCGGACTGGACCGTTCCGAGATGCTCACCATCTGCGCGGACCTCGGCAGCGACGTCCCGTTCTGCCTCAGCGGCGGCGTGGCGGTCGGGCGCGGCCGCGGTGAGCAGCTCGTCCCGGTCCTGTCCCGCGGCACCTTCCACTTCGTCTTCGCGGCGAGCGAGACCGGCCTGTCCACCCCGACGGTGTATGCCGAGTACGACCGGCTGCACGAGGCGGCCGGAAGCCAGCCGGACGACCCCGGCCCCAACCCCGAGCTGCTCGCGGCCCTCCGCGCCGGGGACGCCTACGCCCTGGCCAGTGCGTTGCACAACGACCTGGAGGCGGCAGCGCTCTCGCTGCAACCGCAGCTCGGTGAGGTCATCGAGGCCGGCATCGAGTTCGGAGCCCTCGCCGGGATCGTCTCCGGCTCCGGGCCGACGGTCGCCTTCCTCGCCGCCGACCAGGAGTCCGCGCTGCACCTGGCGATCGCGCTCACGGCGAGCGGCACCTCGCGGCAGGTCCGGCATACCGTCGGCCCGGCCCAAGGGGCCCACCTCGTCGCGCCGGCCGGTCGGCGCTGATGCCGCTGCTGCTCACCCTCGACCGGGTGCACGTCGTCGCCGGGGTGCAGGTCGTCCTCGACGACGTCTCCCTGGGCGTCTCGACCGGTGACCGGGTGGGGATCGTCGGGCGCAATGGGTCGGGCAAGTCGACCCTCCTTCGCGTCCTCGCCGGCACCCAGGTCCCCGACGAGGGGCGCACAGCCCGGGCCGGAGGCGTCGACGGGATCACCGTCGCCCTGCTCCACCAGGGCGATACGGCCGATCCCACCGCGACCGTGCGGGAGGTCGTCGTCGGGACAATGGCCGAGCACACCTGGGCCGGTGACCCGCGGATCCGCGACATCGTCGAGGGGCTCCTGGGCGGGGTGGGTGCCGACGGCGTCGGCGGCTTCGACCGCGAGGTCGGGTCGCTGTCCGGCGGGGAGCGGCGCCGGGTCAACCTCGCTGCCGCGTTGGTCGCCGACCCTGACCTCCTGCTGCTCGACGAGCCGACCAACCATCTCGATGTCGAGGGAGTCGCGTGGCTGGCGGCATACCTTCAACGGCGGCGAGCCGACAGCGCGACCATCACCGTCACGCACGACCGGTGGTTCCTCGACGCGACCTCGACGTCCACCTGGGAGGTCGCCGAAGGCGCGGTCAGCCCGTTCGAGGGCGGGTATGCCGCCTACGTCCTGGCCAAGGCCGAGCGCGACCGGCTCGCCGCCGTCACCGCCGCCCGCCGGGACAACCTGCTCCGCAAGGAGCTCGCCTGGCTGCGCCGCGGCGCCCCGGCGCGCACCTCGAAGCCGCAGTTCCGCCTCGACGCCGCGGCGGCCCTCATCGCCGACGAGCCCGCTCCCCGCGACGATGTGGCGCTGGTCCGGTTCGCGGTGACCCGGCTCGGCAAGGACGTGCTCGACCTCGAGTCCGCCGTCGTGGTCCTCGGCGACCAGCGCATCCTCGACGACGTCACCTGGCGGCTCGCGCCGGGCGAGCGGGTCGGGGTCGTCGGGGTCAACGGCGCCGGGAAGTCGACGCTGGTCAAGGCCCTGCTCGGGCAGGTGCCACTCACCTCCGGACGGCGCCGTCAGGGCAAGACCGTCGTCACGGCATACCTCAGCCAGGACGTCCGTGAGCTGGTCCCGCTCGAAGGGCTGCGCGTCATCGAGGCGGTCACGGCGGTGCGCGCGGTGACCCGGCTCGGCGACAAGGAGGTCACGGCCAGCCAGCTGGCGACCCGGCTGGGGTTCACCGGCTCCCGGCAGCAGACCCGCGTCGGCGACCTCTCCGGGGGCGAGCGGCGCCGGCTCCAGCTGCTCCGGCTGCTCATGGCCGAGCCCAATGTCATCGTCCTCGACGAGCCGACCAACGACCTCGACATCGAGACGCTGACCTCGCTGGAGGACATCCTCGACGGCTGGGCGGGGACCCTGGTCGTCATCTCGCACGACCGGTATCTCATCGAGCGGGTGACCGACCACCAGGTGGCCCTGCTGCCCCGCGGCAGCGGGCGGCCCGGGGGAGTGGTCCGTGACCTGCCCGGCGGGATCGACGAGTACCTCGCGCTGCGGGCGCGGCTGGAGGCGGCGGAGTCGGCCCGTCGCGCCGGCGACGAGCCGGCGGGTCGGGCCGACCCGCCGGGCCCATCGGCGGCGGAGGTCCGTGAGGCGCGTAAGGAGCTGGCCCGGATCGAGCGCCGCCTCGCGGCGCTGGAGGTGGCGGAGTCCCGCGCGCACGACGAGATGGCCGCGAACCCCACCGATCATTCTCGTATGACGAACCTGCATCTGCAGGTCCTCGAGATCCAGCGCGAGCGCGCCGAGCTCGAGGACGCCTGGCTGGCGGCGGCCGACGCCGTGGGCTAGGCCCTGTGCATGATTACCGGTTGTCTAACCGAAAGATCCTCGGTCCCGACGCCGAGAACAGTCCCCTCTAGAGCTCGAACCAGGCGACGGCGGGCTCGACGAGGCTGCCGAGCCAGACCCGGCCGTCGACCTCGCGCACGCCGGTGGCCATATGGAACTCGGTGGCCTCGAAAGCCCGGTCGTGGACGACCCGGCCGTCGGCGTCGAGCGCGACGACCCGGGCGGTCCGCTTCGGCTTTGGCTGAGCCCAGGCCGGCAGCTTCAGGGCGCCGCGGCGCAGCACCATCGGGCCGGTCTTCAGCCGCTCGACGACTGGGTCGGTCGGTGAGGCGATAGCGACCCAGATCAGGCCGTCGGTGCCACGGGAGATATTGTCGGGATAGCCCGGGAGGTCCTGTGCGAGGTAGTCGCGCGTGCCGGCGCGGGCACCGGTCAGCCAGCGTCGGACCACGGTCCGCGCCCCGGTCTCGGCCACCGCGACGAAGGACTCGTCGGCGGCCAGGGCCACGCCGTTGGCGAACTCGAGGCCGGTCAGGAGGGTCTCGACCGAGCCGTCGGTGTGCCGCACCAGCAGGCGCCCGGTCCGGGTCGCCTCGACGAGGTCGTGCTTCCACTCGTGGACCGAGTAGTGCGCCGAGCTGTCGGTGAAGAAGATCCGCCCGTCGGCGGCGACGGCCGCGTTGTTGCAGAAGCGCATCGGCAGACCGTCGACCGCGGAGGTGAGCAGCTCGACCCGACCCGAGGCCGGGTCGACGGCGAGCAGCCCACGGTCGGCGTCGCAGACGAGGATCCGGCCGTCACCGAGCAGCTCCAGGCCGAGCGGGCGACCGCCGGTCGTCGTGACCCGCTCGACGAGGTGGCCGTCCGGGGTGAGCCGGAAGATCGAGCCGTCCTCGGTGCCGGTCCACACGTGTCCCTTGGGGCCGATGAGCACGTCCTCGGCGCCAGTGCCGGGGACCCGCACGACCGTGAGCCGCTCCGTTGCCATGGACGCAGGCTATGCCCCAGGCGCGGCGCAGGGGCAGCGGACCCGGCGGGCTCCTCGGAGCCCTACTCGGTCTCGAAGGGCGTCAGCAGCAGGCGGAGCAGACCGGCGAGCAGGGCCCGGTCCTGCGCGGAGAGCGCCGACAGCAGCTGGTGCTCGCGGGCCAGCAGGTCGGCCATCGCTCCGTCGACGACCCTCGCCCCCGCCGGGGTCAGCGCGACGATCACCCCGCGCCGGTCGTCGGGGTCCGGGCGGCGGCTGACCAGACCTCGGTGCTCGAGCCGGTCGACCCGGTTGGTCATCGTCCCCGAGGTGACCAGGGTCTGGCTCACCAAAGCACCGGGGGAGAGCTCGTATGGCGCCCCGGCGCGCCGAAGCGCCGCGAGGACGTCGAACTCCCAGCCCTCCAGGCCGTGTCCGGCGAAGGCCGCGCCGCGGGTGAGGTCGAGATGCCGAGCCAGCCGGGAGACCCGGGAGAGGACGTGCAGGGGCGCCACGTCGAGGTCCGGACGGGCTCGGGCCCAGGCCTCGACGATGCCGTCGACGTCGTCGCGCGGCTGCGTCATACCGGCAAATGTATGACGTCGAGTATCTGGACGACGAGTCTCTTGACGATCGCGTGGGCGAGTCGGGCGTTTCCGCAGCGCAGCGTGGTCCGCCCGGTGCATGCTGACGCCCATGCGCGAGCCCACATCGATCACGCCCGACCGCACACCGGCATACGCCAGGCCGGGAACCGAGCCCACCGAACCGGTGCGGATGAGATGGACCCTGGGGGTCACCCTCGCGAGCATCGGCCTGTGGGCGGGCTTCTTTGGCCCGATCCAGGTGCTGCTGGCACTGCAGGCGTCCGCGATCGTCCCCGAGCACAAGGAGACGACGCTCGCGATCTTCACCGGGATCGGGGCCCTGGTCTCGGTCATCTGCAACCCGCTGTTCGGGGCGATATCGGACCGGACGATCTCGCGCTTCGGGCGGCGGCTGCCGTGGGTCGTCGGCGGGGCGCTCGTCGGCGCGGCGAGCCTGGTGTGGCTGGCCTTCGCGTCGTCGGTGGTCACCGTCGTCATCGGCTGGGTCGGGGTGCAGGCGAGCCTCAACGCGATGCTTGCCGCCCTGACTGCCTCGATCCCGGACCTGGTGCCGGTGCGCCAGCGTGGCCTGGTCGGCGGCTGGGTCGGTGCGGCGCAGACTCTCGGCGTCGTCGTCGGGGTCGGCGTCGCCGGTGCAGGCGGAGGCAAGGTCGCGCCGGGCTATCTCATGCTCGCGGCCCTCGTGGTGCTCCTCGCCATCCCCTACGCGCTGCGCAGCAACGACCTGCGGCTCGACGCGGCGCATCGGGAGCCCTTCGAGCTTGGGCAGTTCGCCCGGGGCTTCTGGACCGACCCGCGGGAGCACCCGGACTTCGGCTGGGCGTGGGGGACCCGGTTCCTCACCAATCTCGCCAACGCCCTCGGCACGGGGTACCTGCTCTTCTACCTCACCGACGCGGTCCGCCACCCCAACCCGACCGCCGCCCAGACGATGCTCATCCTCGTGTATGCCGGCCTCCTCGTTGTCTCGACCGTCATCGCCGGGGTCTGGTCGGACCGGGTGGGGCGGCGCCGGGTCTTCGTCATCTGGGCCGGGGTCGTCCTCGCCGGGGCATCCTGCCTGCTGGCGCTGCAGCAGACCTTCACCGGGGCGCTGGTCGGGGCCTGTCTGTACGGGATCGGGTTCGGCATCTACACCTCGGTCGACTTCGCGCTGATCACCCAGGTGCTGCCGGACGCCGACGGGACCGCTCGGGACCTCGGGGTCATCAATATCGCCGCCGCCCTGCCTCAGGTCGTCGCGCCGCCGATCGTCGCGACGGTCCTCGGGGTGGTCGGTGCGGACAAGGCGGGCGGGTACCGGGTGGTCTACCTGC
>WBZP01005737.1_pt1 | contig 12190 bp, 4 predicted proteins | sample 5204301 | NCBI WGS metagenome assembly WBZP01 (sample SAMN12412401, study PRJNA552823) | activated sludge metagenome | isolation source: activated sludge from nitrification reactor of wastewater treatment plant... | place: USA: Pennsylvania | collected 2017
CCCGCTGGCCCGGATCGGGGTGTTGCTGCTGTTCTTCGGCGTCGCCTTTCTGCTCAAGTATCTCACCCAGCATTACGACTTCCCCCTGGACCTCCGTATGGCCGCGGTGGCCCTCGGCGGGTTGGTGCTCTTGCTGCTCGGCTGGCACTGGCGGCTCGATCGCCGGGGCTATGCCCTGGTGCTCCAGGGCGGTGGCGTGGGGATACTCTACCTGACCGTCTTCGCCGCTACCCGCTTCGCCCTGCTGCCGCCCGAGCTGGCCCTGGGGCTGCTGGTCGCCATGGTGGCGCTCTCGGGCTTGCTGGCGTTGCAACAGGATGCCCTATCCCTGGCCCTGTTCGGTGCCGCTGGCGGTTTTCTCGCCCCCGTTCTGGTGTCCACCGGTGGCGGCGATCACGTCCAACTCTTCTCCTACTACGCCCTGCTCAATGCCGGCATCCTCTGGATGGCCTGGAACAAGACTTGGCGGTCGCTCAATCTGCTCGGTTTCGTCTTCACCTTCGTCATCGGGATGCTGTGGGGACACAGGTTTTACCGACCCGAATATCTGTCCAGCGTCGAGCCCTTCCTCATCCTCTTCTTTCTCTGCTACGTCGCCATCCCGATACTCTATGCCCAACGTCAAATCCAGGGACGCCAGGGTTTCATCGATGCTGGCCTGGTGTTCGGCCTGCCGGTGGTGGCCTTCGGCCTCCAGTACGCCCTGGTGCGGCGCATCGAGTACGCCATGGCCTGGAGCGCCCTGAGCCTCGGCGGCTTTTATCTCGCGCTCACGTCCGTCTTGTGGCGACGACTGGGGTCGGAGCTGCGCCTCCTGTGCGAATCCTTTCTCGCCCTGGGGGTGGTCTTCCTCACCCTGACCATCCCCCTGGCCCTGGAGGCCCGTTGGACCTCCGCGGCCTGGGCGCTCGAAGGCGCCGCCCTGGTCTGGGTCGGGCTACGCCAGGAGCGGCCCCTGGCTCGGCTGGCCGGTATCCTCTTGCAACTGGCGGCGGGGGTGGCCTTTCTCTGGCAGCTCAAGGCCCCCAGCGGTGCCTGGCCGCTGCTGAACGGCGCCTGTCTCGGCGGCGGTCTGCTGGCCCTGGCCGGACTCCTTTCCGCCCGCTTTTTGGAACAGGGGGCCGCCAAGCTCAGATCCTGGGAACGGGGCCTGGATTGGCTGCCCTATCTCTGGGGTTTGGGTTGGTGGTATGCCACCGGCTATCGTGAGTTGGAGCGTTTCGTCCCCGATGGCGACCGGCTCAACGCCCTGGCGGGATTGTTCACCCTCAGCTCCTTGCTGGCGACCCTGATGCGGGACTGGATCGGTTGGCGGCGGATGGCCTATCCCGGCCTCGCCCTGCTGCCCATGGTCGCCATGGTGCTGGGCACAGCCCAACTGGGAATGCAGTTGTTCTATCTCCACACCCAGTTGATGGCCCTGGTGGGCATGGAAGACAGCCTCGCCTTCCGTCCCTACCACCCCCTGGTGGGGATCGGCTGGATGACCTGGCCGCCGACCCTGGTCGCCCTCTACTGGATTCTCCATCGCCTGGATTCGGCGCTGCCGGAAAAGGGATGGCGCCCCCTCTGGCATGCCGGCACGCTCTGGTTCCTGACCTGGTGGCTGGCCTGGGAGGGTTCCTGGGTACTGGGACAGGTGTCCCAGGGCGAAGGGGTGTGGTCCCTGGTCGCCTGGGGCCTGGTCCCGGCGGGTCTCGCCCTCTGGGTCTTCACCCGGGGGAGACAGCTCTGCGACTGGCCGATCGGCCGCTACTGGCGGGATTATCTGTTCCTTGCCTGCGGTCCCCTCCTCGCTTACGCCGTGCTCTGGGGGCTCTGGGCCAATCTGCACAGCCCGGGGGACGCCTGGCCCTTGCCCTATGTGCCCCTGGTCAATCCCCTGGACCTGGTCGAAGGCTTCGTCCTCCTCGCCCTGCTCCAATGGTGGCCGCGGGCGCGGGTCCTGGATGAGGACTGGGGCCGGGCCTTCAGCCCCTGGTTGAACCGCGGGGCGGCGGTGTTCGCTTTCGTCTGGATCACGGCGATCATCGCCCGTAGCGTGCATCATTGGCAGGGGGTGAGGTACAACTGGGACAGCCTACTCGGCTCCGCTGTGTTTCAGACCAGCCTATCCCTGGTCTGGAGCAGTTTGGCGCTGGTGCTCATGGCCTGGGCGGCGCGCCACCGACAACGCGGACTCTGGCTGTCGGGGGCCGGCTTGCTGGGGTTGGTCATCCTCAAGATGTTCTTCTTCGAGTTGAGCAACTCCGGCACCCTGACCCGCATCCTTTCCTTCCTCGGCGTCGGCCTGTTGCTTCTGGTCATCGGCTATCTGGCACCGGTCCCACCCCGACAGGAAGAGGAGAAGGAGGCATGAATCGCGATCGGGCATGCCTCATCGGCGGGCTCTTCCTCTGTGGCCTGACGGCCCAAGGGGCGCCTGTGCCGACCCCCGAGCCGCCCCGACCCGCCGACTTCGCCTTCGGGCTCAACCTTGGATTGGCCTCCGGCGGGGTCATCTACAGCCTCGATGTGCCCGACCAGGTTTATCTGGGGAGCATGCGCACGGATCTTGGCGATCTGCGGCTTTTCAACGCCCAGGAGGAGGTGTTGCCCCATGTGCTGCGTCGGCCTCAGCCCCCACCGTCCGAACCGCCCAGCCATCGGACCCTGCCTTTCTTTCCCTTGTCGGCGGCCAAGGGGGAGGGCACGAGCCTGCCCGAGTTGGCGTTACGGGTGCAGACCACCCCTGGCGGCGCCATAGTGGAGGTGGGGAAGGAGGCAGCCCCGACCACGGCGGAGAGCCGCATCCTGGGATATCTGCTCGATCTCAGCGCTATTCAGGACCAGCGACCGGAGCGGCTGGCATTGCGTTGGGAAGGGGCGCCCAAGGAGGGCTTCATCGCCCCCATCCGCCTGGAGGCGAGCGAGGACCTGAGCCATTGGCGTTTCCTCGGCGATGGCTCGCTAGCCCAACTCAGTTATGGCGAGCAGCAACTGCTTCGCCGCGAGTTGCGGCCGTCGAGTTGGGGCCGCTACCTGCGCCTGAGCTGGCCGTCGGTGTTGCATCCGGCCCGTCTGGTCGAGGTGGAAGTCTGGATGCGACCCGAGGCCGGCGGCGAGCCTGAGCGCCACTGGCGGCGACTGGTCGCCCATCCCATCCCCGGGAGTCGAGGCGGTTTCGAGTTCGACAGCGGCGGGGTGATGCCAGTGGATCGGTTGCAGGTGCTCCTGCCCCAGGCCAACTCCCTGGTGGTGGCCGAGCTGGAGTCCAGCGCCTCTCCAGAAGGACCCTGGATACCCCGGGGGCGCTTCAACCTCTATGACCTCAGGGCGGACAACCTCATCCTCCGCAACGAGCCCCTGTCCCTGCCGGCGGTCACCGACCGCTATTGGCGACTGCGGGCCGCCGGGGAGGCCAGCGGTCTGGCCAATACCAGCCCGGAGATCGAACTCGGCTGGCTACCCCATCGACTGCTGTTCCTGCCCCGCGGCACCCCGCCGATGCTGCTGGCCTATGGCAGTAGCCGCGCCAAACCGCTCCAGTCGGTGGATACCGCCCCCTTGCTCGCCCTCGCCGAGGGTATCCGGCAGTTCGGGGAAACCCGGGTGGAAGGCGCCGTCGAACTCAAGGGCGATCAGGCCCTGACACCTCCAGCCACGCCCTTACCCTGGCCCAGGATTCTGCTGTGGGGGGTGTTGCTGCTCGGCGTCCTGGGGCTCGGCTGGATGGCCCATCGCCTTTATCGGCAGATGATGGTGGATCAGGATTGACGGGGTGGCCCGGGGCGGGGCCGATCTCTGTTCTCCAATCGAGAACAAAGCTTCTTGATTTGAGGTATTGTTCTCGGGAAAAGAACGAAAATCGGCCATTTTCAGCCGATGCCCGGAACACTTGAGTTCGAATATTCATTGTCTGTCCCTGGACCCACAGGCCATCCCTCCCCGTCTTCATCGTTCCAGCCGCTTCATTGTCCGCCGATCGGTCCTCCATTGATCTCGATCAAGGCGGTCTCTCCGCCACCCTGAATGATAGCGGGAGGTCGCTCGAACTTTCAGGTTAATCAGCATAATCAAAATGTTGCGCCTTCTTTTCGGATTGCTGTTGCTATTCTTCGCTGGGGAAGGAATCCCGGCCGCTCCCCTGGATCCACATTGGTCCCGGATCCAGGCACTCTTCCCGGAGGCCGACCACCTGGGTATGAGCTACGGGCCGCCGTCTTCGACCCAGGTTCTGGCGGGAGGGCGGCTGCTCGGCCATGTCTTTCAGACCAAGGACATCGTCCGCATTCCCGCCTATTCCGGGTTGCCGATCAATCTCCTGGTCGGGGTGGAAGCCAATGGCCGATTGCGCGGGGTGGCGATCCTGGAACATGAGGAGCCCATCCTCAAGGTCGGGGTATCGGAACAGGACCTGCAACGCTTTACCGCCCAGTACCGCGGTCTGATGGCGGGCGACGACATCCGCATCGGCGGGCGGGCCGAGCCGGGGCGACCGATCATCGACGGCATCAGCAGCGCCACCATCACCGCCATGGTGATCAACCGTACCCTGGTGCAGGCAGCCGGGCAGGTGGCTCAGGCGCGGGAACTCTTCGCCTCCAGGGCGACGCCGAATCCGCAACCGGACGAGCTCGAACCCCTCTGGGTCGAGGCATGGCGGCACAAACCCTGGGAAATCGGCATCCTGGGACTCGCCCTGGCGGCCCTTCTGGGAATCCTCTTGTTTCAGGATTGGCTGGCCCGCCATCCGCACGGGCTCAGGCGTCTGCGCACCGGCTTTCTGATCTTTACCCTGGTGGGGATCGGCTGGTTCGGCCTGGGGCAACTCTCGGTGGTGCATGTGCTCACCTTCGTCCACTCGGTGTTGCACGGCTTCAGTTGGGAGGGTTTTCTGTTGGACCCGGTGCTGTTTCTGCTCTGGTCCTTTGTCGCCTTCACCCTGCTGCTCTGGGGACGGGGGGTCTATTGCGGCTGGCTGTGCCCCTTCGGGGCACTGCAGGAACTCTTGTCACGATTGGCGCGACGGCTGGGTATCCCTCAGTGGGAGGTGCCGGACGTTCTGCACGAACGGCTCTGGGCGTTGAAATATCTGGTGTTGCTCGGTCTGTTCGGGCTGTCCCTACAGTCGTTGGGCAAGGCCGAACTCTATGCCGAGGTGGAACCCTTCAAAACCGCCTTCGGCCTGCGCTTCATGCGTGACTGGCCCTTCGTCCTCTATGCCCTGGGTGTGCTGGGCGCCGGCCTGGTGGTGCGCAAGGCTTACTGTCGCTATCTCTGTCCCCTGGGGGCCGCGCTCACCTTTCCTGGACGTTTCCGGATCTTCGAGTGGCTGCGTCGACGCAAGGAATGTGGACGTCCCTGCCAGATCTGTGCCCGGGAATGCGAGGTGGGCGCGATCCGACCCACCGGCGAGATCATCGACAACGAATGTCACTACTGCCTGGATTGTCAGGTGACCTACTGGGACGAGCACAAGTGTCCACCCCTGGTCGAGCACCGGAAGAAGGTCGAATTGCGGGAACGCTTCGGCTCCGCCAAGTCAAGCAGGAATTCTTGATGTGGGTCAAGGTTAAGACATTACCCAACCAGGAGTATCAGATTGTCGCGAGACCAGCCTTAGCCCACCCTGTATTCAACCTTGACTGACCTAGGAGCAAGTGCATGAGATTTCAAAAATTGTTAGGCGGCGTGTTTGCACTCTCCGCACTGGCCTTCGCCGTACAACTGGCTACGGCGGAGGAAAAAAGCGGCCACCCGGGCACGGCACCCGGAGAGATGAGCTACCAGGGGGCTCCCATCGGCACCCCAAGCGAAGGAACCAAAGATCTGATCGGTGGTGATGGCCCGCCGATGACCAAGGCCGAGTTCGAGCGTTCCAAGCAGCTCTTCTTCGAGCGTTGCGCTGGTTGCCATGGTGTGTTGCGCAAGGGCGCTACCGGCAAACCCCTGACCACCGACATCACCCGGCAACGAGGCACCGATTATCTCAAAGTCTTCATCAACTTCGGTTCTCCCGGTGGCATGCCCAACTGGGGAAGCTCCAAACAGATGACCGAGGCCGAAATCGACGCCATGGCCAGGTATCTACAACACGAGCCGCCGCAGCCCCCCGAGTTCGGCATGAAGGAGATGAAGGCGACCTGGAAGCTGCTGGTTCCGCCGGAGAAGCGGCCCACCAAGCAGATGAACAAGATCAACCTCGCCAATCTTTTCTCGGTCACCCTGCGCGACACCGGTGAGGTGGCGCTGATCGACGGCGATACCAAAGAGATCGTCAACATCGTCAAGACCGGCTATGCGGTGCATATCTCTCGGCTATCGGCCTCCGGTCGCTATCTCTATGTGACCGGTCGTGATGCTCAGGTCAATCTGATCGATCTGTGGATGGAGAAACCGGACAACGTGGCGGTCATCAAGACCGGCCTCGAAGCCCGCTCGGTGGAAACCTCCAAGTACAAGGGCTGGGAAGACAAGTACGCCATCTCCGGCACCTACTGGCCGCCCCAGTTCGTCGTCATGGACGGCGATACCCTAGAGCCGAAGAAGATCGTCTCCACCCGCGGCATGACCGTGGACACCCAGGAATATCATCCCGAGCCTCGGGTCGCGGCCATCGTCGCCTCCCACGAGCATCCGGAGTTCATCGTCAACGTCAAGGAGACCGGCAAGATCCTCTTGGTCAATTACAAGGATCTCAACAACCTCAAGGTCACCGAGATCGGCGCCGCCCCCTTCCTGCATGACGGTGGTTGGGACTCCACCCAGCGCTACTTCCTGACCGCCGCCAACAAGTCCAACAAGATCGCCGTGGTCGACTCCAAGAAAGACGAGCTCGCCGCCCTCATCGATGTCGGTGCCATTCCTCATCCGGGCCGCGGTGCCAACTTCAAGGATCCCAAGTTCGGCCCGGTCTGGGCGACCAGCGACCTGGGTGACGACGGTATCTCGGTGATCGGCACCGATCCCGAAAAGAACAAGGAGCATGCCTGGAAGGTGGTGCGCAAGCTCAAGGGCCAGGGTGGCGGCTCGCTCTTCATCAAGACCCATCCCAACTCCAAGCATCTCTATGTCGACACGGCGCTCAATCCCGACACCAAGATCAGCCAGTCGGTGGCGGTGTTCGACATCGACAACCTGGAGGCCGGTTACAAGGTGTTGAATATCGCCGAAATGGCGGAAGTCGGCGATGGACCCAAGCGGGTGGTGCAGCCCGAGTACAACAAGGCCGGTGACGAGGTCTGGTTCTCGGTCTGGAACGGCAAGGATCAGAAATCCGCCATCGTGGTGCTCGACGACAAGACCCTCAAGGTCAAGAAGTTGATCAAGGACGAGCGCATCGTCACCCCGACAGGGAAATTCAACGTCCACAACACAGTCCACGACATATACTGAGCGACGGGCTCGGGCCGGGTCCGCCATGGGCCCGGCCCCTTTTTTGGGGCGAAAGCCGGTGCCGGGCGGCGGCGGCATGGAAGCCGTGCCCTCTGGCTGGTTCGGCAACTTCTGAACCTTTACCCAGTTGGAACGAGTATGTCTTGATGGGAAAGCACCATTCCAAGCTTGGCTCCGGTCTGTCCGCGATCGTCCTGACCCTGGCCGCCGCGGTCGTTCTCGCCGAGCCCGAGGCTGGCGCGGTTCCCGAGGCCGCCGCGCTTTTCGCCACCCATTGCGCCTCCTGCCATGGGGTGGACCGGCTCGGGGGCACGGGGCCGGCGCTGTTGCCGGAGAATCTCGGCCGCCTCAAACCGGAAGCGGCGGTGGAGGTCATCACCAAGGGGCGGCCAGCGACCCAGATGCTCGGTTTCGCCGACAAACTCAGCGGGGAAGAGATCAAGGCGCTGGCCGATTTTGTCTTCAAACCCTTGGCGGCGGTGCCGGTCTGGGGTATGGAGCAGATCTCGGCTTCACGGGTGGTCCATGTCGATCCCGCCAAGATCGCAGATAAGCCCGTCTATGACGCCGATCCGCTGAATCTCTTCGTGGTCGTCGAGGTCGGCGACCACCATGCCACCATCCTCGACGGCGATCGCCTCGAACCCCTGAAGCGGGTGCCGACCCGTTACGCCCTGCACGGTGGACCCAAATATTCGCCGACCGGTCGGTTCGTCTATTTCGCCTCTCGCGACGGCTGGATCAGCAAATTTGATATGTACGGGCTGGAGACCCTGGTGGAGGTGCGTGCCGGCATCAATACCCGCAACCTGGCGGCGTCCGCCGACGGACGTTACCTCATGGCCGCCAATTATCTGCCCCACAGCCTGGTCCTGCTTGATGCCGAGGATCTCAAACCGATCCAGGTCATCGAGGCCAGGGACGAGCAAGGAAAATCCTCCCGGGTCAGTGCCGTCTACACCGCCGCCCCCAGGCAGAGCTTCATCGCCGCCCTCAAGGACGCCCCCGAGATCTGGGAGATCAGCTATGGGGACCATCCCCTGCCGGTGTACCAGGGTCCCATGCACGACTACCGCCTGGGCGAAGGACTGGCCCAGCAGGCCGAGCGCTTTCCTATCCGGCGTATCCGGGTCGAGGATTACTTGGACGACTTCTTTCTCAGTCAGGACTATCGGCTGCTGATCGGTGCCTCCCGGGACGGCGCTTCCGGCCAGGTGATACAACTGGATGTCGGTCGCAAGATCGCCGCTGTGGCCATCGACGGCCTGCCCCATCTGGCTTCGGGGATCAGCTTCGAGTCTCAGGGACAACGGGTGCTCGCCACCCCGCACCTGAAAAAGTCCGAGGTCTCGGTCATCGATCTCAAGGATTTCAAGGTCATCAAACAGATCCCCACCCTGGGCCCGGGTTTCTTCATGCGCAGCCATGAGAACACCCCCTACGCCTGGACCGACGTCTCCCTGGGCAAGGAAAAGGACGCCATCCATGTCATCGACAAGGGCCGCCTGGAGATCGTCAAGACCTTGAAGCCCGCGCCGGGCCAGACCGCCGCCCATGTGGAATTCGACCGCTACGGCAAATATGCCCTGGTCAGCGTTTGGGAGATGGACGGCGCCCTGGTGGTCTACGATGCCGCCACCCTGGAAGAGATCAAACGCCTGCCGATGCGGAAGCCGTCGGGAAAATATAACGTCTACAACAAGATCCATCTCTCCGAAGGGACCAGCCATTGAGGAGCGGACGCGATCGACCCGTTGCGATCGCCATCTCATCGACGAGGCCGGTCAACTGAAAACCCAGGCCAAACAGCGCCTGATGATCTATGGGGCGCTGATTCCGCTGGCTTTCCGGATCACCCTGCGCAAGGGTCGCCGGCTGTGCCTGATCGCCAGACAGCATCAACTGGGTTGAGGGGAATCTTGTCCGACGAATATTCCTGTCAGGCTCAAACTCCGTGCGGGGCGGGGCCTGATAGCGGCCCATAGTGTTCTTATTTAAAGAATAATAGTCATTGAAAAAGCCTTATTGTTCTCTTTATGAGAACAATAAATTGCTTTTCTGGGTCGATGCCCGAATCCCGAAAGCGGAGATGACTCCCTTTTCCTCGACTGATTTTGGTTCTCGAACAGTCTTAGGGGAAACAGCGGCTCCTGTCCCGGAAGGTCTTCCCCGGGTCTCCGACGAGGCCGTCTTGCGCCCGCGGCCAGCATCGGGGAGACTGCCGCCATCATCACCCGAGGAGGCAAGCATGGCTGACGCCAAACCCCTGGTCCTGGTGGACGGGTCTTCCTATCTCTTCCGCGCCTTTCACGCCCTGCCGCCGTTGAGCAATTCCAAGGGCGAGCCCACCGGGGCACTGGTCGGCGTGGTCAATATGCTGCGCAAACTGTTGACGGACTATCAACCCGAGCGTATCGCGGTCGTCTTCGACGCCTCGGGCAAGACCTTCCGGGACGAGATCTATCCTGACTACAAGGCCAACCGCCCGCCGATGCCGGACGAGTTGCGCGCCCAGATAGCTCCCTTGCACGAAACAGTGCGCGCCCTTGGGTTGCCGCTGATCATGGTGTCTGGGGTCGAGGCCGATGATGTCATCGGCACCCTCGCCGCCCAGGCGAGCCGTCTCGGTCTTCAGACCCTCATCTCCACCGGGGATAAGGACTTGGCGCAACTGGTCGACCCCCAGGTGACCCTGGTCAACACCATGACCGATACCTTGATGGATCGCCAGGGGGTGGTGGAGAAATTCGGCGTCCCCCCGGAGCGCATCGTCGACTATCTCAGTCTGGTGGGTGACAGCGTCGACAATATCCCCGGGGTGGACAAGTGTGGTCCCAAGACCGCGGTGAAGTGGCTGCAAAGTTATGGGGATCTCGATGGCGTGATGACCCATGCCGAGGAGATCGGCGGCAAGGTCGGCGACAACCTCCGCGCCGCGCTGGAGTGGTTGCCCCGTTCACGTGACCTGGCCACCATCCGTTGCGACTTGGCGTTGGACGTGGCGTTGGAAGATCTGCGTCCTCGCTCGCCGGACTTGGGCCGGTTGCGGGAGATCTACCGCCGCATCGAAGCCACCCGCTTGCTGGCGAGCCTGGGGGCGGAGAACCCAACCGAGGCTCCGGTCACACCTCAAGCGCCAGGGCCGGATCAGATACGTAAAGGCTATGAGTGCCTCCTGACGCCGGCCCAACTGGAGGCCTGGGTGCAACGTCTCGAACAGGCCGATCTCTTCGCCATCGACACCGAGACCCAGGGGCTCGACTACATGCAGGCGGGGCTGGTCGGTCTGTCCTTCGCCGTGGCTCCCGGACAAGCGGCCTATCTGCCCCTGGCCCACAGCTATCTGGGGGCGCCGACACAACTGGACCCGTCCGCTGTTTGGTCTCGACTGGCCCCCTTGCTGGCCGACCCGCAACGGGCCAAGGTCGGGCAGAACCTCAAGTTCGATCTCAGTATCCTGGCCAGGCACGGAGTGGATCTCCAGGGGATCGCCTATGACACCATGCTGGAGTCCTATGTCCTCGACAGCACGGCGACCCGCCATGACATGGATTCCCTGGCCGCCAAGTATCTGGATTGGCAGACCATCAAGTTCGAACAGGTGGCCGGCAAGGGCGCCGCCCAGATCGGTTTCGATCAGGTCCGCCTGGAGGAGGCCACCGCCTATGCCGCCGAGGATGCGGACGTCACCCTGCGTCTGCATCAGTCTCTTTGGCCCAGACTGGCCCAGGAAGCGGCCCTCGAACGCCTGTTTCGGGACATCGAGATGCCTCTGGTCCCGGTGCTTTCGCGCATGGAGCGCAACGGGGTGCGGATCGACGCGGCCATGCTGGCCGAGCAGAGCCGGGAGATGGCGGAACGACTCGCTGAGTTGGAGCTGCAAGCCCAGGCGGTGGCAGGCCGACCCTTCAATCTGGCTTCGCCGAAACAGATTGGTGAGATCCTCTTCGATATCCAGGGTCTGCCGGTGCTGGAGCGCACCCCTACCGGCGCCCCCTCCACCGCCGAATCCGTCCTGCAGGAGCTGGCGGACAGCTACGAACTCCCCCGGTTGATCCTTGAGCATCGCGGCCTGAGCAAACTCAAGTCTACCTACACCGACAAGTTGCCGGAGCAGATCAATCCGGTCAGCGGGCGGGTCCACACCTCCTATCATCAGGCGGTGGCGGCCACCGGGCGACTGTCTTCCTCGGATCCCAATCTACAAAATATCCCGGTGCGCACCGAGGAAGGGCGGCGCATCCGTCAGGCCTTCGTCGCCTCGCCGGGTTACCGCTTGCTGGCGGCGGACTATTCCCAGATCGAGCTGCGCATCATGGCCCATCTTTCCGAGGACGAGGGTCTGATCCGCGCCTTCGCCGCCGGCCAGGATATCCATCGGGCCACCGCCGGCGAGGTCTTCGCTGTCTCGCCGGAGGTCGTCACCCCGGATCAGCGGCGTTCCGCCAAGGCGATCAATTTCGGCCTCATCTATGGGATGTCGGCCTTCGGTCTGGCCAAGCAACTGGGCATCGTCCAGAAGGCCGCCCAAGCCTATGTGGATCTCTATTTCCAGCGTTATCCGGGGGTGCGGGCCTTCATGGACAGGATCCGCGCCACGGCCAGGGAACAGGGTTATGTGGAGACCCTCTTTGGCCGCCGCTTGTATCTGCCCGAGATCAGTGCCCGCAATCCCCAGCGCCGGGCGGCGGCGGAGCGCACCGCGATCAATGCGCCGATGCAGGGGACGGCCTCGGACATCATCAAGATCGCCATGATCGCGGTGGATCGCTGGATCCGGGAGTCAGGCGCCGAGGTGCGCATGATCATGCAG
>WBZP01005975.1_pt1 | contig 12189 bp, 9 predicted proteins | sample 5204301 | NCBI WGS metagenome assembly WBZP01 (sample SAMN12412401, study PRJNA552823) | activated sludge metagenome | isolation source: activated sludge from nitrification reactor of wastewater treatment plant... | place: USA: Pennsylvania | collected 2017
GACGCCCAGGCCCGGACCGTCGGGGAGGGTGACGGTCTCGCCGCGGTAGCAGCGGGCGAGGTCCCCCGGGTCCTCGGCGAGCATCAGCGGACCACCCATCTCGACGAAGGCGACGTTGGCGAGCGCCGTCGCCAGGTGCAGGCCGGCCGCGGATCCGATCGAGCTCTCGATCATCGTGCCGATCTGGGATCGCATCCCGGCCGCGGCCGCGACCGCATCGGCGGCGATCGCGGCCCGCAGCCCGCCCAGGCGCATCACCTTGAGGTTGACGACGTCTGCGGCGCCGAGGGCGACGATGCGTTCGAGATCCCCGACCGACGCGACCGCCTCGTCGGCCATGATCGGAACCTGCGGCACCTGACGGCGGATCTCGGCCAGGCCGGCCAGATCGCGACGGTCGACAGGCTGCTCGACGAACAGCGGACGGGACCCGGCCATGGCCGCCACCGCCGGCACGGCCACCTCGACGGTCCGCCACCCCTGGTTCACGTCGACCTTGATCCCGACGTCGGGGCCGACCGCAGCGCGGACGGCCCCGACACGTTCGACGTCACGGCGCCAGTCGCGGGGGTCCCCGACCTTGAGCTTCACGGTGGAGAACCCGGCGCGGACGTGGGTCGCAGCGCGGGCGGCCATCGCCTCCGGGTCGTCCATGCTCACCACCCGGGACACCTGCAGGTGCTCCCGGCCGACGCGGGTCCCGCCGCCGGCCACGATGCGGTCCTCGAGGAAGCGCCACAGCGGAACGCCGCGCCGACGCGCCGCGGCGTCGTGCACGGCGATGTCGACCGCGGCCCGCGCCGCCGGGCCCGCCCCGTCGGCCGCGTCGTCGATCGAGGATCCGAGCGCGTCCACGTCGTCGACCCCACGACCCATGACGGCCTCGGCGAGGACGCCATCGAGGGCTTCGACGCAGGCCGTGGGCGACTCGCCGGTCACGCCTTCATCGGGTGACGCCTCCCCCCATCCGACCGTGCCGTCCGAGAAGGTCAGTCGGACGAGCACCGTCTCGAGGTGGGTTCGGACGCCCGAGGTGACGGCGAACGGCTCGTGGAACCGCAGTCGCATCGGCACGACGGTGAGCGAGGTGATCGTGGCGCCGGTGGCGTTCACGCCGCCTCCGCGCCCGGTTCTGCGAGCCCCTTCGGGCGAGGAAGCGCCAGCGGCCGAGGTCGGCTCACAGCTCGGGCAGCGCCGCCCACGGCCGGGCCCGCTCCACCTGCGACGCCAGGCGGATCAGCACGTCCTCGCGCCAGGGAGCAGCGACGACCTGCACTCCGACGGGCAGCCCGTCGGCCGAGACGTGGGCCGGCAACGAGATGGCCGGTTGGCCGGTGGCGTTGAACACCGACGTGTAGCAGGCCATCGGCACCGCGTTCATGATCGGCGCGGTCGGCATGTCCTCGACGCCGTCCATGATCGTGCCCGCCACCTTGGGAAGGATCGACATGGTCGGGCCGACCAGGACATCGAAGTCGCCGGGTCCGCGCGGTCCGGGGAACTGCGACAGGAACGCTCGCGACTCCTCCTGCAGAGCGGCGTCAGCACCGAGGTAGGCGAAGGCGTCGGTCGCCCGGGCCGCCTCGAACGCCGCGACGTTGTGCGGTTCGAGCCGGGACTCGTCGACGACCGGCGACAGGATCGCCAGGCAGTTCCAGATGGTCACGAACTTCTCGAGGAACTCCCCCGCGTCGGGCCAGGCCGGAGCGCCCTCGACCACGTCGTGGCCCAGGTCGGCGAGGGTGTCGGCGACCGACCGAGCGGCGGTGGCGCATTCGGGATCGACCGGGAGCCCGAGCGCGTTCTCCACGCACAGCCGCACCCGCAGTCGACCGACCTCGGCGCCGACCTCCTCCGCGTACGGCCGGCCCGACGGCGGGGCGACGTTCCAGGACCCGGTGTCGAGCTCGGTCATCACGTCGAGCAGCGCCGCGGTGTCGGCGACGTCGCGGGTGACCACGCCGTGCGTCGACGCTCCGACCACGCCGTACAGGCGGCTGGTGATGCGACCGCGGGACGGCTTGAGGCCGACCAGGCCGGTGCACGACGCCGGGATGCGGATCGATCCGCCCCCGTCCGATGCGTGGCCGATCGGCGCCATGCCCGAGGCCACCGCGGCGGCCGCCCCGCCCGAGCTGCCGCCCGGGGTGCGGTCGGTGTTCCACGGGTTGCGCGTGATCCCGGTCCGCCGGCACTCGGTGGCCGACACCGAACCGAACTCCGGGGTGGTGGTCTTGCCCATCAGCACGAATCCGGCCCGGCGGAGCCGTTCGACGACCAGTTCGTCGAGCGTCGCCGGGTCGTCGGTCACCCCGAGCGACCCGTGGCCGGTCACCCATCCCGCCACGTCGTAGAGGTCCTTGATCGGGATGGGGACCCCGGCGAACGGTGCGAGCTCGGTCCCGTCGCGGCGGGCCCGGGCCACCGCGTCATCGGCGATGCGGGCCTCGGCACGGGCCCGGTCGTCGTCGCGGAGGGCGAAGGCGTTGAGGGCCGGATCGAGGCGGTCGACCTCGGCCAGGTAGTGCTCGAGCACCTCCGACGGGCTGACCTCGCCGGAGGCGACGGCGGCGGCGACCTGCAGGGCGGTGGCGTGGCGTTCCATCGCGGCGACGCTACCCCGGCGTACGCCTCCGGGCCGGTGGGAGCGGGGTGGCTCACCGGCCGGCGGGACAGCCCGCGCCTCCGCTCAGAACCCCGGCAGGCCGGGGGCGAAGGTGCCGGCGGTCCAACCGGCGTCGACGGCGTAGTCGGCACCGCTGCACCCCCGGGCCGCGTCCGACAGGAGCCACACGACCATCTCGGCCACGTCGTACATGTCGACGTTCCGGGGCCACCCCTCCTCGTGGTAGGGCACGACCGGCGCCCTGTCGACGTAGCGCTCCAGGTCGAAGCCGCCGAGGAACGGCGTGAACATCTCGGGGTTGCCCATGCCCGGACACACCGCGTTGACCCGGATGCGGTCCCGGCCGTACTCGATGGCCGCTGAGCGGGTGAGCCCGCGCAGACCCCACTTGGTCGCCGAGTAGACCACCGTCGTGTTCATCCCCTCGAGCCCGCCGATCGACGAGATGTTCACGATCGCTCCCCCACCCGCGGCGCGCAGCACCGGCGCCACCGCCCGGATCCCCAGGGTGGGTCCGAGCAGGTTCACCTCCAGCAGCCGGGCGATCCGATCGGGCTCCATGTCCTCGAGCAGGCCGATGTGCAGCAGCGCCGCGTTGTTGACCAGGCCGTCGAGCCCACCGAACGTGTCGTCCGCGACGGTCACGGCGTCACGCCACCCGTCGGCGGAGCTGACATCGAGCTCGACGAACTCCACCCCGTCGCCCAGTCGTTCCGCGGTGGCCCGGCCCGCGTCGACCAGCACATCCGCGATCAGGACCTGGCCGCCGAGGTCGACGATCCGCGCCGAGATCGCCTCGCCCAGCCCCTGGGCACCGCCTGTCACCAGGATCCGTCGGCCCTCGAGCGAGGTGGGCGAGCGGGTCGGCTCGGACGGGTTCATGGCTGCCCCCTGTTGTCGGCGACCGGCGACGCGCCGGTATCGGGAGTCTGTCACCCCGTGGGCTCTGCAAGGATCTGGGCCATGACCGCCCCAGAGGACCGATCCGAGGAGACGGCTGCGGACATCGAGCTGCCCCGGGGGTTCACCGCTCACGTCGCGAACGTCGGGATCAAGGACGCCACCGACGACTTCGTGGTCATCAGCACGGAGGTGCCCTGTGCGGCGGCCGCCGTGTTCACCCGTTCCCGCTTCGCGGGACCGAGCGTCGAGCTGTCACGGCGTCACGTCGCGGATGGGTCGCTGCGCGCGGTGGTCGTCGTGTCCAAGAACGCCAACGTGGCCACCGGCGAAGCCGGTCGTGCCGACGCCGAGGAGCTCGCCGCCGGTGTGGCCGGGGCGATCGGCGCGGATCCGTCCGATGTCCTGGTGGCGTCGACCGGGGTGATCGGTCGCCGCTACCCGATGGACCGGGTCCGATCGCATCTGGCGCGGCTGGCCACGCCGTTCCCGATCACCTCGGCCCTGCCCGTGGCCACCGCCATGATGACCACCGACACCCACCCCAAGGTGGCGGCCCGGACGGTCCCGACCCGTTCCGACGGGGTGGGCGGCCCGGCCCGGGTGGTCGGCGTCGCCAAGGGGGTCGGCATGATCGAGCCCGACATGGCGACGATGCTGGCGTTCGTGTTCACCGACGCCGAGGTGGCCCCAGACGTGCTCGACACCGCGTTCCGACGGGTGGTCGATCGGACCTTCAACAGCCTGAGCGTCGACACCGACACGTCCACCTCCGACACCGCTGCGGTCCTGGCCAGCGGAGCGGCCGGAGCGGTCGACGCCGACACCCTGGAGCAGGTGCTGGGCGAGGTGTGCCTGGACCTCACCCGCCAGTTGGCGGCGGACGGCGAGGGGGCCGAGACCCTGATCGTGGTCGAGGTCCGAGGTGCCCGCGACGACGCCCAGGCCAAGCGGGTCGCCAAGGCGATCGTCAACTCGCCGCTGGTCAAGACCGCGGTGCACGGCGCGGACCCCAATTGGGGTCGGGTGGCGATGGCGATCGGGAAGTGCTCCGACGACACCGACATCGACCAGGACCGGGTGCGGATCCGCTTCGGCGACCGCGAGGTCTACCCGACCGATCCCGGCCCGGACGGGCTCGCCGATCTCGAGACCTACCTGAAGGGCGACGAGGTGCTCATCGGGGTCGACCTCGGCGTCGGCGACGAGCGCGACGCCGGACGATGGACCGTGTACGGATGCGACCTGACCGACGGCTACGTCCGGATCAACGCCGACTACACCACCTGAGGTCCGGAGAAGGCCGGCCCGGGGCGGTCCGGCCGGCGGCTGATCCCGGAGCGATCCGGGACGGGTGATCACGAACCCAGAGAACACGAATCGGGGGTCACATGGAGAAGATCATCCACTTGGTGCGTGAGCGCGTCGACCGCGACGGCGGCGAGTGGCGCGCCGAGGTCCTCGGATCGGTGGTCCCGGCGTTGGTCGATGCCGGAGCGACCGCGGTGAGCGTGCACCTGGCCGACGACGGGGTCGGGATCGCCGGTCCGGCGCCCGCCCCCGGAGGTGAGCTCCCGCTGCGCGCCGCGATCGCCTACTGGGTGCCGGCGCACGACCGGGCCGAGCGAGCCCTCGCGGCGGCGGGATCGCTCGGTCTGCGCAACGACGCCTACCTGGTCACCGAGGCGCTGTGGTCCGACTTCGGCCAGTCCCGGGGAGAGCCTCGCGGCTGGGCCGACGGTGAACGCTCTCCCGGGTTGGTCACCGTCGCGCTGGTGCACCGCAACCCCCGCCTGGATCCCCGCACGTTCCGCGAGCTGTGGTACCGGCACCAGTCGCCGATGTCGGAGCGGGTGCAGCCGCGACTCCGCTACGTGCGCAACACCGTCGTGCACCCGGTCAGCCCCGGAGCGGTGCCGGTCGACGGGATCGTCATCGAGTCGTGGCCGTCCGAGGAGATCGTCTCCGACATCGAGGCGTTCCACCTCGGCGACGTGGGCAACCTCACCATCATGCTCGACAGCGTCCAGGACTGCTTCGACATGGACCGTCTGCGCAGCATCGCCATGTCGGAGTACCTGTTCGCCTGACCTGCCCCGGTTGCCGATCAGGTGACGACGCCGGCGGCGACCAGGGCGCTGACGTCCTTCGAGGACACACCCCAGGGCCGGAGCACGACGGCGGGGTCCGTGCCGGTGCGCGCCGCCTGCGGCTCTGCCGCCGGGGTGCGGGAGAAGCGCGGGGCCGCGACCGGTTGGGGGACCCCGTCGACATCGACGAACGCCCGTCGCTCCCTGGCGTGGGGGTGCACCGGGGCCTCGCCCATGTCGAGCACCGGGGCGACGCAGGCGTCGATCCCCTCGAAGCGGGCGGCCCAGACGTCGCGGTCGCGCCCGGCGATGACCTCCGCGAACCGCGACCGGAGGACAGGCCAACCGCTGCGGTCGTGCTGGTCGGGTAGGTCCTCGTCGGCCAGTCCCAGACCGTCGAGCAGAGCGGAGTAGAACTGCGCCTCGATGGCCGCGACGGCGAGCCAGCCGCCATCCGCGCACCGATAGCAGTCGTAGAAAGGTGCACCGGAGTCGAGCAGGTTGGTGCCACGGTCAGCAGACCAGAACCCCGACGACCACGCCCCGAACAGCGGCGCCATCAGCAGGGCGGCGCCGTCGACCATGGCCGCATCGACCACCTGGCCGACGCCGGAGGTTGCCCGCTCGACCAGCGCGGCCAGCACCCCCAGCGCCAACAGCATCCCGCCGCCGCCGAAGTCGGCCACCAGGTTGAGCGGTGGGGTGGGCGCCTGGTCAGCCCGTCCGACGTGGGCGAGCACTCCGGACAGCGCCAGGTAGGTGAGGTCGTGTCCGGCGCGGGCGGCCATGGGTCCGTCCTGACCCCAGCCTGTCATCCGCCCGTAGACCAGCCGCGGGTTCTCCTCGAGGAGGGCGTCGGGTCCGAGCCCGAACCGTTCCGCGACCCCGGGTCGATAGCCTTCGACCAGGACGTCAGCACCGCCGGCCAGGCGTCGCACCAGCTCCGACCCCCGGTCGTCACGGAGGTCGACCCCGACCCCCAGCCGATTGCGGTTGAGGACGTCGTAGGGGTTGGACGCCCCCCGACCCATCGCGGCCTCCGGCTGGCCGTCGGGTCGGGTCGCGTCAGGCACGAGCGGTGCGGTGACGGGTCGGTCGATCCGCAGGACGTCGGCACCGAGGTCGGCCAGGACCATGGCCGCGAACGGCGCCGGTCCCAGTCCGGCCAGCTCGATGACTCGCACCCCACGGAGCGGACCCACGCGGTCCGATCCGACGGGGTCGTCAGGAGACGTCGTCGACGCTCCAGGTGACAGCGAACGGCTGGAACAGATCGGGGAACTGACCCAGTGTGAACCAGCTGGACGAGCCCTGCGCGGCCTTCACCCCGGCGGACGGGTGGACCTGACCGAAGATCGGAGCGGTGACCGAGACCGACGCTCCGGGATCGGACACGCTGACCTGACCGGTCCACAGCGGCAGGATCCAGACCCGTTGGGCGTCGACCGCCACGGTCGCCGACCCGCTGCCGGTGCTCGGCAGGGTGATGCGGCCGCGGGCCGACACGATGCCGAACTCGTCACGGACGACCGTGACTCCCCCGCTGGTCGCCGTCCCGGAGTTGGCGTAGGCGGTGCGGCCGGACACGGTCACCGAGGCCCGGTCGGGGCTACCCGGCGGGGTCGTCGTCGGAGCAGCAGTCGTCGGAGCAGCAGTCGTCGGCGCAGCAGTCGTCGGAGCAGCAGTCGTCGGCGCAGCAGTCGTCGGCGCAGCAGTCGTCGGAGCAGCAGTCGTCGGAGCAGCAGTCGTCGGCGCAGCAGTCGTCGGCGCAGCAGTCGTCGGCGCAGCAGTCGTCGGCGCAGCAGTCGTAGGCGCAGCAGTCGTCGGCGCAGCAGTCGTCGGAGCAGCAGTCGTCGGCGCAGTCGTCGGGACGGTCGTCGAACCGGTGGTCACCGACACGCCCTTGGTGACGGTCGCCTTGTCCCCGTCACCGTCGGTGACGGTCAGCGTGACCACGTAGGTGCCGGGCTGGGTGAACGTCTTCTGAGCGGTCAGCCCCGACTGCGTGGTCCCGTCGGGGAAGGTCCACAGGTAGGTGGCCGGACCCTTGGCGACCTCGGAGGTGCCGGCGTCGAACGACAGGTCGAGCGGAGCCGGACCCGACGTCTGACCCGGCGTGGTCGAGATGCGGGCGACGATGCCCTTGGCGAACACCGGAGTCGTCTGTCCCTTGATCGACGCCAGGTTCTGACCCGACGGCGACGGGATCTTCATCTGCTGATTGATGATGTCGTTGAGGTTGAGCAATCCGATCGGGCACCCGGTCGCGCCGGGAACCGTGAACGCGGCATCGATCATCGTCGCCTGACCGGTGGTCGTGTTGTAGCGGGTGCCGAACGCCCCGCCGGAGCTCCCCGTCGTCAGGTTGAGCGTCAGCGGCACCGCGTCGGAACCGATGGAGCACGTCGCGCCCAGATCCACCCCTGCCGGCGCTCCGGTGAGCCCGACCCGCAGCTTCACCTGGAGGTTGGCCGAGCCGCTGATCGGGTCGAGAGACCCCGTCGCGGCCGCGGTCGGGATGACCTTGGCGGTCACCACGTAGGTGATCCCGTCGAGGGGGTTGAGGACCGGGACGTAGGCAGGCGGGAACACGACGCCGGCCTGGGGAACGGAGATGTTTCCGGCCCCGTCGATGGTGCCGCTGATCGTGACGTCCACCTTGGGCTGGAAGCCGCCCGCGAGCTCGCTGTCGTCCTGACCGACGGTGGAGCCGCCGGGAGCCCCGACCACGCTGCAACCGCCGTCCGCTGTGTCGACCAAGCCGTCAGCGTCGTTGTCGATGCCGTCGCCGCACTGGGGAAGCGGACGCGGGGTGAGGTCGAACACCTGGGTGCCGATCCGCATGGACCCGTTGATCGGAGCGAGCGAGAAGGTCCCCGGGTTGGCCACCTTCTGCGCCTGTGCACCGGGCAGCAGCACCATTCCCGCGACGGTGCACGCCGCGACGACCGCCACCATTCCGGCGGCGAACCGACCTGCACGCGATCGACTCAGATGCTTCATCTCGCCCTCCCCGTTCCGCGGACAGCCACGGCGGAACAATCTGACAAGTCTGCGGGGCCGCCGGCCCCACCGTCAAGCCGTTCCGAAGGTGGTTCAGGTTGGTGGCGTGCCCGTCCTCCCGGTCTCGTTCGCCCCCCGTCGGGCCCTGTGCCAACCTGCGCCGTGGTCGACTCGCCGTTCCGGGATGCGCCGACAGGACCGCCCACCGGGCCAGGGACCGAGTCGATCGGGCAGGTACCGGTGCTCGACATCTCCCCGCTCGTCGACACAACCCCGCTCCTCGACACCACCCCGCTCGACGACACCGCCGCCCGGTCCCCGTTGCGCGGATGGGACCCGGCCGCCGCCCGCGTGGGGACCGAGATCGCCGAGGCCGCTCAGAACCCCGGCGTGTTCCAGGTCGTGGGCCACGGCGTCGACCCCGCGCTGCGCGTCGCACTCCAGGACGCCGCCCGGGAGTTCTTCGCCCTACCCGATGAGACCAAGGCGACCATCGCGATGGCACTCGCCGGTCGGGCGTGGCGGGGGTGGTTCCCCATCGGCGGCGAGCTGACCGGAGGCGTCCCGGATGCCAAGGAGGGCCTCTACTTCGGGGTCGACCTCGACGAGGACGACCCCCGGGTCCGGGCCGGGTGGCCGCTGCACGGCCCCAACCTGTACCCGCAGCACCCGGCAGCGCTGGCCCGCCTGGTGCCGGAGTGGATGGCCGCCGTGACTGCGGTGGGCCACACGGTCCTGCGGGGTCTGGGGCTCGGGCTCGGGCTGGGTGTCGACGCGATCGCAGGCTGGTGCACCGACCCGACCGTGCTGTTCCGGATCTTCCACTACCCGGCGCTCGATCGGTCCGTGGTGGGCCTCGACACCGACGGAGTCGGCAACGACACCGACGGAGTCGGCAACGACACCGACGGAGTCGGCAACGACACCGACGGAGTCGGCAACGACACCGACGGGGTCGGCAACGACGGGACATGGGGGGTGGGCGAGCACACCGACTACGGGCTGCTCACCCTCCTCGCCCAGGACGACTCGGGTGGACTCCAGGTCCAGCTTCCCGCGGCCGACGGCGACCGGTGGGTCGACGTCCCCCCGGTTCAGGACGCGTTCGTCGCCAACCTCGGCGACATGATCGAACGCCTGAGCGGGGGCCGGCTGGTTGCCACGCCGCACCGGGTGGCTCCGCCGAACACGGATCGCATCTCGATGCCGCTGTTCCTGGACCCCGGCTGGGACGTCGAGATCTCGACCCTCGACGGCCTCCTCCCCCCGTCTGGCCGGAGCGCTCGGCGTCGCTGGGACGACGAGGACGTCCACGCCATCGAGGGCCCCTACTCCCGCTACCTGCTCAGCCGCGTGTCACGGGTGTTCCCCGGCTTGTCGAACCACCTCACGCCCGGGGACGGATCCACCGGCGCGGTCCCGACCGCCAACCGGGTGGCCGACACCGGGTCCGACGGCGAGACTGCGCACCGCGATGGCTGATCACAAGAAGCGCAACAAGGACGACCGACGCGCCGAACGCCGACAGGAGCTGCTCGACGCCGCGGTCGTGACCATCCGCCGCGACGGCGCCGGCGTCTCGATGGAGGACATCGCCCACGAGGCGGGCATCACCAAGCCGATCCTCTACGCCAACTTCGGCGACAAGGCCGGCCTCGCCGATGCCCTGGCCAAGCGCTTCACCCGCGACCTCATCGCCCGATTCGGCGAGGTCTGGGCCACCTCGGACGACACCCGCGAGCGCGTCCGGCTCGCCATCGAGGCCTGGGTGGCGTTCATCGAGTCCGACCCTCACATCTACCGGTTCCTGTCCGAGGGCAGCTTCGGTGCCGGACGCCGGCTCGAGGACCGTCGCCTGGTCAGCGACGTCGGAGTCGTGGTGGCCCGGGCGCTCGGCGAGTGGCTCCGCGAGCAGGGGGCGGACTCGGGGCCGGCCGAACCGTGGGCTTACGGAGTGCTCGGCATGGTGCACGTGACCACCGAGTGGTGGCTCGACCGCCGGACCCTGAACCGCAAGGACCTGGTCGACTACCTGACGTCGCTGCTGTGGAGCGGCCTGTCGGGCAACGGGTTGGACCCGGACCGGCTGATCGACCCGATCGTCGCGGCTCGGCCCGACAGCGACGCCGGAGCACCCGGATCGTGAACGGGATCGACGTCGCCCGGGTCCGGGCCGACACGCCGTCGCTCGCGGATCGGGTCTTCCTCAACCACGCCGGGTCGTCGCCCAACCCGACGCCGGTGCTCGACGCGGTGATCGGCCACCTCCGAGCCGAGGCCCGACTCGGCGGCTACGAGGCCGATCGCACCCGAGCCGCGGATCGGACGGCGGTACGGGCTTCGATCGCGACGCTCGTCGGAGGCGAGCCGGACGGCGTCGCTCTGACCACCAGCGCCACCGACGCGTGGGAGACCGCGTTCTGGTCGATCCCGTGGCGGCGCGGTGACGTCGTGCTCACCTGCCGTTCCGAGTACGTGACCAACGTCGTCAACCTGTTGGTGGCCCGCGACCGGTTCGGAGTGCGCACGGTGGTGGTCGACGACGACGAGCACGGCCAGATCGACCTCACCGACCTGGAACGCCACCTGGAGGACCCGGCGGTGCGACTGGTGACGCTCAGCCACGTCCCGACCCATGGCGGGTTGGTCAACCTGGCCGTCGAGGTCGGTCGTCGCTGCAACGACGCCGGGGTCGCGTTCCTGCTCGACGCGTGTCAGTCCGTCGGCCAGCTCCCAGTCGATGTGGAGAGCTTGGGCTGTCATCTCCTGACCGCGACCGGCCGCAAGTACCTGCGGGCACCGCGGGGAACGGGCTTCCTGTATGTGCGACCCGAGGTGAACGACCTGATCGGCGCCGAGCTGACGCCCCTGGGGTCCGGGGGTGCCACATGGGACGCGGCGGACCGCTACTCGTTCCCGACCGGCGCATCGCGATTCGAGTCGTTCGAACGGAGCGGTGCCGCCACGCTGGGTCTGGGCGCCGCTGTCGACTATGCCCTGGAGCTCGGCCTGGACGCCATCGCCGAACGGGTCGGGAAGCTGGCCGGGTACCTGCGTCACGCCCTCGGAGCAATCCCTGGCGTCACGGTCCGCGACCGTGGCGTCCAGCGGTGCGGGATCGTCACGTTCACCGTCGACGGAGTCGAGGCCGACCGCGTCCGGGTGCGGTTGGCCGAGGACAGGATCTCGGTGTGGGTGTCCGATGCGGCCCAGGCTCGACTCGACCTCGACGACCGGGGGCTGTCCACCCTGGTGCGGGCGTCGGTCCACTACGTGAACACCGTCGAGGAGCTCGACGCCACCGCATCGGCCGTTGCGCAGGTCGCGGCCAGCGGGTAGCCAGCCACTGCAGTTCGACCGTCGTCAGGGGCGGAACAGCGACAGGTCGATGGGTGCCCAGCTCGGGACGCCGCGCTGGTGACGGTCCCAGAGGGTGGCGTTGATGACCGCGGCCGACACCATCAGGCGGCCGATCAGGTACAGCCAGAGCAGGGCCACGATGGCGACGCCGAGCGGTCCGTAGGTCTCCGACATCCGCGAGACCCGACCGGCGAAGTAGAAGACGGTGAT
>WBZP01005977.1_pt1 | contig 12187 bp, 12 predicted proteins | sample 5204301 | NCBI WGS metagenome assembly WBZP01 (sample SAMN12412401, study PRJNA552823) | activated sludge metagenome | isolation source: activated sludge from nitrification reactor of wastewater treatment plant... | place: USA: Pennsylvania | collected 2017
GGTGGATATGAGGGATAACCTGCAACTACCCGATGGATTTTTCAAAAATGATGAAGCTCATCAACGCAGGGTTATAGAGGCGATCAGGAAATATCAGCCTGAAGTAGTTCTTTGTAATGCCCCGAAAGACAGGCACCCCGATCATGGAAGAAGTGCTTCGCTGGTGGAAGATGCAGCTTTTCTATCCGGGCTCGCCAGGATAGAAACAACGGATAACGGCGTTAAACAGGAAGCATGGCGGCCCAAGTATGTATTGCATTACATACAGGACCGGTACCTTGAGCCTGATTTTGTGATTGATATTTCTGATGTATTCGAAAGAAAGATCGAAGCCATCAAAGCATATAAAACACAATTCCACAACCCGGATGTGGATGGTCCGCAAACCTATATCTCTACCCCGGAATTTCTTGACAGCGTGATTTACCGCTACAAGATGTTCGGAAAAATGATCGGAGTGAAATATGCCGAAGGATTTATTTCAGAAAAAATGATCGGGTTCAAAAGCCTCGATGTATTGATCAAAGAAAACACTTAATTAACCTTACTTATTATCTATGGTAACCCCAAAATTTGCGAACATCAATGGATCCAATTTCCACCAGGAATTAAAACGCAGGGTTCAGAATTATTTCGTTGAAACAAAGAAATCCTCAACAGGAAATTTCAGCCTTCATTTTAAAGCGATACTGCTTTGGAGCTGCTACATTGCGCTCTATGTTCATGTAGTGTTCTTTACTCCGCAGACATGGATAGCGATTATAGAATGTTTGCTGATGGGGGGATTTACCGCAGCCATTGGTTTTAACGTGATGCATGATGGCGGGCATGGGAGTTTCAGTAAAAGTAAATTCTGGAACAAGATTGCCGCTTTTTCTGTAAATGCATTGGGAGCCAGTGCTATCATGTGGAACAACAAACACAACATCATTCACCATACTTACACGAATATTGATGGAGTTGATGATGATATCGAAATCAAACCAATGCTGAGAATGTGTTCTACTCAAAAAAGATATTACATCCATCGTTTTCAGCATCTTTATTTCTGGTTCCTGTATTCCCTACTTTTAATATTCTGGGTTTTCTTTTCAGACTATACCAAATATTTCAGCCAGAAAATAGGACCTGTGCCCATCAAAAAAATGAGCATGTTCGATCACTTCGCCTTCTGGATAGCCAAAATAGGTTACCTGTTTATGATGATCGTTTTACCGATTTACCTGCTCGGCTTTGTTGAATGGATGGTTGGCTTTCTCATTTTATCCATGTCGGCCGGGCTCATCCTCAGTATTGTGTTCCAGCTAGCCCATACAGTTGAAGAAACCTCCTTCCCTGTGCCGGAAGAAAATAACAGGATCGAAAACGAATGGGCGATTCACCAGCTTGAAACAACAGCCAACTTCGCCACAAAAAGCAAATTGATTTCATGGCTGGTTGGGGGATTGAATTTCCAGATCGAGCATCACCTGTTTCCAAAAATCTCCCATGTACACTATCCTGCTATCAGCAAGATCATAAAGGGCACCTGTGAAGAATTCGGAGTAAAGTATATCGAATACAAAAAAATGCGCCACGCCATCGTTTCGCATGCGATGTACCTGAAAAAGATGGGAAGAGCATAAGACAGGCTGTATGTGTATGTTTAATGTTTAACGCTGTATGTTCGTACGACTGCACAATCCGTAGATTGTCCTTTCGCCATTAACCATTTGGCATTACCAGTTTTTAATTTTGATTTATGAGTGAAGAAAAGAGCCTCAATTTCCTTGAGGAGATCATAGAAACAGACCTGGCATCGGGTAAATACAAAAGCATCATTACCCGTTTTCCACCAGAACCAAATGGCTACCTGCACATGGGACATGCAACAAGCATCTGTCTCAATTTCGGATTGACAAAAAAATACCCCGGTTACACCAACCTGCGTTTTGACGATACCAATCCTGTTACAGAAGAAACTGAATATGTAGAAAGCATTAAGGAAGATATCAAATGGCTGGGCTTTGAATGGAAACATGAATTGTATGCGTCCGATTATTTCAGCCAGATGTATGAATACGCCATCACGCTGATAAAAAAAGGGCTTGCTTACGTCGATGATTCCACTTCCGAGGAGATTGCAGCGATGAAAGGAACTCCAACCGAAGCAGGGAAAGACAGTCCATACCGCAACCGCAGCATTGAAGAGAACTTAGGCCTCTTCGAAAAAATGAAGAATGGAGAATTCCCGGATGGAGCAAAAACATTAAGGGCAAAGATTGATATGGCGAGTCCGAACATGCTCATGCGTGACCCGCTGATGTACCGCATCAAGCATGCACATCACCACCGCACGGGAGACGCCTGGTGCATTTATCCCATGTACGATTTTGCACACGGGCAAAGTGATTCGATAGAAAATATCACCCACTCTATCTGTACGCTAGAATTTGTGCCACATCGTGAATTATACGATTGGTTTATCGAAAAGCTGGAAATTTTTCCTTCCCATCAATATGAGTTCGCAAGAAGAAATCTCAGTTACACCGTGATGAGCAAACGTAAGTTGCTGCAACTGGTGAATGATAAACATGTGGATGGCTGGGATGACCCCCGTATGCCCACCATCAGCGGAATGCGCCGCAGGGGTGTAATGCCCGAAAGCATCCGTAATTTCTGCGACAAGATCGGTATTGCCAAAAGAGAAAATGTTACAGACCTGAGTTTGCTTGAATTCTGTATCCGGGAAGATCTAAATCGTGTTTCTTTAAGAAGAATGGTAGTGTTTGATCCGGTTAAACTGATCATCGACAATTACCCTGAAGGAGAAAAGGAAATATTCAAAATTGAACAGACCATCGACGATGAAAATCAAACCTATCGTGATGTGCCGTTCAGCCGTGAAATATTGATCGAGAGAGATGACTTCATGGAGAATCCTCCCAAAAAATATTTCAGGTTGTTCCCGGGTGGTATTGTCCGCCTAAAAGGCGCCTGCATTATAAAATGTGAGTCCGTTGATAAAGATGCAGCGGGTAATATTACTGCTGTTCATTGTACTTATTTCCCGGATAGCCGCAGTGGTCATGACACATCAGGATTAAGTCCCAAGGGAACCATTCACTGGGTAAATGCGGCTGATGCCATTGAAGTGGAAGTAAAAGAATACGATCGCCTGTTCCGTGTTGAAAATCCTTCGAGCGAGGAAGGAGATTTTAAAGACTATATAAACCCTGGTTCATTAAAGATCGTCACAGGTTATGCCGAACCTTCCCTTGCGGATGCTGTGATGAGTGACAGGTTCCAGTTCCTGCGCAAAGGATATTATTGTCTTGACAAGGATTCTAATGCCGGTAAAATTGTATTCAACAGGACAGTTACATTGAAAGATGCGTGGGCAAAAGAAGTGAAGAAGTAGAGAGCAGTACGTAAATATGAAGATGCGGGAATGAGAAAAGAAAGATGCTCTTTGCAGCATTCAATCCTGTTTTTTGGCAGTCAGTTTTTCTTCTATTTTAGGAAACACGGCGCTAACAAGCAGGATGAATGAAAGTACAAGTAAAAGATAAATGCCTGCCAGTCTATCTACATCTCCTTCAAACAAAGAGCCTGTAAATACAATATAGGTTCGTATGCAATAGGCAAATAATAATCCCGCCAGCAAAAGGTTTACCCGTTTAGCCCACACTTTCGGAATCAGCATCAGTAGAAGTATAATAACAGTCAGCGGAGTGATTACAGTTCCCGCCTTACCATAGTAAATGCCGCCGGCAAATTGGGTTACATGAAAGCCCGTGAATGTAACATTGATGCTGTTGTAGTGAACCCATGGCATAAAACAGGTTCCGATCAGGGCTATACCTGCCAGCAAACCTATTATATGCATAACCCGCGGTGACATAACAAAGAATTTATTAAAAAACCCCGGTGATGAACCGGGGCTTCAGAGGTCCCTAGCGGATTCGAACCGCTGTAGAAGCTTTTGCAGAGCTGTGCCTAGCCACTCGGCCAAAGGACCATACACTGATCAGAAACAAAATTACCTGTTCATTTTCAGTGTTGCAAAAATAGGGTATTTTTATCCATAATTTAAAATCGAAATTCCAACCCTGCTATTTTTTATCAAAACCATTTCAAATGACCAGCATTGCAGCATCAGAACTGATCATCAACGATCGTGGCGCCGTTTACCACGTAAATTGCCGCCCCGAGGAGATCGCACAAACGATCATTACAGTAGGTGATCCCGATCGTGTGAAAGAAGTAAGTAAATATTTCGATAAGATCGAATTCAAAAACCAGCACCGTGAATTTGTAACGCATACTGGTTATATCGGCAATAAAAGATTATCGGTAACCAGTACCGGTATAGGTCCCGATAATATTGATATCGTATTAAATGAACTGGATGCGCTCGTGAATATCGATTTCAATACCAGGTCCATCAAAGAAAATCTTACACAACTTAATATTATCCGGGTTGGAACTTCCGGCTCACTCCAGAAAGAAATTCCTGTTGATAGTTTTGTTGCCAGTACTCATGGACTAGGCATCGACAACCTCCTCAATTTCTACATCAGTAATATTAACGAAGAGGAAAAGCATATCCTTCATGCATTCATTACCCATACACAATTGCACCAGGGAATTTCCGAACCTTACATTACCGGAGCAAGCCCTGCCCTGCTGAAGCAGTTTGTGGATGGTTTTCATCACGGTATCACCGTTACCTGTCCCGGCTTCTACGGCCCACAGGGAAGAGTTTTACGAATGGGATTAAAACAGCCGCAACTTATAGACAGGCTTACCGGTTTCAATTTCGGCAATCATCGCATCAGCAATTTTGAAATGGAAACCTCTGCGATTTACGGCATGGGCAAAATACTTGGACACCATTGCCTGTCATTAAGTGCCATCGTAGCAAACAGGATCTCGAAAGAATTCAGCAAAGATGGCGGGGCAGCCGTTGAAGAACTTATTAAAAAAACATTGGAAATCATTTCCAATGGAAATTAGGGAATGACCAGTGGGGAATTGGCGAAGCATTTCTTATTTCTGTATCTTGTATACTCCCTGGTTCGTAAAATGAAAACTAATAACAATGCTGAACCTATCACACAAAAAACTGGAGGTATATACTATCTCCATGAGTATGGTAAAAGAAGTTTACAGAATCACTGCACTTTTCCCTGCAGCAGAATTATATGGTATCGTTTCTCAATTGAGGCGTGCTTCTGTTTCTGTAATAAGTAACCTGGCCGAAGGCGCTGCCCGGAAGTCTGGTAAAGAAAAAAGAAGATTTTATGAAATTTCCAGGAGTTCTGTAGTTGAAATTGACACCCAATTGGAAATATCCCTTATGCTTTCTTTTCTTTCAAAAGAAGATATCTTGAAACTAAAAGAATACAATGAATCAATTTTCAGAATTTTAAGCACCATGATCAGGAATCTTGGTCATGAATTTCAAGCAGAAACCGACACTTTGAAATCAAAGCCCTCCATTAACCACTAAACCATTTCCCACTAACTACTACCCATTTCCCATTCATGAAAATACAATTTCAAAAATACCAGGGAACCGGCAACGATTTTGTCATCCTTGATAATCGTGACAATCAATTCAGCTCCCTGACAACTGAACAGGTAAATCTTTTATGCGACCGCCGCTTTGGCGTGGGTGGCGATGGCCTCATGATGCTGAACAGCAAAGCAGGCTATGATTTTGAAATGCTCTACTTTAATGCCGATGGCAAACCGGGGTCTATGTGCGGAAACGGAGGCCGCTGTATGGTGAAATACGTCTTCAACCTCGGCATTCACAAATACACTTATAAATTCCTCGCCAGCGATGGCGAACATGAAGCAGAAGTAGAAGGACATATTGTGCGGCTTAAAATGAACGATGTAAAACAGGTAGAAGAACATTCTACCTACGCCATCCTGAATACAGGCTCACCTCACTTTGTAAAATTTGCCAACGACGTTGAAAACATAGACGTTGTTGAAACAGGCCGTGAAATACGCTACAATAAAAAATACATGCCGGATGGCATCAATGTAAATTTTGTAGAAGGGCTTGGCGAAGATTCGATCTTTGTGAGAACCTATGAACGTGGCGTGGAAGATGAAACCCTGAGCTGCGGCACCGGCGTAACTGCTGCTGCACTCATGTCAGCACACAACCCACGTGGCTTCAATAAAGTTGATGTAAGAACACCGGGGGGAAAACTGAGTGTTGAATTCAATAAATTAACCGATACCGAATTTGAAAATATATGGCTTTGCGGCCCGGCAGAATTCGTATTTTCAGGCGAAATAGAAATCAACTGATTGCCTCATGATCCAGTATTTCAAAAATATCGACCATCGTACAACTGCGGTAGACAAACCGGAGGCTGGCACCTGGGTGAATGTACTCCCTCCCCTGCGCCAGGAAGAATTTTCGGAATTGAGCAAAACATTGTCTATACCGATCGACTTCCTGAAAGACTCACTTGATATTGATGAACGAAGTCGTTACGAACTGGAAAACGATGTAAAACTCATCGTTATCAAAACACCCACTGAAAACAATTCTTTCAACGACAGTGATGCTTTTTACATAACGATCCCCATTTGTATCATCTTAACCGGCCAGCAGGTTGTTACGGTTAACTCCTTTGAAAACGAAGCCATCAAAAAATTCCTGAACAGTTTCCAGAACAGGCAGCCCGACAAGCCGAATATGATGGTGCTGAAGATCTTTGAAAAGATAACCATGACCTTCCAGGATCACCTGAAAGAGATCAACCAACGCCGCAATGCCCTCGAACAGAAATTATACGATTCCATCCGGAACGAAGAACTGCTGCAGCTCATGCGCATTCAGAAAAGTCTTGTTTATTTCATCACAGCGCTCCGCAGTAATGAACTGCTGATGATGAAACTGGCCCGGACAAACTTCCTCAACATGGACCAACAGGAAAAAGATTTCCTTGATGATCTCGTTATCGAAACTTCACAGGCCCTCGAAACAGCCAATACATATACCAATATCCTCAGCAGTACGCTTGATGCCTTCGCAAGCATCATCAGCAATAACCAGAATGAAGTGCTGAAACGTTTGAGCACGATCACCATTTTTCTAAGTGTTCCGGTACTGATCGCCAGCATTTACGGAATGAATGTTCCTCTTCCTTACCAGCATTCAACACATGCCTTCTGGCTGCCGCTGATCGTATGCTTCCTTATACTTGCATTTGTTGTATTAAATTACCTGCGCAGGTTTAAAAAATAACGCATGTTCAATATCAGGGTTTACGGAATTCTCATCAATGAAAATAAACAGGTACTGGTAAGCGATGAGTTCATCCGTGGAAATTATTATACAAAATTCTGTGGCGGCGGACTCGAACCAGGCGAAGGCACCATCGATTGCCTCAGGCGGGAATTCATGGAAGAAATGAACCTCAGAATAGATGTAACCAGTCATCTTTATACAACTGATTTCTACCAGCAAAGTGCCTTCAATCCCGCTCACCAGATCATTTCCATTTATTATTATGTAAAAGCGCTGGAACCGATAACCGTGCCGCTCCGGGATAAACCTTTTGATTTCGACGAAGCCCAACTGCACATGTACAGGTCAACAGGCGAAACAGAAACCTTCCGCTTCATCGATTGGGATGATTTCTCAGATGAATCTGTTTCCCTACCTATCGATAAAATTGTAGCCAAAATGATAAAACAATGAGCACACGCAATTTCCTGAACGAACATATCATTCTCGAAAACAATCGCTCCCGCCTGGAGCCACTCGAAGAAAAACATTTCCCCTTACTATGGCCCATAGCCGCTGAAAGGGAATTATGGCAATTCACACAGGCCGATATTAAAACAGAAGCTGATTTCAGGCGTTATTTCGACAAAGCCCTGCAGGAACGTAAGAGCGGTACCGCTTATCCGTTTGTTATATACGACAAACAGTTTGATTGCTACGCCGGAAGCACCCGCTTCGGAAGTATTGCACTTAACGACAAACGCCAGGAGATCGGCTGGACCTGGTATAAACCTTCCCTGCAAAGAACTGGCATCAATAAAGCAACCAAATTCCTGCTGCTCAGCTTCGGCTTTGAAAACCTTGAACTCAACAGGATCGAATTGAAAACAAGTCACCTCAATCTTAAATCACAGGGAGCCATGCTAAAGATCGGTGCGGCAAAAGAAGGAGTACTGAGAAAACATTCCATCGCTGATAACGGCTTCGTAAGAGACACCGTTTATTTCAGTTTCATCAAAGAAGAATGGCCGGAGATTAAGGAGAGAATTTTTAAGGAGTTTCTATAAGCCAATGTGAAAATTTGAAAATGTGGCAATGTGAAAATTATAACTTTACATGCTCAAAAATAAGTCACATCTCCACATCTCCACATCTCCACATCTCCACATCTCCACATCTATTTTCAAATAAAAATCTATCAGCCATAAGCCGGATTCTGTATCCCGGTCAAAAACCAGGAGGTCATCATTTATCTGGCTGCGCTATTGCTAACACAATCTAGCTGCCTACCCTTCAGCTCGGGCGGGCCGCCCTCAAACGCTGATATACGTGGCATTTCAGCACACAAGGTTTACCCGTTATGATTGTTACCAACCAAAACCGTGAGCCCTTACCTCACATTTTCACCCTTACCCGGTTTGCACCGGGCGGTAATTTTCTGTGGCACTGTCTCTCCCCGTTGCCGGGGGCCGGCCGTTAGCCGGTGTGTTGCCCTGTGCTGTCCGGACTTTCCTCCCCGAGTAAATCGGAGCGACGACCGGCTGATAGAACCGCAAATTAATCTTTATTCTTTGTTTTATTGCCAGCTTCAGCAACATCACCCAACATCGTTGTGTCACTCACTTGTACCGCATCGCATTATTCATCATTTTATTATCACTGGTTTGAATTACAACCTCGATACCTTACTTTAGCGAAGTAAATGATACGTTCCAATAATGGTTCACGCAAAGCCATAAAGGAACGCAAAGTCGCAGAAGTGCTTTGGCGTCTTTGCCAACTTTTAATGTTTAGCGTGAAATAATTATTATTTACATACTGAATATTTATTCTTTAGCAAAAACTGCCACATGCACAAATACTTCCTGCTGCTGTTGTGCTGCACACACACAGCATCCGGGCAAAAACTGCCCCCTATTCAACTGGATCGCCCCGATCAGACTGAATGTCCATTCATCGTTCCCAGGAAAAATGTACAGGTAGAAATTGGTTTTACGTACCAGCAAACCGACAGGCATGCATCCAGCATATTCATGCCATCCATGCTCAGCAAATATGGTGTTAACGAAAAACTGGAATTGAGGTTAATCACTGAACTCGAACAGGCAAAGGAAAACGGGGCTACAGATTTCGGACTTAACCCGGTTAAAATCGGTTTCAAAACAAAACTCGTGGAAGAAAAAGGATGGATTCCCATGATCTCTTTTATCGGTCACCTTTCCTTGCCCACCATCGCCAGTGAAAAATATAAAGCGGAATACTATGCACCATCATTTCGTTTCACATTACAGCATACGTTATCTGAAAAAGTGTCACTGGGATATAATCTTGGCGCTGAATGGGATGGATTCACTCCAGAACCAACTTTTATTTACACACTCACGTCAGGATTTTCGTTGACAGAAAAACTTGGCAGTTATGTTGAAGTATATGGTTTCATTCCTCAAAAAGACAAAGCCGATCACAGGTTCGACGGAGGTTTTACTTACCTCGTTAACAATGATGTGATGCTCGATATTTCAGGCGGCGCCGGCTTCAGTAAATCATCTCCGGATTATTATACATCGCTTGGTTTCTCATTCAGGTTCAGGTAGTGCAGTTGTTATTTTTTGTATCTTTAAAATGATGAAGAAAAAAAGAATAAATGTATTTAAAGCTATTTTTCTAAAACTTACCGACCAGGATCTCAACAACTACAGCAATGCCAGGAAACTGGTAGAGTTAAAACTCGTTCTCAAGAAATTAAGCATAGATTTTTTTATGATCATGCTCGGAGCCATCGCTGCCGGCTTTGGTTTGAGAGGCTTTTTACTTCCCAATGATTTTCTGGATGGCGGCGCTACCGGTATATCGCTCATGATATCGGAACTCTCGGGCTTCAACCTGTCACTCGTGCTGGTACTGGTAAATACACCTTTTATCATCCTTGGTTATAATATCATCAGCAGGCAATTCGCTGTAAAAACAATATTCGGCATTATAATACTTGCCATGGCTGTTGCTTTTATTCCCTACCCTGAAATCACACATGACAAATTACTGGTAGCGGTTTTTGGCGGTTTCTTTTTGGGCTCCGGAATAGGGTTGGCTGTAAGAGGCGGGGGCGTTATTGATGGTACCGAAGTGCTGGCGATTGCAGTAAGTAAAAAGTCTGGCTTAACTATTGGCGACGTTATCCTGATCGTGAATGTAGTGATATTTTCATCTGCTGCCTGGCTGCTGTCAGTTGAAACGGCGCTTTATGCCATGCTTACTTACCTTTCAGCTTCCAAAACAGTTGACTTCCTCATTGAGGGTATTGAAGAATACACGGCTGTTACCATCATTTCAGTGAAGGCAGAAAAAATACGAACAATGATCGTGAATAAACTAGGCCGTGGCATTACCGTTTACAAAGGAGAACGCGGTTTTGGCAAGAGTGGTGAGAAATTATATGATATGCAGATCATCTACACCATCATTACAAGGCTGGAAGTAAGTAAACTGAAACTCGAGATCGAAAAAATAGACCCCAACGCATTCGTTGTTATGAGCAGTGTAAAAGATATGAAGGGCGGCATGATCAAAAAAAGACCATTGAAATAATTTTCATCATGACAAGGTTAAGCAAATTATTTACCGAATTCTTTGAAAGCGAAAAGGCTGGCGGCATTATACTCATTATCTGTACAGTATTCTCGCTCTGGTTATCCAACAGCAGTATCGGCGATGGCTATATTGCCTTCTGGAATACGCATATCGGCAGTCATTCCATCACACACTGGATCAACGATGGACTGATGGCGATCTTTTTCCTGCTCATCGGTCTTGAACTGGAACGGGAAATATATATCGGTGAACTTTCTGAATTAAAAAATGCGCTACTCCCAGTGATTGCTGCATTGGGAGGTGTGCTGGTACCTGCAGGCATTTACCTGTTGTTCAACTATGGTTCTGCAGCTCAAAGCGGTGCCGGCATTCCCATGGCAACAGACATTGCTTTTGCAATCGGCATTCGTTCGCTGTTAGGCAAAAAGGTTCCGGCTTCACTTAAAATATTCCTCACTGCTCTTGCTGTTATTGATGACCTATGTGCCATCATTGTGATCGCCGTGTTTTACACAACCTCAATCTCATTCTTTTACCTGGGTATTGCTATCGGCATCTTTGTAGCCATGCTGATCATGAACAGGCTTAAGATCAGGAACCTTATTCCTTACCTGCTTGGAGGTGTAGCCATGTGGTACTGCATGTTACATTCGGGCATTCATGCTACCATTGCAGGGGTGCTGACTGCTTTCGCCATTCCTTTCGGGAGTGGTAATAAAAGATCTACTTCTTACATACTTCAGCATTGGTTGCACAAACCGGTTGCATTCATAATACTGCCCTTGTTCGCCCTCGCCAATACATGCATTGCATTTGGCAACGACTGGACCAATGGGTTATTTTCACATTCCGGGATCGGCATTTACGCCGGCCTGGTGGCTGGAAAACCAATCGGCATCCTGCTATTCAGTATCGTGGCTGTTACTACAGGCATTTGTGCATTACCGGGCGAATTAAAATGGAAACACATGATTGGCGCAGGCCTGCTCGCAGGTATCGGATTTACCATGAGCATCTTTGTAACATTGCTTGCTTTTAATGACCCTCACCTTATCGACTTATCCAAAATTGCCATCATCTTTGCATCACTCACTGCGGGGATTATTGGGTTGATCTGGCTGAAAATTGTATTGAAGGGTTAATTTATGAAAAGAGCGCTATAGAATTTTTGCAGGCATTGTTTGATAAGCATCTTCATTTAAAATAAATTTCTGTGGCGCCGTAACCATACAAAGGATGGAACTGGTTTACAAATGATTTCACTTCTTTCTTCAACCGGAGGATTTCATGGATCTCATCCCGAAGCCTCCCTTCTCCCACCCCATGGATCACGATCAGTTCCGGCTGGCGATGATCTAC
>WBZP01005980.1_pt1 | contig 12183 bp, 11 predicted proteins | sample 5204301 | NCBI WGS metagenome assembly WBZP01 (sample SAMN12412401, study PRJNA552823) | activated sludge metagenome | isolation source: activated sludge from nitrification reactor of wastewater treatment plant... | place: USA: Pennsylvania | collected 2017
CTGGGTGGTCACGGCACGACCATGGGCGGTGTGGTGGTGGAGGGCGGCAAGTTCCCATGGGACAACGGCAAGTTCCCCGAAATGGTGGAGCCCAGCCGCGCCTACCACGGCGTCAAGTTCTACGAGACCTTCGGCGACTTCGGCTACACGATGAAGGCGCGCATGGAGGTCAACCGCACCTTCGGCGGCGTGCTCTCGCCGATCAACGCCTGGCTGCTGCTGCAAGGCACCGAAACACTGCACCTGCGCATGCGCGAGCATTGCCGCAACGCGCTGAAGATCGCGTTGTTCCTGCGGCAGCACCCCAAGGTGCGCTGGGTCAACTACCCCGGCCTGCCGGATTCGCCGTATTTCGAACTGGCCAAAACGCAGTTCCGCGCGGTGGACGGCCAGCCGGGGGCCTCGGGCATCCTGACCTTCGGCATCGAAGGCGGCGCCGCGGCCGGCGAGCGTTTCATCGACGCCTGCGAGTTCCTGAGCCACCTGGCCAACATCGGCGACGCCAAGACGCTGGTGATCCACCCGGCCTCCACCACACACCGCCAGCTGAACGACGACGAACTGGCCCAGGCCGGCGTCAGCGCCGACATGGTGCGGCTGTCGGTCGGCATCGAGGACGTGGACGACATCCTCTGGGACATCGACCAGGCGCTGGAACGTGCCACGCGCTGACGCGAGCCGGCCGCGACGCCTGCGACAATCGGGCAATGACTTCGACGTTCGCCCCCCTGAAAAACGACACCTTCCTGCGGGCCTGTCTGCGCCAGGCCACCGACTACACCCCGCTGTGGCTGATGCGCCAGGCCGGCCGCTACCTCCCCGAATACTGTGCCACGCGCGCCCGGGCGGGCAGCTTCATGGGGCTGGCCACCAACGTGGACTACGCCACGGAAGTCACGCTGCAGCCGCTGGAGCGCTATCCACTGGATGCGGCCATCTTGTTCAGCGACATCCTCACCGTGCCCGACGCCATGGGCCTGGGCCTGTCGTTCGCGCAGGGCGAAGGCCCGCGCTTTGCCACGCCGGTGCGTGACGAAGCCGCCGTGGCCGCGCTGCGGGTGCCCGACATGGACCAGCTGCGCTATGTCACCGATGCCGTCACCTCGATCCGCAAGGCCCTCAACGGCCGCGTGCCGCTGATCGGATTCTCGGGCAGCCCCTGGACCCTGGCCTGCTACATGGTCGAAGGCAAGGGCAGCGACGACTACCGGCTGGTCAAGACCATGCTGTACAGCCGGCCCGACCTGATGCACCGCATGCTGGCCGTGAACGCCGACGCCGTAGCCACCTACCTGAACGCCCAGATCGATGCCGGCGCGCAGGCGGTGATGATTTTCGACAGCTGGGGCGGCGTGCTCGCCGACGGTGCGTTCCAGGCCTTCAGCCTCGCCTACACCGCGCGGGTGCTGGCGCGGCTCAAGCGCCACGGCACGGATGGGCAGATCGTGCCGCGCATCGTCTTCACCAAAGGCGGCGGGCTGTGGCTCAAGGACATGAAGGCGCTGGACTGCGAGGTGCTGGGTCTGGACTGGACCATGAACCTGGGCACCGCGCGCCAGCTCGTCGGCGGCGATGTGGGCGGCCCGGGCAAGGCCCTGCAGGGCAACATCGACCCCAACGTGCTGTTTGCCCCGCCGGACGCGATCCGTGCCGAGGTGGTGCGCGTGCTCGACAGCTTCGGGCTGCCGCACACCGACCGGGACACGGTGGGACCGACGCATGTCTTCAACCTGGGCCACGGCATCAGCCAGCACACCCCGCCCGAGCACGTGTCGGCGCTGGTCGAGGCGGTGCACAGCCATTCGCGAAACCAGCGCGTCTGAGCCTGGCCATTTGCGACGCACCGGGCGGTCGGGCCATGAACTGCTGGGCTTCCCTACGGCGGGTTCTCCGCGCCGTCAAGCCTGTTTTCGTAGCAAGCCTCAATAAAACCGCCGCCCACCGCGCGGGTTATGCACAAAAGTCGTGGTGCGGTGCCGCAAATACGTCTGAACGCATCAGGCCTCGCTACAAAACCAATAGTGCACGTAAGCCATTGATTTTTATAGGATTTAATCTTTGCTTTTTTTGCGGGCATTTCAGCAAAAGCCTTGATTTTCAAGGCCTCCGGGGGGACTGGAGCCAGTTTTCAACAAAGTTATCCACAGAAGCGTTGGATTGCCTTGCAATCCCTTCCAAATCAACGACTTGAAGCTGTTTTGCACAGAAAACTTCAAGAAAACATGGCAAACGCCCATTTCGCATGAGCCACGGGATTTCGGTTGCGGTGCAGACACCGGCGCACAGCGCGGTGGCCGGCCCCCTGTCCTACCGAAGTGAGTTGCCACTCGCGCCGGGGACTTTGGTGCGGGCGCCGCTGGGCAAGCGCGAGGTGCTCGGCATCGTGTGGACATCGCCGTCCACGCCTGGCGACGGGCTGGCCGACGAGGCCATCCGCCCGATCGCCGGCGTGCTCCAAGGCCTGGCACCGCTGTCCCGCGCCTGGCTCGAGCTGGTGACGTTTGCCGCAGGCTACTACCAACGCGCCCTGGGCGAACTGGCGCTGGCCGCGCTGCCGCCGCAGCTGCGTGAACTCAGCAGCGCCCAGCTCGCCCGGCGGCTCAAGGCCCACGCCGCCGCCGGCCACGCGGTCAACGTAGCGCCGGAAAGCGTCGAGAATACTCCTGATTTCATAGCGCTTACTGGCCAGCAGACGCTGGCCATGGCCGAATTTGATGCCAAATCCGGGCCTTTTCTGCTGTTCGGTGCCACCGGCAGCGGCAAAACCGAGGTCTACCTGCAGGCCGTGGCCGCGCTGCTGGCCCGCGACCCCCGCGCCCAAGCGCTGGTGATGGTGCCCGAGATCAACCTCACGCCGCAACTCGAAGCCCGGTTTCGCGCCCGCTTCGAGCACCGGTACGGCGCCGGCGCGGTCGTCGCCCTGCACAGCGGCATGACCAACCCGCAGCGCCTGAAAAGCTGGCTGGCCGCGCACAATGGCATGGCGCGCATCGTGCTGGGCACGCGCATGGCGATCTTTGCGTCGATGCCATCTCTGAAACTGATCGTGGTCGACGAGGAGCACGACCCCAGCTACAAGCAGCAGGAAGGTGCGCGTTATTCGGCCCGCGACCTGGCCGTGTACCGGGGCCGGCTCGAAGGCGCCAGGGTGCTGCTGGGCTCGGCCACCCCGTCGCTGGAGAGCTGGCACCACAGCCGGCCGCCCACCGCCGACGATCCGGGCGGGCGCTACACCCGGCTGGTGATGCCACAGCGGGTGGGCGGCGCCCCGTTTCCACGGGTGCGGCGGGTGGACATGAACCACCAGCCCCTGAAGACCGTGTTCTCGCCGCCGCTGCTCGACGCAATCCGGGCACGGGTCGCGCGCGGCGAGCAGGCCATGGTGTTCCTGAACCGGCGGGGCTACGCCCCGGTGCTGCACTGTGCTGACTGCGGCTGGAAAAGCGAATGCCCGCATTGCAGCGCCTACCGGGTCTTTCACAAGATCGACCGCACGCTGCGCTGCCATCACTGCGGCTTCACCGAACGGGTGCCACGCGCCTGCCCGGCCTGCGGCAACGTCGACATCGCCGCGCTCGGGCGCGGCACCGAGCGGCTGGAGGAGCACCTGGCCGAACTGCTGCGCGACGTGACGCGGCCCGACGGCTCGCCGGTGCGCATCGCCCGCATCGACGCCGACACCACCAAGCTCAAGGGCGCGCTCGAATCCCAGCTGGCGCAGGTGCACGCTGGCGCGGTGGACGTGCTGGTTGGCACGCAGATGATCGCCAAAGGCCACGATTTCCGGCGCATCACGCTGGTGGCGGCGATCAACCCCGACGGCGCGCTGTTCTCCAGCGACTTCCGCGCGCCCGAGCGCCTGTTCGGCCTGCTGATGCAGGCTGCGGGCCGAGCCGGACGCGATGGCGCCGTCGCTGCGGACAGCGCCGCGGCCAGCGAGATGTGGATCCAGACCTTCCACCCCCGGCACCCACTGTTCGAGGCGCTCAAGGCACACGACTATCCGGCGTTCGCCGCGCGCGAACTCCAGGAGCGCGAAGCCGCCGCGATGCCGCCATTCAGCTTCCAGGCGCTGGTGCGCGCCGAGGCGCGCACGCAGGAGGTGGCCCAGGCCTTTCTCAACGCGGCCAGCGCCGCCGCGCAGCAAACCCTGGCGCTGCAGCCGGGTCTGGACGCCGTGCTGCCGCACATCCAGCTCTACGGCGCGGTGCCGATGACGGTGCAGCGTGTGGCCAATGTCGAGCGTGCGCAGATTCTGGTGGAAAGCGGCTCGCGCGCCGCGCTGCAGCGATTTCTGGCCGCCTGGCAGGACACCCTGCGCCAGCTGCGCGCCGAACCGGCACACAAGGGCCTGATCCGCTGGGCGATCGACGTGGACCCGCTGACGATCTGATCCGACCGACGGTCCCGCTGAAGCGGCTCAGACCACCTTCACCTGCATCAATTCCTCGCCATTCGGATCGGTCACGTGCACGGCGCACGCGATGCAGGGATCAAAACTGTGGACGGTGCGCAGAATCTCGAGCGGCTGCTTGGGGTCGTGCAGGACATGGTTGTCCTGCAGGGCGGCCTCATAGGGACCGGGCTGGCCCTTTGCATCCCTCGGGCCGGCGTTCCAGGTGCTGGGCACCACGGCCTGGTAGTTGCTGATCTTGCCCTCATCAACCACGATCCAGTGCGAGAGCCCCCCACGCGGCGCCTCCATCAGGCCCACGCCGTGCATGTGTTTCGGCCAGGTGGCGGGATCCCAGTACTGGTCGTTGAAGGTGCGCACGTCGCCGGCCTTGATGTTGGCCATCAGCGCGTCGTACCAACCCTGCATGGCGTCGGCAATGATCTTCGATTCGAGTCCGCGCGCCGCCGTGCGTCCCAAGGTGGAAAACAGCGCGGTGACCGGCACATCCAGGGTTTTCAGGGTGGAGTCGACCAGCGCGCGGGTCTGCGGGTGCCCCTTTGCGTACATCAGAAGCACACGCGCCAGCGGGCCCACCTCCATGACCTTGCCTTTCCATCGCGGTGACTTGATCCACGAGTACTTCTTGTCCACGTCCAGGTGCTCGTACGGCGGCTTCGGACCGGTGAAATCGAGGGCCGTCTCACCCTTGAAGGGATGCAGGCCTTGTGCGTCGCCGGCGCCGTACCGGTACCAGGAGTGGCTCACAAACTCCTGGATCTCGTCGTCCTTGTCCAGATCGATGGGATGCACCGTGGAGAGGTCGCCGTTGAGAATGACACCGCGCGGGATGAGGAAGGAGTCCTTGTCCCAGATGGATTTTTCCGGCAGGTCGCCGAAGGCCATGAAGTTGCCGCCACTGTTGCCGATGCCGCCCCAGTCCTTGTAGAACGATGCGATGGCCAGCAAGTCGGGCACGTAAACCTGCTCGACGAACTCCTGCATCTGCCTGATCGCGTTCTGCACGATCTGCAGGCCGACCATGTTGACCGCAGTGGCATCCTGGCCGCCGCGGTATCGCGGGCCCTTGCCCTGGCCGGGGTGGTCGACGAGGACCGAGATCGCGCAAGGTACGCCGCCAACCACAAAATTCGGATGCGGGTTCTTGCCGCCAAAGATGGTGTGCAGCTTGACCACCTCCCGCTGCCACGCAAGCGCCTCCAGGTAATGGGCCACCGCCATGAGATTGGCCTCGGGTGGCAGTTTGTAGGCCGGGTGGCCCCAGTAGGCATTGGAAAAAATGCCCAGCTGCCCCTGCTCGACGAAGGTCCTGACCTTCTTCTGCACATCCGCAAAGTAGCCCGGCGACGACTTCGCATAGCCGGAGATGCTTTGCGCCAGCGCCGACGTCGCCTTGGGGTCGGCCTTGAGGGATGAAACCACGTCCACCCAGTCAAAGGCATGGAGATGGTAGAAGTGCATGACGTGGTCATGCACGTACTGGGTGGCGATCATCAGGTTGCGGATCAGTTCCGCGTTGCGGGGAATGGCGTAGCCGGGGATCGCCCGATGCAGCGCATCCTCAACCGACCGCACCGAGGCGACGCCGTGCACCAGGGTGCAGACCCCACAAATGCGTTGGGCAAAGGCCCAGGCGTCCCGCGGGTCACGCCCGCGCAGAATGATTTCGATGCCTCGCACCATGGTCCCGGCGGAATAGGCCTGCGTGATCTTGCCGGCGGCATCGGTCTGCGCCTCGATGCGCAGATGGCCTTCAATGCGCGTGACGGGGTCGACAACAATGCGATTCGTGGTGGTCATGTTCAGGTTTCCTCAAAGCGCAGCAAGGTTTCCAGAATCCGGTATTGCTCCTGGGCTTCGGTGTTCTCGGTGCCCAGGCCTTCCGCAACCGTCTGGCAGGTCCGCGCCAGACGGGCCTGCATCGCTGCGTCCCAGGCGATGTTGTCGCCGGCTGTGGCGCTGCGCACGCAAGCCTGCGCGGTCCAGCCGGCGTCGCTCCCGCACTGGGCAAAGCTGTCGACCCGCGCGGCATGGGCCGCATGAGCGGCCAGCAGCAACTCGGCCTCGGTGATGTCGGCCCGCCCGGCGGACTCCAGGGCAGACTTCACCCGCACATCGTGGCAAAGGTCCAGAACCCGCCGGCAAAACGCGACGGCGATCTGGCGTTGTCGCTCGACGGGCAGACTCGCCAGCGCCAGCTTGAATTCCTTGTCATGGTTGATCGACATGGCGGCTAGGCTCCTTTTTCAACCAGATGGTCGGCGACCATTTCTGTGAGACCGACCACGGGCAGGTCCATCTGGTAATGCTCCAGGCCTTCTTCCAGAACGATGCGGCAGTTGGCGCAGGCCGTGACCACGCGGTCCGGCTTGACGGTCTCGAACTGGGACTTCTTGACCTTGAAAGCCTCCAGGCGCAATGCCTCGCCCTCCTCGATCGCGGAAGCACCGCCGCCACCACCGCAGCACCAGTTCATGTAGCCGGCGTCGGGCATCTCGACAAAGTTCTTCGCCACCATGTTCAGCAGATTGCGCTGTGGCTGGATGACGCCGCCTCGACGTGCCAGCTGGCAGGGGTCGTGGAAGGTCAGACGGTCCTTCTCGAAGCCTTCCGTCTTGAGCAGGCCGAGTTCCTGGAACTCGCCCAGCACTTCGATGATGTGCTGAACCTTGAAGGTGAAAGGCCGGCCCATCAGGTTGGCGCCTTCCCAGCGCAGGGCCGTGTAGGCGTGGCCGCATTCCGGGCTGATGACCGTCTTGACCTTGAGTTTTTCCGCGCCCTCGACAATGCGGGAGACGATCACCCGGGCCAGGTCCGAATTGCCGATCTGAATCCCGGCGTTGGTGGCCTCGAACGCGGTCGAACACAGTGTCCAGGTCTTGCCGACATGCTGCATGATCTTGGCGATCGCCCCGAGGTACTCGGGGAAGTTCATGATCTCCATCGACGAGAGCATGACCATGTACTCGGCGCCTTCCACATCCATCGGGATCGGGATGCCAAAGTCTTTCTCCACGTGCTTCATCTGCGCCTTCACGGCGGGCAGCTTCACCCCCATCGGGCTGCCGATCGTGATCGTGCGGTTGGCCGCACCCTTGATGCCTTCCGGTGCGTTGCCCGAGGCGGACATGCCCTCACGGAACTTGCGCACCATGTAGACGATGTCGTTGCCGACCGGGCATACCGCCGAACACCGGCCGCACAGGGTGCAGGCGTTGTAGACCAGCTCCTGCCATTCACCGAGCTCGGCGTCGGTGACCGGCCTGGACAGACCCACCGTTTTCTTGAGCCGACCCAACAATGTGTATTCCTGCTCGTACAGGCGTCGCATGGGCTCCAGCTTGTGAATCGGGGTGTAGCGGGGATCACCGGTTTCGGTGTAGAACAGGCAGGCCTCGGCACACAGGCCGCAATGCACGCAGCTGTTGAAGTAGCTGGCGATGGGGGCATCGATGACTTCCTTGAGGACGCGCACGCCCTTTTCAAGCGAGGCGGTCATACGGCAACTCCTTTGTGTGCGTTGACGGTGCCGTTGAACCAGCGTGATCCGAACACCGTGAAGGCGTGAAACAACTTGGTAAACGGCAGAAACACCAGAAGCAACTCAACGCTGAGGATGTGCAAGGCGAGCATGGCGGTATAGGGCAGCAACAGGTGCCGGACCGCAAGCCAACCGGTCAGTAGTGGCAGGAAGGTCAAGGCCCAGGTGAACCAGTCCTCGAAGGCGGACAGAAAACGCTTCACCGGATTCAGGATGCGATCGGCAAGCAGAACCAGCATGGCGACCAGGGTCACGATGGTGGTCAGGTCGATGAACTGCGATGGAAGGGCGGGCCAGGACACGCCGATCAGGCTTTGGATCAGCTTGATGTGCGGCCCAAACAGAAACACCACCGTGGCCAAGCCGATGTGAAAGATGGCGCCCGCGATGTAGGTGACGGGCGCTTTCTTCAGCATGCCCTCGGCGGGTAGTGTGCGCCGGAAAATCGTCCGCCATCCTGACGCCCCGGGCAGCGCGCGCGGCGCCGACAGGTCTTTCTTGCGCCCCAGGCTGTAGATCTCGAACAAGCGCCACAGCACGCCGAGCACAAAAATGCCCACCGCGAGGTTGAGGCCAGGTCCCCGGACCCAGCTCAGCAATTGCATCTCGTTCATGATCATTTCTCCAGATCGGCCAGCGTAGTGGTCTCATGCCCTGCCTTGGCAGCTTTCTTCTTGGCCCGGTTCATGAAGCTCACGGCAGCGCCGGTCGCCACGCCCACAGCGGCGGCCGCGCCCACCTTTTGCAACGGACCAGCAGGTACCGAAAGCGCCCGGTAGAAACCGCCCGCGTCCCAGAAATCGGGCTCCGAGCAGCCCAGGCAACCATGCCCGGACTCCACCGGCCACGAGGTGCCCGCATTCCACTTGGTTGTGGCACAGGCGTTGTAGGTCACCGGTCCCTTGCAGCCCAGTTCGAACAGGCACCAGCCATTGCGCGCGCCTTGGTCATCAAAGGTCTTCGCAAACTTGCCCTGGTCGTAAAACGGGCGTCGATAACAGCGGTCGTGGATGGTTTCGCCATAGAAGGCCTTGGGTCGTCCCAAGCCGTCCAGTTCGGGCAGGCTGCCAAACGTGATGAAATGGGCCAGCACACCGGTCATCACCACCGGTATCGGCGGGCATCCAGGCACATGGACAATCGGCTTGTCCTTGACGATGTCCGACACCGACACGGCCCCCGTCGGATTCGGATTGGCACGGGGGAGCCCACCGAAGGCCGCGCAGGACCCCATGGCAACAATCGCCGCAGCGCCTCTGGATGCCTCTTTCAGCAGATCCAGGTTGGTCCTGCCAGCGATGCAGGAATACGCGCCGTCCTGCCCCATAGGGATGGAGCCATCGACGATCAGCAGGTACTTGCCCTGGTTCTCTTTCATCGCGGTGTGCAGGGCCTCCTCGGCCTGGAAACCCGCGGCGGCCATCAGCGTCTCCTGGTAGTCCAGTGAAACCATGTCGAAGATCATGCTTTCGATGGTGGGCGAATGCGATCGGGTGATCGATTCGGTGCAGCCGGTGCACTCCTGGAACGGCAGCCAGATGACCGACGGACGTCTGGTGGCGGCCGGTGTGGCGGCGAGCGCAGAAGCCATGGCGTGCCCCGCAGCCGGCGACAGCGCCATCATCGACGCCAGGGTGGCGCAGTATTTCGAAAACGTGCGCCGACTGACGCCTTGCCGCGCGAGGGTTTCGATCAAGGGACCTTGCATGATGATTCACCTTCCAATCCGTCACACGCTGACGAAACAAACCGTATCAACCGACATCCGAGATCAGCAGATCGAGCCGTTCCAGACCGGCTGCCACATCACCGATCGGCGCCTTCACCAGTTCGGGCACCAGCGCAACCTCAATGAACGCGGATGCCACCCCGCCTTGTTCGTTGTGGTGCGTGACCCACCAGACGCCCGGGCAACCGGTTTCGTCCAGCCTGGATTCGCCGCCGGCGTCCAGACTGATGTGGGTCTCGCCGTTTCCCAGAGACTCGCGCAGCCAGTCCAGGTCGGCCGCGGTCAGCGGCATCGCCAGCAGGTCAATGGTGGAGGCCTCGTTTGCATCCACCAGCCTGCGCACTTTCTGCGCAGTCTCGCGGAGCACGACGGGGGCATTGCCGGACAACCCGGCCAAAGGGTCCGGCACGGGAACCGGCACGATGGGAATGCTGTCAGGCCGCATGCTGCCAGCCTTGCACAAGATCGACGATCGCGCCCGCCACCGCGGGAATGGCGGCGGACACCACCGGCGTCGGGGATTCGCCCCAGTCCATGACCTGCGGCTGGATCGCCAGCATGGCGCGCCTGGCGGGCCAGTGACCTGCCAGCAAGGCGATGGCGCGCAGGTCCGTGAGGCCGACTTCGTGCACGGTGGACTTGCGGTTTCCGAGCAGGAAGGCATCCATGGCGTCACCTTCCATCAGGCGCCAATGCCCGGCGGGAGAATCGATGTTGGCAGCATCCACCACGATCAGGGCGTCCGCATCCTGAATGGGACCGGCCAGCGTGAACGACAGCGTGCCGCCGTCGAGAAGCTCCACGGCATCGGGCAGCACCACCGGACCTGTCTGCAGCGCAGACAGCACATGGATGCCCACTCCCTCATCCATCAGGAGCGTGTTGCCGATGCCGAGCACCAGGATTTTCATGGTGGCTCAGTTTAGATTTAAGCGTTTGCTGATGTATAGACCGAGATTTCGAGCCTGTTGATCCAGATCAAATCTTGCACAGGCGCGCCACGGTGAGCCTGCGACGACGTTATAAAGAGCCATCTCCCAAGGAGTTCGCTGCCATGTGTCTGGCCATACCGATGCAAATCACCGCGATCGACGGACTCTTCGCCCGTTGCGAAGCCCGTGGCACCGTCCGTGACATATCGGTCTTCATGATTCGTGACGAACTCCCGCAGGTGGGCGACCACGTGATGGTCAGCGCCGGGCAAGCCGTCCGCAAGGTCAGCGAGGAAGACGCACGGCTGTCCTGGGAGCTTTACGACCAGATTCTGGCCGAAACACCGGAGCCGCAGGCGCATGGTGATTTGTGAAGCGCCTGTTCAAAGAGTCCGCGCTTTCGACAATCACCCGGGAAGTGGGTCCGCCCGGCTGGTCGCCCGTCGGTGGCGGTGTTTCACTCACGTCGTGTACAGCGTACCGTAGAGCGTTGGTCCATGCATGAGATGTCGCTCGCCGAGGGGGTTCTGCAACTGATCGAGGACGCGGCGCGCCAGCAGGCTTTTGCGACCGTGCGCACGGTCTGGCTGGAGATCGGCGAGCTGTCCGGCGTCGAGCCGGAAGCGATGGTTTTTTGCTTCGACGCCGTCACACGCGGCAGCATCGCGCAGGGCGCGCGCCTGGAAATCATCAGGCTGCCGGGCACCGGCTGGTGCATGGCCTGCGCCCGTACCGTGCCGATGACCGAGGTCTTTGGCGAATGCCCGGTGTGCGGCGGACATCAGGTGCAGGTCACCGGTGGAACTGAAATGCGTGTCAAAGAACTCGAAGTAACATGAAACCCGCAGCCCCGGGCTGCGACCGGTAGCGCAGGCATGCGCCGCCCCAGACGAACCAGGAGACCTGAATGTGCACCACTTGCGGCTGCGGCACCGATGAAGTGAAGATCGAGGGCGGCAACGCCGGGCAGGAACACAGCCATGAACACGTTCATGCCGACGGCACACGGCACAGCCACGAACACGTGCACGACCCTGCGCACGAACATTCGCACGAGGCGGACGAAGGGCACGGCCATTCACACGCCCCGGGCCTGAGCGCCACGCGCAGGGTGCAGATCGAGCAGGACATCCTGGCCAAGAACAACGCCTACGCGGATGCGAATCGCCAGCGTCTGGCCACGCACGGGATTTTTGCGCTGAACCTGGTCTCCGGCCCCGGATCGGGCAAGACAACGCTGCTCTGCCAGACCATCAGCATGTTGGCCGGGTTGCCGGTGGCTGTCATCGAGGGCGACCAGCAGACCAGCATGGACGCCGAACGCATTCGGGCCACCGGCGCGCCGGCTGTCCAGATCAACACCGGCAAGGGCTGTCATCTCGACGCCCACATGGTCGGCCATGCCATCAGCCGGCTGGCCCTGCCGGACGATTCCCTGCTGATGATCGAGAACGTGGGCAACCTGGTCTGCCCCGCTGCCTTCGACCTGGGCGAGGCGCACAAGGTCGTCATCCTGTCGGTGACGGAAGGCGAGGACAAACCCGTCAAGTACCCGGACATGTTCCGT
>WBZP01005983.1_pt1 | contig 12182 bp, 11 predicted proteins | sample 5204301 | NCBI WGS metagenome assembly WBZP01 (sample SAMN12412401, study PRJNA552823) | activated sludge metagenome | isolation source: activated sludge from nitrification reactor of wastewater treatment plant... | place: USA: Pennsylvania | collected 2017
GCCAAGGGTACCCATTCCGAGTAACAATCCAGCCTTTCCTGTCGTCCGTCCTGGGGGAATTTGACCCGGCCACAGATGGGGGATTTTGAAGTGGCCACCGGGGCCCGGTGCCGACATCAAGGAATTCCAGTTCGCTGCGAAGGCAGAAGCTTGCTTTCTTTTCAAACCAACCGGCATTCCACAGGAAGCCATGGAAAGCTGCGATAAGGGGCCGTGGTCGGATTGACCGGCGGGGCATTCCTGTTCCCCCTCGGCAGTCGGGGAATGGACCGATTCGCGGAGGCTGTTCGGGGCCCGATTGGGGTTTGCAGAGAGTCCGCGCTGACACCCGAACTTCAAACACCTGACGATCTTCCGGTAGCCGAAACCGGCAAGCCGTCCGAGCAGACCGCGACGATAAGGGGATGGTCGAGGGACTCGCCCGGCGGCGGTAGGCTGCCGTCGGCAACGTTGGCCTGGGACTCGATCAATTGTTTGGCTGCATGGCGGGCAACCGCCACTGCTTCGCGCGGCGTGCGCCCCTGCGCGGCAAGGCCTTGAACCTCATCGCCGGTTGGGAAAGAAATGGGCTCTCCGGCTTGCGGAGAACAAAAAATCGGGGTCAAATCTGCGGCGTTCAAACTGTCATAGGGAGACAACAACATGAACAAGTTGCTCGCACCGGTGTTCGCGGTTCTGCTGCTGGCGCTTTCCGGCTGCGCTTCGGTGCCGATGGCGTCGCTCGACCAGGATGTCAAGGCCAAGGATTTTCAGCCGCTGCCGAACAAGGCCGCGCTGTATATCTATCGAAACGAAAATCTCGGCGGGGCGATTCCGATGACCGTCACCATCAACGGCAGGTCGCTTGGCCAGACGGCGGCCAAGACCTACTTCCGGCTGAACCTCGTGCCCGGCAAATACACCGTCGAGTCGCATGCCGAGAACATTTCCAGCCTGGCGCTGAGCGCGGAGGGCGAGAAGAACTATTTCGTTTGGCAGGAAGTGAAAATGGGCATGTGGATGGCGCGCAGCCTGCTGCAGCAGGTCGATGACGCAACCGGGCGCGCCGGTGTCGGCGAATCGAAACTGATCGCCACGACCCTGACGGAAGCGGAGATCACGCCGCTCGATGCGCCGGCCGTGCCGCCGAGCTCGGGCGATGCCGTGGCGCAGAGACTGAAGGATTTGCAGAAGCTGCGCCAGGATGGGGTGATCACCGAAGACGAGTATCAGAAGAAGCGGCAGGAACTTCTGCAGAAACTCTAGAACCGTCAATTTCGACGGCATGGCGCCGCGTGTCGGTCAGCATGAGCCGGCAAGATCATCGGCGCCGCGCCGCCACAGCTTCCTCGCTTGGCGGAATGGCGCAAAAGGGATCGCCGTTTCCTGCCGATTCGCCACCGAGCCATAGCGGAGTTTGCGGGAATTGCTGGTGCCGCTGCGACCGAAGCCGGATCCCTGCCGCCTTTCCCGCCGACGAATCAAGCCGCGGCGTCGTCGGCGACTTCTCCCGGATGCAGCGCGTAGACATGCGAGCCCGGGCCCGGTTCGAATGCGCCGACGGCCGTGAAGAAGCGCAGGTTGCCGCGCGCGCCCTTCGCAAAAAGCGGCAACGAGGCCGGGTACTTGGCCAGAAACGCCTTCCAGTCGAACTGCGCTGACAGCGGCGTGGCGCGGATTTCCCCGGAACGGGCAAGCCGTTCCGTCAGGCTGCCATGCGTCGCATCAGGGGCGAAGAGCACGCGGCCGGTGTCGGGGTCCTCCTCGCCTTCCTTGGCGCCGCTGGCCAGGCGGTAGATCCCCTTGCGGCCGAATTCGCCGCGGTAGCGCAGCGCCGCGAGAATGTTCGACTCGGGGCGCGGCGACAGCGCCAGCATGCGGCCGATGCCGACCAGGTCGAGCTTGCGGTCGGCCTCCTCGGATACAGGATTGACAAAGCGCGTCGGGATGCCCTCCATGCGCGCCGCGCTGACGTTGTCCCAGTGGGCATCGCACAGCAGCACGCGGTAGCCGGCGTCCTGCAGTGCCTTGGCCAGGTGACGCGCGACGCGCGTGCTGCCGATGATCATCACGCCGTGCGGTTCCGGTTCGGCGACGTCGAGCAGGCGCGCGAGAAAGCCGGCCGTGGCGCTTTGCAGCACCACGGTGCCGATGATGATGACGAAGGTCATCGGCACCAGCAGATCGGCCTGCGCGTAGCCGAGTTGCTTGAGGCGCAAGGCGAAAATCGCGGAGACCGCGGCGGCGACGATGCCGCGCGGCGCAATCCACGCCAGCAGGGCCTTTTCCTGCCACTTCAGCGTCGAACCCCATGTCGTCGCCAGGATCTTCAGCGGCCGCGCGACGAACTGCGCCGCCAGCAGCACGCCCAAGGCTCCCCAGCCGAGGGGGATGAGATCGGAAAAGCGCAGGCGTGCCGCGAGCACGATGAACAGCACCGAGATCAACAGCACCGACAGGGTTTCCTTGAAGTCGATCACTTCGTCGAGCGGCACGCGCTTCATGTTCGCCAGCCACATGCCCATCACGGTCACCGCCAGCAGCCCGGACTCGTGTTCGGCGGCATTGGCCAGCGCGAAGGCGGCCCAGACCACCGCCAGCGTGCTGGCGTTGCGCAGGTAGTCGGGCACCCAGTGACCTCGCAGCAACAATCCCAGCAGCCAGCCGGCCAGCGCCCCCAAAGCCACGCCGATGGCGAGAATCCTGGCGAAGGTCGCCAGCGTGTTCAACAGCGCCTGGCCTTCGCCGCTGGCGACGATGAAGTCGAACACCAGAACCGCCAGCAAGGCGCCGATCGGGTCGATGACGATCCCTTCCCAGCGCAGCAACTCGGCGATGCGCGCGGTCGGCCTCACGGTACGCAGCATCGGCACGATCACGGTCGGCCCGGTCACCACCACCAGTGCGCCGAAGAGCAGGGCCATCTCCCAGGAAAAGTTGACCAGATAATGCGCGGCCAGCGCCAGCACCATCCATGTCACCAGAATCCCGCTGCTGACCATGCGCCGCACGATGCGCTCGAGGCCGCGAATGTCATCGAAGCGCAGGGTGAGCGCGCCCTCGAAGAGGATTACCGCCACCGCCAGCGAGACCAGCGGCAGCAGTGCCGGGCCGAATACCGCGTCCGGATCCATCCAGCCCAAGACCGGACCGAGCACGAGGCCGGTCAGCAGCAGGAAGAGAATGGCGGGCAGCTTGGTCCACCAGGCGATCCACTGGCAGCCGATGCCGAGCAAGACCACCGCGGCGATCTGAAAGACGGAATGTTCCATTTATGAAGGGCGATTCTACGCCCCGGGTCCGGCGGCTCTGGAGCGGTCTCCCAGCTCGGGCGTAGGGACCGAACGGCGCCGCCGCGGGCTGCCGCGATGCCCCCGGCGGGTCGCCAACCCGCTAGACTCGCCGTCGTTGCCGCGAACATTCGGCTCTGAATCTGGACACCGTAGCCGGCCGCGGTCCCGCTGCCGGGAGTCGCATCCCGACCTGTGGCGGGGCAGGCTGCGCCGCGAATTGAATTGGGTTCCAAATGCATCTGCTGGTCGATATTTCGGGCCACGGCCTGGGCCATCTGGCGCAGACCGCGCCGGTGCTCGACGCCCTGGCCGTGTCGGCCCCGGGGCTGCGTCTGACGGTGCGCAGCGAGCTGCCGCGCGAGACGCTGGCGCGCCGCATCGGCCCCGCCTTCGCCCACGTTCCCGAGGCGCGCGACTTTGGCTTTGTCATGCACAACGCGGTGGATATCGACCTTGCCGCCAGCGCGCGGCGCTACCGCGAATTCCACGCCGACTGGCCGCGGCGCGTGGCCGGCGAAACGGAATGGCTGCGGCGAAATGCGGTCGATGCGGTGTTGAGCAATGTGGCCTATCTGCCGCTCGCCGCCGCGGCGGCCGCCGGCATTCCCGCCGCCGGCCTGTGCTCGCTGAACTGGGCGGAACTGTTCGCGCATTATTTCGGCGGCGAGCCCTGGGCCGGGGCTATCCATGGCCAGATGCTGGCGGCCTACAACGCCGCCCTCGGCTTCCTCCGTGTAACTCCCGGGCTGGCGATGAAGGACGTAAGCGGCCGCCGGGAAATCGCGCCGATCGCCCGCCTTGGCCGCCGCGACCGGGCCGGGGTGGCGCGCGCGCTGGGCCTTGGCGAGGAGTCGCGGTGGATCCTGCTGGCCATGGGCGGCGTGGACTTCCCGCTGCCGGTCGACGGGTGGCCGCGGACCCCCGGCGTAAACTGGTTGTTGCCGCAGGCATGGAATCCGCGACGCGAAGACATGCGCCCGCTGGAGGCGGCGGGTATGCATTTTGGCGACTTGCTGGCCAGCGTGGACGCGGTGCTGACCAAGCCGGGTTATGGCACCTTTGTCGAGGCGGCCTGCGGCGGCATCCCGATCCTTTACCTGGAGCGCGACGACTGGCCGGAGACCTCCCACTTCGCCGCCTGGCTGGCGCGGCATGCGCGCGCGGCGGCGCTGCCGCGGGAGCGGCTGTTGCGCGGGGACTTCGTCGATATGCTGCGCGCACTGTGGCAGGCGCCGGCGCCGGAGCCGCCGCTTGCCGACGGCGCCGACCAGGCGGCGCGCTGGCTGGCGCAGGCGCTGGAGCTGGCCTGAATGCCGCGCGCATGGCGCTGCCTGGTCGTCCTGGCGCTGCTGCTCGGCGGCGCGCCGGCGCTGGCGCTGCCTTCCTTCGGCGAAGTGCGCGCCGCGTACCGGCCGTCCGACGCCTGGCTGCTGGCGCGCGACGGTACGCCGCTGGCGACGCTGCGCATCGATCACAGCGCACGCCGCCTGCCCTGGGTGCGCCTGCGCGACATCTCTCCGGCGCTGCGCCGGGCGGTGGTGCTGGCCGAGGACAAACGCTTCCTCGAGCATGCCGGAGTGGATTGGCAGGCGGCTGTCGCCGGGGCCTGGGGCAACCTGTGGCACGCCAGGACCCGCGGCGCCAGCACCTTGAGCATGCAACTGGTGGGCCTGCTCGACACCGAGTCGCGTCGCAGCGGACGCCGCTCGGTGCTGGAAAAACTCGACCAGGCGGCCTCCGCGCTGCGCCTGGAACGGCACTGGAGCAAGGACCAGATCCTCGAAGCCTATTTGAACCTGGCGCCGTTCCGCGGCGAACTCGAAGGCGTCGCGGCGATGAGCCGCGGCCTGTTCGGCAAGTGGCCGGAAGGGCTCGACGAGCAGGACGCCGCGCTGGCCGCGGCCCTGTTGCGGGCGCCGAACGCCCGGCCGGATGCGCTCGCCCGCCGCGCCTGCGCCCTGCTCAGGGAGATGCAGCGCGAAGCGCTGTGCCGCGACATCGATGTCGCCGCCGCGCTGGCGCTGGGCAGCACGCTGCAACGCCCCGACCAGACGCCGCAACTGGCGCCGCATCTGGCGGTCAGGCTGCTGACGCGGCCCGGCGAACGCGTCAAGTCCACCCTCGACGCGGGCCTGCAGCGCTTCGCCGGCGAGACGCTGCGCCGTCACCTGGGCGCGCTGGCGCAGCGCCATGTCGAGGATGGCGCGGTGCTGGTGGCGGACAACGCGACGGGCGAAATCCTCGCCTGGGTCGGTTCCAGCGGCGACCTGTCGGCGGCCTCCGAGGTGGATGGGGTGACCGCGCTGCGCCAGGCCGGGTCGACGCTGAAGCCTTTCCTCTATGGACTGGCCTTCGAGCGTCACGACCTTACCGCCGCCTCGCTGATCGAGGATGCGCCACTGGCGCTGGCCACCGGCAACGGCCTCTACGCGCCGCAGAACTACGAGCCGGACTATCGCGGCTGGGTCAGCGCGCGCGCGGCGCTGGCCGGCTCGCTCAACGTGCCGGCGGTGAAGACGCTGGTGCGGGTCGGCGCCGACGCGTTCCAGCAGCGCCTGCGCCGCTTCGGTTTCGACAGCCTGACGGAAAGCGGCGACTGGTACGGTTACAGCCTGGCCCTGGGGTCGGCCGACATCTCCCTGCTGATGCTGGCCAATGGCTACCGGACGCTGGCCAACGAGGGTCGCTGGACGCCGCTGCGGGTCCGCGCCGACGGCAGGCCACCGGCCTGCGGCGCGGAGACCTGCGGCGCATTCGGCGACGCTCCGCGACGTGCCCAGTCGGCGGCCGCCAGCTTTCTGGTCGCCGACATCCTTGCCGACCGCGCCGCGCGCGCCGGCACCTTCGGGCTCGAATCCTGGCTGGCCACGCCCTACTGGAGTGCCGCCAAGACAGGCACCAGCAAGGATATGCGCGACAACTGGTGCGCCGGCTTCTCGCGCCGCTACACGGTGGCGGTGTGGGTCGGCAATGCCTCGGGCGCGGCGATGCATGATGTATCCGGCATTTCCGGCGCGGCGCCGGTGTGGCGCGAGGTGATGGACTGGCTGCAGCGGGGCGATGCCGCCGGGCGCGGCAGGGTTCCCGGCGGTGCGCCCTCCGCGCCGCCCGGGGTGGTGGCGCGAACGGTCCGCTTCGCGCCGGCGGCAAACTACAGCGCCGAGCCCACGCGCCGCGAATGGTTCCTCGCCGGCACGGAGCACAGCGTGGTCCGCGCCGCGCAGGCGCAGCATCTGGCGCGGATCAGCTACCCCGCCGCGGGCACGGTGATTGCGCTGGACCCGGACATTCCGCCGGGCCGCCAGAGCCTGCCGCTGCAATTGTCGGCGCCGGGCGCCGCCGGCTGGCAATGGCGCATCGACGGCAAACCGGTCGGCCGCGCCGACCGTGCCGGCCGCTGGCTGCCGCAGCCGGGCAGGCACCGCCTGACGCTGGTGGACGCGCAGGACCAGGAACTCGACGCGGTGGTCTTCGAAGTCCGGGCACTGCGTGGGCGGCCGCAGACGCGCAACTGATGCGCGCCGCCGGATCCGCGGCGGACACATGCGGCGCCGGGGCGCCCCGATCGTGACTCACCCCGGGCGGACCGACCCCGGGCATCGGTCGCAGGCTATTTCGGCGCCGCCGGCGTGGCTGGGGCCGGCATGTGTTCCTGCTCCATCATTTTCTTCATCGCCGCATCCTTCTTCGCGGCGCTCTCGCGCACGTCGCCCATCATCATGCCTTCCCTGGCCATCGGCACTTTCATCGGCTCGTCGGCCTTCATCGGCATCTTCTTCTTCGCCGGCGGGGCCGGCTCTTCGGCCGGGACCCCGGGGGGTTCGGCCGCCGGCGCGGCTTCGGCGAAGCAGCAGGCCAGCAGCAGGGCCGTGGCAACGAGTGTGGGTTTCATCGAGCGCCTCCTGTGTGCGGGAACATCCGGCGGGAATCGCGTGACCAGTCGCAGACCCTCAACTGCCGCCGAACCAGTTGTAGCCCTGGTCCTCCCAGTAGCCGCCGGGGTACATGTTGGTGACGAAGATCGCCTGGATGTGCTTCGGGTTCTTGTAACCGAGCTTGGTCGGCATCCGCAGCTTCATCGGAAAGCCGTACTTGGGCGGCAGCGGCTGGCCGTCATAGGTCAGGGTCAGCAGGGTTTGCGCGTGCAGCGCGGTCGGCATGTCGATGCTGGTGAAATAGTCGTCGGCGCACTTGAAGCCGACATACTGGGCGCTCAGGTCGGCACCGACGCGGCGCAGAAAGTCGCCGAAGCGAACGCCGCCCCATTTGCCGATCGCGCTCCAGCCCTCGACGCAGATGTGGCGGGTGACCTGATCGACCTGCGGCATCGCGCGCAATTCGGCGAGCGACCATTTGCGCTTGTCGGCGACCATGCCGGTGACTTCGAGGCGATAGTCGCTCTCCTCGACTTCCGGAATTTCGTCTTCGCCGTAGAAGGCGTTGAACGGAAAGGGGCGCGTGATCATCGAGTCGGGGTAGGTCGGGGCCAGGCGATTGGGATCGAACAGCCAGCCCTGCACCCGGTCGTTCATCCGGGAAATCCGCGTCAGTGCGGTGCCGACGCTGTCGTCGTCGCCCAGCGTGCAGCCCGTCAGCATGGCCAGGCCGCCCAGCGTCAGCGAGCGGCGCAGGAAGTCGCGCCGTGCCGGTTCGCTGATCTTGCCGACGTGGCTGATGCGGTCTACGGCTTCCTTCAATACGGCATCGCTGTCAGTGACCAGACGGCGCGGGGATTTGATTTTCATTGCTGGGCCTCCTTAGCGTGAAACAATTCGTTCGGAGCAGCCGGTGACAATCGAGCGAAGCGAGCCGACTGGAAGCCTCCCCGTGAGGGGAGGACGGGAGGGGCGGGTCTTTAGTCCGCTTTTCGCGAGTTTCGTCATCGGCGGGCGGCGCTCGCTGCCATGAGCGTTAACGACCGCGGGTCATGTACAACAGCGTGCGCGGCACCAGGGCCACCATCGCCAGGTGGACCACCACAAATGCCGCCAGCGCCGCCATCGCGAAAAAATGCACCAGGCGGGCGCCTTCGTAGCCGAACATCAATTCGCGCAACAACGGAAACTGCACGGATTTCCACAGCACCAGCCCCGATGCCACCAGCAGCACGCTGTCCGCCATCACAAACAGATAGGCCAGGCGCTGCACCATGTTGTAGTGCGACGGGTCGGCATGCGCCAACTGGCCCTTCAGCGCGGCCAGAAAATCGGCCAGCAATGCCCGTGGCGACAGGGGGAAGAACTTGCGCAGCAGGCGACCGCTGACCAGGTTCGCCAGCAGGTAGAGCAGGCCATTGACGCCCAGCAGCCACATCGCGGCAAAGTGCCACTGCAGTGCACCGCCCAGCCAGCCGCCGAGCGTGATGCCTTTCGGGATCGTGAAGCCGAGAAAGCCGGTGGCATTGTAGATGCGCCATCCGCTCAATATCAGCACGATGACCGCGAGGGCGTTGAGCCAGTGCATGACCCGCAACCATCCGGGGTGAACGACCTGATCCTTGGAATCCATCAATCCTCCTTGCGTGGCGCCAACGCGGCAATTATGCGCCGCCCCTGCGGAAATGCCGGATCGCAATGCTTGGACGGATCCGCCGCGGGGTCCTTACAGTCGCTCAGGGATTCCCCTCGCCTTGCCGGGCGGGCCGGGCGGACGTCAGCCGGGCGATCTGCGTTTCGAGTTCGGCGATGCGCCGGTCGCGTTCTTCGAGGACAGCCGCCACGTCGGCCTGCTCGAAGCGTTGCGGAATGTGCTGCGGGCAGTTGGCGTCCCACGTCGCGACATCGAATACGATTGCCTGCTCGGCCTGCGCCTTGTAGCCCGCAGGCATCAGCCGGGCGACCAGCGCCGCGTCGTCCTCGACGACGCGGGCCGTGCCCCAGAGCTTGATCCGCTGGCGCGTCGCATAGTCGATCAGGAACAGGTGCGCCTTGGGGTTTTCGGCAAGGTTCCCGGAACTGATGAACTGGCGGTTGCCGCGGAAGTCGGCGAAGGCGATGGTCCTGTCGCCGAGCACATGCAGGAAGCCCGGCGGCCCCCCGCGATGCTGGATGTAGGGCTGGCCGGAGGCATTGGCGGTGGCGAGGAAAACGCTGGTCTGCGCGGCGATGAAGGCGGCAAGCTCCGGCGTGATTCGCGTTGCCCAGCCGCTGCCTTGCTCGACGCGGGCATAGGCGTGGCGGGACCCCTTGCGCGACTGGATCGCCTTGACGCCGGGCGTGAAGGCGATGTCGCTGGGGATTTCTGGTGGCGCATTGCGGGGGTCGGTCATGGCGCATCCTCCGGGTCCGCTGCTCGGTCTCAGTTGAAGGGCCTGACGACCGGGAAGTCGACCTCGGTTTGCGCGACCTCGTTGACGTAATTGGTCAGCGTGTTGAGCGCAACGTGCAGCACGATTTCGACGATTTCGCCGTTGCTGTAGCCGGCGGCCTTGACTGCCGCGACTTCGGCGTCGCTGACGTGGCCGCGGGCGCCGACGACCTGCGCGGCGAAGCGAACCGCTGCCGCGGCCTTCGGGTCGCTCGACTTGCCGTGGCGATTGGCATCGATCTCCGCGGCATCGAGCTTGGCGAGATTGCTGGCGAGGTAGCTGTGCGCCGACAGGCAATAGCTGCAGCGGTTCAGTTCGGCGACGGCCAGCGCGATGCGCTCGCCTGTCTTCGCGCCGAGCGTGCCCTTGCCGAGTGCGGCATTGAGGCCCAGGTAGCCTTCGAGCGCCGCCGGGCTGTTGCCGACGAGCTTCATCAGGTTGGGCACGACGCCGAGTTGCTTGTTGACCGCGGCAAGCAGCGGCAGCGAGGCGGCGGGGGTTTGGTCGGCAGCGGGGAGGGCGATTCGGGTCATGGCGATGCTCCTGGTTTGCTTCGCCGCGCCGGATGCGCCGCGAATGAGGTGCATCTTGCAGAATTCCGTAGCAAAGAAGAATACTCGTACAATGCAATTCATTATTCCAAAAAAAGGAATAGCACCATGGACCGGTTGCACCTGATGAATGTGTTTGTCGCGGTGGCCGAGGAGGAGAGTTTCGCCGCCGGGTCACGCCGGCTCGGCATGTCTCCGCCGGCGGTGACGCGCGCAGTCGCGATGCTGGAGGAACATCTCGGCATCAAGCTGCTGGCGCGAACCACGCGTTACGTCCGCGCCACCGATGCCGGCCTGCGCTACCTCGACAGTGCCCGTCGCGTTCTCGCCGACGCCGAGGCCGCCGACGAGGATGCGGCCGGAGTCCACGCCGCGCCGCGCGGACAACTCGCGGTCACCGCGCCGGTACTGTTTGGCAGCATGTTCGTGATGCCGGGCATCGTCGATTATCTGGAGCGCTATCCGGATGTTTCGGTGTCGGCGCTGTTTCTTGACCGCATCGTCAATCTGCTCGAAGAAGGTCTCGACGTCGGAGTGCGCATTGGCGCGCTGCCGGACTCGACGATGCGTGCGATTCCGGTCGGCCATGTTCGCCGCGTCGTCTGCGCGGCGCCTGAATACCTGAAACGGCACGCCAGGCCGAACCAGCCGCGGCAACTCGTACGGCATACGATCGTGGCCGCCAGCCCGGTGTCACCGGTGATCGATTGGCGTTTCGGCGAAGGCAAGCAGGGCGTCAGTGTCAAGGTCAAGCCGCGCCTGACGGTAACCAGCAACGAAGCGGCGATCCAGGCGGCGCTGCTGGGCTTCGGCGTCACCCGGCTGATGTCCTACCAGATCGCCGGCCATCTCGCGGCGGGCCGGCTGCAACGGGTTCTCGGCAAGTTCGAGCCGCCGCCGCTGCCGATCCACGTGCTGTATCGCGAAGGCCGCCATGCCCCGGCAAAGGTGCGCAGCTTCGTCGATCTGCTGGTCGAGCGGCTGCGCGCCGATGCCACCCTGCGTTGATTCGGAGCCTGCTTTCTAGGCCGGGGCAACGAGTGCCGCGCGGCCTTCGAGCAGCTTTACGATCGTGTGCAGGACCCGATTGGCCGGTGTGGGAATGTCCAGCAGCGCGCCGCGACGGACCACATGGCCATTGAGGTGGTCGATCTCGCTGCGCTTGCCGCGTGCCAGATCCTGGGCGGTCGACGAGTACTGGCCGGGCATGCTTTGCCCGATATGCTGTACGGCTTGCCAGATGTCGCCCGGCACGCTGACCCCCAATCCCTGCGCGACGGCAAGGCCCTCCTGCACCACATCGCGCATCACCGGCTCCACCCCCGCGGCTTGAACAAATCGACCATAGGGAAGTTGCGTGATCGCCGACAACGCGTTGAAGGCGCAATTGATGATCAGCTTGGCCCACAGCTCGCCCGCCACGTTGTCGGAAATCCGCACCGGCACCCCGGCGCCGGCGAAGAGTTGGACAAGTTCGTCGCTGGCCGTTGACGGTCCGATCACCAGATCCCCCCGGCCGTGGTGCTTGAGGTGGCCCGGCCCGGCCATTTCGGTGGCGACATAGACTACGACCGGCAGGACTTCGCGGCCCATCAACGCCTGGAGTCGTTCGGCATTGTCGACGCCGTTCTGCATGCTCAGCACCAGTGCGTCCGGCTCAAGGTGCGGACCCATCCCGGCGGCGGCGTTCTCCGTATCGGTGGACTTGACGCAGCACAGCACGAGCCCGGCGCCGCGGATGGCGCTCGCCTCCGTGCTCGCTTGCAGCGGCACATGTTCCCGAAACGCCTGCGTATCCATCAACAGGCCATCGCGCCGCACCGCCTCGACATGCGCCGGGCGTCCGATCAGAACCACCGGATGCCCGGCGCGGGCCAGCATCCCGCCGTAATAGCAGCCCACCGCGCCGGCGCCCATCACTGCAATCTTCATGTCATTCGCCCCTGATTGACTTGCTCGGCCCGTCAGTGTACCGGCTTGGATTGTCTGTCGGCTGCAAGGGGCATGGTCGTCGTGTGTTTCATATCCGCTTACAAACGGCCGCCCGAAGTT
>WBZP01005984.1_pt1 | contig 12182 bp, 10 predicted proteins | sample 5204301 | NCBI WGS metagenome assembly WBZP01 (sample SAMN12412401, study PRJNA552823) | activated sludge metagenome | isolation source: activated sludge from nitrification reactor of wastewater treatment plant... | place: USA: Pennsylvania | collected 2017
ACGCCATGGCGGCCACGCTGGCCGCACAGGTGGCGGGCATCAGCGCAGCGAGCATCCGCGCGACCCTGAAGAATTTCAAAGGCGTGGAGCACCGCCTGGAGCACGTGCGGGTGCTGGACGGTGTGACGTATGTGAACGATTCGAAGGCCACGAACGTGGATTCGGTGTGGTACGCGCTGCAGAGTTTCACGGCGCCGCTCGTCGTGCTGATCGGCGGACGCGACAAGGGGAACGACTACGGCCGCCTCAATGATCTGGTGCGGAAGAACTGCCGCGCGGTGATCGCCATCGGCGAATCCGCGGAGAAGGTCGTGACCGCCTTCGGGGGCATCGTCCCCGTTGACCGTGCGGCCACGATGCCCGAGGCCGTGCAGAAGGCCCGGGCGCGTGCGCAGCAGGGCGATATCGTGCTACTCTCGCCGGCGTGCGCATCGTTCGACTGGTTCGACAATTATGAGCACCGCGGGAAGGTCTTCAAGGAGATCGTCCACGCCCTCCCCGGAGGTGCCGCATGATCATCAGCAAGACCCAGAAGAACCACATCGACATCGCCACGCTGGTCGTGGTGCTGGTCCTGATGGTCTTCAGTGTGGGGGTCGTGTACAGCGCCAGCTCCACATGGGCCCAGCAGCATGTGGGCGCCAGCGGACGGATGCTGGGGAATCATGCGCTCAAGGTGATGGTCGGGTTCTTCCTCCTGTTCGTGACGATGCAGGTGGATTACCGGATCCTGAAGAAGGTCTCGAAGTACCTGCTCATCGGCATTGCGGGGCTGCTGGTCGTCACGCTCGGCGCATCGGTAGTGAAGGGCGCATCGCGCTGGATCTTCGGCATCCAGCCGTCGGAGTTCGCGCGCCTCGCGCTCATCGTGCACCTGGCGGCGCTCATCACGAAGAAGAAGGAACTCGTCCAGGACCTGAAGGCCGGCTATCTGCCGCTCCTGTTCTGGGTGTTGCTCATCGTCGGACTCGTGTTCCTGCAGCCGGCATTCAGCACCGGTGCGGTGATGTTCATGGTCAGTATGATGCTGCTGTATGTGGGCGGCGTGCGGGGCAAGCATCTGGCCCTCACGCTGCTGCCGGGCATTCCGTTGCTCGGGGCGTACATGATCAGCGCACCGTACCGTATGAAGCGCGTGACGGATTACGTGACCGCGGTGCTCGCTGGCGATGTGAACATGAACCACCAGGTATACCAGGGTATCCTGGGCTTCGCCAACGGCGGCTTTTTCGGCCTCGGGCCGGGTGGCAGCAAGCAGCGCGACCTGTTCCTGCCGGAGCCGTTCGGGGATTTCGTGTATCCGATCATCGGCGAAGAGTACGGCCTGGTCGGTACCATCGTCGTGCTCCTGTTGTTCATGATCTTCTTCCTGCGCGGACTGGCGATCGCGAAGGCCGCGCGCGACGACTTCGGACGGCTGCTCGCACTCGGGATCACGTTCTCGATCACCATGTACGCCGTCATGAACGCCGGCGTCACGCTGGCCCTGTTGCCGACGACCGGTCTGCCGCTGCCGTTCATCAGCTACGGCGGCTCGTCGATGATCGTGTCGTGCATCGCGGTGGGCGTGCTGCTCAATATTTCGGCGCAGACCGACATGCATCCGCGGCTTGCCGCGGATGGCGGTGTGCGTGCGCAGGCCCCGCAGCAGGGGCCGGCGGTCGGACAGGTCTACTGAGCCATGGCCGTGCGCATCATGCTGGCCGGCGGCGGGACCGGCGGACATCTGTATCCCGCGATCGCGATCGCGGATGCGGTGCGTGCGATCGACAAGGATGCGGCGGTCCTGTTCATTGGAACGAAGGGAAGGATCGAGGAGCGGGTGGTGCCGGCACGCGGTTACGACATCGCGATGATCTGGATCAGCGGCGTGCGGCGCTCGTTCTCGTTCGCGACGGCCCTGGTGCCGGTCAAGATCGTGACCTCGCTCGTGCAGTCGTACATGCACATCCGCCGTTTCCGACCGGATGTGGTGGTGGGAACGGGCGGCTATGTGAGCGGGCCTCCGGTGTATGTGGCCTCGCTGCTCGGTATCCCGACGGCCCTGCAGGAACAGAACAGTTTTCCGGGCGTCACCACGCGGCTCCTGGCGGCCCGGGTGCAGCAGGTGCATGTGATGTTCGAGCGCACGAAGCGGTTCCTGAAACGGCAGGACAACATCCTGATGAGCGGGAACCCGGTGCGGACCACGATCGGCTCCGTGGCGCGCGCGGATGCGGCACAGCGACTGGGTCTCGACCCATCGGCACAGACGCTGCTCATCACCGGCGGAAGTCAGGGTGCGGCATCGATGAACGCGGCAGTGCTCGAGGTGATGCCGGCACTCGCGGAAGCGGGCGTGCAGGTGCTCTGGCTGACCGGAGCAAGGGATGCGGAGAACATCATGGCCGCGATGAAAGCCCTGCCGGCGGCGCCGAAAGGAACGATCCTTCCGTATCTCGAACGGATGGAGGATGCCTTCGCGGTGGCGGACCTGATGGTCTCGCGCGCGGGGGCGAGCACGCTCGCGGAGATCGCGTGCGCGGGTGTCCCGTCCATCCTGGTCCCCCTGCCCACGGCGGCAGGCGACCATCAGACGGAGAATGCACGGGCGATGGTGGAGGCAGGAGCAGCGGTGTTGTGCACGGACGCGACGGCGCGGACGGCCCTGCGTCCACTGGTGATGGAACTGTTCATGGATGCCGATCGGCGTGCCCGGATGGGCGCGGCCGCCCGGGCGATCGCCAGGCCTGCGGCCAGCATGACGATCGCACGATCGATCCTCGAACTCCAACGGTGAAGCCATGACGGCGAACGAACGCGTCTTCACATACAAGCTCGATTTCTATTACCAGTCGGCGCTGATCTATCTCATCACGCTGATCCTGTACGGCGGGATCCGCGGGAACTTCGTGGAGCAGAAGTTCGAGTACGTGCTGAACGACCCGATCATGTACATCATCATCTTCTTCGTGGTCGTTTCGTTCGTCACCCTGGCGCTGAACATGCTGCGCAACCGCCGGCTGATCCTCACCCCGGACGCGATCATCTTCCGGCACCGGTGGCTGGACCGCCGCATCGCCGTGGCGGACATCGAGTGGATGCACATCGGGCGCGAACTCGGCGTGCAGACCGGCGGGCGGTTCCAGGCGATCGTGTTCAAGATCAAGGGGAAGCGCCGGTTCATCCGCATCCGCGTCGGCCGTTATGAACGCGAGAAAGAGCTGTTGCACGCCATGCAGGCCATCGCCGCGGGCGTGCCCAAACGTACCAAGCGTGCCTGGCGCAGGCCGCGTATCACCGATCGGTAAGGACAGACCATGTTCCGTTCCATCAAGAAATTGCATTTCGTCGGCATTGGCGGCATCGGTATGAGCGGGATCGCGGAGATCCTCATCGACCAGGGCTTCACCATCACCGGCTCCGACCGCGCCGCCAGCGACAACACCGAGCGGCTGGAACGCATGGGCGCGCACGTGTACATCGGCCACGATGCGAAGAACCTCGAAGCGGATGTGGATGCCGTGGTGTATTCCTCGGCCGTCCGCACCGACGAGAACCCCGAAACGCTCGAAGCGTTGCAACGGAAGATCCCCATCATTCGCCGGGCCGAGATGCTCGCGGAAGTGATGCGGTTGAAGTACGGCATCGGCATCGCCGGCACCCACGGCAAGACCACCACCACCTCCATGGTGAGCCTCGTGCTCATGGAAGGCGGCGTGGACCCGACCGTGATCGTGGGCGGACGCCTGCACGGCCTCGCGGGGTCGAACGCGCGCATGGGGAAGGGCGAGTTCATCGTGGTGGAAGCGGACGAATATGACCGCTCGTTCCTCTCGATCACGCCGACCATCGCCGTGCTCACCACGTTGGAGACGGACCATCTGGATTGCTACCGCGACCTCGAGGACATCAAGGGTGCCTTCATCCAGTTCGCGAACAAGGTGCCGTTCTACGGGTTCGTGGTGATGAGCCTGGACGAGCCCGCGCTGCAGGACATCATGCCGCGCATCAAGAAGAAGATCATCACCTACGGCCTGAACGGCCAGGCGGACCTGCAGGCGGTGGACATCATCCACAAACAGAACCGGACGCGGTTCACCGTGCTGCGCGACAACACCGAGCTGGGCGAGATCGAACTGCAGATCCCCGGCAAGCACAACGTGCAGAACGCGCTCGCGGCTATCGCCGTGGGGCTTGAGTTGAAGGTGCCGTTCGCGCAGGTGAAGGCAGGCATCGAGAAATTCACCGGCGTCTTCCGGCGCTGGGAAGTGAAGGCCGAGCTGCAGGGGCTCACGATCGTGGACGATTACGCGCACCATCCGACCGAGATCAAGGTCACGCTCGCGGGCGTGAAAGCCGGCTGGCGGCGCCGCGTGATCTGCGTGTTCCAACCGCACCTGTATTCGCGCACACGCGATTTCTATGACGAGTTCGGACGGTCGTTCTTCAATGCGGACATCCTCGTGCTCACGGACGTGTATCCGGCGCGCGAGGAGCCGATCCAGGGCGTAAGCGGCGAGTTGATCGCGAATGCCGCGCGCGAGTTCGGGCACAAGCAGGTGCACTACGTACCGGACAAGAAGAACGTGCCCGATTTCCTGATGAAAATGAAACAGGAAGGCGACATCATCATCACCATGGGTGCCGGCGACATCTGGAAGTTCGGCGAGCAGTTCATCGCCCAGCTGAAGGGGAAGGCCTGATCCATGGCCGTGGCACCGAAAACGGCGGCCCCGAAGGCATCGGGCCTGAAGGCGGCGGGAGCGAAGATCCGCGGGATCGGGAGCCTGATCCTGTTCGTGGGCCTGATCCTGCTTACCGCAACGGTCTCCATCGGGTCGCACGTGTGGCGGTCCGATCTTCCGGTGCGCACCGCGGACTGTGACGGGAACAGGATCGTAGCGCGGGACGCGGTGCTCCGACTGGCGGCGGTGCCGATGGATAAGAAGCTGGTGGATGTGGACCTCGGCGCGATCCGGAGCCGGGTGATCCAGAACCCGTATTTCAAGGAGGTCGCGGTGGTGCGCGACCTGCCCAACCGGATCCTGATCCACGTCGATGAGCGCGTGCCGGTGGCGATGCTCATCGCCGGGAAGACCTTCTATGTGGACGCGGACGGTATGGTGATGCCCGCGATCCGGTCGGAGTATGCGTTCGACCTGCCGGTGATCACCGGTGCGGCGGCGGTACAGGAGATCAAGCCGGGGAAGAAGATCGTGCACCCGGCCTTGCGTGAGGCATTGCAGATCGTGCTTGCGTCGCAGAAGCTGGGCAACTCGGTGTCGCGGCGGATCTCGGAGATCCACCTGCAGGCCAACGGCGATCTGGTGCTGTACACGGCGGAATTCGGCATCCCGGTGATGTTCGGCCGGGGGAATATCATTGATAAACTGACGCTTCTCGAAGGCTTCTGGACCGGTGTGGTCAGCAGCCGCGGAGGGCAATCGTTGCGAGCGGTGGACATCAGGTTCGCCGACCAGGTTGTCGCACGCTGGGAAACGTCACAGTCATCGGAAGCGCACTGACACCTGTCACGGGAAGGGACATGTATGGATAACATCATCGTAGGCCTCGATATCGGCACCACTAAGATCTGTGCGGTGGTGGCGGGGACGGATGATAACGGCAAGATCAACATCCTCGGTATCGGGCGGGCGCCGTCGGATGGTATGACGCGGGGTGTCGTGACACACATCGACCGGACGACCGCTGCCGTCTCGCACGCCATCCAGGAAGCGCAGGCCTCCTCCGGTGTCGCGATCCGTTCCGTGATCGTCGGCATCGCCGGCGACCACATCCAGAGCTTCCAGAGCCGTGGCGTGGTCGGCATCAGCGGTCCGGACCACGAAGTGACGCGGGCGGACATCGACCGGCTGATCGAGGACACGAAGCGCGTGGCACTGCCCACCGACCGGAAGATCATCCATGTGATCCCGCAGGAGTTCATCATCGACGGGCAGGATGGCATCTACGATCCGCTCGGGATGTCGGGCGTGCGGATGGAAGCCAACGTGCACATCATCACCGGCCTCGTGAGCGCGGCGCAGAACATCTACAAATGCGTGCAGCGCGCCGGCCTGGAGATCAGTGACATGGTGCTCGAGCCGCTGGCCTCCAGCTACGCCGTTCTCGACGATGAAGAGAAGGAAGTGGGCATCGCGCTATTGGACATCGGCGGCGGGACCACCGACCTGGCGGTGTTCGAGGAACGTACCATCCGTCATACCGCGGTCATCGGCATCGCCGGGCGCAAGGTGACGGACGACATCCGGAAGGGCCTCGGCATCCTCAACGAACAGGCCGAACGGCTCAAGAAGGACCATGGATGTGCATATGTGCAAGCCGTTGTGGATAACGATCCGCTCGTCCTGCCCGGCGTGGGCGGACGGCCGCCGATCGAGATCGACCGGCACATCCTCGCGCAGATCATCCAACCGCGCATGGAAGAGATCCTGGAGATCGCCGCGCTCGAGATCAAGCGCTCGGGCTACGCGAAGCATCTGGCGGGCGGCGTGGTGCTCACCGGTGGCGGTGCCCTGATCAAGGGCACGGCGGAACTGGCGCACGAAGTGCTCGGCATGCCAGTGAAGATCGGCATCCCGGCCGGCTTCTCGGGCGGTCTCGTCCGCGAGATCGAGAACCCGGCGTATGCCACGGCGGTGGGCCTCATCTATCACGGATTGAAGCACCGCCAGACGACCGCCATCGATGGTGGCACGCCGGCGGGGCCCGCATCGCGCAAGGAAAGCAAATTCACCGGTATCGTGAACAAGGCCCGCGCCTGGTTCGAGGCCCTGTAAGGGCGACGGTGGTCCATGAATCTCCGAATACAAAGATCGTTGAACGTCTCAGTACAGAATGGTAGAGAACCCATAATCACTAAGGAGGTACTCCTGTGATCGAATTGGACAATGGTCCCGATCGTGGTGCAAAGATCCGTGTTGTGGGCGTTGGTGGCGGTGGCGGGAATGCGGTCAATAGCATGATCAAGAAGGGTCTGCATGGCGTGGACTTCTTCGCGGTCAACACCGACCTGCAGGCGCTCCAGCGCAACTCGGCGTCGAACAAGATCCAGATCGGCAAGAACCTGACCCGCGGTCTCGGCGCCGGTGCCGATCCCACGATCGGGTATCGTGCCGTGGAAGAGGATCGCGAGGAGATCGCGCGCGCATTGACGGGCAGCGACATGGTGTTCGTGACGGCCGGTATGGGCGGCGGCACGGGTACGGGCGGTGCACCGCTCGTGGCCAACATCGCCCGCAGCCTCGGTGCCCTCGTGGTGGGCATCGTGACGCGCCCGTTCCATTGCGAAGGGAAGAAGCGTGCCGGGCATGCGGACCAGGGCCTCGAAGAACTGCGTAAGCAGGTCGATACCCTGATCATCATCCCGAACCAGAAGCTGCTGGACATCGTCGAGCGCAACACCCCGCTCACCGAGGCATTCGACATCGCGAACCAGGTGCTCTACGGCGCCACGCGCGGCATCTCGGAACTGATCACCGTTCCCGGGCTGATCAACGTGGACTTCGCCGATGTGCGGACCGTGATGCGCGAAATGGGTGATGCGGTGATGGGCACGGGCGTCGCCAGCGGCGAACACCGCGCCGTCGAGGCCGCGCACATGGCCATCTCGAGTCCGTTGCTCGAGGACATCTCGATCGCGGGCGCGCAGGGCGTGCTGGTGAACATCACCGGCGGCTCCTCGCTGTCGCTCTTCGAGGTGGAAGAGGCCACGAAGATCATCCAGGAAGCGTCCGGCGAAGAGGCCAACGTGATCCTCGGCGCGGTGATCGACGACCAGATGACGGACGAGATCATGGTCACCGTGATCGCGACCGGCTTCAACCGCCGCATCATGCCGACCGTCAGCTCCATCCGTCAGCCGCGGCAGGAGCCGCGTCCGAACATCGAGAAGATCCCGACCGGCTACCGCGACCTCGCGACGCTGGACGAGCCCGCGTACGTGCGGCATGGCGTGTCGCTCGATACGCCCACCCAGCGCGCGGCTCAGGCCCCGGTGAAGGAACGCATCGACAAGTCGGACCATGAGCGGCCCGCATTCCTCCGGAAGGTGATGGACTGACCGGCGGTCCATCCCCTTCCCGGGAAGATGCACGGGAGGTTGTTTCTTCCTCCCGAGTTTTCTACTTTGACGGTATGCGGAATGTTCTGTTCATCGGTCTGTGTGCCGTCATGGTCGCAGGTGCAGCGGCCCAACCGGAGACGCCCTCGAGCGCTCTCCGGATCGGGCGCGTGAAATACGCCGGGGGCGGGGATTGGTACAATGACCCGTCCGCGGAAGTGAATCTGCTGCGGTATGCCCATACCGCAGCAGGCGTGGATGTGGACCCCACCTATACCGCCGTCGAGGCGGGCAGTGACCAGCTGTTCTCGTTCCCCGTGGTGTTCCTCACCGGGCACGGCAACATCGCCTTCTCGGACCGCGACGTCCGCAATCTCCGTACGTATCTGCAGAATGGCGGGTTCCTCTACGCCGATGACGACTACGGCATGGACCATGCGTTCCGCCGGGAGATGAAGAAGGTCTTCCCCGACCAGGAGCTCACGGAGCTGCCGTTCTCCTCCGGACTCTATCATACACCCTTCCCGTTCCCCGCCGGCCCGCCGAAGACACACAAGCATGACGACAAGCCGCCGCGGGGGTATGGCCTCTTCTATCATGGACGCCTCGTGGTGTACTACACGTACGAAAGCAATCCGAGCGATGGCTGGACGGATCCCGAGGTGCATGGCGATCCGCCGGAGAAGCGGGAAGAAGCATTGCGGTTCGGCACGAACATCCTTGTCCAGGCGCTGTCGAGGTGAGCACGGTGAGTACAACGATCCATACCGGCATCGACGAGATCCGCGGGCGTCTGCTGGCCGTGCGCACGGAGGAGATCCGTGTGCGTGTGTTGCACGGGCTCGTGCAGACCGCCCTCACCGCCATCGGCCTGGTCATCCTGCTCGTCCTCGTTGAAGCGCTCCTCCATGGTTCCGCCGCGATGCGTATCGCGCTGGTGGCGGCTGCGGCCGCGGTCCTTTTCGGTGCATTCGTATTCTTCGCCGGCCGGCCGCTCGCGGTGATGCTGCATCTCGTGAAAGGGGAAAGCGATGATACTACCGCCCGGCGCGTGGGCGAGGCGTTCCCCGATATCCAGGACCGGTTGCTGAACCTGTTCCAGCTGCTCCGGACGGGGGAGGGTGCCGCCGGGTACCACTCCCTCGATCTCGTCGATGCGGCGTTCGCTGACCTTGCCGGCACCATCCGTGCGCGTGATTTCTCGGTCATGATCGACCGTGCGCCGTTGCGGGCCGCCGCGAAGGTCCTGCCCATGGCGCTGGTCTTCTGCATCGTGCTGCTGGTCCTCCTGCCCGGCACGCTGGGCGGAGCGGCGTACCGGTTGGCTTTCTTCACCAGAGAATTCGCACCGCCGCCGGAGTATATCATCACCGTCATGCCGGGCAACGTGGAGATCGTCAAGGGCGCCCGCGTGGAGATCACCGCGCGCATCCAGGGAACGCTGCGCCATCCGGTCAGTCTGCTCGTCCGCCCGGAAGGGCAGTCCGAACCCACGGAACAGCAACTCGATCCCGCGGCCGATGGGCTGTTCCACGCCACGCTGGAGAACCTCCATCCACTATGCGGTGAAAGCGGGACCCATCGAAAGCGATCAATATCTTCTGCGGTTGCTGGACCGGCCGGTGGTGAGTACGTTGCGCTTGTACGTGACTGCGCCGTCGTACACACGCATTCCGGGACGGTGGTTGGACGACAACGTCGGCGACATCACAGCGCTCCCGGGCACGCAGGTGCGCTTCAGTCTGGATGCGAGCACGCCCCTTGCATCGGCAGCACTGGTGTTCGCGGATAGTTCAACGGTGAAGCTCCAGGTGGATGGGAAGAAGGCCTCCGGCTCGCTCACCGTGCGTAAGACCGGGAGCTACCATGTGGCCATCACGTCGCCGCAGGGGATCGGGAATGCCGACCCCATCCAGTATACGGTACGCCTGTTGACCGACGCCTATCCGGCGATCGCGATCCTTGCGCCCGGTGCGAACATCGATATCGCAGGTGATGAACAGCTGCCCATGCTGTTCCGGCTCACCGATGACCACGGCATTGCCAAACTCCGCCTGGCGCACAAGCTGGTCCACTCGCGCTACGAACAGGCCGCCGCCGACTTCACGTACGTTGAGATCCCCCTCACCGGCAACGGGCCGGAGCTTCTCGTTCCGTGGAACTGGGTCCTCAGTGCGCTGCGCCTTGCCCCGGAAGACGTGATCGAATATCATGCCGAGGTCTATGACAATGATGTGGTCTCGGGCCCGAAGATGACGGCAAGCGAGACCTACACACTCCGTCTGCCGTCCATTGATGAGGTGTTCGCGGACGTGGACAAGGGCCATGAGGAGAGTCACGAGTCGCTGAAGGACGCACTGCGGCAGGCGGAAGAGGCGAAGAAGGAGCTGGACGATCTCGCCCGTGAGATGAAGAAGCCGCAGGAGCGCCTGTCGTGGGAGGACAAGAAGAAGGCCGAGGATGTGGTGCGGCGGTACGAGGAGGTCCAGAAGAAGCTGGAGCAGGTGCAGCAGACGATGGACCGCATGATGAACGAGATGAAGAAGAACAACTCCGTCTCGCAGGAGACGCTGGAGAAGTACCAGGAACTCCAGCAGCTGATGGAGCAGATGAATTCGCCGGAATTCGCCGAGGCGATGAAGAAGATGCAGGAGGCGATGCAGCAGATGACGCCGGATGCGATGAAGCAGGCGCTGCAGCAGTTCTCCTTCAACGAAGAGCAGTTCCGGAAGAGCATCGAACGCACGATGAATCTGCTCAAGCGCATCCAGATCGAGCAGAAGGTGGGCGAGGCGGTGAAGCGCGCAGAGGCGATGCAGAAGGCCCAGGACGATCTGCAGCGGCAGACGGCGGAGCAGAAGCAGGACCCCGCGCAGAGCGCAGCCGAAGCGGCGAAGCGTCAGGAGGACCTCGCGAAGCAGTACGAACGCATGAAGGAAGAGATGAAGGAACTCCAGAAGAAGATGGAGGAGTTCCCGTCCGAGATGCCGCTGGAGGAGATGCAGAAGCTCCAACAGGAGATGGACCAGAATGGCCTGGAGCAGGCGATGGAGCAAAGCGCACAGGCGCTCCGGCAGCAGCAGATGCAGCAGGCGATGGCGCAGCAGCAACAGGCGTCGCGCATGATGGGGCAGATGGCGCAGGACCTGAAGAAGATGCAGCAACAGATGTCCGCGAACCAGCAGAAGCAGATCGTGAACGAGATGCGGCGTTCGGCGAAGGACCTCCTGGAACTGTCACGGCGTCAGGAAGGGCTCAAGAATGCCACGCGCGGGCTCGATCCCGGATCGCAACAGTTCCGGGAGAACGCGCAGCAACAGGCCGAGATCATGAGTGACCTGAGCAACATCACGAGCCGCCTGTCCGGATTGTCGCAGAAGACCTTCAGCATCTCCCCCGAGATGGGGAAGTCCATCGGCGAAGCGGTGCAGAAGATGAGCGAGGCCATGCAGTCGCTCGACCAGCGCAATGGCGCAGGGGCATCGCAGCAGCAAGGTGGAGCGATGGGGGCGTTGAACGAGACCGCGCAACAGCTCCAGTCGGCCGCGCAGGGGATGTCGCAGGGTGGCGGCCAGGGGATGGGCATGGCGGGGTTCCTGCAGCGGTTGCAGCAGATGGGCGGGCAGCAGCAGGGCATCAACGATCAGACGAAAGGCCTCACCCCCCAGCAGGCGGCGGAGATGGGGCGCCTGGCCGCGGAGCAGGGTGCGGTCCGGAAATCGCTGGAGGAACTCGCGCGTGAGGCACAGCGATCGGGTGAGCTGAGCAAGCTGTTGGGCGATCTGCAGCGTGTGGCGCGCGACATGCGTGAGGTGCAGAGCGATCTGGCGAATGGGAATGTGAACCCGGAGACGACGACGAAGCAGGAGCGCATCCTCTCGCGACTCCTGGATGCGCAGCGATCCATGCACGAACGCGACTTTGAGAAGCGCCGGAAGGCCGAGAGCGGCACCGCCCGGGCGCGGACGAGTCCGCCACCGATCGACCTGTCCACTGTGGAAGGCCGGAACCGGCTGCAGCGCGATCTGATGCGTGCCCTGGAAGGGGGATACGCCCGTGACTATGAGGAATTGATCAGGAAGTACTTCGAGGCTCTCCAGCAATGACCCCGTCCGCC
>WBZP01005986.1_pt1 | contig 12180 bp, 8 predicted proteins | sample 5204301 | NCBI WGS metagenome assembly WBZP01 (sample SAMN12412401, study PRJNA552823) | activated sludge metagenome | isolation source: activated sludge from nitrification reactor of wastewater treatment plant... | place: USA: Pennsylvania | collected 2017
AGCGAGTTTTCGCGACGATCAGACATACAAAAATCTCCTATACTGGGCCCGACAATTCACCAGTGCTTTCTATCATAGTCCAAATGCGCCGAGCAAGCGTGCGTGTCGGCAACAGCTTTCTCGCCGTCCTCGCGTTGTGCGGGGTGCTGGTGGGTTGTGTAGGTGTAACTTGGGCCAGCCCTCAGACGGAAACTGGTGAGATTTCATCGTCCAGTGAGCCCCCGAGTGCGCAGCTGGTTACGCAGGTACGGATTGGTGGGACGCTGCTGAGCGGGGACAGTCCCGAAAAGCTGGTGCGCTTTTTGGACATGCGGCTGCCGGGTCGTTTTGACGACGAGCTACGGACTCGCGTTCGTCGCGATCTGGATGTGCTGGGCTATCACGCGAGCTATGAGCTAGGGCCGGATTCGACGCTGATGATTCGGCTGCGTCCGATGCGCGTGGTGCGTCGACTGTATGTGACGGGAAACTGGCCGATCTTCGAGTGGGAGATCCTGAGCTTTGTGACCTGGCGCGCGGGCTATCGTCTGCCGGAAGGGGAATCGCTCGTCGCGGACATCCAACGTCAAGAGCGTGAGCTGGTGAGCTTTCTGCATCGCACCGGCTATTACGACGCGACGGCTCGCTTTGTGCTCGACTGGGCGCCCGAACATCCCGAGCAGGTGTCGGTGCGGATCCAGATCAACTTGAACGTCGGCTTTTGGCGTCTGCGCTATCGCATCGGTGACATCCGCAGCGAAGGCATTCACCTTCTGTCGCCGCTGGAGCTAAACAGCTTCTTTGAGCACTGCTGTCTGTGGTTTGGTCGCACCAGCACCGAGCGCATCGCGGAAGACATCAAGCGGCTCGTCGACCATTACCAGAGCAAAGGCTACGCGGGCGTGCGCATCTCGAAGCGCGAGATCCGACCCAATCGCAAAGATCGCGTCGTCGATCTGGACTTGGCTGTCGAAGAACGCAAGCGCGTCGAGCTGTACTTTTTGGGTCGCAAAGAGCTGTCGCAGAGCGATCTGCGATCGGCGGTGACGATCTTTCGCGACAACTACTACAGCGCCAATGAGCTCGACGAGAGCGCGCGCAACATCCATCGACTCTATCAGCAGCGCGGCTTTTTCGAGGCCCGCGTCAAGTGGCGCTGGAAGAATCGCAGCGGCGATCCCGTCGAGGTCGAGTTTCTGATCCACGAAGGTCCGCAGCTCAAGGTTCGCGACATCGAGTTTGCGTCCGGTCCGTCGGGAAAAGCGCTGTCTTATTCGTCGAGCAAGCTGGAAGAGCAGATTCGGACGCGTCGCTATCCTCGGCTGGGTGTGCTGGGGATTGGACAAGGTGGCTTTGCGTCGGCGGTGGCGCTGCAACAAGATGTCGATCACATCGAAGATTTTTACCGTCGAGAAGGGTATCCCAAAGCGCACGTCTCGGTGAAGATGGCGCGCTCGCGGGAGGCGGTGGCAAGCTTCGCGCTGCTCGGGCTTCAGACGGCGCAAGAAGACGACAGCGAGAGTGGCGATCTGTATCTGCGCTTCGAGATAGACGAAGGCCAAAAAGAGCTGGTCGACGCAGTGTCGGTCGAGTTCGTCGGAGATCATCGCGTGAAGGAGCAGCAGCTTGCGCGCGGGCTCCAGCTTCGACCAGGAAAGCCGTATACGCCGGAAGCGGTCGTCGCGGACAAGGTCAGGCTGCTCGAACAGCTGGCGGAGCTGGGACATCCGTACGCGGTGATCGATCCGACGCAGTCGCACTGGAACGACGATCACACCAAGGTGACGCTGCGCTGGCTGATCACCGAAAACGAGCCGGTGCGCTTTGGTCCGATCCTGATTCGCGGCAACTTCGTCACGCGAGAGAGCATCATCCGTCGCGATCTGCTGTTCAAAGAAGGCGATCTGTTCGATCGCAACAAGCTGCTCGAAGGCGAACAGAACCTGATCGGTCGACAGATCTTTGCGTCGGTGCGCGTCGTTCCCAATCCCGGTGAAACGGAAGAATATCGAGCCGAAGCACGAGAGAAAAACTGGCCGCTGCGACGCAATCCGGTGCCGGTGCTCATCGAAGTGACCGAGCGCTACGACAACTCGGGAGAGCTGGGCATTTACGCGGGTGTCTCGACGGATAACCCGATCTATTCGTCGGCCAGCTATGTGTGGCGGAACCTGCTCGGGACGGGCTCGGAAGTGGAGCTGCGCGGAGAGCTGGGCTCGCGGGTGCAGTCGCTGTTGGCGCGCGTCGCGGCCCCGAGGCTGTGGAATCCGTTTGTGCGTCTCGACGTGCGCGGCTTTTGGCGCAACGAAAACACCTACAGCATCGGGCAGGTCACGTCGTACGGAGCCAACGCCGAGCTGACACGGTTTTTTGCGCGCGCCGATGAGCAAGGACGCCGACTTCCACCGACGCTGCGAGTGTTCGGACGACTGGAATTTAACATCAGCCAGATCTTGGTTCCGCTCTATCGCGGGGAAGGATCGACGGATGTAAACCTCGACGGAGATCGCTCACAGTCGCTGAAGTTTTCGATGGGCATCGTCTGGGATCGTCGGGTGGGCTTTGAAGCGCCGGCGCTGCTTTTGCGAAACCTGCCGGTGCCGACCAATCCGCTGATGCCCGTGAGCGGCTTTTTGCTGTCGACGCAAGTGACGGCGGCGCTGTGCTGTTCGGTGTTGCCGTTCAACGTCGGTGGTAGCTTCATCGCGCTATCGGGACAAGCGGTGTGGCTGAAGCCATTTGGTCCGGCGCTGCGCACCGAGGACGGCTGGCCGTTTGGGATGAAGCGCTTTAACTGGAAGATGAACCTGCGGGTAAACTACGGGTTCCCGATCAACCGTCCGGCGCTGCCCGTCGTCGAACGCTATTACGCGGGCGGTGACAGCTCGACGCGCGGCTACGACGCTGATGCGCTTCGTGCCGAGGAAGTTCGCGCGCCGATTGGTCCGGTGCCAGATCTGGCTGCGTATCGAATCGTTCCCGTCGGTGGCAACGCGCGTATCTTGTCTCAGCTGGAGTGGGAGTTTGCGATCACGCCCAAGATCGGTGGCTGGCCGTGGGTCGGTGCGCTGTTTTTGGATACCGGCGCGGTGTTCGATGGCTTTCAGCGGATGAGCTGGAACGATGTGCGTTTTTCGGTGGGAATCTCGCTACTTAGGCTGCTGACGCAGTTTGGTGCGCTGTCTCTCGACTACGCGTATCCGCTGGTGATGCCGGGACAGCTTCCGCTCGTGCAGTCAGAGCGGTGGAAACGGGAACCTTGGTACCTACACTTCCCAGGTCGCATTCACTTTAACTGGGGCATGCCGATCTCTCTTTAGGCTGGATCGTCAGGGTCGACTGCTAGACTTTTTACGTCGGCCCACTGTCCACTCTGCCGGAGATCGTCATGCGACCGATGCTACGACTGTTTCTGACCGCTACGTTGGCTGCGATGTGTCCCGCGTGGACTGCGCAGGCCGATGATCCACCCGTGACGGCTGCATCGAGCTTATCGACGCTGGTTGTGTCGATTTCCGGTCTTCCCACTGCGAGTGGACATGTGATCGCGCTGTTGTTTCCAAGCGATCAGGGATTTCCTGCTTCGCTGACCAAAGCGGCACAACATCAAGCGATGAAAGTGTCGTCTTCGTCGCTGGAGCTACGCTTTCCCAACTTGCCTGCGGGCACGTACGCAGTGACCGTGTATCACGACGTAAACGACAACGGAAAGCTCGATACCAACTGGATCGGAATTCCCAAAGAGCCCGTCGGTGTGTCGAACAACTTGCGTCCTCGCTTGGGTCCGCCGCGCTTTTCGGAATCTAGCTTCACAATCTCTGAACCCGAGCACAAGATCGCGGTCAATCTGGTCACGCTGTAAGCACGCGCGCAGTCCCTTTTTCATCAGAACTGCACTTTGTTAGCGCTCGCACGGGGTGGGTGCCAATCGCGGATGTTCCGTCGGAAAATGGCACGCTCTGCTTGACCGAAGAGCGTCTCTGTTCCGTAGGTTGGGAGCCTTCCTTCTCGATTCCTACGCGCGACCAGCAGAGGTCTGTTGAGGACTCCGTACACTCGATTGGTATGGAGATCGCATCCGTCGAGCTGTACTTTCACGAGGTGTTGACCAGCGCGCTCCGGTCGGAAAACGTCAAAGTCAAAGACGCTACCGAGTACTATCTGGTTCATCTGCTGTGTAACTACACGCGCGCACAGCTTGATCCAGAGCCGCTCGCGCTGAAGCTGATTCATGCAGCAGAAGCGCTTCCCGCGGATCGCATTCGGCTCCTACAAGAAGTGGGAGACACTGCGCTGACCACCAGCGGACTGTTCGGAGAGAGTCTGTCTCGTCGGACCATCCGCGTCGATTACTACGTCGATCTGGGACGCGCTGCGTACGCTCAGCTGGCTGCGACTCCCAAGCTGCTGAGTGCGATCTTGCGTGATGCATGTAGTGAGCTGGCGGAGCGATTCCCACGACTTGTGGACGTACTTCTGTGTCTGCGATCGCGCATCAACCTGGCTGTCCCGAGCGATCTGATCGAGCTATACGAGCGCTGGCATGCGACGGGAAATCGTGTCCTGGAACAGCGTCTGCGTCAAAGCGGAGTCCTGATTCCGCGCATCAAAGCGAGTCACTAACTTCAGATATCTCAAGGCGTTACCTCGTGCAGGAACAGTCCCTGCTGTAAACACCTGATGACGGTGCGTACTCGGTCGCTGCGACGTTCTTCTTCCTACATGGGCAGGCCAGATGTATTAGCGCTTCTGACACGTTGCAAGGTCATGCGGTTCACGACGGTGCTCGCAGAAGTAGGTCTGCTATCCTTGCCGCATAGTGCCTGGCTTTGACTTCATGTGGGGGACTTATGATGCGGATGGCGAGTTCTTGGCTGCTCTGCGGTGTGCTGATGACAGCGGCTGCTTGCACTGCGCCTGCGCTCTGTGAAAACGGAGTGCTCGATGAAGGCGAGTCGGATATCGACTGTGGCGGTGGCTGCTCGACGGGATGTAGGGACTCGCAAGCATGTGTCGTGGGCTCCGACTGTCAGAGCATGCAGTGCGCAAGTGGGCTCTGTGTGCCTGCATCCTGCGTCGATGGCGTCAAAAATGGGGACGAAGGAGACGTGGACTGCGGCGGTTCCTGCGAAGCCTGCGCCGACGGACACACTTGTAGCAAAGGAAGCGACTGTTCAAGCCAGGTCTGCACGCAGAGTCTCTGTTCTGCACCAAGCTGCATCGATCAGCTCCAGAACGGAGACGAGACAGATGTGGACTGCGGAGGCACTTGTCCCAGTCGCTGCAACGACTATCAAGGCTGTCGTGTAGCGGGTGACTGTCAGAGCGGAAAGTGCAGCGCGGGAAGCTGCTCTGTTCCAAGCTGCACCGACAACATTCGCAACGGAACAGAGACAGACATCGACTGCGGAGGCTCTTGTCCAACGAGCTGCGCAAACCAGCAAGGCTGCAACATTGGATCGGACTGTGTAAGCAGTCTGTGTACGCAGAGACAGTGCATTTCTCCCGGTTGTGTCGACGGAAACATCAACCAAGACGAAACGGATCTGGACTGCGGTGGAACCAACTGTCTGTCGTGCGTAAATGGGAAAGCGTGTCTGCTCGATCGCGACTGTCAGTCCCGCGTTTGTTATCTGTCACAGTGTCTGCCGACGCCAGTGCTGAGCAAAGTGACGCCCAGCTCGGGGCCGACCAATGCTGCTACGGCGATTACCATCACTGGACAGAACTTCTTTGGTGGAACCGGACTGAGCGCGCAGCTTGGGAGCGGAGCGGTCGGCGGACTGACGGTTGCATCGGCAACGAGCATGACAGCAGCGACTCCGATGCGCATTGGGAATCCGGGTGTTGTCAGCTTGGTTGTGACCTTCCCTGGAAATCACCCGGTGACGCTAAACAATGCATTCCGTTACTACTTTGGGAAGGTGGAATTTGGCAGTGCAGCGACGCAAAACCAAGGTGTCTTTCCGCGCGCGATTGCCCTGGCAGACTTCACAGGAGAGGGTCCGCGCGATGTGGTGATGGTCAGTCAAGGATCGAACGAAGTCTTCCTGTTTAAAGGAAACGGAAACGGAACGGTTGCGGCTCCGATCAAGACTGCGGTGGGAATGTCTCCGGCGCATGCGATTTCGGGAGACTGGAACGGAGATGGGAAGCCGGATCTTGCCGTCGCCAATGCTCTATCTGGAAACGTCAGCATCTTGCTAAACAGTGGGAGCGGTGTCTTTACCAGCAGCACGATCTCTGTCTCTGCAACACCGGAATATCTGCTGCGCGGAGACTGGGATGGCGATGGAAAACAAGACATCGCGGTGATGCACTACACCAGCAAGACCATCAGCATTCTGCGTGGAAAGGGAGACGGAACGTTCAAGAACTCCGTGGACTCAAACGGAATCACCAACGGTCGACAGCTTGCACGCGCGGATTTCAACGGGGATGGAAAGCAAGATTTGGTGGTCTCGGCGGACAATGGCAATCCGGCGGTGCTGATTGGGGATGGAAACGGTGGCTTTGGGAATCCGGTGATGCTGACGCTGGCGCAGGCTGGCTGTGGTGGTGTCGCAGCTGGTGATTTTGACGGTGATGGCAAAGCAGATGTGGTGGTGGTGGGAACCGGCGGAAACACCAAGATCACCTACTTCCCAGGTGTCGGAAACGGAACCTTTGGGAGCGCGGTAGCGACCGACATTCCGGGCGGAACCACGGATCATCGCTACGCGGAAGCGCTCGATCTGGATCGGGATGGCCGACTCGATCTCGTCTTCACCAGTCACAATGCGGGCCCTGGTGTGGTGCATGTGTTCCGAGGAAAAGGTGGCGGACAGTTCGATCCGATCTCGGCGCTCGCGGTCAGCAACAATCCGTGGGGTTTCGCGCTGGGTGATCTGAACGGAGACGGCAAAGAAGATCTGGTGGTTGCAGCGAACCTGTCTTCGAAGCTCGACATCCTGCTCAATACCTCGCAGTAGGACATCGCTTCGGAATCGCTTCTTTGTGTGCGGCTCCGATGACAAAGCGAGCGGACTCTGTTTCTCACTTCTTCGACGATGAGGAATGATGATCGCGCGCTGTGAGTCGTGGAGTGTGTTCCCGATGAATGATCCCGATTTCGTGCGCAGCGGTGAGTCCCGCACAGATCTCGATCACAATCGGGAGTACGCGCGTGACGGGCAGTGCATGCGGATTCCCTTCCTCGATTCCGAGCACTTGAGACAGCGGCGCACCATCGATCAGCTCCATCGTCAGGAACTTTTCGCCCAGGTGTTCTCCGATGTCGTACATCTGCGCGTGGATCAGGAAAAGCTAAATCCTTGTGCAGACTTACGCAGCCGTAAAAACCAAGGACTCTGCACCATCCTGTTTTCTTCGACGAGAGCATCCACAGCGTGCGCGGTGCACAAGCGGTGCACGGCCCGTGATACGATCGCGCGGGGGACATTTTTCGCGTGGGTGACATCATCCGCAAGAAGAGAAACGGGCGCTTCATCGGCTTTTACATTCGCTGGGTGGATGTAGACGGAACGCGCAGACAGAGAGCGAGTCACCAGCCGACGCTGGCGCTGGCAAAGAAGATGCTGGTCGAGATCGAAGCGAAGGTTGCGCGCGGACAAGCAGGACTCGAAGTCGCCAAGCCACAGACACCTGCGCTGACGGTGAGTGCGCTGTGCATGCGCTGGCTAGAAGAGTGCGGAGGTCCACAGATCAAGGATCTGACGCGCTATCGAGCGACAGCACAGACTGCGCTGCGGCGGGTTCTGCCGCTGATTGGGAATGTGCAGGCTTCGTCGCTCAAGCTGGTGGATCTGGAACGACTACGGAATCAGCTCTGCACGCGCTATCGATCCAATACGGTGCGGGCTGCGCTGCGTCCGCTTGGAACGTGTCTGTCCTGGGCGGTGCGTGTCGGTCTGCTTGCGCAGAGTCCGCAAAAAGGACTGGAGCTGCCTCGGCGTGAGTCGTCGCTGGAATACCTGACGCTTGATGAAGCCAGGCGACTCCTTTCGCTTGCGGAAGAGCGAGCGCGCACAACAGATCGCGCGGTGGACTGGTCGCGTGCGGTGGCGATTGCGATTGCGCTGCGACAAGGTCTACGCCGAGGAGAAATCTTCGGTCTGCGCTGGCAAGACATCGATCTGGCAAGCGGTCGGATGTCGGTGATGCGGAGCTATCGGCAGGCTCCCAAGTCGGGTCTGGTGCGTCATCTGCCGCTACACTCTGCGCTGATTCCGCTGCTGACGGACTGGCAATCGCGCTGTCCCAAGACACCGGAACGGCTGGTCTGTCCGGTGCAAACCAAGCAGGGATTTGGCATGTCAGGACGTCGCGTTGCGCACGGACTCCCGAAGCTTCTGCGCGACGCTGCGTGTCAGCCCCTTACGCGCGGATTTCATGCGCTTCGTCACACCTTTGCATCGCAGTTCATCATGCAAGGCGGAAACATTTTGACGTTACAGAAGCTGCTGGGACACGCGGATCTACGGATGACGCTGGTCTATAGTCACCTCGCGCCGGATTTTTTGTCCCACGAGCTGGAGCGACTGCGCTACTGACTCCGCAGACATGACAATAAGAGGCATACAAAACGCCTCTTATTGCCAGTGTTGCAGCTACTTGGCGATCGTCGTGGCGCTGTCGATGATCTTGGGATCGGGCTTGGTTCCGCCCATGTAGCGGCTCAGCCAGTCGAGCACGGTTCCATACCAGAGCCTGGTATGCAGCGGCTTTCCGACCCAGTGATTTTCCCCGGGAAACAGCAGCAGCCGCGACGGAACCTTGCGATGCTGAAGCGCGGTAAAGAGCTGGAGCGCTTGGCCGGCGGGCACTCGGTAGTCACGCTCTCCCGCGATGACCAGCATCGGGGTCTTGAACTTGTCGACGAAGCGCGACGGACTAAACCGATCGTGCTGATCGCTCTGCCAGGAATCGCCACCAAACTCCCAGCGCGGGAACCACTGCTCTTCGGTTTCCCCGGCCATCGAGCGCAGATCGAACACGCCCGCGTGACTCACCAGCGCCGCAAAGCGATCGGTGTGCCCGGCCAGCCAGTTGACCATGTAGCCGCCGTAGCTGGCTCCCGCTGCACCAATGCGCTTTGCATCGATGTACGGCTGCTGCGCCAGCACATCGGTAAGCTTCATCACATCGTCGTACGCTCTGCCACCCCAGTCGCCCGACACTTGATCGACGAACTTTTGACCAAAGCCTTCCGAGCCGCGCGGGTTGGCGAGCAGCACCACGTAGCCCGCTCCCGCAAAGAGCTGCGCGTTCCAGCGCCAGTGCCACGCATCTTCCCACGCGCCCTGCGGTCCACCGTGAATGATCACCACCGCCGGATATTTCTGCGTCGGCGTAAAGTCCGGCGGCGTAATGACGTGGCTGTGCAGCGTCAGACCGTCTTGGCTGCGCGCAAACAGCTGGCTCGTCGGTCCGGGCCGTAGCTCTGCCAGCACCGCATCGTTTTGCTTGGTCACTTGGCTGGCCGGTCCCGTCGCCTTGCCCATCGCGTCCAGGTCGATGCGGAACACCTCCGGCGGACGCTGCAAGCTGCCCCGAGAGAAGTACAGCGCCGGACCGCTCTTGCCGCGCACAAGCTGAAGCTCGCTCGCGTCGCCTTGTCCGATTTCGACGGGAGCCTGCTGACCGCTGATGTCCACCGCCATGATGGCGCGACGGCCCTTGACGCTGGTGACAAAGTAAATGCGCTGGTTGTCGTCGGACCACGTCAGCTCATGCGCCGTCAGATCCACTTTTTCCGTCAGAGAGCGATACTGACCCGTGACGCGATCGTGCAGCCACACTTCCCAGCGGTCTGCCTCGAAGCCGGGCCGTCGCTGCGCCAGAAATGCCAGAAATCGTCCGTCGTGCGAAAAGCGTGGCGCGATGTCCGACGCCAGGTTCTTCGACGTCAGGTTGCGCGGCTGACCCGCTGGCACGAAGTCTTTCCCAAGCGGCACTGCCCACAGATCCGAGTTCGTCGACGACGCCACATCGCGGTCGCGGTTTTGGACAAAGACCAGCTCTTTTCCGTCGGGAGAGATCGCGTAAGGCTCGTCTCCACCTCGGGCAATCGGCGGCGCGTCGAAGTCACCCGGCGTCAGATCGACGGGCGCAGAGACCGGCTGTGACGGCGAATCCGGCAGCATCACCCGCAGCACATGCTTGCGCTTTCCGTCGAACCAGTCATCCCAGTGACGGTAAAACAGCCGGTCCGCGATGCGCGCTTGCACCGGGCTTTGCTCTTGCGCCGTGCTTCGCTTGCGATTGCACTCGTCCCCGGCGGGCAGTGGCGGACAGTCGGCGTACACTTTGCTGGTAAAGACCAGGCCGCGTCCGTCGGGCGTCCACATCGGATCACTCGCTCCCGACGGAACCGAGGTCAGCCTGCGCGCTTCTCCGCCGCCAATCGGCATCACGTAAAGCTGCGGTGCGCCGCCGTCTCGCGTCGAGACAAACGCCAGCTTGTTCGCGCTCGGTGACAGACGCGGCGAAAAGTCCTGGCCTTCGCCCTTGCCGCTGTGCTCGGGAAACGTAAACTGCTGCGCCGGACCGAGCGGCAAGCCCGTCTGCGACAGCGACTGAACCCAGATGGTTCCTTGCCAGCGATTGCCGTCGAGCCGAGCCTGCGATTGTGTAAAAAACAGCAGCCGCTCGTCGGGCGTCACCTGCGGGTCAGAAACCCGATACAGCCGCAGCAGGTCGTCGACGGAATACGGATGCGGGGCTGCCACAGCCACTTGGCCAAGCAGTCCGATGGAAAGGCACGCGAGTCGAGAGAGCAGGCTAGAGGTTCGCCCCATTGTTCGTCCGAGAAGGTTCAAAATTGAGTCTGGAGTATGCGTGAAATTACTGAAAAAATGAATACTAAACAGCCCAAGCTCTGCTTGAAAACCTGACATTTATCTACGTGTCGACACAAATCAAGCCAGACTGGCATCGTCAATTCCGGCTATAATCCAGTTTCCAAATCGTATTTCAGATCACTATCTGGATGCGATGAGCAGCTCTCAGGGGACCGTCGTGGACAAAAGGATTGGCCACTACCAAATCGTCCGTATGCTCGGATCGGGCGGAATGGGGCAGGTCTTCGAGGCTGTGCACGACCAGATGAAGCGTCGTGCCGCGATCAAGCTGCTGCACAAGCGCTTTGCCAACAATCGCCAGATCGCCACGCGCTTTCTCAACGAAGCCAAAGCGACCAGCATCGTCGAGCATCCCGGCATTGTTCACATCTACGAGTTCGGCCAAACCGACGACGGAACGGCCTACATCGTGATGGAATATCTGAGCGGAGAGACGCTCCGTCAGAGACTCGACGCGCAAGGTGGCAAGCTACCGCCTGAAGCCGTGATGCGACTCGGTCGTCAGATGGCATCCGCGCTCCAAGCCGCCCACGAAAAAGGCATCGTTCACCGAGAGTAAATGCCAGCCTCGGTGTCGTCGGCAAGTCACAGCGGAAGGGACTGGGGGAAATGAAGAGAAAATCGGACGGAGTCTACGGAGTCTGTGCGCTTACTCTGTGCCCAGCAGCTTGCCGGTCGCATCGTAGCGAAGCTCGACGGTCTTTCCGCCGTCGGTGACTTTGATGTCGAAGGTCGGCTGATCCTTTTTGTCCTTCTTGTCTTTCTTGGCGAGATCGACGACGCGCTCCACCTTGCTGATCTTCGACTTGCCGTACTTCGATCCCGCGAAGCTCTTGCGCACCGCCTCGGGGAGATCTTTTTCCGCGATCATCTCTTCTTCTTCGACCAGCTCGCCCTGTGGCGTCAGCTTGACTTCAATGTCGCGGTTTCCGTCGCGGAACGTCGCCTCGTAGAGCCGCTTTCCGTGCTCTTCTTCCAGCTCGAACTTATCGACCTTGGCTGCGGGATACTGCCGCACCAGCGTCTCTGTAACCGGCTTCGGAACCTCCGCTTCCTTGATCACGGTCTCTTTCGCAGCGACGGGAGCCACCAGAAAAAGGGTCATCCCAGCAGCGACAAGCGTCCTTCGACAGATCTTCAGCGTGACTGAGCGCATGGTTCTCTCCTCTTGTTTGTGGGTGGACTCTGCGGAGCCTAGGCAATCACAGATTCCGTGATTGTGAAGTTCTGATGAAGTTGACGTCGTGAGGAGTCCGCCATGCGCGGCCCGAAGGAAGGTCTGTACCCGCTGCTCGCGCGCTATCGCTTCGCGTGGAGCGATCCCGCCACCCGCCTGGCC